>Ga0164290_1000929_pt1 | contig 64867 bp, 57 predicted proteins | sample Micstemetagenome_FD_108782 | JGI IMG/M metagenome (GOLD analysis project Ga0164290, IMG submission 108782) | Contaminated culture microbial community from soil near Moab, Utah, USA - Microcoleus steenstrupii SON62 (Illumina Assembly) | ecosystem: Environmental > Terrestrial > Soil > Soil crust...
ATCTGGCTGGCCTCGCGGATCGCCCGCGGTCCGAAGCGCGCGCCGGGGCGGTTGCTGACCGCCCCGTCCCAGGCGATGCCGGCCAGGCCGAAGCGCTTGTCGGGGCTGGCGCCGGCGCCGGCGAAGCGGCCGCTGCTCAGGTAGGCGAAGGCGCTCATGCGGGGGCCAGCGGGTCGAGCAGGCGTGTCAGCAGCGACTCCTCGGCGAGGCTGAAGGCCGAGTAGCGGCCCGGCGCGTCGGTGGCGCCGTGCAGCAGGTAGATCGCGCACCAGCCGGGTTGCGCTGCATCGGCCGGCTGCACCAGCAGGCCGCCCAGCAGGCCGTAGGCCGACGCCAGGTGACCGACCGCACGCAGGCCGCCGCGCGGGTGCAGGCGATCGCCGCCGGCGCGGTCGGTGAAGCATTGCGCGCCGCTGCCCCAGGCGCGGAACAGGCCGCCGAGGGTGTCGGCCGGTTCGCCGTCACGCCACTGCCAGCGCGGCGTGCGCAGCAGCGCGTGGCCGGCGGGCGAGAGCAGGCCGGTATCGCCGCGGCGCAGCGCGTCCGCCAGGCGCTCCAGGCTGGCGAGGCTGGTGATCAGCCCGCCTTGCGGGCCCAGCGGCAGGCAGTTGCGGCCGGGCCGGTAGTCGGCGCCGACGCGGGCCTGCACCGGCTCGCGGCGCCAGTCCGGGGTCTGCGCCTGCCAGCCGTCGCCGTGGCGGCGCTGCAGCACGGCGACGCGGACTAGCTGCGCCGGGCTCAGGCGTGCCGGGTCGACGGCGGCCTCCAGCGCCAGCGGTCCTAACAGTTCGCGCTGCAGCAGATCGTCGTGGCGCAGGCCGCTGATCGCCTCCAGCGCGGTGCCGAGCACGACGCTGTTGAGGTTGGCGTAGGCGAAGTGCCGCGGCTGCCAGAACGGCGCCAGCAGCGCCGCCGACAGCGGTTCGCGCGGCAGGTAGACGCCGTCGCCGCCGTTGTCGCGCAATCCGCTGCGGTGCGTCAGCAGGTCGAAGGCGCTGATCTCGTGGCCATCGGGGTGGCGTAGCGCGAAGCCCAGGGCCTGGCCGATCGGGGCGGCCAGGTCCAGCTCGCCGCGATCGGCCAGGCGCAGCGCCACCAGGGCCTGCGCCAGCTTGCTGATCGAGGCGACGCGCCACAGCGTGTGCGCGTCGACCGCCGCCGCCTGGCCGGGCGCACCGGCGTGGCCCTGCAGCCAGCGCCGCGGCGCTTCGCCGCCGCGCCAGGCGGCGCCGACCGCGCCGGCAATCGGTGCCGCCGGGCTGGCGCAGCTGGTCAGCGCGCCGGCGGCGAGCAGCAGCCCGAGCTCGCGACGGCGCAGCGCGATCCGCATCAGAAGCGCAGGCTGGCGCTCACGCCCAGCGTGCGCGGCGTCAGGTAGATCGCGCGCAGGCCGGTGCGGCTGCCGACGGCCGAGGTGCCCTGGAACGACACCAGCTCGCGGTTGTTGGCGACGTTGTTGATCCAGGCGCTGAAGTCCCAGTCGCCGACGCCCAGCCCGGCGCTCAGGCGATAGACCGTGTAGGCCTTGTATTCGAAGGGGCGCGAGGCCGGGTCGTCGCCGCGGTCGCTGGCCTTCACGCCGGTGTAGCGTGCGCTGCCGGCCAGCCACACGGCGGCGTCGCCGATCTCGCCGTTCCAGCGGGCGGTCAGCGTGTGCTTCCACGGCGCGCTGCCGCCGAGCTTGCCGCCTTTCAGGTAGGTGCGGCACTCGGTGTTGTCGGCATACAGGCAGACCTCACGCGTGTCGTTCCACTCGGCCTCGGTGTAGGTGCTGGCGAGGCCCAGCTCGACGGCCCCGACCGGGCGCCAGCGCGCCTGCAGCTCGACGCCCTGGCTGAACGCATCGGGGCCGTTCGTCGTGCCCCAGACCGGGAAGCCGTTGACGTCCTGCGAGAAGTAGGTCTGCGGCTGCTTCCAGTTGATGCGGTAGACGTTGGCCTGCAGGTAGACCCGGCGGTGGTCGAGGTAACCCTTGACGCCGAGCTCGAAGTTGTCGGTGCTGTCGGCCCGGTAGCTGCGGGCCTGCGCTGACACCTGCTGGTTGCCGGCGGCCCGGAAGCCGTTCGCACCGCCGCGGCGGAAGCCCTGGCTGAAGGTGGCGTAGCCGAGCAGGTCGGCGTTGAACTGGTACGCCGCATTGAGCTTGTAGTAGCTCTTGCCGCTGTCCTTTTCCTCGGCCTTGACGACGCCGCTGACGAGGTCGAAGGCGTAGTCCTCGACCTGGGTCGTGCTGCGGTCGCGGTAGCTGAACAGGCGCGCACCGGCGGTCAGCGTCAGCTTCTCGGTGGCCTTCCAGTTCAGCTCGCCGAACACCGCGGTCTCGCGGTAGTCGCTGGCCTGGTCCTCGAAGTAGCCCTCGTCGGTCCGACCGCGGCCCGGCGTCTTCAGCGGCTCCAGGCCCGGCATCCATTCGCTGAACTGCTGGCTGCGCTTCTGGTCGGCGTAGAAGAAGCCGGCGACCCAGCTCAGCGCGCCCGGCTCGCTGACCAGGCGGGTCTCGTGCAGCAGGCCCTCGTCGCGGTTGTCGTAGCTGATGAACGCGGTGTTGCCGGCCCAGCTGGCCGAGCCGAGGCGGAAGCGCGAGTAGCCCAGGTCGCCGTAGAAGTAGCTGCCGGTGCCGAGGTAGTCGGCCTGACCGACGCGGCTGTCGCGGAAGCGGCTGGTGCTGGAGTGCAGGCGCGCGATGCCGGGCAGCTTCCAGTCCAGCTCCAGCGTGCTCAGGCGGATGTCGCGGTCGGTGAACTCGGGGTAGGGCGAGAGCAGGGTCTGCTGGTCGAAGGCCAGCGGCGCCAGGTAGCGCGCCGGCGAGCCGCTGGCCGGCAACAGCTGCGCGCCGCTGCTGCCGTGCGCGGTGCCGCTTTGCTGCGCGTGGCTGAGCTGTAGCTCGAGGTCCGGCGACAGGCGCCAGCGCAGCGCCACGCGGCCGCTGCGGACCTTCTGCCAGTCGTCGTCCTCGTAGAGCGCGCGGCCGGCCTCGGGCTTGGGCGTCCACGGCGACTTCGCCAGGTAGGCGGGCGTCGCCGCATAGCGGTCGGTATAGCCCTTCTCGTCCAGCCGCGACACCGACACGCGCAGCGCCAGGTTCTCGCCCAGCGGCGCGTTGAGCATGGCGTCGCTGTCGTTGGACAGGCCGCCGTGCTTGGTCTCGAAGAAGGCCGTGCTGACGCGGCCCTGCAGGGCGTCGAACGCCGGTCTGTTCGTCACGTAGCGCACCACGCCGCCGAGCGCACCGCCGCCGTACAGCGTGCCCTGCGGCCCGAGCAGGGTCTCGACGCGGGCGACGTCCTTGATGCGCAGGCCGATGTTGGGCAGCGGTGCGTCGTCAAGGTAGTAGGCCAGGGTCGAGCGCGAGAACCATTCGATGTTGTTGGCGCTGACCGAGCTGATGTTGAGCCCGCGCACGGTCACCGAGTCGACGAAGCGCGCGCTGTTCGGCGGCGCCCCAATCGCCGGGCTGTTCGCGATCAGGCTCTTCAGGTCGGTGATGCCGGCGTCGCGCAGCTGCTGCTCGCTGATCGCCGTGACGTTGATCGGCACCTTGTGCGCCGGCGTGTCGCGCTTGGTCGCGCTGATCACCACGGTCTCCAGCTGCTGCGGCTTCTTGGCCTTCTCCTCCTCGGTCGGCGGCGGCGTCTGCGCCTGGGCGGCCAGCGCGGCGCTGGCGGCCAGGGCGATCAGCGAGTGGCGGCGGAACGGGGCACGGGCAGCAGGCATCGGGTCACTCCGGCGGGTTCGGTGGACGGTGGGCGGATGCGGCAGCCTAGGCGCGCGATCTTTCCCATCAGGAAACAACCGATGGCCTGAACGCCATCGCCGGGCGATGCTCTGCCCATGAGCCTGCCGCTGAACCCCCTCGAGGTCTTGCTGGAACTGCAACGTGCCGGTGGCCTGCAGCCGACCGCCAGCCGGCTCGCCACGAGCAGTTCGGCGCTGTCCAAGCGCATCACGCAGCTCGAGCAGCAGCTCGGCCAGGCCCTGGTCGAACACGGCAGCAAGCCGCTGCGCCTGACCGAGGCCGGTCGCGCCTATGCCGAGGCGGCCCGGCTGATGCGCGACCAGCTGCGCAGCGCCGAGGAGCAGAGCGCGGCCTTGCAGCGCCAGGTCGGCGGCAGCCTGCGCGTCACCTGCTCCTACCTGCTCGGTCACGCGGTGCTCGCCGACTACCTGGTGGTGCTGCGCCGCCGCGCTCCGCAGCTGGCGGTCGACGTCGTGCTCAGCGACGAGGACCTCGACCCGGTGGCGGAGAACTTCGACCTCGCGCTGCGCCATGAGCCGGCCAGCGCCAGCGAGGGCAGCGGCGCGCTGATCGGCCGCGCGCTCGGCTCCAACCGCGTGCGCCTCTGCGGCACGCCCGACTACTTCGCCCGCCAGGGCCTGCCGCGCCACCCGGCCGAGCTGGCGCGGCACCAATGCCTGGTGTTTCGCTGCGAGCCGCTGGACGGGCGCTGGTTCTTCGGCCGCGACGGCGAGCAGGTCTGCATCAACCCGCAGGGCCCGCTGTCGGCGAACAGCGACGAGCTGTTGATGGCGGCGCTGCGCGCCGGCGAGGGCCTGCTGCCCTGCTTCGATTGGGTGGTCGCCGGCGAGCTGGCCGCCGGTCGGCTGCGCGCCTGCCTGGACGACTGGACCTTCGCCAGCCCGGCCTTCGGCGCCCCCGAGCTGTGGGCGATCTACCCGCGCGGCAAGCGCGGCCGGCCGAAGATCCAGCTCTTCATCGACGGCCTCGTCGAGCACCTGGGCGGCCTCACCGCCGGCCGGCGCAGCTGGCTGCTGCCGGCCGCGCCTCAGCCGGGCTGAGGCCGGCGTCGCTGCAGCAGGCGCTCCAGCTGCGGCCAATGCTTGTCGTGGAAGTAGTGCACGACGGTGTTGGCCAGCGGCTCGATGAGGGTGATGGCGCCGGCGATCGCGAGATCGCCGCTCAGCGCGTAGCTGATGCCGAAGGCGGTGGCGAGATGCAGCACGCCGAAGCTGGCGGACTTGGCCATGAAGCGGTTCCGGATGCGGTCGGGCCGTCAGTGTGGCGACGCGCCGCCCGGCCGTCCAAGTGATGCTGTTGATGCCGTCGATAGCCGGCCGCTGTCTCTCAGGGCTGCAGGAACGCCTGGATCGCCGCCGTGAACGCCTGCGGCCGGTCCCACCAGATGATGTGGCCGGCACCGGCCATGTACTGATAGCGGGCTTGCGGGAACAGCGCCACGTACTCGAAGGTGTTGGCGTAATCGAGGAAGTCGCACTCGCCCTGCAGCACCAGCACTGGGGCCTGCAGGCGGCGCATCGCCGGTCGCGGGTCGGCGAAGTAGTCGGGGTAGAAGTTCGTGCCGACGCGCGCGTAGGCGCCGGCGCCGCCCTCCTCGGGCAGCACCTTGCTGCGGTCGCAGACCATGGTGCGGGTGAAGCCGCCGGCCAGGGTGTTGATGGCGGCGTCGAGCTCGCGGTCGGTGATCGGCTTGACGTTGAACAGCTGCGCCAGCGTGAAGGCGGCGATCGCGCGCAGCGGCAGGCGCAGTGCGCTGGTCGCGTCGGCGTAGTCGGTCGGCGGGCGGAACACCAGCTCGGCCGGTACCGGGTGCTGCCGCAGCACGCTGGGGCGGCCGTCGGCGTCGAAGGCCTCGGGCTGCAGCACCGCCGGCGAGCTCAGCACCAGTCGCTCGATGCGCTGCGGGTGTTGCGCGGCGTACAGCGCCGCCAGCAGGCCGCCGAAGCTTTGGCCGATCAGCACCAGCCGGGGTGCGCCGATGCGCTCGCGGATCTCCTCGAGGTCGGCGAGGTGGCCGGCGATCGTGGTGTCCTTGGGCCGTGCGCGGCGATCCGACAGGCCGCTGCCGCTCTGGTCGTACAGATAGACCTCGTGACCCTGCGCGGCCAGCGGCGCCAGCGCCTTGACGATCGACGAGTGCACATAACCGCCGGGACCGCCATGCAGGAAGACCACCGGTGCGCGCGCCGCCACGCCGGGCGCGCGCGGCAGCAGCCGGTAGGCGATGCGGTAGCCGCCGGCCAGCGTCCAGTAGCGCGTCTGCGCCGTCGGCTGCAGCGGTGCGACGCGCTCGGGCACCGGCTTCAGCAGCAGCAGGGCCAGCAGCAGCAGGGCGGCGAGCAGGGCGAAGCCCAGGCCGCGCAACAGGGTCTTGATCATGGGCTCGGCCTCAGTCGTCGACGAGCTGGAACAGCGCCTCGACCGGCCGGTCGAGCACGCGGGCCAGCCGCAGCGCCAGCAGCGTCGACGGCACGAAGACGCCGTTCTCCACCGTGTTGATGGTCTTGCGCGTGACGCCGGCGCGCTCGGCCAGCTCCGCCTGCGTCAGGTTCAGGCGGGCGCGCTCGACGCGCAGCTGGTTGATCAGGCGTTCGCTCATGGCGCGCGCAGCGAGCGCAGCTCCAGCCAGCCGAAGGCCAGCAGCGCCGGCGTGATCGCCGCGCTGACGATCAGGCGGCAGGCGTCGCGCGCCGACACCGTCTCGTAGAAGCTGGCCGTGTAGACCAGGCCGGCGGCGAGCAGCGCGCCGCAGAAGCCCAGCTGCAACGCGCGCAGGCGATGCGCGACGCTGCCTTCGTCGTTGAGCAGCGCGAACAGCCCGCGCGGGCCAGCGATCCCGGTGGCCCAGACGACGAAGCCGGCGAACAGCCCGCACCAGGCCATCCAGGCCGCCAGGTGCAGCGCGTCGCCGGACCCGAGCGGCGGATCGCCGAGGCTGGCCAGCTGGGCGAGCAGGAACAGCAGACCGACCAGCAGCGCGCACCAGGCCCGGCGCAGCACCAGGCGGTCGGCGGTTGCCGACAGGGCGTGATTCGATCGCATGCGTAACCTATGGGTGATTGAAAGTAACCCATAGGTTATCAGCTCATCGAGCGGCCATCAGGCGGGAGCCGGTAGTTTGAGCTGCTGTGCCACCGCCAGGCACTGGCGGATGTGCTGCTCGCAGACCAGCTTCAGCGCCGAGTAGGTCAGCACGGCGGAGACCGCCTGGCCGGCGATCGGCACGAACTTGGCGGCCTGCTGGGCGCTCAGGCGCACGCCGACCAGGCGCAGCGCCTTGATCAGCAGATCGCGCGTCAGCAGGCGGCCGATCAGCAGGCTGCCCCCGGCCGAGATCGCCTTCAGCACCACGGCGCGGCGCTCGGGAGCGAGGCGCTCGATCTGTTCCGGCGCCAGGCCGAAGGCGGCATTGATCTGTGGGATCAGGCGCATCAGCACGCCGACGTCGGTGGCCCAGTCCAGGCCGGGCACCGGCACCGCGGCGACGCCGGCGGCCAGCAGCGCGCGCTTGCGCACCAGGCGCCGGCAATGCAGCACGGCGGCTTCGAGATGCGGCGGGATGTCGGGGGCGCGGGGCATGGCCGCATGGTGCCAGCCCCGCGCTTCCCTGGCGCGGCGGAGAAGACCGACCTCGCGACGGGCCGCCCCAAGCCAGGTCAGCCCCCTCGGGGGGTGGCACAGGCCTGACGTTCAGGAAAGGCCGAAGCCTGGGGGCTCAGACCTGGCGACGGGCCGCCCCGAGCCAGGTCAGTCCCCTCGGGGGGTGGCACAGGCCTGACGTTCAGGAAAGGCCGAAGCCTGGGGGCTCATCGTGACGCCGCCGCCCGCATCTGCTGAGCCACGTAGCCGAGCCCGGCGACGATGATCACGATGCTGCTGATCACCGGCGGCAGCCACTGCATCAGGTTCAGGGTCTCGCCCTTGAGCACCAGCATCATCTGCTGGTACTGCGCGAGGCCTGGCACCCAGAAATGCCAGGGCGCGTCGCCGCCGGGGTTGAGGATGGCGATCAGCGGCAGGAAGCTGAACACCATCAGCACCAGATTGCTGCTCGCCTGCGCCTCCTTGAAGGTCTTGGTGCGGATCGCCACCGCCATCAGCAGCGCGCCCAGCGCCGCGGCGACCGGCAGCAGCAGGGCGGCGAAGGCCAGCGCGTCGGGGATGCCGAAGCGGAACTGCGCGGCCAGCGCGTCGCTCTTGATCAGCCATTGCGCCGGCACGAAGCTGAAGCTGGCGATCGCCGCGATCACCGCCCCCATCAAGGCCACGGCCAGCCACTTGCCGGCGACCAGGCCGAGGTGCTGCACCGGGTTCGTCAGCAGCGGCTCCAGCGACTGGCGCTCGCGCTCGCCGCTGGTGGTGTCCAGCGCCGCCGTCAGGCAGCCGTAGAGCACCGCCATGATGACGAACATCGGGATGATGCTGGTGATGCGGGTGGCACGGGCGCCCTGGCTGGCGAGGTCGCGCTCGGTCAGCTCGACCGGTCTCATCAGCTCGTTGCTGACGCCGCGCAGCATCAGGCCGAGGTTGGCGCGCTCCAGCGTGAAGCCGCGCACCAGGCCGGCGATGGCGCTGCCGCCGACCGCCGCGCGGGTGTTCGAGCTGTCGGTCACGACCTCGATGCCGGGCTGGTCGCCGCGCGCCAGCTCGGCCTCGAAGGTCTCGGGGATGACCAGCACCGGATCACCGAGCTTGCCGTCGCGCAGCTGCTTCTCGTAGTCGGCCGGCGCCGCCTTCACGCTGTAGTTCTGGCGCTCGATGTAATTGATCAGCGTCGGGCCGTGCTGGACCCCCTGCACGAGCAGCTCGCGCTTCTCGGCGCGGCTCTCGAACTGCGCCACCATGGTGCTGAGGAAGAACAGCATCAGCGGTCCGACCAGCAGGCCGGGCAGGGCCACGCGCAGCAGCGTGCGGCGGTCGCGCAGCGCGTCCAGCAGTTCCTTGAAGAAGACGATGCCGATGTGGTTCAGCACGGATGCGTTGGCGGCGCTCATGCGGCCTCCTTGGTCTCGGGAAAGGCGAGGGCGACGAATGCGTCCTCGAAGTCGGTGCAGCCGGCCATGGCCTTGAGCTCGTCGACGCTGCCGCGCGCCACCGAGCGGCCATGGCTGACGACGACCACCTCGTCGCAGAGGTACTCGACCTCCTGCATGATGTGGGTCGAGAACACGATGCACTTGCCCTGCTCGCGGGCGAGCACGCGCAGCGCCTCGCGCAAGGACCGCGTGGCCAGCACATCGAGGCCGTTGGTCGGCTCGTCGAGCACGATGTTCGCCGGGTCGTGCACCAGCGCGCGGGCCAGCGCGGTCTTCATGCGCTCGCCCTGGCTGAAGCCCTCGGCGCGGCGGTCCAGGATGTGCTTCATCTCGAGCAGCTCGGACAGCACCTCGGCGCGGTGGCTGGCGGCGTCCGCCGACATGCCCTGCAGGCGGCCGAAGTAGATGACGTTCTCGCGCGCGGTCAGCCGCGGGTAGAGGCCGTGCGCGTCGCCGAGGATGCCCATGCGACCCAGCGCCGACTGGGGCTCGGCGACGACGTCGAGCTCGTCAACGCGGATCGAGCCGCTGTCCGGGCGGAACAGGCCGGCGAGCATGCGCAGGCTGGTCGTCTTGCCGGCGCCGTTGGGGCCGAGCAGGCCGGTGATGCGACCGTTGGCCGCGCTGACCGAGACGTCCTTGACCGCCTCCACCCAGGTCGCCGCCGGCTTCTTCAGCAGGGCCGACAGGCCGGTGGTCTTGGCGCCCGGCGCCTTGAAGCGCTTGGCGATGTGCTGGATCTCGATCATTGCGAGCCTTCCTTCTTCTTCACGGGCGGCAGATAGGGGTTGGGCGGCACGAAGGCCAGCGGCCGCGGCATGGCGGTCGCGCAATCGGTCTTCACCGCCAGCGCGTCGGCGTCGGTCTTGGCGTCGATGAACTTCGCCAGCACCTCGCGCATGCACGACAGGCCCATCACGCCGTGGCCGGCAGCCGGCACGACCTGGTGCAGCGCCTTGGCGCCGAGCGCCTTGGCGACGCGCTCGCCATGGCGCGGCGGCGTCACCGGGTCGGCGCCGCCGCTGAGCAGCAGCACCGGGCTCTGCGCCGCCGGCATGCGGTAGAACTCGGCGGGCACCTGGCCCCGCGGCCAGTCCTTGCACACCCGTTCGTACAGCTGCGCGTCGACACGTCCGTAGTCCTTGCCCACCGCTTCGCCGCTGCCGGCCATGCGCGGCAGGTCCTCGGCGCAGACCCCCGAGAAGTGCATGCCGCCGGCGAGCCGGCCGGCGCGGCCGCCCATGCCGCTCATCAGCCCGCTGAGGGCGTTGAAATTGCCGTCGGCCGCCTGCGCGATGGCGGCCGGCAGCGCGCTGGCCAGCGACGGCACGTAGAGCGGCGCGCGCACCGCGCGCAGCACATGCTCGCGCTGCAGCAGGCCTTTCTCCTGGCGGCCGGTCAGCGGATGGATCAGCGAGACCGTCTGCGGCAGGCTGTTCAGCAGTCGCTGCCACTGGCCGGCGAGGTCGGGGTAGGCGGCCTGGCAGCCCGGCTGCGCGGCGCAGCTGGCGAGCAAGGCGTCCAGCGCCGCCTGGTTGTCGGGGCTGAACGACAGCGGCAGCGCCATGTCGGGCGGCGCCAGCCCGTCGAGCACGGCGCGGCGCACGCTGCCCGGGAACGCGCGCAGGTACTCGAGACCGGCGCGCGTGCCGTAGCTGCCGCCGATCAGGTTCCACTGCTGCACGCCCAGGGCCTGACGCACGGCGTCGAGGTCCTGCATCGCGATCACCGTCGTGTACTGGCGCAGGTCGCCGTGCGGCAGCTTCTCGAGCTCGGCGCGGCAGGCGTCGAGCCGGCGGAAGTTCGCCTCGAGGTCGAGCTGCTCGGCCACCGGCAGGTTGCGCTCATCCTTGCATTCCAGCGGCGCCGACTTGCCGGTGCCACGCTGGTCGACGAACACCAGGTCGCGGCGCTGCTGCAGCCGCGACAGGCGCTGCGCCAGCATCGGCAGCAGATCGACCGCCGACTGGCCGGGACCGCCGGCGAGGAACACCACCGGGTCCGGCAGCTTGTTGCGCGCGAGCGCCGGCACCACGGCGACGCGCAGCTCGATCTGCTTGCCCTGCGCTTGCGCCGGGTCGAGCGGTCGTTGCAACTGGCCGCAGAGCAGCTCGGTCGGGTGGCCGGGCAGGCGGCAGGGTTTCAGCGTCAGCGCCGGCGCGGCGGCGGCGGGCTGAGCCAGCAGCACCGCCAGGGCCAGCGGGGTAAGGGTTCTGAGGGTCATGTCCTGTCCTTGGGAAAGCGGGCGCATTATTGGGAGCGCCACCGCGCCTACCGGCCGCTGCTGCGGTGAATGCACGTCTGCGACGATGAATCGACGGCTGGCGATGATGAATGCCGGTACGCTGAAACTCCCCCCACGGCCCAGCACGCTGACCCCATGTCCGCCGCGCCCCTGCGTACCCAACAAGCGCTGCTGCTGTTCGCCGGCGTGCTGGTCGCCGCCAGCTGGGGCCATGCGGCGCTGCACCCGCTGAGCCCGGGCGCGGAGCAGCTCGACAACCTCAGCTGGGACATCGCCTTCAGCGCCGCCGCCGTGTTCGCCTGGCTGGGGGTCCGTGAGGCCGACCACGCCACCGACCGTCAGACCCGGCTGGCGTTCGCCCTCGGGCTGAGCCTGATGGCGCTGGGCCAGCTGGTCTTCCATCTGCAGGTGCAGCTGGCCTGGAACCCGTTCCCCGCTCCTTCCGATGCGCTGTTCCTGCTCGTCGGTGTCGGCTTCATGGCGGGCTTCGGGCGACTGCTGGCCCTGCACCGGCCGGGTGCCAGGGCGGCCGTGATCGCGCTCGACGTGGCCGGCGCCGGCCTGGCCACGCTGACGCTGTCGCTGACCCTGTACCTGCCCCATGCCGGCGACAGCAGCGGCCTGCAGCTGGCGGTGATGTGCGCCTACCCGGTGGTGCTGATCGGTGCCGCCTCGGTCGCGGTGATCGCGCGCCTGCACCTGCGGCAGCGCGCCAGCGCGGCCTGGAACGCCGTGCCCATCGCGCTGCTCGGACTGGCGCTGTGCTGGATGCTGTGGAACGTGGCCGCGCTGCGCGGTGGCCTCAGCAACGGCTCGCTGCTCAACCTCGCGTTCTCGGTGCTCAGCCTGCTGCTGGGCTGGGGGTCGGCGCGGCTGCGCCTGCAGGTCGACGGCTCCGCCAGTCATGATCGCCATTGCGAGGGCCTGCTGCGGCTGCTGCCGCTGGGCATGGTGGCGATGGCGTCGGCAACCCTCGGCCTGTTGCTGCTCGGCGGCGACAGCCTGGCGGCGACGCGACCGGCGCTGGTGGGCCTGGCGCTGCTGCTGCTGGTGCTGGCGGTGTTGCGGCAGACGCAGCAGCTCGGCGAGCGCGACCGGCTGATCGAGGCCGAGCGCGTGGTCGCCGAGAGCCAGGCCAGGCTGCAGCACCTCGCGCACCACGACCCGCTGACCGGCCTGCCCAACCTCAGCCTGTTGCGCGACCGCGCCGAGCAGGCGATCGCCGCCGCCGCGCGCCACCGCGGTCGGGTGGCGCTGATCTTCGTCGACCTCGATCACTTCAAGGAAATCAACGACACCCTGGGCCACGGCATCGGCGACGCGCTGCTCTGCCACATCGCCGAGCGCCTGAGCGCCAGCCTGCGGGCCACCGACACCGTCGCCCGCCAGGGCGGCGACGAGTTCTGCATCGTGCTGCCCGGGGTCGAGGGTGTCGACGAGGTCAGCCGCGTGGCCGAGAAGCTGGTCGCGCTGTCGGAGCAGGGCGCCGTGGTGCAGGGCCAGGAGCTGCCGGTCTCGCTGTCCCTCGGGGTCGCGCTCTACCCCGACGACGCCACCGACTTTGCCAGCCTGATGCGCTGTGCCGACGCCGCCATGTACCGCGCCAAGGCGGCGGGCCGCACCACCTACCGCTGCTACGACCCGCGCATGAACGAGGAGGCGCAGGCGCGCATGAGGCTGCGGGCGCGGCTGGCGCGGGCGCGTGAGCGCGGCGAGCTCAGCCTGCACTACCAGCCCCAGGTGAACATCGCCAGCGGCCGCATCGAGGGCGTGGAAGCCTTGCTGCGCTGGCACTCGCCCGAGCTCGGCCGGGTGCCGCCGGACCAGTTCGTCGCGGTCGCCGAGGAGAGCGGGCTGATCAACGAGATCGGCGCCTGGGTGCTTCGCGAGGCCTGCCAGCAGGCGATGCGCTGGCGCCAGCAGGGGCTGGCGCCGCTGCGCGTGGCGGTCAACGTGTCGGTGCTGCAGTTCCGTCGCGGCGATCTCGAGCACCAGGTGCTCGATGCGCTGCGCCAGTCCGGCCTGGAGCCGCGACATCTCGAGCTGGAGCTCACCGAATCGGTGCTGTTGAGGGAGCAGGACAAGGTGCTGGCGACGCTGGACCGCCTGCATGTGCTCGGCGTCGGCCTGGCCATCGACGACTTCGGCACCGGCTACTCCAGCTTCAGCTACCTGCGCAAGCTGCGCGCCAGCACGCTGAAGATCGACAAGTCCTTCATCCACGACGCGGCGCGCGCCGACGAAGCGCTGGCGATCGTGCGCGCGATGGTGCAGATGGCGCACGCGCTGGGGCTGGTGACCCTGGCCGAGGGCGTCGAGACCGAGGCCCAGCGCCGGCTCCTGCTCGACAGCGGCTGCGAGGCGGCACAGGGCTATTGGTTTGCGCGCCCGCAACCGGCCGAGGAAGTGGCGAAACTGTTGCGCCTGGGCACACTGCCCGACCCGTCACTACCGCCCCTGCTGGAGATGCCATGAAGCTGTACTACGCCCCCGCCGCCTGCTCGCTGTCGCCGCACATCGTGCTGCGCGAGGCCGGCCTGCCGTTCGAGCTGGTCCGCGTCAGCACGAAGTCGCACAAGACCGCCGACGGCGGCGACTTCTACGCCATCAACGCCAAAGGCTATGTGCCGGTGCTGGAGTGGGACGACGGCGAGCGCCTGACCGAAGGCCCGGCGATCGTGCAATGGCTGGCCGACCAGGCGCCCGACAAGGGCCTGGCGCCGGCCGCCGGCACGCGCGAGCGGGCCCGCCTGCAGGAATGGCTGAACTTCATCAGCAGCGAGATCCACAAGGGCTTCACGCCGCTGTTCGCGCCGACCGCCTCCGACGAGATGAAGGCCGCGGCCAAGGCGGCGGTGGAGCGCCGCCTGGCCTGGGTCGAGACGCAGCTCGAGGGCCGCGACTACCTGCTGGGTGCCAGCTTCAGCGTTGCCGACGCCTACCTGTTCACCGTTGCCAGCTGGGGCCAGTACGTCGGCGTCGACATCAAGCAGTGGCCGCAGCTGGCCGCCTACGTGGCCCGCGTCGCGGCCCGGCCGGCGGTGCAGGCGGCGCTGCAGGCGGAAGGGCTGCTGAAGTGAGCGCGCTGCCAACCGCGCCGCAGCTGACGCTGGAAATGGCCCGCCACATCGCGTCGGCGGCACGGGCCAAGGCGGTGGTCGAGGGCTGGAACGTCGTCATCGCCATCGTCGACGACGGCGGTCACCTGATCCTGCTCGAGCGCGCCGACGGCACGCAGAAGGCGTCGGTCGTCGTCGCGCAGGAGAAGGCGAAGACGGCGATCCTGTTCAAGCGCCCGACCAAGGCGCTGGAGGACGCGATCGCCGGCGGCCGCCAGGTGATGCTGGCGCTGCCGGGCGCGACGCCGATCGAGGGCGGCCTGCCGCTGGTCACGGCCGACGGCCACTACCTGGGTGCGATCGGCGTCTCCGGCGTGCAGAGCAGCCAGGACGGCCTGATCGCCGCCGCCGGCGTGGCCGCGCTGCAGGGCTGAGGCCATGGGCAGCGCCGTCGACGACTACCTGGACGCGCTGCCGGTCGAGCGCCAGACCGCGATGCGCGAGCTGCGTGCGCGCATCAAGGCGGCGCTGCCCGACGGCTTCGAGGAGTGCTTGAGCTACGGCATGATCGGCTGGGTGGTGCCGCATTCGCGCTACCCGGCCGGCTACCACTGCGACCCCAAGCTGCCGCTGCCGTTCATGAGCCTGGCGTCGACGAAGGGCTCGATCAATCTGCACCACCTGGGCCTGTACGCCGATCCGGCGCTGCTGGCCTGGTTCCAGGCCGAGCATGCAAAGGCGTCGCCGCGCAAGCTTGACATGGGCAAGAGCTGCGTCCGCTACAAGAAGCCCGGCGACATCCCGGTCGCCCTCATCGAGCAGCTCGCCGGTCGGCTCGGCCCGGCCGACTGGATCCGGCTCTACGAGTCCCAGCTCAAGCGCTGAGCGCGCTTTCCCGCTTGCCAGGCGGCGGCAAATAGGTGACCATGTGGTCACATGAATGCCGACGAGCTGGATGCCACGTTCCACGCGCTCGCGTCCGAGCCGCGGCGGCGCATGCTCGACTGGCTGGTGCAGGAGCCCGGCTGCAACGTCAACCGGCTCACCGAACGCTTCGAGGGCGAGTTCAGCCGCTTCGGCGTGATGAAGCATCTGCAGGTGCTGGAGCGCGGCAATCTGGTGGTCTCGATCAAGGAAGGCCGCGAGCGCCTGCTGTGGTTCAACGCGGTGCCGATCCAGCTCATCCATGAGCGCTGGACCAGCGAGTACAGCGCCTACTGGGCGGCCAAGCTGACCCGACTCAAGGTCGGCGCCGAGGGCGCCGAGGTCCATCCGTTCCCGGCAACGAAGAAAGGCAGGAAGCGATGAGCGAGCGCGTGTTCCGCATCCATATCGAGGCGCCACCCGAGCGCGTCTGGAAGGAGCTGACGAAGACCGACGAGGCGCAGGGCGCCGTGTTCAACGCCTGGCTGGTGACGACGGTGCTCGGCGAAGGCGCGCCGCTGCAGATGCGCACCGGCAGCGGCAAGAACGTCATCGTCGACGGCCGCGTGCTGGTGCACCGGCCGTTCACGCACTTCGCGCACACGCACCGCTTCACGCAGTACGACGATCCGGTCTGCGAGGTGCATTACCTGCTGGAGGCGAAGAACGGCGGCACCGAGGTGACGCTGCGCGTGAAGGGCTGCCCGGCCGGCACCGCCACCGAGAAGAGCATGGCCAGCGGAGGCGACTTCATCCTGAAGCACCTGAAGCGCCTCGCCGAGGGTCGCGGCCTGCCGCTGGGCACCAAGCTGATGTACGGAATGATGGGCGCGATGGAGTTCATGCTGCCCAAGCGATGCCGCACCACCAACTGGCCCCTTCAATCAGGAGACCGCCATGGCTGACCCGAACGCCGCCGTCATCACGCAGCTCAACAACATCCAGGCCAAGACCGGCAAGTCGATCGCCGAGCTGCATGCCGCCGTCGCCGCCAGCGGTGCCGCCAAGCACGGCGAGAAGCGCAGCTGGCTGATGGCGCAGTTCCAGCTCGGCCATGGCGACGCCAACACCGTCGTGCATTTCATCGACAAGCCGCTGCCGACGCTGGGCGCGGCACCGGCCGCCGCGGCCGAGACCGGCGACCCGCTGGCCGCGATCTATGCCGGCAAGAAAGCGGCGCTGCTGCCGCTGCACGAGGCGGTGATGGCCGCGATCGCCACGCTGGGCGCGTTCGAGATCGCGCCGAAGAAGAGCTACCTGAGCCTGCGCCGCAGCAAGCAGTTCGCGATGGTCGGACCGGCCACGGTCGGCGAGATCGAGATCGGCCTGAACTGCAAGACCCTGAGCGAGCACCCGCGGCTGAAGCGGCTGCCGCCCGGCCAGATGTGCCAGGCGACGACGCGCATCAGCGACGCCAGCCAGATCGACGCCACGCTCAAGGCCTGGATCCAGGCGGCCTACGACGCCGCGGCCTGATCAGGTCCTGAGCACGCGCATTGGCCGGCCGCTGAAACCGGGGAACAGCTTCGCCAGCGCGTCGTCGCGCAGTCCCAGGTGCTGCCGGGCCACCCCGGCCATCACGGCGCGGTAGTCGGTGGTCACCGCGAGGTCGCGGCCGTCCTGGCGCGCCGCCGGGCTGAGGCCCGGCCAGCGGCCCGCGACCTGACCGCCGGCCACCTTGCCGCCGAGCAGCCAGAGCGCGTTGCCATGGCCGTGGTCGGTGCCACCGGTGCCGTTCTCGCGCACCGTGCGGCCGAACTCGCTGATCACCGTCACCACCGTGTCGTCCCAGAGCGCGGGACCGAGCTCGCGGGCGAGCAGCGCCAGGCCGTCGCCCAGCGGCTGCAGGCGCCCGGCGAGTTGACCCCGCGACGCGCCCTGGCGCGCATGCGTGTCCCAGCCGCCGATCTCCAGCACCGCGAACTGCAGCCGCGGGTCGGCCCGCATCGCCTGCGCGAGGCGCTGGCTGCTGGCCGGGAAGCTGCCGGCCGGCGGCGCGCCGCGGTCGGCGGCCTCCATCTCCATGCCCTGCTTCATCGACATCGCCGGCGGCTGCATGGCACCGGCCTGCACCGCTTCCTGCACCTGCTCGCGGCCGGCCTGGGCGGCGGCCCAGGTGGCGGCGTAGCGCGGGTCCTGCGCGTACAGCTTGTCCAGGCCCTCGGCGAGCGCCGGCCGCTGGCCGCGCTCGTCGCGCGCCGCGACGCGCCCGCCCCCCAGCGCGGCGACGGCGGCCGGGCTGCCGGCAAGCAGCTTGGGCCGCAGCGCGCCGCTGTAGAGCGCGTGCACGGCGGCGGCATCGTCACGCGTCGCCAGCAGGCGGCCCATCCAGCCGTCGGCGGTCGACTTGAGGCCGGGGGTGCCGGCCTCGAGCTCGTCCTGGGCCTCGAAGTGGCTGCGGTTCGGCGCCGGGCCGCCGCAGGCCTGCACGAAGCCGAACTGGCCGGCCTGCCACAGCGGATGCAGTGCGGCCAGCGCCGGGTGCAGGCCGAACTGGCCGTCGAGGTCGAGCACGCCGCCATCCTGGCCCGGCGGCGGCAGTGCGATCGTCGGTCGGGCGTCGCGGTAGTCGGCGTCGGCATACGGCACGCAGACCGAGAGCCCGTCGACGGCGCCGCGCAGCAGCACGACGATCCAGCGTGGCGGGCGCTCGCCCGGCTGGGCGCGCAGCAGGCCGGGCGAAAGACTCGGCGACAGCGCGCCCATCATCAGCAGGTGGCGGCGTTGCAGCATGGCGGCGGCCTCAGCAGTTGTTGAAGTCGGGAGAGGCGAGCAGCAGCGCCGCCTGCAGGCGTGGCGGCTGGGCGGCGATGGTGGCGCGGGTGCCGGCGGCGATCGCCGGTCCCAGCGTCGCCAGCAGCTGCTGCGGCGGTGGCTGCAGGCGCTGCGCGACGCGCGTCGCCAGCTCGCTGCGCCGCGCCAGCGCCTCGGGGTCCAGCCAGGCGTCGCGCGTGCACTTCCAGCCGTCGGGGGTGACGCAGCCGAACAGCGGCTGGCCGAGGCCGCGCAGGCCCTGCAACACCGGCTGCCAGTCGTCCACCGGCGCCGCGGTGGCGCGCAGCAGGCTCAGCACGTAGCGGTAGGGTGTCTTGAACTGGCTGCCCGGCTCGGCGCGCGCCGCCGGGTGCAGCAGCAGCGCCCGCGTCGTCGCGCGCAGATCGCCGTCGCTCTGCAGGAAGGCGGCGGCCACCGCGTCGACCAGCGCCGGCGGCGGAGCGTCGGCGACGAAATGCTGCGCCAGCTTGAACGCGATGCGCCTCGCCGTGGCCGGGTGACGGGCCAGCTGATCCAGCGCCCATTCGCCCTGCTCCTGGCCGCGGCCCGGCACGCTCTGGCCCATCCAGGTCTTGGCACCGGGCTCGTGGCGGCCGGGCGCGAAGAAGAAGCCCTCGTCGTCGCGCTCGTGATCCTGGTTCAGGCGCGGGTTCAGCGTCCAGCCGGTCAGCACCTTGGCCAGCTCGGTGACGTCGCGCTGCGTGTAGCCGCCGCCGACGCCCAGCGTGTGCAGCTCCATCAGCTCGCGCGCGTAGTTCTCGTTCAGGCCCTGGCGGCGGTTGCCGCCGTCGCCTGCGGGGCGCTCGCGGCTGCTCTGCCAGTTATCGAGATAGAACAGCATCGCCGGGTGCTTGGCGGTGGCACCGAGCATCGACCGGAAGCGGCCCAGCACATGGGGGCGGATCGCGCGCGCCTCGTAGTCGGCCATCAGCACGCGGCAGATGCCCTTGCCGAAGAAGACGTTGAAATGATTCGCCCAGAACTCGACCAGGCGCTCCTCGAGCTGGCGCGGGCTCCACAGGGCGCGCGCCAGCCGCGCCTCGGCGGCCTGAGCGAGCTCGCGCTGCACCAGCTCGCGGCGCTGGCTCTCGTCCTTCTCGGCAGCGTTGGAGCGCCGCTCGGCGTCGCGGTAGGCCTGCACGCGCTGCGCCAGGCTGAGCGACTGCTGGCGCTCGCCCCAGGCCTCCAGCCTGGCCTGCAGCATGGACGGCAGCGCCAGCGTCTCGGGCTGCAGCTGCTGCTCGACCAGCTCGTCCCAGCCGCGCCCGCTCCAGGCCTCGAGGTCGCCGGGCCGCGGTCCGTAGGCCAGGCGGTTCAGCGCATGCAGCGCCAGCTCGGGCCCGGTGCCGGCGTGGGCCCGGCGCAGGCCAAGCAGTGCCGGCGCGGCCAGCAGGCCGGTGCCGAGCAGCGAACGTCGTTGCATCCTTGTCTCCTTCATCATCCGCGGCGCCAGTCGTCGCCGGCGCCGAGCGCGGCCGGGCGGTCGGCCAGTCGTCGGCGGGCGGCGCCGTCGTCCAGCAGCTGCGCGCGCCACCAGTCGCTGCTGACGGCGGCGATCAGGCCGGCGTGGCGCTCGTGCTGCGCGTCGGCGGCGCCGGCACGGCGCAGCCGCCCGCGCCAGCGGCCCTGGCCGCCAAAGCTCATGTGGTCGGCGCCCTGCAGCCAGAGCTCGGCCTTGTCGCCCGGCGGCAGCGCATCGTAGGCGGCACGCCGGTAGTCGCCGGTCTTCTCGTCGCCCAGCGGATTGCCGTCCAGGCTGCCGGTCAGGCAGAGCATCGGCCGGCGCACGCCGTCGAGCTCGGCGCCGCGCCGCGGCGGCGACGGGCTGAACGCGGCGAAGGCGCGCGGCCGAGGGTCGGCCAGCGCGGCGAACTGCCCGGCCACCGCCATCGTGGTGTGGGCGCCGAAGCTGTGGCCGGCGACGCCGATCGCATCCAGGCGCAGGCGGGGCCACTCGGCGGCCCGGCGCTGCAGCTCGTCGAGCACGAAGCGCACATCGAGCGCCCGCGCCTGCAACTGCTCGGCGCTGGCGGCGGCGCGCAGGCCGCGCAGGCCACCGTCGCGCAGCGTCGCGGTGTCGCTGCCCGGATGCTGCAGGTGCAAGGTGGCGATGCCGGCCTCGGCCCAGGCCTGAGCCCAGGCGGTGCCGGCGTCGAGGTTGCCGCCCAGGCCATGGCTGAACAGCACCAGCGGCACGGCGCCGCTGCCGGGCGGCAGGCGCAGGCGCAGCGGCAGCCGGCGCTGGCGCGCGGGGTCGGTCCAGCTCAGCTCGTCGACGGCGCGGACCAGGGCCGGTGCGGCGGCCAGGGAGACGAGCAGGGAGCGGCGCTTCATGATGGCGCGCAGCATGCCGCGGCCGCGGCCACCGCCGCATGACCGGCGTGCAAAGAAATGTTGTCGCTCAGCCGGCCAGCGCGCGCAGCGCGCGCAGGGTGTTCAGGTTGCGCGCGGTGCCGGCCTCGGCAGCCGGGATGCGCAGCTTGCTCTGCGCCATGCCGTCGCCGTAATGCACCCAGACCTCGCGGGCGGCGAACACGACACGCTCGTCACGCTGGTGGCGCAGCTCGGGCCGGGCTGGCAGCGCGTCGTTGAGCAAGCTGACCAGCACGCGGTTGCCGGGCGCCTCGGGGAACGGATTGGCGTCCAGCAGCGCCGCGAGTTCCGCCGCGCTGCGCATGACCACGCCGACCGGCTTGCCGGCGAACGCGGCCAGCGCCCGCTCCAGGCGCTCGCGCACACCGGCCTGGCTCTGCGCGCTGTCCAGCAGCAGGTTGCCGCTGGCGATGTAGGTGCGCACATTCGTGTAGCCCAGCGCGTCGGCGATCGCACGCAGCTCGGCCATCGGCAGCTTGCCGGTGCCGCCGACGTTGACGGCGCGGAGCAGGGCGATGTGGGTGGGCAAGGTCGGTCTAAGCTGCAGCCCCTGAGGAGGCGTGGACGATGAGGATTTTGCTCATGCTGGTGCTGCTGACTGCCGCTGGGGCCATGGCAGCGCCGCCGCCCCTCCAGCTGGAGGGCGACTACCCCATGCAGCGCCGGGTGCCCATCTACGACCCGGAGCGCGAGAGGTGGCACGACGCGCGGGTGGAGGACTGCCTGCACATCGGCGAGGCTCTGGCCGATGGCCGGCGGCCACTGCGTCTGTTCAGCGTGCAAGCCAATGGCCACTCCTGCAGCCTCAGCGGGCTGGCCGAGGAGGTGGCCGGCGAGTTGAGCCTTAACGTCGCCACCGTGGATGGCAAAGCCTGCGCGGTGCGTTTGCGCATGGATCGCCGGGCGCTCCGCGTCGAGGCCAAAGGGCCGGGCTGCTGGGACTACTGCGGCGCGCGGGCGCATCTGGACGGCATCCAGTACCTGCGCAGCGGCCGTCGGCCGCCCGGCGCGGAGTGCGCCGCCGAGAGGCGCTGAACGGCCGCCTTCGCCGCCGCGGTGGCGGTGGCCTCAGCCGGGATACTGCGCCCATGCAACCGAGCCGCCGCACTTGCCTGGGTCTGGGCCTAGGACTCTTCACTGCCTCGAGCCCTCTGCGGGCACAGCCGCGGGCGCGCAGCGTTGGCGATCGCCTGCAGCTGTTGGCGCCGCTGGAGATGCCGGGCCTGGGGCGCCAGCGCGTGCTGCGCGTCTACCTGCCGCCGAGCTATGCGACGGCCAACGCGCGCCGCTACCCGGTGATCTATTTCCACGACGGCCAGAACGTCTTCGACGATGCCACGAGCTATGCCGGCGAATGGGGCGCCGACGAGCTGCTCGACCGCCTGGCGGCCGATGCCGGCTTCGAGGCCATCGCCGTCGGCATCGACAACGGCGGCGAGCGGCGCATGCGCGAGCTCAACCCCTGGGACCATCCGCGCTTCGGCAACGGCGAGGGCTTCGACTACCTGCGCTTCCTCGTCGAGACCGTCAAGCCGGCGATCGACCGGCAGTTCCGCAGCCAGCCCGAGGCGGCGAGCACGGCGCTGATCGGCAGCTCGATGGGCGGGCTGATCACGCAGGCGGCCCTGCACCGCCATCGCGGCACCTTCGGCCTCGGCGGCGTGTTCTCGCCGTCGTTCTGGATCGCGCCGCAGGCCTACGACCTGGCGGCGAACGAGCCGCTGCTCGCCACGCAGCGCGTCTTCGTCTATGCCGGCGGGCGCGAGAGCGCGTCGATGGTCGAGGAGGCGCGGCGCATGGCCGAGCTGCAGCGCGCACAGGGCGCACAGCTGCGCTTCGTCGAGGAACCGGCCGCCGGCCACAACGAGGCCGCCTGGCGCGCCGTGCTGCCGCGCGCGCTGGCCTTCCTGTTCGAGCTGAAGCCCTGATGCTCGCGCTGCACGGCCTCGGCCTGCGCTTTGCCAACGGCACGCAGGCGCTGCAGGACTGCTCGCTGCGTCTGCACGCCGGCGAGCGCTTGGCCCTGCTCGGTCCCAGCGGCTGCGGCAAGAGCAGCGTGCTGCGCCTGCTCGCCGGCCTGCTCGAGCCGAGCAGCGGCCGCATCGAGATGCCCGCCGGGCTGCGCCGTGCCTGCGTGTTCCAGCAGGCGACGCTGATGCCCTGGGCGACCGTGGGCGACAACGTCGCGCTGCCGCTGCGCCTGGCCGGCCAGCCCTTGGACGGCGTGCCGGCGGCGCTCGAGCGCGTCGGCCTGCGCGAGTTTGCGCGGGCGCTGCCGCACGAGCTCAGCGGCGGCATGCAGATGCGCGCCGCGCTGGCCCGCGCCTGGGTCACCGACCCGGCGCTGCTGCTGCTGGACGAGCCTTTCGGCGCGCTCGACGAGATCAGCCGCGAGCGCCTTGGCGCCGAGCTGCTGCAGTGGTGCGCGACGCGACCGCAGATGGCGACGCTGCTCGTCACGCACTCGGTGTTCGAGGCGGTGGCGCTGGCCGACCGCGTGCTGGTGATGAGCCCGCGACCGGGCCGGGTGATCGCCGAGATTGAGGTCGAGTCGCGCCGCAGCGACCGCGACTGGACGCAGCAGGACGGCTACTTCGAACTCGTGCGCGAGGCCCAGCAGGCGCTGGCGCGGGGGCTGCACGCATGAGCAGGCAATGGCCCGGACTGCTGCTGGTCGCCGCGCTGCTGCTGGGCTGGGAGGCGCTGGTGCGCGCCGGCGCCGTGCCCGCCTACCTGCTGCCGGCGCCGACGCAGGTCGGCGCCGCGCTGGCCGCCGACCTGCCCGGCTACGCGCAGGCCTGGTGGTTCACGGTTCGCATCACGCTGGGCGCGCTGCTGCTGGCCTGCGTCAGCGGCATCGCCGGGGCGGCGGCGTTCGCGCTGTCGCCGCGCCTGGAACGCGCCTTCATGCCGCTGGCAATCGCGCTGCAGGTGACGCCGCTGGTGGCCATCGCGCCGCTGATCCTGATCTATGTCGACGAGCCGGCGCTGGCGCTGCTGATCTGCGCCTGGGTGGTCGCCTTCTTCCCGATCCTCAGCAACCTGCTCGCCGGCCTGCGCGCCACCGACGCCGGGCTGCAGCAGCTGTTCACGCTCTACGGCGCGACGCGCTGGCAGCGCCTGCGCCTGCTGCTGCTGCCGTCGAGCGCACCCTACTTTCTCGCCGGCCTGCGCATCGGGGCCGGGCTGGCGCTGATCGGCGCGGTGGTCGCCGAGTTCGCCGCCGGCGCCGCCGGCAGCCAGACCGGCCTGGCCTCGCGCCTGCTGGAGGCGATGTTCCGCACCGACATGCCGCGCATGTTCGCCAGCCTGGCGCTGATGATCGCCACCGGCCTGGGCCTGTACGCCGCGGCTGCCCTGCTGGAGCGGCTCTGGATCGGCCGCTGGCACGGTCGCTGAAAACCCGCAACGGGCGGTATCGGACGCGCCGCTAGAGTGCCGCCCTTTTGTTGGCCGCCACGGCCTGATCCAGGGAGAAACCACCGATGTTCCGTCGTCTTGCTATTGCCACCCTTGCCGCCGCCGCGCTCGGCCTGACCGGCTGCGCCAGCCTGCCTTCGCCCGAGGCGATGAAGGCCGAGGTGGCCGGCTACAAGCTGCCCAAGCTGCCCGAGGCCGGCCAGGCCATGGTCTATGTCGTGCGCCCCTCGTCGCTGGGCACGCTGATCCGTTTCAACGTCTTCCTGAACGACAAGGAAGCCAGCTCGGAGATGGGCTACACGCGCGGCAGCCAGTACATCTACTTCTCGGTGCCGCCCGGCGCCCACCGTGTCTACTCGAAGGCCGAGAACTGGGCCGAGCAGCTGGTCAATGTGAAGGCCGGCGACATCGTCTTCATCCAGCAGGAGGCGCAGATGGGCGTGATCATGGCGCGCAACGCGCTGGCGCAGCTCGACCCGCTGACCGGCACCTACCACGTGAAGACGACCAGCGTCGGCACGATCCTGAAGACCGCCAAGTAAGGCGCCGGCGGCGGCGCGCCGCCATCGATGGTGCAATGCGGGACTCCTGTTTCGTCTCGGGTCCCGTTCATGCACCGTCGACACCTGCTGGCCAGCAGCGCGCTGCTCGCCGCCCCCGCCTTCATCCGCGCCCAGGGCGCGAGCACGCCGCGCAAAGTCGTGTTCGCGACGAACTGGAAGGCGCAGGCGGCACATGGCGGCTTCTACCAGGCACTGGTCGACGGCAGCTATGCGAGGGCCGGGCTGCAGGTCGAGATCCGCCAGGGCGGACCGCAGGTCAACAACCGGCCCTTGCTGCCCGCCGGCAGGATCGATTTCCTGATGACGGGCAATCTGCTGCATGCGTTCGACAACGCCAGGATGGGCGTGCCGACCTTGTCCGTGGCGGCGATCTTCGCCAAGGACCCGCAGGCCTTGATCGCGCACCCGGGCCAGGGCTACGAGCGCTTCGAAGCGATTAGGAAGGCGCCGCGCATCTGGATCGCCAAGGACGCGCAGTTCAGCTGGTGGCAATGGCTGAAGCGCCAGCATGGGCTGCGCGACGAGCAGCTGCGGCCCTACAACTACACGCTGGGGCCGTTCCTGGCCAACAAGCAGTCAGTGCAGCAGGCCTACTCGGTGGCCGAGCCGATCTACGTGAAGGCGCAGGGCGGCTTCGACCCGGTCGTGCACCTGCTCGCCGACCACGGCTGGCGCACGCCCAGCACCTTGATCGATGCGCGCGCCGACACCGTGGCCAAGGAGCCGGCGCTGGTGCAGGCCTTCGTCGACGCCAGCATCGCGGGCTGGAAGGCCTACCTCGGCGGCACGGTGGCGCAGCGCGCCGCGGCCGATGCACGCATGCGCGCGGACAACCCGGAGATGCAGCAGGCCGAGCTCGAGGCCAGCCATGCGCTGATGCTCAAGCAGCAGCTGGCGGGTCCGCAGCTGGACAGTCTGCGCCTGGAGCGGGTCAAGGAGTTCCTGGCCGACATGGTCGGCGCCGGCCTCTACAAGGCGGGCGAGGTGGACCTGGGCAAGGTGGCCAGCGAGCGCTTCACGAAGGGCTGAGCGGCGCCTCGTCCCAGACGATCCAGTAGGCCTGCTCGCCGGCCAGCAACTCGGCGTCGGCTGGCAGCTCGAGCAGCAGGCTGCGGGGCGCCAGGCTGAGCGTCTCGGTGCCAACGCGTAGCGACGCCACGCCGCCGCAGAACAGCGCGCGGCGCGGCCAGTCGCGCCGCGGGCAGGCGCCGACCTCGGCCGGCAGCATCTCGCCCGCCATGCCCCGGCACATCAGGTTCAGATCCCGCGTCGCCCCGGCGACCAGCCGGCAGTCGGGCGCCAGTGCGCCGTCGAAGGCCAGCGGCGGCATGTCGCGCGTTTGCCGCTGCCAGCGGCCGTCGAACTGGAGCTCGACGCCGGCGCCCTCGAGCACCGCGAAATGCCGCCGCACACCGGGAAAGGCCGAGAACGGTCCGTCGCGCTCGATGTCGGCCAGGCTGACGCGCAGCCGCCAGTCACCCTGCGGCGGCCACGCGTAGAGCTCGCGCGTGGCGCCGCCGCCGTTGCGCCAGGGCTGCGGGGGGATGCGGTCGGCCTCGACCAGGCGGGGCTGCGGCATGCTTGGATCTCCATTCGCGAAGGCCGGCCAGCGTAGCCGCTGTCTATGCTGCGGGCATCCAAGGGGACCGCGATGACCCAGCAGGCCAGAGAACAGCTCGCCCGTCTTCATGCCCATCAGCAGGCCCATGCGCAGGGCAAGCAGGTATCCGCCGACGAGGCGGTGGCGCTGATCCAGGACGGCGACACGCTGGCCAGCTGCGGCTTCGTCGGCATCGGCTTTGCCGAGACCCTGGCGATCGCGCTGGAGCGCCGCTTCCTGCAGACGTCGACGCCGCGCGAGCTGACCCTGGTCTACGCCGCCGGTCAGGGCGACGGCAAGGACCGCGGCCTGAACCGCCTCGCGCACGAGGGCCTCTTGAGGGCGGTGGTCGGCGGCCACTGGGGCCTGGTGCCGAAGCTGCAGCAGCTCGCGGTGGACAACCGCATCGAGGCATGGAACCTGCCGCAGGGCGTGATCAGCCAGCTGTTCCGCGACATCGCCGCCGGCAAGCCCGGTCAGCTGTCGCGCGTCGGCATCGGCACCTTCGTCGACCCGCGCCATGGCGGCGGCAAGCTGAACGCGCGCACGCAGAGCGAGCGCGTGCGCCTGCTCGAGCTCGATGGCGAGGAGCTGCTGTTCTACAAGGCGTTCCCGATCGATGTCGCCTTCGTTCGCGCCACCACGGCCGACGCCGACGGCAACCTGACGATGGAGCGCGAGGCGCTGACGCTGGAGGCGCTGGCGGTGGCGATGGCGGCGCACAACAGCGGCGGCATCGTCATCGCGCAGGTCGAGCGCATCGCCGAGCGCGGCAGCCTGAACCCGCGCCAGGTCAAGGTGCCCGGCGTGCTGGTCGACTGCGTGGTGCTGGCCGAGTCGCCCGAGCAGCACCCGCAGACCTTCGCCACCGCCTACTCGGCGGCCTTCGCCGCCGAGCTGCGCGCGCCGGCGGCGCAGCAGGCGCCGCTGGCGATGGGCGCGCGCAAGGTCATCGCGCGCCGCGCCGCGCTCGAGCTGCGCGCCGGCGAGCTCGTCAACCTCGGCATCGGCATGCCCGAGGGTGTCGCAGCGGTGGCCGCCGAGGAGCGCGTCATCGACCTCATCACGCTGAGCACCGAGCCCGGCGTGATCGGCGGCATCCCGGCCGGCGGCCTGGATTTCGGCGCCGCGGTGAACACGCAGGCGGTGATCGACCAGCCCTACCAGTTCGATCTCTACGACGGCGGCGGTCTCGATCTCGCGGTGCTCGGCATGGCCCAGCTTGACGCCGACGGCAACGTCAACGTCAGCCGCTTCGGCCGGCGCCTGGCCGGCGCCGGCGGCTTCATCAACATCTCGCAGGCGGCCAAGCGCCTGGTGTTCGCCGGCGCCTTCGGTGGCGACGGCCTGCGCAAGTTCGTCGCCGCCGTCGAGCACCGGACCTTCAGGGCCGCCATGCGATCGCGCGCGGCCAGGCCGTGCTCTACGTCACCGAGCGCTGCGTGCTGCGCCTCGACGCCGACGGCCTGCAGCTGGTCGAGATCGCGCCGGGTCTGGACCTGGAGCGCGACCTGCTCGCGGCGATGGAGTTCCGCCCGCGCATCGCCGCCGAGCTGCGGACCATGGACGCGGCCCTGTTCGACGAGGCGCCGCTGGGTTTGCGCCGGCGCCTGCTGGCGCAGCCGCTGGCGGCACGGCTGCAGTTCGACGCCGCGCACGAGCGCCTGTTCCTCGACCTCTCGGACCTGCACCTTCGCACGCTCGACGACGTCGCCGCGCTGCGCACGGCGATCGAAACCCAGCTCGCCGGGCTGGGTCGCCCCGTCGACGGCGTGATCAATTACGAACGCTTCCAGCTCGACGCCGAGGTGGCCGACGCGTACGCGGCGATGGCCGCCGAGCTGGCGCAGCGCCATTACCGCCGCGTCACCCGTTACGGCGGCTCGGCCTTCCTGCGCGCCAAGCTGGCGCCGGCGCTGGCGCTGCGCGGCCTGCCGGACGGCATGTCGGATGGCGCGTTGCCGTGAGCGCACCTGCTCAGGCGCATCGGCAGTCGATGCCTGACCGTCATGTACGCTCGTGCACCATGCGACGCCTTCTCATCGCCTGGGCGCTGGTCACTGGGGTGATGGCCCCCAGTCTGAAGGCCAATGAACTCCCAGCATGGCAATGGAGCGGTTACGGCAGCCTTGCCGCGCACCGTGCTCATGGCGATGGATTTCGACTCCGGCCCGACCCCAGCGTGGCGAGCGCGGCGCCGCCCGGGGCCTGGCGATTTGATGGGGACAGCCGGCTTGGCTTGCAGGTCCGTCGGTCGCTCGACGACGTGACCGAACTGGTCGCACAGGTCGAGCTCAGTGATGACATCGATGCCCGCTGGCGCCCCAGGCTGATCTGGGCCTATGGCAGCACACGAGTCGGCGACAACTGGACCCTGCGCCTCGGGCGCCAGACGCTGCCCACCCTGCGCTACTCCGAAACCCGCACGGTCGGCTATGCACAGCCGGGCGTTCGCCCGCCGCTGACCGTCTACAGCCTGAATCCCGGCACGCCGATCGACGGCATCAACCTCAGCTGGGAGGACAGTGTTGCCGATGGTTCGCTGAAGCTGGATCTCGGCGCCGGCCGTGCCACCACCATGCGGCCACTGGGCCAGATTGATCTGCGGCAGAGCACGGTGCTGGCGTTGCAATGGCAGCGCCGCGACTGGCTGCTGCGGACCAGTGCCAGCACGTTCCGACTGGACTTGACGCCAAACCCGTTGGCGGCGTTGGTGAGCAGCGGGCTGTGCGCGAACTGCGGCGCGCTGCAGCAAGCCGGCGCGAGCAACAGAGACATCAAGGGCGAGATGTTCAGCGCCTTGCTGCTGTGGACACCCGGCGCCTGGGAGTTCGGCCTGGAGTTGCTGGATCGACCGCGCGCCAGCTCCGCCCTGGTTCCGGCGACCCGCGGCTGGGCCCTGACAAGCGCCTGGCGGTCCGGCGCCATGCAGGCGCATGTCGCCGTCGGTCAGCAGCGCCCGCGTGAAAAGCCGCTAGGCCTGCAAGCCGGCGCGTCGGCGCCGCCCGGCCTCGTGGAGAGCGTTGACCGTCTGCTGGCTCAGACCGGACAGGATCTTCGGACTGTCCAGGTCGGATTGCGCTGGGATTGGAGCCGCCAGCTTGCGCTGAAGCTGCAGCAAGAACGGTGGCATGCGTGGCGTCAGCAGGGTTTCGGCCGCTCCGGCGTCCTGGAGGTCGCCGGGCCGCCGTTGACGCCGCAGACATCGAGCTGGAACGGCGTCGCGGTGCTCTCGACGATCAGTCTGGACTTTGTGTTCTAGGCCATGACCTGGTTCAACGCCCTTTCACTGGCCGCCGTGTTGACGCTCATGGTGGGCGGCGCTCATGCCCAGACCCTCAGGGTCGCCGTGATCAGTGGGCGGGCGATGCCGTTTGTTGCTTGGCAGGCCGAGCGACCGGAGGGTGGCCTCGATCTCGAAGTGCCGAAGGCGATGGCGGCGCATTTGCAGTTGCGCTTGGAGACGCTGGTGTTGCCGCGGCAACGGCTTCGCAGCAGCGCCCAGGCCGGCGAGTTCGATCTTGTCTGCGGGCTGGATCCAGAGCGCCAGGCGGATTCGCAGCTGTATCACTGGAGTCCGCCCCTGGCGGAGCTGCCTGAGCTGCTGGTCGGTACCAGGCGCGCCGAGCCGGTCGATCGACTGGCGCAGCTGGCACGCGGCACCGAGGTCGGCGTGCTGCTCGGTGTCAGCTATCCGGCGCTCGAGCAGTCGTTCTCCGATGGCACGCTGAGCCGGGCTGAGGCCTTGGACGAGGAACGCCTGATACGCAAACTGCTGGTGGATCGTCACCCCTATGCCGTGCTCAGCGCGGGTCAGCCGAACCTGATGGCCAATGCGAGCGAGCTCCAGCAGCTGGCGGGATGGCGACTGCCGATCGGGCAGATCAGTTACCGCTGCGCGGCACCGAAATCCAGCAGGATTCCGCCTGCGAAGCTCTGGGAGACCCTGGAGGCCTCGCGCATGCGGTGGCAGGCCTTGCAGGCTAAGCTCGTCCCGCCCTCGTTGGCCGTGGTGGTCTCGACGGCCAGTACGCTGCGCAGCCTGGATCGGCACGAACTTGTCGACCTTTACCTGGCGCGGCGCAGCCGACTCACCAGTGGCGAGACGCCGCGCCTGACGATGGTGCGGGGCCCCGAGCGACAGCAGTTCCTGCGACACCTGCTTCAGCGCGAGTCAGCGGACTACCAGGCAGCATGGGCGGGCCAGCAGTTTGGTGGCCGGCAGCGGGCGCCGGATGAGCTTGCAGATGCCCAAGCGCTGAAGGCGCGCCTGCTGCGCGACCCCCTGGCGATCGGCTACTTGCCCATGGCCCTTGTCGACGCCAGTCTGCGGGTGGTGTACGCCAACTAGCACCGGCCGCGACAATCGCCGCCATGCTGCTCACCCTGCACAGCGCCGGCGCCGGTTTCGAGGCGGCCTGCCAGATCCCCGTCCTGCCCGAGGGCCACCGCAGCCGACGCCTGCATGGCCACTCCTACTTTGCGCAGGCGCGCTGTGCGCTGCCGCTGGAGTGGGCGGCGTTTCCCGGTGCCGAGGTCAGCCAGCTGCGCGCGCGACTGGAGGCGGCAGTGCAGCCGCTCGACCACGCCCTGCTCAACGACCAACTGGACTACCCGACCGACGAGAACCTGGCGCGCTGGATCGCTGCCCGCCTGCGCGAAGCCGGCGTGCCGGGCCTGCGCCAGTGCAGTGTCTACAGCACCGCGCACAGCGGTGTGGACCTCGACGCCGAGGGCCATGCCCATGTCTGGCGGCGCTACCGCTTCCAGAGCGCGCACTGGCTGCCCAATGTGCCGCCCGGCCACAAATGCGGTCGCCTGCACGGCCATGGCTTCGAGGTCATCGTGCACGCCAACACCACGCTGGCGGCGCAGGACGATCTGGCGGTGGACTACGACCAGCTCGACGCGATCTGGGCGCCGCTGCACTTCGAGCTGAACTACCGCTGCCTGAACGAGATCGAGGGCCTGACCAACCCGACCAGCGAGGTGCTGAGCGCCTGGCTGTGGGAGCGCCTGAAGCCACAGCTGCCGGCCCTGAGCTGGGTCACCGTGTACGAGACCGGCAGCTGCGGCGCGAACTACAACGGCAGCCTGTTCCGCATCTGGAAGGAGCTGACGCTGGACAGCGCGGTACGCCTGAGCCGCGCGCCCGACGACCACCCGCTGGCGGGGGTGCACGGCCACACGTTCACGCTGCGACTGCATCTGCAGGCGCCGCTGGATGCGGTGAAGGGCTGGACGGTGGACTTCGGCGATGTGAAGGAACGCTTCAACCCGATCTTCAAGTCGCTGGATCACCAGCCGCTGCATGAGCGGGCGGGGGTTGTGGATAGCGACTGCGCGTCGCTGGCGGCACAGATCCTGCGCGAGGCGCGGGCGGTGCTGCCCGAGGTCGATCGCGTCGACCTTTACGAGACGCGGGGCAGTGGTGCCATCGTGACGCTGGGCGATACGAGCGAGTTGATTCCGGTCTGAGTGGAGTGGTCCGGGCCAGGCTTGATCGTCAACGCTGGCGGGGCCTCTCTCCGCGAGAGCCCGCCGGGTCTCGCCCCGGCAGGCGAGTCACTTTTGGCTTGATCCAAAAGTGACCAAAAGATCAAGCCCGCGCTGCGCTCGCCCTCAGCCTGCGGCTGAGGGTTACCTGTGCTGCTCAGAACCCAGGGGCCGCGCAGAACTCGCTCCGTTCGCTTCGCTCACTCTGCTCAAACAAACTGCGCGAGTCAGTTCACGAGTCGCGCCTGCGGCGCGAGCCCCTGCGTTCTTGCGCTGCTCGGCGGCGCAGAGGGGCAACGCGAAACAGCCAACAGCCGGACCTCAGCTCACTGACTGCGAACAGGGGATTGGAGGAAAGAATCAAGACCTGAACCCAGGTTTGCATTGACTGAAAACACACCGCTGTTGAGCGCCACCGAGCAGGAGCTGATTGCCTGGTTGACGCGCGGACTCACCAATGCCGACATTGCCCGTCTGCGCAGGCGTAGCGCGCACACCGTACGGAACCAACTCTCGGCGCTGTTCAGCAAGCTCGGCGCCAGCAACCGCGCCGAAGCGCTGACGCGGGCGAAGGGGTTAGGCGCGTGAGGTGGCTGGGGGTGCGAATGGGACGAACGTCTCATTGCGCAGCTCCTGCGGTTGATGAACCCTGTCAGGGCTTGTGCCTGACTTCGGTCCAGCTACGAGGCGAGCACCTCACCGGCAAGACGGTGTTTCTAGCCATGAATTAAAAAATGAGGATGACCGGTATGGGTAAATTTCTATTGACCATTTTCGTTGGCATACCACTGGCTATCGTGGTTGGCTGGAAAGTCCTCTTGGCATTCGAGGATGCGGGTGCAGAGCGTGCCAAAGAGTGGGACAAAAAGATCGATGCCCTGTGCAGTGAAAGGTTCCAAAAAGATAAGGCGTACCAGGTCTTTGAGCGTGTTGATGCGCCAGCCGGCTACTTTAACGAGTCAGGAAAATTCAAGGCAGTACCGGTATTTTCGGAGGGAGAGGGATTTAAGCCTTTGCCAGGTGAGTCAATTCTTTCCCGGTTCGTTGAGCGAGAAGTGCTGCGAGAGGCGAGACCAAGAGTCAGTATCTATGCCGAAGAGATAGTTAGATACAGCGATGGAAAGATACTGGGGGAGCGCTACCTAATAATCCGAGCGGGTTCTGGGGGGCGCTGGGATCTGGGTTATCTAAACCGACATCGGTGCCCACAGGATAATTCTGATTTGCATCTGATTGTTGATGTATTTTTGAACGTGACAAATGAGCACGTTTCTTTTGGGGAGTATAAGTAATGCTGAATTCGGGGCACGAGAGCGCAAGCGAGGGTCAGGTCTTGATTCTTTCCTTCGATCCATTAGTCGCAGTCAACGAGCCGAGGTCCGGCTGTTGGCTTTTCGGCGGCGCAGAGGGGCAACTCCAAACAGCCAACAGCCGGCCTCGGCTCGTTGCCTTCGAGAATCGGTCAGTGGGAAAAATCAAGACTTGACCCTCGGCCCTTGTGCGAGCTTGGTTTATGTCGAGTGCGGCGGGTGGAATGTTTGACGAGGGTCGCGGGCTCGCCCTGCTGGCTGCAGCATGGCTGAGGCGTGGCGCCTTAATTAAGTGGTGCGCGGCGATGTCAATAATTGCCGCTGGTTCTGTTTTCTTGTTTACCTGGACGCCGCCGACTGGCGAGGTTCCTGAAGTCTATGCTGCGGGCGAGTACGTGGCGGGGGCTCATGGTAGGTATGGATACGGAGACTTGACCGTCGCGGGTCGACGTTTGTATTGCGGCGCTACGCTATTTGGAGTTAAGGACTGTAGAAGTGTGCATGCTTCAGGCGAAGTCGTCGCCTATGTAATGCATTTGCCAGTTATTCTTCCTACTGTTAAGAAAGTGCCCGTACTGGTTCGGCTGATGAACTATCGTGGAGATATTGCATTTAATGCATCGACGAGCGGTTTGCTGTGGTCCTGGCGACTGGTTTCAGCCTGCTATTTGGTGGTATTTACATTGCTTGCCGTGAGATTTCTTGGCTATCTCATTGACGGCGTGGCAAGGTATGTTTCGAGGGAGCCGAGGGTCAGGCCTTGATTCTTTCCTTCGATCCTTCCGTCGCAGCCAGCGAGCAGAGGTCCGGCTGTTGGCTGTTCGGGGTTGCCCCTCTGCGCCGCCGAGCAGCGCAAGAACGCAGGGGCTCGCGCCGCCGGCGCGACACGTGATCTGGCTCGCGCAGTTTGTTTGAGCAGAGTGAGCGAAGCGAACGCCGCGAGTTCTGCGCGGCCCCTGGGTTCTGAGCAGCACAGGGCACCCGGTTGGCCGAAGGCCAAACGGGCGAGCGCAGTCGGGGCTTGACCTTTTGGGTCCTTTTGGGTCAAGCCAAAAGGACCTCGGCTGCCGGGCCGAGACCCGGCGGGCTCGCGGCAGCGCCGTCGCTGCTGCTTTCGAGCGCTCGCTTCGCCGCTAGGCGACACCCACCACCCAGCCTCAGGCCTCCGCCTCGCTACTCACCGGCGGCGGCGCCACCAGCGGGAAGCGGCCCAGTTCGCCCGGCGCCGCATGGCGCTCCAGCTCGGTCTGCAGGTCGACGACCTTCCACAGATGCTGCAGCGCAGCCTGGAACTCACCGCGCTTCTCCAGCAGGCGCGCCAGCTCCAGATGCGCCTGGCGCTGCTGCGGCTTGCTGGCGATGCGTTCGGCCAGCTGCAGGCCGTGCTGCGAGCTGCGGATTGCGGCCGCCTCGTCGCCGCGCGCCAGCGCGATCTCGGTCCAGGTGCGGCTGGCGGCCGCCTCCAGCCAGTGGTGCTGCAGGCGGCCGGCCAGGTTCAGCGCCAGCCGGCAGTCGGCGGTGGCCAGCGGCCATTGCCCGCGGGCCAGCGCGGCACGCGCCAGGTACCAGTGGCACTCGGCTTCGAACTCGCGGTGGCGGCCGCGCCGCGAGGCGGCCAGCGCATGGCTGAACTGGCGCTCGGCGTCCTCGAGCTGGCTGCTCTCCAGGTGGCCGACGCCGAGGTTCAGCGCCACCTTGGCCGACAGATAGCTGTCGTCCAGGCCCTTGGCGCGCTGCAGGGCGTCGCGCTGGAAACGCAGCCCGGTGTGCCAGGCGCCGAGCGCGTAATGGATCTGGCCGAGACCGACGCGGGCGGCCACGCCGACGCGCGCGTCGCCGCTGCCTTCGGCGAGGTCGACGGCGCGCGACCACTGCTCGGTGGCGTCGAGGTAATTGCCCTGCTGGTAGGCGACGCGGCCCAGCGCCTCGGCGATGCGCGCCGCCTGCAGCGGCAGACCGGCACAGGCCTGCGCCGCCTGCTGCAGCGCCGGCAGCAGCTCCAGCGCGCGGCCGCGCGGCTCCAGCAGGTAGAAGCGCAGGTACAGCGCATCGACCGCGCACGCGGTCTCGCCGGCGGCCCAGCGCAACGCCTGCAGCCGCTCCAGCCGGGTCGCGGCGCAGTCGGGATGGCGTTCGGCCGTCCTGGCCAGGCGCAGCAGGATGGCGCTCATGCCTTCGGCGGAGGCGGGATAGGCGAGGCTCAAGGGCGGTGCTCGGGGCGGAATCGAAGGCGGCAAGGATAGCGGCAAGCCCGGCGGCGGACCGGGATCTGGTTATAGATTGGTCTGGAGTCCCTGGCGCAGGCGCACAATCGGCACCGCCCCGGGCGTCGTTGCGCGACCCGGCGCGCGCTTGCGAAGCATCCAATCAAATACCAATTGACCGGCACTTTGGTTGGTATTAGAGTGGTATTCATGCTTTCGCCCCCTCGCCACTTGCAGCGCACCGGCCACCGGCCGGGCTGGCGCCTGGGCGTCGACGGCGGTGGTACGCACACCCGGCTGCGTCTGTGTGACACCCAGGGGCACCCGCTCGGCGAAGGCCTGGCCGGGCCGTCGGCGCTGGGCCAGGGCGCGGAGCAGGCCTGGACCGCGATCGGCGACGCGCTCGCTGACGCCGCGGCGCGGGCGGGCGTCGCGACCCCCGACTGGCGCGACTGCGCGCTCGGGCTGGGGCTGTCCGGCGCCGCATCGCCGCCGCGGGCGCAGGCGTTCCTGGCCGCCGCACCGGCCTGCGCGCTGCTGGCGCTGGACACCGACGGGTTCGCGGCGCTGCTCGGCGCCCATGGCGGCCAGCCGGGCGCGCTGGTGATCGCCGGCACCGGTTCGGTCGGCGAAGCCCTGCTGGCCGACGGCAGCCGCCGTCAGGTCGGCGGCTGGGGCTGGCAGAACGGCGACGAGGGCAGCGGAGCCTGGCTCGGCCTGGCGGCACTGCGCCATGCCCAGCGCGTGCTCGACGGCCGCCTGCCCGGGGGCGCACTGGCCGCTGCCATCGTCGCCACCGCGCAGCGCGACACCGGCATCGCCGAGCCGGTGCCGGCGCTGCTGGCCTGGAACGCGACGGCCGGCCAGCACCGCGTCGCCGGCCTGGCGCCGCTGGTGTTCGCGCTCGAGGCCGAGGACGCCGCCGCCCGCCACCTGATCGCGGCGGCGCTGGCCGAACTCGAGCAACTGGCGCTGGCGCTGGACCCGGAAGGCACGCTGCCGCTGGCACTCTGCGGCAGCATTGCGGCCCGCCTCGCGCCCCGGCTGGGCGAGCCCGTGCGCAGCCGCTGTCGCGCGCCGATCGGCGACGCGATGGCCGGTGCCCTTCTCATGATCGAACCAGGATTCCGCTGATGGCCACGCTGCCTTTCGACTTCCAACCCGACGCCGAGGCCGCCTCGCCGCTCTACCTGCAGCTGGCGCAGGCACTGGCCAAGGCGATCAACGAGGGCCGCTACCAGGCCGACGAGGCACTGCCGTCGGAGCGCCTGCTGGCCGAGGAGCTGAACCTGTCGCGGGTGACCGCGCGCAAAGCCATCGAGCGCCTTGCCGAGCAGGGCCTGATCCTGCGCAAGCGCGGCTCGGGCAACTACATCCGGCCGCGCCTGGAACAACCGCTGACGCGGCTGACCGGCTTTTCCGAGGAGCTCAACCAGCGAGGCTTCGTGCCGGGCTCGCGCTGGCTGCAGCGCGGCTTCAGCGCCGCCGCGCCCGACGAACAGCTGCAGCTGGAGCTGCACGCCGGCGAGCGCGTCGCCCGGCTCGAGCGCCAGCGCATGGCCGACGGCGTCGTCATGGCCTACGAGGTCAGCGTGCTGCCGGAGTCGGCGCTGCCGGACCCGGAGGCGGTATCGGCCTCGCTGTACAGCCATCTGGCCAAGACCGGCAAGGCGCCGGTGCGCGCGCTGCAGCACATCCGCGCGCTGAACGCCGACGCGCGACTGGCGGCCCTGCTCGAGGTGCCGGTGGGCGCCGCGGTGCTCTTCATCACGCGGGTCGGCTACCTCGCCAACGGTCAGGCGGTCGAGCTCACGCACTCCTACTGCCGCAGCGACTACTACGACTTCGTCGCCGAGATGCGTCGTGACTGAGTTGTCGCTCCCCCCCTACCGGCTTCGCCGTGCCCCTCAAGGTGGCGCCGCCAGTGGCCCGGCAAAGCCGGTTCCACGGCGGCCGCTTGATGAGCGGCGCATTGCGTTGGGCGGCGCGCGGAGCACGCAGGTGCCTCTGTGCTGAAGGGGGTCTTCCTCACGCCCGCCGGCTTCGTGCGCGGCTGCCTGCGCATCGAGCAGGGGCGCATTGCCGCGATCGAGGGCAAGGCGATCGGCGAGGACGATGCCCGTGATGGCGATGTCTGGCTGCCCGGTTTCGTCGACCTGCATGTGCATGGCGGCGGCGGCCGCGATCTGATGGAGGGCGGTGACGCCGCCGAGGTGATCGCACGCGTCCATGCCCGCCACGGCACGACGGCGATGCTGGCGACGACGATGACGGCGCCGCTGCCCGAGATCGAGACGGCGCTGGATGCCATCGGGCCGTGCTGCGCGCGCCGCGGCGACGGCGCCGCGCGCTGGCTGGGCGTGCACCTCGAGGGCCCCTACCTGAACCCGCAGCGACTGGGTGCGCAGCCGGACTTCGCGGTGGCCGCCCAGCTCGACGAGATCCGTGCGCTGCATGCGCGCGCCCCGATCCGCGTCATCACGCTGGCGCCCGAACAGGCCGGCCATCTCGCGCTGATCGCGGCGCTGAAGGACGACGGCTTCCGCGTCCAGCTGGGTCACAGCAACGCCAGCTACGAGCAGGGCGTGGCGGCGCTGCGCGAGGGCGCGAGCGGCTGCACGCACCTGTTCAACGCGATGAGCCCGCTGCACCACCGCGAGCCCGGCCTGGTCGGCGCCGCGCTGGCCCATGCCGCGCATGCCGAGCTGATCCCCGACCTGCTGCACCTGCACCCCGGCGCGCTGCGCGTCGCGCTGCGTGCAATCCCCGGTTGCTACTGCGTCACCGATGCCACCGCCGCCGCCGGCATGTCCGACGGCGAGTACCGCCTCGGCCGCCACCGCGTCTTCAAGTGCCTGGGCGGCGTGCGCCTGCAGGACGGCACGCTGGCTGGTTCGGCGCTGACCCTGGACCAGGCGCTGCGCAACCTCGTCGGCGCGCTGGGGCTGACGCTGCGCGACGCGTCGCGCCGCGTGTCGACGATCGCCGCCGACTACCTCGGGCTGGCCGATCGCGGCCGCATCGCACCCGGCGCCCATGCCGACCTGGTCTTGCTCGACCGCGAGCTGCAGGTCCAGCAGGTGTTTGTTGAAGGAGAAGAGCTTGAGCTCGCTGATGCTTGAAGAGGCGCTGAGCGCGCCGACCGCCGCCGCCCGCCAGCTGGCGCATGACGCCACCGCCTACGGCCGCCTGGCCGCCAGCCTGCGCGAGCAGCCGCCGGCGAACCTGCTGACGATCGCTCGCGGCAGTTCCGACCACGCGGCGCATTACCTCGCTTACCTGACGATGGCGCGCCTGGGCCGGCTGGTGACCTCGCTGCCGATGTCGCTGGTGACGCTGTACGGCAGCCGGCTGCACGCCGACGGCCTGGTCTCGTTGGCTTTCTCGCAATCGGGCCAGAGCCCGGACCTGGTGGCGCCGACGCAGCAGCTGCGAAGCCATGGCGCCCGCACCGTCGCCTTCGTCAACGCCGACGCGTCGCCGCTGGCCGCCGCCGCCGAGTTCGTGTTCCCGCTGCATGCCGGGCCCGAGCGCAGCGTCGCGGCGACGAAGAGCTACATCGCGCAGCTGGTGGCCGGTGCCCGCGTGGTGGCGCAATGGCAGCAGGACGACGCCCTGCTCGCCGCGTTGCAGCAGCTGCCGCAGGACCTCGAGCGCGCCGCGGCCCTGCGCTGGCCGGCGGCGGTCGACGCGCTGCGCAGCGTCGACCGGCTGTTCGTGATCGGTCGCGGCACCGGTCTGCCGGTGGCGCTGGAGGCGGCGCTGAAGTTCAAGGAGACCTGCGGCATCAAGGCCGAGGCCTTCAGCGGCGCCGAGGTCAAGCACGGGCCGATGGCGCTGGTCGACGAGGGCTATCCGCTGCTGGTGTTCGCGCCGCGCGGCCCGGCCCAGGCCGGCCTGCTGGCCCTGGCCGAGGAGATGCGTGGCCGCGGTGCCCGCGTGCTGCTGGCGGCGCCCGCCGGCAGCGTCGCCGCCGACACGCCCGACTTGCTGCCGCTGGCCGCCACCGGCCACGAGGACCTGGACCCGATCGCCGTGGTGCAGAGCTTCTACCCGATGGTCGAGGCGCTGGCGCAGGCGCGCGGCCGCAACCCGGACCAGCCGCGCCACCTGGCCAAGGTCACCCGGACCCACTGACGCGATGAGCAGCTTCGACACCGGCTCCCTGGTGATGGTGGACCTGCCCGGCAAGGTCCTCGACGACGCCACCGCCGCCTTCCTGAAGGCCGAGGGCATCCGTGCCGTCTGCCTGTTCCGCAAGAACCTCGGCAGCGAGCTCGAGGTCCGCCGGCTGACGGCACAGCTGCGCGAGGTGCTGGGTCCCCACGGCCTGATCGGACTCGACCAGGAGGGCGGCTCGGTGGTGCGCTCGACCTTCCTGCCGCAGGCGCCGAGCGCGATGTCGCTGGGCGCCGCCGACGATCCGCAGCTCGCCGAGGCCGTCGGCGCCGCCGTCGGCCGCGGCCTGCGCTCGCTGGGCATGAACTGGAACTTCGCGCCGGTGCTCGACGTCAACAACAACCCCGCCAACCCGGTGATCGCCGAGCGCGCCTTCAGCGACCGGCCCGATGCGGTGGCGCGCCTGGCCGCGGCCTGGATGCGCGGCTCCCTTCACGAGGGCGTGGCCTGCTGCGTCAAGCATTTCCCCGGCCACGGCGACACCCATGTCGACTCGCACCTGCACCTGCCCTTCGTCGACAAGAGCCGGGCCGAGCTGGAGCAGCTCGAGCTGCGCCCCTTCAAGGCCCTGCGCCACAGCGCGCCGGCGATGATGACGGCGCACATCGTCTACCCGCAGCTCGATCCCGAGCACCCGGCGACGCTGAGCAAGGTGCTGATCCAGGGCCTGCTGCGCGACGAATGGGGCTACGACGGCGTCGTCATCACCGACGCGCTGATGATGAAGGCGATCGCCGACCGCTATGGCTACGCGAAGGCGGCGGTGATGGCGATCCAGGCCGGCGCCGACATGGTGCTGGCGCAGGGTTCCCTGGACGAGCAGCGCCAGTCGATCGCCGCGCTGCGCGCCGCCTTCGCCGACGGCGGCCTGAGCCAGGCCCAGGGCGAGCGCGCCTGCCGTCGCCTGGATGCGCTGGCGCAGCGCTACCCGCTGCTGGCCGGCGACTACCCGCCGTCGCAGCACGCCGCCGACGACGCGCTGATGCACCGCGCCTGGATCCTCGGCCTGACCGCGGTGCGCGGCGCCCAGGCGCCGCAGCGCGACACGCCGTTGCGCGTGCTCGTGCAGGCCGATGTGCCGACCGACATGGTCTCCGAGGCCGGGCCGACCGCGCAGCAGGCGCTGGCCCTGTTTGCCGGCTTCAGCGACGTCGAGACCCTGGTCTTCGACGACATCGAGCACATGGACTGGAGCCAGGTGCCGCAGGACGGTCGTCACACCGTGCTGGTGTCGACGCGCCGCCACCGCTACGAGGCGCTGGCCCAGCGCTGGCGTCCCGACCTGCACCTGGTGCTGTGGAACCCGTTCCAGGCCCTCGACGTGCCCGGTCCGGCGCTGGTCAGCTTCGGCTATGCCGAGGGCGCGCTGGCGGCGGTGCAGGGCTGGCTGGAAGGGCGTTGGCCCGCGGCGGGCAGGGCCCTGGAGAGCTTGCAATGAGCGCGACGCCGTCGAATCCGATCCGCTGGGTGCCCAGCCTGTACTTCGTGCAGGGGCTGCAGTTCTTCGTCGTCATGCTGATCGCCGGCCTGATGTTCAAGAGCATGGGCGTGGCCAACGATCAGATCGCGCGCTGGACCGGCCTGATGGGCCTGGCCTGGGCCTTCAAGCCGCTGTGGTCACCGTTCCTGGAGCTGGCGCGCAGCAAGAAGGCGGTGGTGGTGGCGATGCAGTTCAGCGGCGCCGTCGGCCTGGCCTTGCTGGCGGGCGCGCTGCAGCTGCCGCAGTGGTTCGCCGCCAGCATCGCCGTGCTGTTCCTGCTCGCCTACCTGTCGGCGACGCATGACATCGCCTGCGACGGTCTTTACATGGCCAGCTTGAGCGAGACCCAGCAGGCGGCCTACGCCGGCTGGCAGGGCGCCTTCTTCAACGCCAGCAAGTTCCTCACGCTGGGCGGCCTGCTGGTGCTCGCCGGGCACCTGGAGAAAGGCATGGGCGTGTTCAACGCCTGGTCGCTGATCTTCGTGCTGCTGGCGCTGCTGCTGGCGCTTCTGGCGGCCTGGAACGCCAAGGCCCTGCCGGGCACGCTGAACCTCGGTGCTCAGGACATCAGCGCCGCCAGCATCGCGCGCACGCTGCGCGAGGTGATCGCCGACTTCCTGCAGAAGAAGGGCATCTGGCTGTTCATCGGCTTCATCGTGCTGTTCCGCTTCGCCGAAGGCCAGGTGCAGACGATCGGCCCGCTGTTCCTCATCGAGGCGCGCGACCAGGGCGGGCTGGGCCTGACCACCGAGCAGGTCGGCGGCATCTACGGCACCGCCGGCACCGCCGCCTTCCTGGTCGGCAGCATCGTCGGCGGCTACTTCACCGCCTGGCTGCGCCTGCGCCGTGCGATGCCGCTGCTGATCATCGCGATGGCGGTGCCCAACATCGTGTTCTGGTGGCTGAGCGCCCACCTGCCGACCGATCTGTGGACCATCGGCGTCGCCGTCGCGGTCGAGATGGCCGGCTACGGCTTCGGCTTCGTCGGCATGATCCTGTTCATCATGCAGGTGGTCGCGCCGGGCCGCTTCCAGACCGCGCATTACGCGCTGGGCAGCGGCGTGATGCAGCTGGGCTTCATCTTCAGCAAGACCATCAGCGGCGACCTGCAGCTGGCCATGGGCTACCAGAGCTTCTTCCTGTGGACCATCGTCGCCGGCCTGCCGGTGCTGCTGCTGCTGCCCTTCATCCGCTTCCCGAAGCCGGCGGCCACAGCATGACTGCCGCCGCGCTGGCCCTGGCGCTGATCTTCTTCGACGACTTCTCCGACCGCGACCTCGAGGGCCTGCGCCAAGGCGGCTGGGTGCTGCGCAGCCAGGCCGGCCACCCCGGACCGGCCGGTGCGCGCTGGGATCCGGCGCTGCTGCGCCTGGTCGACGACCCCGAGCAAGCCGGCAACCGCCTGCTGCGCCTGCGCGCCACCACCGATGGCACGGCCGCCGGCACGGTGCAGACGCAGATCTGCCATCGCCGCCAGTACCTTGAGGGCACGTACGCGGCGCGGGTGCGCTTCGTCAACGCGCCGGTCGCCGGCGTCGACGGCGACCCGATCATCCAGGCGCATTACCTGATCAGCCCGCTGCGCCACGACCTCGATCCCGAGTTCAGCGAGGTCGACTTCGAGTACCTGGGCAACGGCGGCTGGGGCAGCCCGGCGCAGCGTCTCTACGCGATCAACTGGCAGACCGTGCAGATCGAGCCCTGGAAGTCCTACAACCAGGCGCACGAGCGATTCGGTCCGCTCGAGGGCTGGCATGTGCTGATGATGCAGATCGCCGGCGGCCGCACCCGCCTGTTCCTCGATGGCGAACCGCTCGTCGAGCATGGCGGCCGCAACCAGCCGGTGCAGCTGATGAGCCTCAACTTCAGCCTCTGGTTCTCGCCCGGCGGCCTGCTCGGTCCCGAGGCCGGCACGCGTGCCTACGAGCACGACGTCGACTGGGTCTTCCACGCCCAGGGCGAGCTGCTCACGCCGCAGCAGCTGATGGCCGAGGTGAACCGGCTACGGCGCGACGGCGTCACCCGCGTCGAGCGCGTCCGCGCGCCCGAGCCACCACTTTCCAGTCCCTGCAATCTCTGAGGTCGCGATGCGCATCCTGCTGCTCTGCCTGTCCCTGCTGCTGAGCCTGCCAGCCCAGGCGCAAGCCGTGTTCGGCGCCGGTGCCCGCGCGGTGCAGCGCCAGGGCGACGCCATCGTCGGCGTCTACGTGCTGAACGAGCGTGGCACCGGCGCCGTCGATCGCCTGCCGCGCGGCAGCGCCAGCCACCTGCTCTATGCGTTCCTGCACCTGTGTGGGCCGGGCGTGCTGAAGGCCGAGGCCAGGGCCTGCGACGGCCAGGCCGACTTCGATGTCGTGCCCGACCCGCGCCACGCGCGCTTCGACGCCGCGGTCCGGCGGCTGAAGCAGCGCGAGCCCACGGTGCAGGTGCTGGCCTCGGTCGGCGGCTGGGGCGGCTCGGATCCGTTCTTTCATCTCGCCGCCAGCGAGGCCGGTCGGGCGGCGCTGGTGCGCGCGATGCAGAAGTTCCTGCGCAGCCACCCCGGCTTCGACGGCATCGACATCGACTGGGAGCACCCGGGCAGCAACGGCGCGGCGAACGGCGTGCAGCTGGGCAGCGTCGCCGACGGCCGGCACTTCGCGCTGCTGATGCAGGCGCTGCGCGCCGGACTCGACGAGCTCGGCCGCGAGACCGGCCGCCGCCATCCGCTGACGATCGCCGTCAACGCCACCGCGCCGATCCTCGACCGCATCGACTGGGCCGGCAGCGAGCCGGCGCTCGACCTCATCTTCCTGATGAGCTACGACTACTACGGTGGCTGGACCGCAGCGGCCGGGCATCACAGTGCCGTGCGCAGCAGCACGCCCGGTGCCGACGACAGCCTGGAGCAGACGCTGGCGCATGCGCGTCGCCTGGGCCTGCCGGCGCGCAAGCTGGTCGCCGGCGTCGGCATGTACGGCCGCGGCTTTGCCGGCACCGCCGAGCCGCGCAGCGGGGCGGCCCGCGACGGCCTGTTCCCGCCGACCGGCGAGGGCGCGATCGCCTACCGCGACATCGCCGCGCAGTTCCTCGACGGCCAGGGCCGCGGTCGCGGCGGCTTCGAGGCGCGCTTCGACGAGGGGCAGCAGTCCTGGCTGCTCTGGCATCCGCAGCGCCGCATCTACCTCGGCTATGACGACCCGCGCGCCGTCGAGGCCAAGGCCAGGCTGGCGCGCGAGCAGGGGCTCGCCGGCGTCTTCGCCTGGGAGCTGGGGCAGGACAATGGCGACCTGCTGAACGCCATGAACCGCGGCAGCGGCCACCGCCTGCTGGCGCGGCGCCGCTGAGGCGGCGCTCGATGCCCCAAGCCATTGCCGAGTCCGGCGCGCGCGACCGCGCCGCCTTCGACGCCGAGGTGCTCGCCGCGCACCGGCCGCTGGTGCTGCGCGCCGTGGCGGCGGCATGGCCGGCGGTGCAGGCGGCGCGCCAGGGCATGGAGGCCGCCATGCGCCTGTGGTTGGAGCTGGCGAACGACGAGCCGATCGACGCGCTGCTCGGTCACCCGCGCGACGGTCGCCAGTTCGGCTTCCGCGACGACCTCGCCGGCTTCAACTTCCTGCACGACCGCAAGCCGCTGGCGGCCCTGCTCGACGCGCTGTGGCGCTACGCGAAGTTCGACGAGCCGCCGGCACTGGCCTTGCAGAGCGCCGACATGCGGCGCTGCCTGCCCGGCTTCGAGGCCGGCCACCCGATGCCGCTGCTCGACGCCGCGATCGCGCCGCGGCTGTGGCTCGGCAACCGCGCGACGGTGCCGGCGCACTTTGACTCGTCCTACAACCTCGCGGTCGTCGTTGCCGGTCGCCGCCGCTTCACGCTGTTCGCGCCGGAGCAGATCGGCAATCTCTACCTCGGCCCGCTGGAGCACGCGCCGACGCAGGCGCCGGTGTCGCTGGTGAACGTGCAGGCGCCCGATCTCGAGCGATTCCCGCGCGCCCGCGAGGCGCTGGCGAACGCCTGGGTCGCCGAGCTCGAGCCGGGCGACGCGATCTTCATGCCGCCGCTGTGGGTGCACAGCGTCGAGTCGCTGGAGGCGTTCAACGGCCTGGTCAATTACTGGTGGCGGCCCGAGACCGCGCCCGGCGCCGGTGCCGACAGCCCGGCGGCGGCGCTGTGGCTGGCGGCGCTGACCTTGCGTCGACTGCCGGCAGCCGAACGCCGCGACTGGCAGCGCCTGTTCGCGCTGCTCGCCTTCGAAGAGGCCGACTGGTCGCACATCCCGGCCGAGCGCCGCGGCATGCTGGGCAGCCCCGACGCCGACGCGGTGCGCGCGCTGCGTGCGCAGATCCGCGCCCAGATTCCCGACTGATCCCGGCTCAGGGCGCAACCAGCGGCAGCGTCAGCGTGAAGCAGGTGCCCTGCCCCAGCGTGCTGGCGACCTCGATGCGGCCGCCGAGCGCGCCGCCGACCAGGGTGTAGGCGATGTGCAGGCCCAGGCCGCTGCCGCCCTGACCGAGCTTGGTCGTGAAGAAGGGCTTGAACAGCTTGGGCAGGTGCTCGGGCGGGATGCCGACGCCGTCGTCGCTGACCTGCAGGCGCAGGCGATCGCCGTCCTGGGCCAGCAGCTGGATGCGGATGGTGCCGCTGGCGCGACCCTCGAACGCGTGCAGCAGCGCGTTCTGCACCAGGTTCGTCATCACCTGGCCGTAGGCGCCGGGGTAACCGTCGAGCAGCACGCCCTCCGGAATCTCCACCTGCAGCGCGTAGGGCAGGCGCTTGAACGACAGCTGCAGCAGCGCCAGCACCTCGGCGGTGGTCTCGCGCAGGTCGAAGCGGCGGCGGTGCAGGCCGGCGCGGTCGACGGCCACGCGCTTGAAGCCGGCGACCAGCTCGGCGCTGCGCTGCAGGTTGCCGCAGGCCAGCGCGATGCCCTGGCTGGCGGTGTCGAGCTGACGCTGCAGCAGCGAGCGTCGCGGCCGCTCGCTGCCCAGCTCCGCGGCCAGCTCCAGCAACTGCGCGCGCACGGTGTCGGCGGCGACCAGCGCATTGCCCAGCGGGGTGTTGAGCTCGTGCGAGACGCCGGCGACCAGCGCACCGAGGCCGGCCAGCGTCTCCTGCTGCACCAGCTCCTGCTGCGCGCGCTGCAGCTCGGCCAGTGAGTCCTCGAGTCGCGCGTTGGACTCGCGCAGCGCCTGCGTGCGATCGGCGACGCGCCGCTCGAGCTCCGCATTGAGCTGCTCCAGCTGGCGGGCATGCGCCTGCTGCTGCGCCTCCTCGGCCGCCAGCGCCTCGGCCATGCGATCGAAGGCGGCGCCGAGCTGCGCCAGCTCGCGCGGTCCGCCGAGGTCCAGCGCGCCGGGCTCGCGGCGATCGGCCAGCGCCTGCACGCCGGCATGCAGGCGCTGCAGCGGCCGGGCCACCAGGCGCTGCAGCAGGCCGTGCAGCAGCAGCAGCGCCAGCAGGCCGCAGAGCAGGCCGACGCCGACGACGCCGAGCGTGAACTGGCGCAGCTCGGCACTGATCACCGCCTGCGGCAGCTGCAGCACCATCTGCCAGCCCGGTCCGGGCATCGGCGCCGACGCGATGAGCAGGCTGCCGTCGGCGCTGCGCGTCAGCTGTGCCTGCGCCGGCGAGCGGCGCACGGCTTCCAGCACCTGGTCGAGCTCGGCATCCTGCAGCGCCTTCAGCGTCAGCTGGCCCTCGGCCTTGGCGATGCGCTCGGCCAGCCGCGGGTGGGCGATGAGCTCGCCGTTCAGGCTCAGCACCATCGCCGTGACGCCGGTGTCGCGCAGCGTGCCGACCTCGCGCAGCAGGCTGTCGATGGCGATGTCGTGGCCGACGGTGCCGACCCAGCGGCGCTGCCAGTCGAGCGGCTGGATCACCGAGACCATCCAGGTTCGCGCCTCGGCGTCGAAGTAGACCGGCGTCCAGAAGCGGCGGCGCTCGGGGTTGCGCTGCGGGTTGCTGCCCTGCATGGTCGGGTAGCCGTAGTTGTCGGTCTGCGGCGTCGCGCCGGCGCCCCAGTCGAACTGCGGCGAATAGACCATCAGGCCCTTCTCGACGAAGTCGACGTAGGCCGAGAAGAAGGGCGGCACCAGCGCCGGCCCCTGCTCGCTGAGCAGCTGCAGGCTGAGCACGGCGCGAAAGCGGGTGTCGGCGTCGATGCCGCGGCCCGGCTGCAGGTAGAAGGTGGGGCGGCGGCTGAGGTCCAGCCATTGCGGACGCAGGCGCCAGACGCCGTCGGCACCGGGCGCGAACCAGCGATCGAAGTCGCGCGCCAGCGCGCCGACATCGGCCTCGCCGGCCCGCTGCAGCCATTGCGCATGAAGGCGGGCGACGCTGCGCTCACCCTCGGCCAGCACCTGGCCCTGGGCGGCCGCAAGCAGGCGCACCTGCTGCAGCAGGCTGCTGCCGATCGCTTGCTCCGCCCGGGCACGCAACGCCCCCTCGGCGAGCACGGCCAGCAACGCAACCAGGGTCAGCACCAGCGCGCCAACGCCGAGCAGCAACTGGCGGGACAGCGTCGGTGAGGTTCGGCCGGTCATGGATGCCGCCATCCTAGCCAGCGCCGCCACGGCGACGAGCAGCACAGCGGGGGGACGATGCGCAGCATGAGGGCTGGCCTCGGCGCCGACGCAGATCTGTGCGCCGGGCAACGCGTCGCCGCTGCATGGCGGCAGCTGCGCGTACCGGACGCCGCCTGCACACTAACGCCCATGACCCGCCCGCTGATCCAGGATCTGCGTTTCACCCACCTCGCCTCCGGCACCCGCATTGCGTGGGCGCGCAGCGGGCGCGGCCCGCCACTGCTGCGTGCCGGTCACTGGATGACGCATGTCGAGTACGACGCCGAGTCGGCGCTGTTTCGGCCCTGGATCGAACGACTCGGTCGCGCCGTCGAGCTGATCCGCTACGACGAGCGCGGTTGCGGGCTGTCGGGCAGCGACGACAGCCCACTGGGGCTGGACGCGTCCGTGGAGGAGATCGGCGCGGTGGTGGCCGCCAGCGGCCTGCAGCGCCTGGCGCTGCTCGGCATCTCCGGCGGGGCGCCGGCGGCAATCGCCTACGCGGCACGCCACCCCGAGCGGATCAGTCACCTGATCCTGCTCGGTGGCTACACGCACGGCCTGATGCACCGCAACCCGAGTGCCGACCAGCTCGACTATGTGGACGCGCTGGCACGGTTGATCGAGCTCGGCTGGGGCGTACGCGACACGCCGGTGCAGCAGTTCTTCACCGCCACCATGATTCCCGACGCCAGCCCCGAGCAGGTGGCGGCGCTGAACGAACAGCAGCGCCGTTCGTGCGACGGCCGCCGTGCCGCGCAGCTGCTGCGCTCGCGCCTGGCGCTGGATGTGCGCGCCGAACTGCAGCAGCTGCGCTGCCCGACGCTGGTGATGCATGCGCAGGGCGATGCGACGGTGGCCGTGGAGCGGGGGCGGGAGCTGGCGGCCTCCATCGCGGGTGCGCGCTTCGAGTCGCTGCCGACGCGCAACCACGTGCCGCTGGCCAGCGAGCCAGCTTACGAGCAGTTCTGCGAGGCCATTGCGCGCTTTGTCGAGCCCGGCGCAGGCGCCAGCGCGCCGGGGTCGGACTTCAGCGCCCGGGAGCGTGCCTTGCTGGCGCTGGTGGCGCGCGGGCTGGACAACCTGCAGATCGCTGCCGAGCTGGGACTGGCCGAGAAGACCGTGCGCAACGCGCTGTCGGCCCTGTACGCGCGGCTCGGCGTCGAGGGCCGAAGCCACGCCGTGGTGCGGGCGCGCGAGCTGGGCTTTCGCTAGCGAGCGGCAGCAAGCGCCCGCGCCTGGCGGGACGCTTGTCCCGCGGGGCGGGGCGCCGCGGCGCCCCGATGGGACCGCTGCCCTGTTCCCGATCGGCCCGCGTTGACCTGCAATGGCGACTCTTTATCCGGGAGCCCTTCATGGCCGCACGCACTTTCTATCGTCCCTTGGGCCGTCTGCTGACGGCGCTCAGCGTGGTGGCCGCCGCCGCCTCGCCGGCGCAGGCTGCCACCCTCGGCTTCTCGGCGCTCGTCAGCGGCCAGGCGGCCATCGTCGAGGTGCTCGATCCGGTCGTGCCGATCGTGCGTGCGCAGACCCAGGCCAGCGGCGCCAGCAGTCTCGGCCTGCTGCAGTACATCTCCACCGACGTGCTCAACATGGCCACCGGTCAGGGCGCCGGCAGCAATGTGTTTCGCGCCCTCAATGGCGACGAGCTCTGGGGCGACTTCACGGTGCAGCTGGTGCCGGGTCAGGATCCCGGGCAGTTCAGCCTGTTTGGCGAGGTGATCTTCAGCGGCGGCACCGGCCTGTTCGATGGCGCGATCGGCAGCGCTGACTTCAGCGGCAATGCGAACTTCTTCTCCGCCAACGAGGCGTATGCGGAGTTCCGCTTCGAGGGGCAGCTGCAGACGCTACCGGAACCCGGCTCGGTCGGCCTGGCGGGTGCCGGCCTGTTGCTCGTCGGTTGGCGGAGGCTGCGGCGCGGTCTTGCCGCATCGACCCACCGGGTTTGATGCCACCCATGAAAACGGGGCCCCGAAGGGCCCCGTGCCGGGTTCAGGCGAGGATCAGAACTTCACGCGCGCCGTCAGGTAGAACTGGCGGCCGTTCTCGTAGATCGAGCGCGGCTGGTCCTTGTTCAGCGCGTAGTACTTCAGCTTCGGGTTGTTCAGGTTGCGACCGTCGAGCGACAGGCTCAGGTTGTTGCTGAACTTGTAGCCCAGCGACGCCGACACCACGCCGACATCGTCCTGGCTGAACGCGGTGTTGCGGTCCAGACCGTTGTAGAACGCGGCGCGGTAGCTGTAGTTCAGGCGCGCATTCCAGTGGTCGTTCTCGAACCAGGCACCGACGTTGTAGACGCTCTTGCTGGCCCCGAGCATCGGCCGGCCACCGTCTTCCGACGCATCGGTGTAGGTGTAGTTCGCGCTGACGCCGAAGTTGGCGGCGATCGGCTGCTCGACGGTGAACTCCAGACCCTTGACCTTGCCCGAGCCGTTGACCGGCACGTTGAGCACGTAGTCGGCCATGAAGCCGTTCGGGTTGGCCTGGTTGAAGGTGCGGAACTGGCGCGTGATCTGGCCGACCGTGATCAGGCTGCTCATGTCCATGTAGAAGCCGCTCACCGCCACCATCGCCCGCGGCGCGTGGAAGTACTCCCAGGAGAAGTCGATGTTGGTCGAGCGCACCGGGTTGAGCATCGGGTTCGGCGCCGAGCCCGAGCCGATGCCGCCGGGAGCCGGCGGCGGCGACAGGCTGGTGGCGCCGGCCAGGGCCGCGTAGTCGGGGCGCGTCATGGTCTTGGTGATGGCGCCGCGCAGCACCATTTCCGAGTTCAGCGCGTAGCGCAGGTTCAGGCTCGGCAGGCTGTCGGTGTAGCTGCGCTTGCGGCGTTCGATGACGTAGTCGCCGAAGGCCGAGCTGGCCTGCGCCGGGGCGCCCAGCGCCGGCAGGTAGAGCATGGTCTCCTGCTCGCTGCGCACCAGGCGCAGGCCGAGGTTGCCGCTCAGGCTGCCGGACTGGAAGTTCGCCTGCGCGTAGGCGGCCGTGGTCTTCTCGGCGAGCGCGTACTCCCAGTCGAAGTAGCGGCGCACCACCGGGTCGCGGTTGGTGTACTGCGCGCTGTAGGTGGCCAGTTGCTGCGGCGTGTAGTACCAGATGCCTTGCGGGATGTTGCCGCCGAGGCCCGAGCCGAAATCGGCCGGGTAGTTCTGGATGCCGCCGGGCATGTTGACGGCCGCCCAGTCGGGCGAGGTCTGCGGCGTCGAGCACCAGTTGGCGCCCCAGGTGAAGGCCGACTTGTCGGAGCAGCGCGGGCCCTGGGCGACGACGTCCTTGGACTCGCGGTCGTGGCTGGCGGTGCGCACGCCGAACTTGATCGAGCTGAGGAAGCCGCCCTCCAGTGCGTACTCGCCGTCGAGCTGCGCCCACTTGTCCTCGTCGTCGACCTTCACGTTCTGCGTGCCGAAGATCCAGTCCAGGCCGTGGCCGGCGACGGTCTTGGGGTTGGTGTTGCCGAGCTTGAAGTCAGGGGCGGTGTCGGTGCCGTTGAGCTTCCACGAGGCGCCGCCGCCCATGTGCATTTCCAGCACGTCCTGGGTCGGCGTGGTGCCGACGCCGCGCGAGGCGCCGATCTTGGTGCTGAAGCTCAGCGCCTCGCTGGCGTTGAACTTGCCCTCGAGGTTGACGAACTCGGTCTTGGCCTTCGCGCCGGGGCGCGAAATCATGTCGTACAGGCCGTAGTTGCCGCCCTTGTCGCTGAAGTTCGCCGACACCAGCGTGTTGTTGCGCACCACGTAGCCGGGGTCGGGGGCGGTGCCCGCGCCTTCATTCAGGAAGAAGGGCGCGTGCGTCAGGTAGTTGCGGTTGTAGTTGCTGGCGTGCAGCGTCGACGTGAAGCCGGTCAGCGACAGCGACGCGTCGCTGGAGGGCTTGATCTGCAGCTCGATCAGGCCGCCTTCGCGCTTGCGCTCCTGCTCGAACAGCGCGACGCCGATGTTGCGCGGGTAGTAGACGCCGGCCAGGTCGGGGTTGGAGAGCGCCACCTTGCTGCCCGGGGCGATGACGTTGTAGCCGAGCACTTCGACGCCGTCGCGGCGCAGATGGCGCTTCTCGGAGAACACCTGGGCCAGCACGCCGAAGCTCTTGTCGGCGTTGCGCCAGTTGAACAGCGCGCTGAGCTGCGGGTCGGTCTTGCCGGGCAGGTCGGCGTAGACCGCGCCTAGCGACGCCTCGGCGGTGAGCTGCTTGCTGAAGTCGAGCGGCTTGCGCGTGATGATGTCGACGGCGCCGGTCAGGCCGCCCTCGACCAGGCTGGCCTCGGCGGTCTTGCGCACGATGACCTGGCTGACCAGCTCGGAGGGCAGCATCGTGAAGCTGACGCTGCGGCCGGCGTTCTGCACCTGGTTCAGCACGAACCAGTCGCCCGAGGCGACGACATGACCGTTGATCAGGGTCTGCGTCAGGCTGGGGTTGGTGCCGCGCATCGACACGCGGTCGTTCTCGTCGAAGCCACCCTCGGAGGCGCCGGCCGAGCTGATCGTCACGCCGGGCACGCGCTGCAGCGAGTCGGCGATGTTCTTGTCCGGCATCTTGCCGATGTCCTCGGCGGTGATGACCTCGACATGCGTCTCGGCCTTGCGCTTGAGGTTGAGCGACTTCTCCTGCGAGGCGCGGATGCCGGTGACGACGACGGTCTCCAGCTGCTGCGACGGCGCGGGGGCCTGGGCCTGGGCGCTGACGGCCAGGCCCAGCATCAGGGCGGCGACGGCACCGGAGACAGGGGTGTGTTGAATCTTCATGGGCGCGACCTATGGGAAGGTGGAAGGAAGAGCGGTTTCGGTCGCATGGCCCGGCCATGCTCCGTTTGGCAGCGCAGGGTCGGGGTGAGACCAGTTCCTGACCAGATGCAACCAATGAGATGCCACTATAGGCCTCCAACTCTCCAGTTGCATACCAATTGAAACCCGGTGTTTTCCCGGGGCCGCCACGGGTCTTTCCTATGAAAACTGGGCGGCCGAGCGCCCATGGCGTCAGCCGGCCGCAACAGTGCCCCGATATTGGTATTCGATTGGTATCTATGCGGCCACCGGCCGCGGGCAGAGCCGGCCTTCCCAGGCGGGCTCTGCCTGCTCGCGGGCGGCTTAGCTCAGGCCGGCGAGCAGCGCGGCGTTGCCACCGGCGGCGGCGGTGTTCACCGTCAGCGTCTGCTCGGCAGCGAAGCGGTAGACCTGCTGCGCCTGCTGCGCCTCGTCGGCGCCGACCAGCGGCACGATGGCGCCGGGTCGTGCCGCCAGCGCGGCCAGCAGCTCGGCGGTCTGCGTGACGCTGGTGCCGGCGACGAAGGCAGCGTCGAGCGCCGCGGTCCGCAGCCAATCCGCCCAGTCCGCCGGCGCATGCACCTGGCAGGTCATGATGCCCTCAGGCAGCTGGGCCCGCAGCGCGCAGGCCGGGGCCAGCTTGTCGGCGTCGCCGACGAGGGTGACCTCGTTGCCCGCCAGCAGCGCCAGCGCCAGGCCGGCGCGCCAGCCGTCGCCGGCGACAAAGCCGACGACATGGCCACGCGGGTGCAGGCGCAGCTCGTTGCGCTCGCCGGTCGGACCGGGCAGTGCGCGCTCGAGCAGGCGCGGCGCCGCCTGCGCGAGCAGGCCGGCCTGGTCGGGCAGCGCCGCCTGCAGCGCGCGCAGGCGCTGGCCGAGCGCGTCGGGCAGGCTGCCGGCGGTGGCGCCGCGGCCTGGCACCGCGGCCGGGCGCACGAAGCGCCACAGGTAGTTCGGGCCGCCGGCCTTGGGACCGGTACCCGACAGGCCTTCGCCACCGAAGGGCTGGACGCCGACCACCGCGCCGATGATGTTGCGATTGACATAGACGTTGCCGACACGGGCCAGCTCGGCCAGGCGCTCGGCGCGGGTGTCGATGCGCGTCTGGATGCCCATCGTCAGGCCGTAGCCGAGGCCGTTGATGCGTTCGATCACCGCCGCCGGATCGCCGCTCCAGCGCAGCACATGCAGCACCGGGCCGAAGACCTCGGTCTTCAGCGCGTCGAAGCCGCTGACCTCGAACGCCACCGGCGCCACCAGATTGGGCACCAGCGGGTCATGCTTGCCGCCTTCGGCGATCAGCCGTGCTTCGTGGCGCAGGCGCTCGACATGGCCGCTGATGCCGTCGAACGCCTCGGCGTCGATCAGCGGGCCGACGTCGGTGGCGAGCAGCGACGGGTCGCCGACGCGCAGCTCGGCCAGCGCGCCGCGCACCATCTCGATGACGCCGTCGGCGATCGCCTCGTGTACGCAGAGCAGGCGCAACGCCGAGCAGCGCTGGCCGGCGGAGCGGAACGCCGACTGCACGACGGCGTCGACGACCTGCTCGGGCAGCGCGGTGCTGTCGACCAGCATCGCGTTGAGGCCGCCGGTCTCGGCGATCAGCACCTTGGGTTCGCCCGACTGCGCCAGCGTGCGCTGGATGATCTTCGCCACCTGCGTGCTGCCGGTGAAGCAGACGCCGGCGGTGGCCGCATGCGCGACCAGCGCCGCGCCCACCGTCTCGCCGGGGCCGTTCAGCAGCTGCAGGCAGTCCTCGGGCACGCCGGCCTCCCAGAGCAGCCTGACGCAGGCCATCGCCACCGCCGGTGTCTGTTCGGCCGGTTTGGCGGCGACCGTGTTGCCGGCGACCAGCGCGGCGACCACCTGGCCAGCAAAGATTGCCAGCGGGAAGTTCCACGGCGAGATGCAGACGAAGACGCCGCGGCCCTGCATCGCCGCGTCGCCGGCGATCTCGGCCTCGTCGGCGTAGTAGCGCAGGAAGTCAACCGCCTCGCGCACCTCGGCGATGCAGTCGGCCAGGGTCTTGCGAGCTTCCTTGACGAGCAGGCCGCAGTAGGCCGGAAGCTCGGCGTCGAGGCGGTCGGCGGCGCGGCGCAGGATCGCGGCGCGCTGCGCCACCGGCGTCGCGCTCCAGCCGCTGAAGCCGGCCTGCAGCCTTGCCATCGCCTGCTGCACGGCGGCGGCATCGGCCAGCGGCACCGCCGGCAGCTGCGTCGCCGCCAGCGCGTCCAGCAGCGGCTGGCGCTGGCTGGGGGCGGCGAGGTCGGCGCCCCGGCTGTTCAGCCGCGTCTCGCCGGCGGCCTTGTAGAGGTCGATCGGCAGCGGCAACGCCGGGCCGCGGCGGATGTCGTCGAGCGGGCAGCCGAGCAGCTCGGGCACGGCGACCTGCGGGTCGGCCAGTTGGTGCACGAAGCTGGAGTTGGCGCCGTTCTCCAGCAGGCGACGCACCAGGTAGGCGAGCAGGTCCCGGTGCTCGCCGACCGGCGCGTAGACGCGGCAGGCGATCGACGGGTACTTCAGCACCTCGCGGTAGATGCCCTCGCCCATGCCGTGCAGGCGCTGCATCTCGAACGGCGCGCCCACTGCCCGCGCCATGCGCACGATGGCGGCGATGGTGCCGGCGTTGTGGCTAGCGAACTGCGGGTAGATGACGTCGCGGTGCTGCAGCAGCGCCTGCGCGCAGGCCAGGTAGGCGATGTCGGTGTGCGCCTTGTGCGTGAACACCGGGTAGGCGGCGAGGCCGAGCTCCTGCGCGCGCTTGATCTCGCCGTCCCAGTAGGCGCCCTTGACCAGGCGCACCATGAACTTCAGGCCATGGCGGCGGGCGATCGCGGCGACCTCGTCGACGACGGCGCGGGCGCGCGTCTGGTAGGCCTGCACCGCCAGGCCCAGACCCTGCCACTGCGGATGGTGGGCGGCGACGTGCAGCGCCAGGGCCTCCAGCACGTCGAGGCTGATCTCGAGGCGATCGACCTCCTCGGCGTCGATGGTCAGGTTCATGTTCGCCTTGGCGGCGGCGTCGACGAGGCCGAGCACGCGCGGCAGCAGGGTGTCGAACACGCGCTCGCGCTGCAGCACCTCGTAGCGGCTGAACAGCGCGCTGAGCTTGATCGAGATGCCGTCGGCGCTCATCGGGCTGGCGGCGCTGCCCTGCGCGGCGATGCGCGCGATGGCGTTGCGGTAGCTCGCCAGGTAGCGCTCGGCGTCGATCTCGGTGCGCGCGCCCTCGCCCAGCATGTCGTAGCTGAAGGTCAGCTGCGGCTGCGCCTTGCGCGCCTGAGCCGCCTCGCTGCGCGCCTCGTCGATGTTGCGCCCGAGCACGAACTGGCGGCCGAGCAGCTGGATCGCGCGCACGGTGGCGCTGACCACGGTCTTGGAGCCGACCCGGCCCATCAGGCCGCCGCCGTCGTCGCCGGGCAGGAAGCGCTTGGACAGGCGGATCGCCGCCGCGCTCAGGGACGACAGCATCTTGTGTGGCCCGTCGCCGGCGGCGTCGAAGTCGGCGCGGCCGAGCTGGTCGGCGGTCAGCGCGATCGCCGTCTCGGCGTCGGGCACGCGCAGCAGGGCCTCGGCCAGCCGCATCAGCGCCAGACCCTCGGGCCGCGTGATCGGGTACTCGCGCAGCAGCGACTCCATGGCCCAGAACGGCGCCGGGTTCGCGCGCACCTGCTCGACCCAGGGGCCCGCCGCCTTCAGCACCTCGGGCCAGACGGCGCGCTGATCCTGCAGCTGCTGCGCCAGTTCGGCCACCTGGGCGTTCTCGTCACGGTAGGGTTCGGGCAAGCGTTGGCGTTCGGGCAGCATGGGCGGCTCCAGCAGAAGATTCCGGCACTTTAGGCAAAGCCGGTCCGGAAATGTTCCAGACAATCACGGTTCCAACCGAAGGATCTTCGACAGTATGGACCTCGACGCCAACCCGCCGGACGGCCTGGACCGCATCGACCTGCGCATCCTGCGCGCGCTGCAGCAGGACGCCCGCATCACCCACCAGAAGCTGGCCGAGCAGGTGCACCTGAGTGCCAGCAGCGTGCACGAGCGCGTCAAGCGCCTGCAGCGTGACGGCTTCATCCTCGGCTACCGCGCGCAGCTCAACCCCGAGAAACTCGGCGCCGCGATGCTGGTGTTCGTCGAGGTGCTGCTCGACCGCACGGTGCACGACGTGATGGACAGCTTCAAGGCCGCGGTGCAGGCCCGCCCCGAGATCCTCGAATGCCATCTGGTCGCCGGCGGCTTCGACTACCTGCTGAAGACGCGCGTCGCCGACATGGCGGCCTACCGTCACTTCATCGGTGCCGGCATCTGGAACCTGCCGGGGGTGCGCGAGACGCGCACTTACGTGGTGATGGAAGAGGTCAAGTGCGAGGCGGGGGTCAGCCTTTAGTCGCTGCGACTCAGCGCGACACCGACATCAGCAGCGAGAACTCGTCGGCACCGGCCACGCCGCCGTCGGCAGCGGTGTACAGCAGGGTCTCCAGGCCCGCCGCATCGCGACGACGCAGCACATGGGTCGAGTCGGCGCGCACGAAGTACCAGCCGTTGCGGCCATCGGGGGCCCAGGCACGGGCGCCGGCGATCGGCGGGGTCGGCAAGCCGCCCAGCCAATCCGTGCAGGCGGGATGGTTGGCCGGACCCAGTGGCGTGCAGAGCTGCGCCTGGTGCCAGGCGCCCGAGAAGCTGCCGACGCCAGGACTGACCGCCTGGCTCAGCGTGTACTCGTGGCCGATCGGGAAACGTTCGGCGCCCAGTGGCGTGATGGTCGCCAAGGCGGGGTTCAGCCGCCACTCCACGGCGGAGCGGCCGCTGGGCGTGACCAGATCGCAGAGCAGCGGCCAACGGCCGCTGGCCAGCGCCTGACTGCCCAGCAGGCAGCGCGAGGGTGCAGTCCGCGGGCCCAGGTCCTGCAGCACGGCCAGCGGCTCGACGAACGGCGCCTCGGCGCCGATGCGCACCGGCAGCCCACCCAGCAAACCGATCACCGTGGCCGGGTAGCTCAGCGGCCGGAAAGCGCCGCTGGCGAAGGGAAGCTCCCAGTCGTTGGCGATGCCGGCGCCGCCGAGCTGCGCAATCACCGAGGTCTTGAACATCAGCTTGCAGGCCTGGTCTGCCGGCAAGTCCTCGTAGCGAACCTGGACCTCGAAGCTGCTGCCATCGGCGGAGACCGTGGTGTCGAAGCGGATGCCGGCCGCGCTGGCGCCACCGGCCCCGCAGCGGATGCTCAGCTGCGAGGCGCTGGGCGAGAGGGCGGCGTTGACCCGAAAGCGCATCCGCAACACGCCGCCCTCCGCCGCCACCATCGCATCGCGGGCCGGGCTGCTGTCGACGAGCGAGAGCCCCGGCGCTACCGGGGCTGGGCTGGGGGCGGGTCCGGCTTCGCCGCCGCTTCCGCCGCAGCCCCAGAGGCCTGCCAGCGGCAGCATCCAAGCGGCACGGCGAGCGCGCTTGCGCCCGCGCTCCTTGATGAACTTCATGGCATGCGCTCCCTGCGCCTCGGTCTTGTTTCCGGCATTGTGGTGGCAGGCTGACGCTGCCTTAGCCGTGGGACTGTTATCGAATGTCGGAGCGGCCCCAGACCAGCAGCAGGTTGTTCGCCGGCATCGCCACGCGCTCGCGCAGCATCAGGCCGGCGGCCTGCGCCGTCCGCTCGACGTCGGCCAGGCGCCGCAGTCCCCAGGCCGGGTTGCGGGCGCGCAGGTCGGCGTCGAAGGCGAGATTGCTCGGCGCGGTCTCGACGCCGTCGACGACATAGGGCCCATAGGTGATCAGCAGGCCGGTCGGCCGCAAGTGCCGTGCGGCGCCCTGCATCAGGCCGTTGCAGGCTTCCCAGGGCGCGATGTGCAGCAGGTTGGCGCAATAGACCAGGTCGAACGCGGCCGCCGGCAGCGGCCAGCTCGCGGCGCCGACGTCGAGCGCCAGCGGCGCGTGCAGCCGTGCCGCCAGCGCCGGCGACAGCGCGTCGCGCACCGCTCCCAGTCCCTCCAGCCGCTCGGCCCCCAGCTCGCTGGGCTGCCACTGCCAGCCGGGCAGGGCGGCGATGAAATGCACCGCGTGCTGTCCGCTGCCGGCGGCGATCTCCAGCGCCCGTCCCTGTGCGGGCAGCAGCCGGAGCAACTGCTCGAGGATGGGCTGCTTGTTGCGCTCGGCGGCCGGTGAATGCAAGGAAGACGGGACGGTCGACATCGGCCCAGTATCCCGGCGATCGTCGGCGTGCGGGAGCGCCCGCTAGCATCGACGCATGCATCACGCTGCCTTCCTGCGTCGCCTGCTGACCGGCCTGGTCGGCCTGCTGATCGGCGTGCCGGCGGCGCCGGCGCCCAGCCCGCTCGAACCGCAGTTCGCCAGCGTCACGGTGCCGCGCGACGTCGTCGGCAGCCTGGCGCAGGACCGCCAGGGCTTCATCTGGATCGGTAGCAGCGACGGTCTCGCGCGCTTCGATGGCTACCGCCTGCGCGCCATCGAACGCGACGGCGCCACGCCGGTGCAGCGCAATCTCGGCTGGGTGCGTTCGCTGGCGCCGGCGGCCCAGGGCGGCATGTGGATCGGCACCGAGGTCAACGGCCTGGCGTTCTACGAGCCGACACGCGATCGCGTGCGACTGCTCGGCAGCGCGACTGAGGCGGTGGCGCCGATCCGCGCGCTGGTCGAGGACGCCGACGGCAAGGTCTGGGTGGGTACCCTGGGCCAGGGCCTGTCCCGCTACGACCCGGTTCAGGGGCGCTTCGACCTTCAGGTGCTGCAGGTCGACGGCAGCCCCGAGCAGCGCGTGCTGGCGCTGGCGGCGGGACGTCAGCGTCAGGTCTGGGTGGGCCACTGGCAGGGCCTGGCGCGACGCGGCGCCGATGGCGTCTGGCAGCCGCTGGCGCTCCCCGAGGGCGAGCGCACCGGCATCAGCAGCCTGCTCGAGGACCGCGAGGGGCGGCTGTGGTTCGGCAGCGTCGACGGCCGCATCGGCCGCATCGGCGCCGATGGCCGCGTCGGCTGGCTGCCGCCGCGCTTCAGCGGCGCCGCGCATGCGCTGGCGCAGGGACTCGACGGCACGGTCTGGGTCGGTCTGAGCGACGGCATCGCCTGGCTCGACCCCGACAGCGGCGAGCTGCGCCGCCGCCTGCACCACAACCCGCATCTGCCCGGTGGGCTGGCCGGCAACGACGTCAATGTGCTGCTGCGCGATCAGACCGGCACGATGTGGGTCGGCGGCTACGGCGTCGGGCTGCAGCGCCACCGCCAGCATCCGGCGCTGGCGGTGAGGGGGCCGGACGCCGACCCGGCCAGTCCGCTGGCGAGCGCGGATCTGCGCGGCCTGCTGCCGCGCCGCGACGGACTGCTGATGGTCGCCACGCACAGCGGCGCGGTGGCCCTGCTCGACGCCGGCCTGCGAACCGTCGGTCGCTGGCCGCGTGAGGCCGACACCCCCGTCGATCACATGGCCGAAGGCCCTGACGGTTCGATCTGGCTGGTCAGCAAGCGCAGCCTGGAGCGCCGTGACGCCGGCACGGCCAAGTTGCTGCGGCGCTGGCCGCTGGAAGGAGGGCGGGCGCACCGGGTGCTGGTGCGGCCCAATGGCGAGGTCTGGATCGGCATGCAGGACGGCCTCTACCGGCTGCCCCGCGCCGACGCGGAGCAGGTCGAGCGTATCCAGCGCGACGACGGCGAGCCGCTGCGCGGCGGCGTGCATGCGCTGCGCGCAGAACCCGGGCAGGACCGGCTGTGGATCGGCGCGCTCGCCGGCCTGTTCCTGTGGCAGGACGGCAAGCTCAGCGCGGTCGTCGGTGCGCCGGGCGAGGGGCTCGGCTTTCCCGCCGTGCTCGGCCTGCTGAAGACGCGCGACGGCAGCCTGTACGTCGACACCGCGGTCAGCGGCCTGCATCGGCTGAAGGGTTTCGACGCCCAGGGGCGAGCGCGCTTCGAGCGCATCAGCGAGCGACTGGGCGCGCCGGGTCGCCCCTTCGGCGTCAATCTGCACGAGGACCGCCTGGGCCGCATCTGGACCCAGCAGTCGGTCTACGACCCGGCCAGCGACCGCCTCGACGAACTCAGTGGCGCCGAGGGGCCGCCGATGGGCACACCGCGCTTCTTCGCCGACGCCGAGCTGCCGGACGGTCGCCTGCTGTTCAGCGGCAGTCGCGGCCTGCTGGTCGTCGAGCCGCAGGCGTTCCGGCCGTCGCGCTATGCGCCGCCGGTGGTCGTCAGCAGCCTGCGCCGCGACGGCCAGCCGTTCCGGCCCGAGGACCTCAGTCAGGGCCTGAAGCTGCCCGCCGGCACCCGCAGCTTTGCCGTCGAGTTCGCCGCGCTCGACTACACCGATCCGGAACGGCTGCGCTACCAGGTGCGCCTGCTCGGCTGGGATCGCGACTGGACCAGCAGCGACGCCAGCAATCGCTTCGCCAGCTACGGCGGCCTGCGTCCCGGCAGCTACCTGCTGGAGGTGCGCGCCACCAACCACCACGGCGTCTGGAGCCCGCAGCTGCTGCGCCTGCCGATCGAGCTGGAGGCGGCCTGGTGGCAGACGCGTTGGGTTCAGGGCGGCGCGCTGCTGGGCGTGCTCGGTCTGGGCTGGCTGATGCTGCGCTGGAGCGTGGCACGGCGCACCGCGCAACTGCGGCAGCGCGAGACGGCGCTGCAGGCGCTGGTCGACCAGCGCACCGCCGAGCTGCAGGAAGCCAGCACCACCGATCCGCTGACCGGCCTGCGCAACCGCCGCTACCTGGATTCGCGCATCGCTTCCGACCTGCAGCTGTGCCTGCGCCATTACGCCGAGCCGCGCCGCCACGGCCCCGACGACGAGGCCGACCTGCTGCTGATGCTGATGGACCTCGACCATTTCAAGCGCATCAACGACCAGTACGGCCATGCCGCCGGCGACCAGGTGCTGGCCGAGTTCGCGCGCCGCCTGCGCGCGCTGTTCCGCGAGGCCGATGTGCTGGTGCGCTGGGGCGGCGAGGAGTTCCTGGCGCTGGCCCGCGGCGGCGCGCGCAGCGGCGCCGCCGAGCTCGCCGGACGCGTCGTCGCGGCGATGCGCGCGCGTCCTTTCCTGCTGCCTGACGGGCGCAGCCTGCCGGTCACGGTATCGGTCGGCTTCGCGGTGTTCCCGCTCGATCCGCAGGCGCCGCAGGCCTGGGACTGGGAGGCCAGCCTGCGCCTGGCCGACGCCGCGCTCTACGCCGCCAAGGCGCAGGGTCGCGACGGCTTCGTCGGCGCCCTGCGCGCCGAAGGCCTGCTGCCGGCCGATCTCGGCCCGGGCACCGACCCCTGGGTCAACGAGCCGCGCCTGCAGGTCCGGCGCGGCGGCTAGCGGCGGGGCAGCGCCCAGCGCTCGTCGACACCGTCGGCCAGCGCCTGGCTGGCCAGCAGCGACTCGCGGTCGGCAAGCGGATCGAGCCAGAGCAGGCGCAGGCCGCGCCGCCGGCAGGCCTGCAGCTGCTGCGGCAGCAGCGGGTCATCGGACTCGTGGTCGAGGCCGTCGCTGAGCAGCAGCAGGCGGTGGTGACTGCCTTGCAGGCGCGGACCCTCGCGTTCGAGCATCCCGCGCAGCGCGGCACCGATGCGGGTTCCGGCCTGGGCATCCAGACCGAGCTCGGCCAGGCGCTGCAGCAGCGACTCCGGCTCGCGGCACTGGCGCAGCAAGGGGCTGAGGGCGAGCAGGCGGCTGCCGCTGAAGGCCCAGATGCGCCAGTGCCGCCCTTGGCGCCATGCCAGCGCATGCAGCGCCAGCAGCCAGTCGCGCAGCGTCTCCTGCATCGAGCCGGAGGCATCGAGCAGCACCAGCACCTGCGGCGCCGGTGGCCGGCGACGGCGCATCGGCCAGCACAGCGGCTGCCGCCCGGCGCTGAGCTCGCGCAGCGCGCGCCGCAGGTCGATGGCGCCGGTCGACGCCGGCTGCCAACGCCGGCCGCGCGGCGCCAGCGGCAGCCGCTCGACCCAGTGCCGCGCGAGCTCGCGGGCGTGCTGCAGCGCGGCGGCCGCAGGCGCGTCGAAGCCGGCGCCGGGCCGGCCGTCGGCGGCGCTCGACCCCAGTCGCGCCGGCAGCGGCGGCTGCGTCGACGGGCGCCAGGCATGGGGCGGGGTGATGGCGTCGAGCAGCCGGCGCGGCGGCGCGGCCTGCGCCGGGCGGCGCGGCAGCAGCTGCGCCAGTGCCGGCAGCGCGGGCAGCAGGTCCTGCAGCCGGGCGCCGGGAGCGCGCCAGTAGATCGCGAACGCGGCGTCGAACAGCGGCAGCGACTCCGGTTCGGTGCAGAGGCTGGCCCGCAGCGCCGCGTGCAGGCGGGCGCGATCGAGCAGGCCCACGGCGTCGACCGCCTGCGTCGCCAGCAGCACGCGGTCGCCGCTCAGCGCCAGACCGGCCAGGCGCAGCAGCGCCACGAAGCCGGCCAGCGGCGATCTCATCCGAGCTCGGCCTGCAGCCAGCGCAGCAGCTCGGCCGCCGGCATCGCGCCGCTGCGGCGAGCGATCTCCTGACCGCCACGGAACAGCACCAGGGTGGGGATCGAGCGGATGCGGTTGCGCACGGCGGCCTTGGGGTTGTGCTCGGTGTCCAGCTTGGCGAAGCGGATGCCCGGCGCCTGCGCCGCCGCCGCCTCGAACTGCGGCGCCATCGCCTTGCAGGGACCGCACCATTCGGCCCAGAAGTCGACCAGCACCGGCGCGTCGCTCCTGGCCACGTTGTCGAAGAACACGGCGTCCGTGAGTGCCACCGGTTGTGCCGGCGCCAACTCGGTCTTGCAGCGCGCACAGATCGGCCCGTCGGCCAGGCGCTCGTCGGGCACGCGGTTGACGCTGGCGCATTGGGGGCAGACAAGGTGCATGGCGGAAGTCTCGATGAAAGGAGTGCTCTGGACAATGCGGCGCCATGACCGATTCACAAGTCCCGTCCCGCCTGCTTTTCGTCTGCATGGGCAATATTTGCCGCAGCCCGACCGCCGAGGGCGTGATGCGTGCGAAGGCCGCCGCCGCAGGACTGGAGCTCGAGGTCGACTCGGCCGGCACCCATGGCTATCACGTCGGCGAGCCGCCGGATGAGCGCAGCCAGGCGCACGCCCGACGCCGCGGCGTCGAGCTGTCGGGCCTGCGCGCGCGACGGCTGGAGGTGCTGGACTTCGAACGCTTCGACTGGGTGCTGGTGATGGACGACGACAACCTCGCCCGCGCCGCCGCGATCTGCCCGCCGGCCCGGCGCCAGCGCCTGCAGCTTTTCCTGCCGCATGCCCTGGGCGCACAGGCGCCGCGGGCGGTGCCGGATCCCTACTACGGTGGCGCCGAGGGCTTCGAGCGGGTGCTGGATCTCGTCGAGCAGGCCTGCGACGCGCTGATCGAGCGCTGGACCGGGCAGCCGGACTAGGCCCTGCCTAGGCGAGTGCCGACCAGGCGTCGGCCTGCGTGCGGAACACCTGGCCGGGCAGCCAGTCGGCGAGGCCGGCGGACAGCAGGCGGTCGGCGACCGGGCCCTTGAGCTCGCTCAGGTGCAGCTGCTTGCCCTTGGCCCGGAGCTCGCCGGCGAACTGCATCAAGGCCTCCAGACCGCTGAGGTCGATGTCGTTGACGCCGCTCATCATCAGCACCAGGTGCTCGGCCTCGGGATGCCGATCCAGCTCGGCCCAGAGCATGTCGCTGAGCCAGCGCGCATTGGTGAAGCAGAGCCCCTCATCGATGCGGATGCTCAACAGACGCGGCGACAGCTCGACCGTGAAGCGTTTGACGTTGCGGAACACGTCGGCCGTGCCCGGCAGCCGGCCCACTTCGGCCCAGTGCGGCCGGGCGGTGCGCTGCAGCAGCAGCGCGATGGAGCCGGCCACGCCGACGGCCAGCGCCGTGCCGGCATGGCCGAGCAGCGCGATGGCGGCGACCGCGCCCATCAGCAGGCTCTCGGGTCGCGAGTAGATCCAGGCGCGGCGGAACGCCTCGGGCTCCACCAGCGGCAGCACGGCGACGATGATGGTGGCCGCCAGCACCGCCTGCGGCAGCAGCGCCAGCCAGGGTGCGGCGAGCAGCACCAGCAGCGCGAAGGCGAGCGCCGTGAACGCGCCGGCCCAGCGCGTGCGGGCACCGGCCTCGAACGCCACGCCGCTGCGCGCGAAGCCGCCGGTGACCGGCATGCCACCGCTGAGGCCGGCGGCGAGATTGGCCGCACCCAGGCCCAGCAGCTCGCGCCGGGGCAGCACCCGCTCGCCGCGGCGCGCCGCCAGCGCCTGGGCCACGGCCAGGCTCTCGACATAGGCGACCAGGGCCAGCGAGGCGGCATAGGGAAGCGCGTCCCACCACAGCGAGGCCGGCGCCTCGTGCAAGGGCGGCAGGCGCAGGCCCGAGGCGAAGTCCAGCTGCCCGGCCAGCTTCATGCCCTCGTGCGGCAGCAGCGCCATGGCGGCGATCGCCAGCACGACGACGAGCATCGGCGCCAATCGCGCCAGCCGCTGCGCGCTCGCCGCCGACATGCCGCGGCCGCGCAGCCAGCCGCCGAGCCGCTGCCGCGCCGCCCACAGCAGCAGCAGCGCGGCGATGCCGAAGGCGGCGGTCAGCGCGTGCGGCGCCCCGCCTTGCCAGCCGAGCAGCTTGGGGAGCTGGCCGATCGCGATTGACAACGCGGCGCCGCTGACGAAGCCGTGCAGCACCGGCGCGCCGAGCAGCGCGGCCAGGGCATCCAGGCGCAGCAGCGCGGCCAGGCCCATCAGGGCGCCGACCTCGATCGCCAGCACCAGCGCGGCCAGCGGCGCCGACGCCGGCGCCAGCTCCGCCGTGGCCTGGGCGGTCATTGCCGCCAGCACGGCCACCGGACCCACCGCCAGCGTGCGCGAGCTGCCCAGCAGCGCATAGGCGAGCAAGGGCAGCAGGCTGGCGATGACGCCGGTGATCGGTGGCAGGCCGGCGAGCAGCGCATAGGCCAGGGACTGCGGCAGCAGCAGGCTGCTGACGATCAACGCGGCGATCAGGTCATCGCGGGTCGCGCGCTCGAACCAGGGTTCGGCGGCGCCTTGGCGGCTGTCAGATCGCATTCAGCGGCGTCTTCAGGTAGGTGCGGCCATTGGACTCCGGCGGCGGCAGGTGACCGGCGCGCAGATTGACCTGCAACGATGGCCAGAGCAGCACCGGTGCCGCCAGGGTCTTGTCGCGGGCGGTGCGCAGCGCGACGAAGGTGGCCTCGTCGATGCCCTCGTGGCAG
>Ga0164290_1000930_pt1 | contig 64844 bp, 53 predicted proteins | sample Micstemetagenome_FD_108782 | JGI IMG/M metagenome (GOLD analysis project Ga0164290, IMG submission 108782) | Contaminated culture microbial community from soil near Moab, Utah, USA - Microcoleus steenstrupii SON62 (Illumina Assembly) | ecosystem: Environmental > Terrestrial > Soil > Soil crust...
AAGGCCTACAACCACTTTATTTCGGTGGTTAAGTCGGATAACGACCGGACCATCCTGGCCTACGTTCCGGTCAAAAGCACGGTGAAGCTTTACAACGACCGGGGAAAGGCCTACCAGGCGCAGTGGTTCAACCCCGCCACGAATCAGTACGAAAAAGGCCGGCTGACGGTCGCACCGAACGGCATCCTGGAAGCAACTTCCCCTACAGAAGCGGACTGGGTGCTGATCCTGACCAGCCAGTAATCAGAACTTATACCCGTACCCGACCCGCACCACCTGGGTTTCGTAGTAGTCCGTACTCACGTACCGAAAGCCCGCACCCTGGACGTGGCGGCGGAGGCGGTAAGTGTTCAGCAGGTCCGTGGCGTTGACCAGCCACTCGCCCCGGCCGTTCTGCACCGTTTTCTTCAGGCCCACGTCCACCGAAAAGCGGGCGTCGATGCGGCCCTGGGGCACCAGGTCGGGGGCGAGGTAGATGGCCGTGAGCTGGGCGTCGAGCTTGCGGGGCAGCTGGAAAACGGCGTTGGCCTTGACGTTGCCCGACAACAACCGCTGGCGTTCGGCCGAAAAGACGTTCCGGACGGGGTAGAGGTTGACGACCGAAAAGGCGTCGATGGTGTTCTGGTAGCCGTTCAGGTTCAGGTTGCCCGTCGCCCAGGGTGCCATTTTCCGGGAATAGACCAGCTCGACGCCCCTACTCCGGCTGTTGCCTGCGTTCTGAAAAATGTTGTAAATCAGCGTACTGCCCGGGACAATGCTGCCGATGCGGGTGATGGTCGCCCGGATTTCCTTGTGATAAGCCGCCGCGTAGAGGTAGCCGCCGTCAAATGCGCGCTTGTAACCCGCCTCGACCGAGCTCGTGAACTGCGGGGCCAGGCCGGGATTGCCGACCTTGATGATTTCGGGATCGTCGTATTTGGGAAAAATCCGGATATCGACCTCGTTGGGGCGGTCGACGCGGCGGGTGTAGAACAGCGAGAGCCGGTTGTTGTCATCGAACTTGTAGGTCAGCCGCAGGTTCGGGAAGGGCTGAAAGTAGGTGTATCCATCGCTGCGGTAGGTCCGGTGGCTGGGGTTCACGTCGTAGCGCAGATCAACGTACTCCAGCCGCAGGCCCGCCTCCACTTCCAGCCGCTGGCTTTCGAAGATGTAGTTTCCGTAAACGGCCGGTATGACTTCCCCGTAATTGGCCCAGCCCCCGGCCAGGGTGTCGAGGGGCGAATTCAGGCCCGCAAAGAACTGCATGTTCGTGGGAATGTACCGTCGCCGGAACTTGGCCCCGGCTTCGATACGCCCGCTCCGGACCGGCTGCACGTAATCCACCGTCAGGTCGCCCACGTGCTCGTCGGAGAGCAGCTTGAAGGCGTCGCGGCCGACGAAGCTGGGCAGGATGTTGGTGAAGAAGTACTTTTCGTCTTCCCGGTGAAAGGTGTAGTTAAAGCCCACGTTCAGCAGTCGTCCGGGCTCGCGGAAGCGGTGCTGCCAGGCGGCGGTGGCCGTTACGGTGGTTTTCAGTTCGTCTTCCAGAAACTGCCAGAGTCGAAACCGCTCCGAAAGGTCGCCGTTGAAGAACGGCTGGTCGCCCCGGTCGATGATCTTTTCGCTGCTGAAAAGCCCCGAGACCGCGAGCGTGTTGCGGTCATTGGCGTACCAGTCGAGGCCGCCCTTGCCGGTGATGATGTTGGTGTTCCGGTTGCGCTTGGTTTGCTGGCGGACTACCGCGCCGGTGTCGTAGAAGCGGTCGGCAAACTCGTTCTTGTTCAACGTCTGGGTGTAGAGGTTATCGCCCTGCAGAAACAAATTGACCTTGTTTTTGCGGTAGTTGAGCGAAAGGGAAGGGTTGATCTTGGGGGTGGCGCGGTACTGCGGCCGGATGCCGGGGTAGTTTTCCCGCTTTTCCCAGAGCGCCCCCAGGGCCGTCGCCAGCCCGATCTTCCCGTTGAAGCCTTCCTTTTTTTCCTTCTTATAGATGATGTTGATGATGCCCGCGTTGCCGTTGGCGTCGTAGCGGGCCGAGGGGTTGTTGATGATTTCGATCCGCTCGATGGCCGAAGCCGGGATGTTGGCCAGGCCCGACTGCCCGCCGAAACCCGTCAGGGCCGTCTGCTGCCCGTCGAGCAGCACCATCACCTTATCGCTGCCCCGCAGCAGCACTTTCCCGTCGTTCTCGACCGTCACGCCCGGCAGGTTTCGCATCGCCTCCAGGACCGAGCCGCCCGACTGGGCAATATTTTCCGCCAGCGTAAAGGTCTTTTTGTCCAGCGCATCGGCCACCGCTTCGGCCCGGCTGGTGACCGTTACTTCGCTCAGCAGGGCGGTCTCTTCACTGAGATCGATGTTTCCCAGGTTCAGGAAAGCGCTTAGCTGCCCGACGCGAACGGGCTGGCTGTACGGCTGGTAGCCGATATAGGTAACTTTCAGCTGGTAAGGGCCCGGAGCCACCCCCGCCAGCGTAAAAAGGCCGTCCTCACCGGTAATGGTGCCTTTCACCAGGGTGCTGTCCTGGAGCTTCAGCAGGGTCACGCTCACGAAGGGGAGAGCGGTCCGCGTACGCCCGTCCCGAACCGTACCGGAGAGGGTCACAGTGGGTACCTGCGCCAGACTGAGCGTCAACGAACAAAGCAGGAAAAGCGACGCAAGGAAAAATTTCATGCCGGAAGATGGACAAAGGCCGGGTGGCCGGAACACCGCCCCGGTTAGGCCCAGGGAGCAAAACTAAAACGGATCCCCCGGTTTATCATTGCTCCCTGCCCGGATACTTTGCCGGCCCCTTACAAACCTGTCTTCCGCCGGATGTCGGCCAGAATCGCTTCGTTGGCGTAGGGATAGTCGTAGCCCGGCTGCGAAACGGGAACACCGGGCAGGTGGGCCGCCACCCAGGCTTTGATCCGCGCCCGCTGGTCGGCATCGTAGCGGCCACCGATCAGCACGAGGCTGACCCTGCCGTTCTGGGCCTTCAGGCGCTCAAAGCCCTCGGCTTCGCTTAGGGTGCCGTAGACCGTGATATCGCCTAGGGTGGCCAACTGGTTGACCACCTCGTGTCGGCGGTAGGGATTACCCCCGAAGAGCACCACCACCGGGGCGCTGGGAGAGCCGATGACGGCCTCTGTTAAGGTTGATGAGGAAACGCTCATGGTGCTAAAGATGGTTTAGGGTTTATGGTTTAGAGTTTATAGTTTTCTGCGGCGGACCGCTATAAACTATAAACCCTAAACCATAAACTACTCACAGTTCGATGCCCCGCTGCAGGGGTACCTCGACGAAAATGAGTTCGGTATCCGCCAGGCCGGTCAGCGTCACGGAATCGGTATCGTACACCCCGATGGCGTCGCCGTTGGCCAGGGTTTGGTCGGCGACCGCGACCGAGCCGTAGGCGTTGTGGATGTACACCCCGTTGCCCGGCTGCTGCAGCGCGTACCGGACGGATTTACCCGCTTCGAGCCGCGAGACGCTGAAAAAGGCTTCCTGGTTGATCAGGGCCGAGCCGCTGCGGCGGTCGGGGGAAAGCGTCAGCAACACCGTATTCAGCTTCTGCGCCGGCTCGTAGCGAAACTGCTCGTGGCGCGGCGGGCCGTTCAGGGAGCGGGGATACACCCAAATCTGGAAGCTGTGGAAAGGCTCCGTGTCGGAGGCGTTGAATTCGCTGTGCTGAATCCCGCTACCGGCGCTCATGGTCTGGACGGCATTCGCCCCAATGAGCCCTTCGCCGCCCGTATCGTCCCGGTGCTTCTGGGTACCGCGCAGGACAATCGTACTGATCTCCATGTTCTGGTGCGGGTGCAGGCCGAAGCCGCGGCCCGGGGCTACGACATCGTCGGCAAAACCGCAAAGCTCACCGAAATGCGTCTGGTACGGAACGAAGGCGTAGGCGCTGGTCTTCCAGCTGTCCTGTTTGTGGATCCGCTGCCGGTTCGGGCGCAGGATGTAATTCATGACTGGGCGGGCGTCAGCGTCCGGTTAAAGAAGTAAAAGAGCGCCAGCACGACCGGAATGTGCATCAGGTTCAGTGCCAGCGCGTAACCCAGCGGTACGTTCGGAATGCCCACGAACGGATTGGCGAAGGAAGCCACCAGCAGCACAATCGCCAGGATGCGGAAGTACCGGTAGCCGTTGGTAATGTAGCGGGCAAAGACGAAGAACACCAGGGCCGCGATGATCGAAGGCACCAGACTGGCCATTACCACGGGCACGACCGTCATGGGCGTGTTGGGCTGCACCATGACCGAGTCGGTAATGATTCCGGCGCTGTGAAAAATAAAGTACAACACTGCTTTGATGAGAGCGGCGGCAAGGCCGGCGAAAAGACCCGCTTTCAGGGCCTGGAGGAGGGTAACGTTCGTTTTCATGGGAAAAATGGTTTATAGTTTAGCGTTTATGGTTTATAGTTTATGGTTTAGCGTTTAATGTTTAGGGTTTGGAAGTAGCTAGCTAAATGGCTGTTAGGTAGCACTCTTATTTAAACTTTAAACCCTAAACCGTCCCCAACGGGGGTACGGGGTATTGGTTAAATGGTTAACAGTTAAATGCGCAACAAATCGGGTAAATAAAGCGGACTAGCGCAGGTTGGTGATGATCTGCTTCAGTACGCGGGTGCAGGTTTCTACTTCTTCCCTGGGTACACCGGCCAGGGCGTCCTGAATGGCCAGCTCCCCGCAGGCGATGGCTTCGGCTTCCAGGGCCTTGCCTTTGTCGGTCAGGGCGATGCGGAACGCGCGGCGGTCGGCTTCGTGATCCCGGCGCTCAACGATGCCTTCCCGTTCCAGAATGTCGATAATTCGGGTCACGTTCGCCCGGTCGCGGTTCGTACACTCGGCCAGTTGCTGCTGGGTGCATTGGTCGTTCCGCCACAGATGAGTCAGCACCCGAAACTGTTCCGGCGTAATGGGCAGGTTCTTCTCCCGGATGTATTTCCCCAGCCGCCGGTACAGCATCGTCGACGACATGCCCAGTAGCCGACCTAAGGATTGATCCTCTTGAAACGTTGTCTTACTCATTTGTTGAGTACGCAACAGTTGATATTCCTGGAATGGTTCCGGAACTAGAAAAATTTTTCGAAAGTGGGCGCAGCACCGGCTTCCCGGGCGTAAAAAGTGAAGCCGGGCCGGAGCCAGACCACAAAAAAAGCGGAGCCTGGCCCCGCCTTTTCTGCTTTATCACTTCTTGTTGTCGAAGGGTTTGCCGCCGCCCGGCTTGGGCCTGCCGTTGTACTTCCCGCCGTTCCGGAAGGCGTCTTTCTTGCCGCCGCCCAGCAGCCGTTCAGCCAGGTCGGGGCGCTTGAGCTTGGTAAGGCGGTTGCGGATCCAGTCGCGGTATTCGGGCTTGTACCAGAAGAAGTACCGGTTCTGAGCCTGCTTTTCCTCCCGGGTCTTGGCCGTCTTGACCGGCTTGAGCGTGTAGGGGTGAACGCCGGTATAGTAAATCACCTCGGCGACCGTCATGGGCGTCGGCGTGAAATCCTGCACCTGTTCGAGCTGGAAGCCCATGTCTTTCGTCTCGGCGGCCAAGTTCGCCATGTCGGCTTCCTCGCAGCCGGGGTGCGACGAAATGAAGTACGGAATCAGCGGCTGCGTCAGGTTGTGCTTGTCCGAAATCTGGTCGTACTTCTTCTTGAAGAGCTTGAAGTATTTGAACGACGGCTTCCGCATGACCCGCAGCGTGTCGTCGGCCGTGTGTTCCGGCGCGACTTTGAGCCGGCCCGAGACGTGGCGCGTGATGAGCTGCTCCATGTACTCGTCGTGGTTGCCGTCTTCGTTGTTCTTGTTGAAATCGTCGACCAGCAGGTCGTAGCGGACGCCCGAGCCGACGAAGGCCTTTTTGATGTTCGGGTTTTCGTCGACTTTCCGGTACAGCTCCGTCAGCGGCTTGTGCGAGGTGTCCAGGTTCGAGCAGATCACCGGGTGGATGCAGCTCGGGCTCTGGCAGCGGGCGCAGATGGATTCGTCCTTGCCCTTCATCTTGTACATATTCGCCGAGGGGCCGCCCAGGTCGGAAATATAGCCCTTAAACTCGGGGTGCTTGGTGACTTCCTCGACTTCCTTCAGAATCGACTTTTCGCTCCGGGAGGCGATGAATTTGCCCTGGTGGGCCGAAATCGTGCAGAAGCTGCAGCCGCCGAAGCAGCCCCGGTGCATGTTCACCGAGAACTTAATCATCTCGTAAGCCGGAATCGGTCCGCGCTTCTTGTACTTGGGGTGCGGCAGGCGCGTGTAGGGCAGATCGAACGACTGGTCGATCTCGTCCTCGGTCATGGTCTTGAAGGGCGGGTTGATCACCAGTACCTGATCGCCCACTTTCTGAACGATCCGGTTGGCCTGCCACTTGTTCGACTCGACCTCGACGATCTTGAAGTTCGCCGCGTACTTGATTTTATCGGTCAGGCATTCCTCGTGGCTTGCCAGCTCGACGGAATTCCAGTCGTTGTAATCACGCAGCTCGCCCTGCTGCGTATCGTGCAGGAAGGCGACCTGGTTGATGTTGCGCATGGAAGCGAAGGGCACGCCCTTTTGGGTCAGCTTCAGGATTTCCCGCAGCGGCTGTTCGCCCATGCCGTAGACGAGCAGATCGGCCCCGGAATCGACCAGGATGGAGGGCATGAGCCGGTCCTGCCAGTAATCGTAGTGCGTCACCCGCCGCAGGGAGGCTTCGATGCCGCCGAGCAGGACGGGCACGTCCGGGTACAGTTTTTTGAGGATATTCGTGTAGACGATGGTCGCGTAATCCGGCCGGAAGCCCGCCTCGCCCCCGGGCGTGTAGGAGTCGTTGGAGCGCAGGCGTTTGTTGGCCGTATAGTGGTTAACCATCGAGTCCATGCACCCGGCCGTAACGCCGAAAAAGTACTTGGGCCGTCCGAATTTCTTAAAATCCCGGAGGTCGTCCTTCCAGTTGGGCTGGGCGATGATGGCGACGCGGAAGCCTTCGCTTTCCATGATGCGCCCGATCACCGCCGTCCCGAAGGCCGGGTGATCCACGTACGCATCGCCCGACACCAGCACAATATCCACTTCATCCCAGCCGCGTTTCTCAACTTCCTGCTTCGTCAGCGGCAACCAATCGGTAATGGGTCTTTCGATCATAGTAAGCGATAGAATTAGCAGCGAAAGAGGTAGGCGCCGCGGCGAAAACGTTTATACTCAAGCGTTCACGGAAGCCCATTGCCATGCTCTCTGGCCGGTAGGAAAAGGTTGTAAGGTACGAAATAGTTCAATTGGGGAGGGGGGAATTTGTAGGGAGCGGAAGGGGCGGGTTTGCCGATAACTCAAAAGTTGATTTGGGGTTTTGAAGTTTGGGGGAAAATTTATTGATTGGATCAATTCAATGATTGGGGAGGAATATAGTTGTGGAAATATGAAATAAGCAGCAATCCGCCTTATAATGAGTCATTCGCAATTATCTAAGGTCAATCCAATCTCAAACACAAAACTATGCTCAAACGCTGCTACGGAATGGACTTGCGGGTGAGTGAAATAGTGAACCTGTAAATAACCGAGGTTGACAGTAAAAATATGCAGGTGTTCATTGCTCGCGCTAAAGGGAAGAAACCCGAAGCGTCGGACTGTCGATATGCCAATCTGCCTCAAAGTATACTGGAGCAACTACGAACCTACTTTCGGGAGTACTAGCGAAAAATATACCTTTTTGAAGGGCAGTATAGCGAGTAGTACAGTGCCCGAAGCGCACAACTAGTTTTTAAATCAGCCTTGCAAAAAGCGAAAATTAACAAGGATCAACAAGGTAATGAAGCATTAGTATTTTAAGTGCCAATACTACATAAACATGTCTAACGTTGTGCGTCATTTTTGAATTGGTACTATATACGCAATCCCATTTTAATTATATTTAATCAACCAAAAACTACAGTTCATGAAAAAGCTGATTATTTCTTTAATTGAATTTATTCCACTTTTTGTTCATGCACAAACAACGACACCGCCCACCCCCGTTACTCCACCAAACAATGATCAAATATCTACCCAATCCACTGGAAGAAGCGATAGGATATCTTTTATTGTGGGACCATGTGCATCCTTTATTACAAAGAAACTTTATGATAATCCTGTAGTAAATCAAACTAATAATATAGTTATGATAAATGATGCAACAAGAATTAAAACGAATTTAGCCGTTGGTATAATTTACACTCCTTACACCTGGAACATAACCCGTAGAGTAAGGTATGTTGATGATAATGGACAAATACAAACGAGAAGAGAAATCGAAAGCGTTCCGAAAGGCAGAACAATAGCCGCCTTTATCAATCCAGTCGCTTTTACCAAAGTGACAGAAACTCAACCGTTCTTCAATATGTTAGACTTTGGCGTAGGCTACGGTCATAGATTTGCTGGCGGATTACTGCTTATGGCAACTGCGGAATTCTTTTCAGTTAAACAACCAAGACAATGGTTCATTGACGAGTTTAAAGACAAAAAGAAGCCATATGAAATTGGTGGTGCTGCACAAAAATCCATAGATATTAATGACAATAGCATTTTTACTAATAAACCAGTTATAACTTTCGGATTTAAAATTTGCTATTCATTTGACATTATTAAAAATTATGTAACTGGGGTTCAGGGTTTTAGTCCAAGTACTCCACCTGCCGCAACAAATGCCGGTAGACAAAACGCAACAAACAATAATCAACCTCCAAAACAGTAGGACTAAAACGAACGCACAAAAAGGTTTTTATGCAAGTGTAGCAGGACGTCATATATTAGGCGGACGGATATAAAGGCATCAATATGTTTTCAATTAACAGAGGTGCTGCCAACTCCACCCCTGCATAAATACCCAAACGTTGGCTGCCTTTACAATCCTTAAAATTAAAATCCGTCGACATTATAATATAACTATGTTCTTAACTACTACTAAATTTTGACCGTAGGTATACTTTATATCACAAGTACTGTGCTCCTAGTGCTTTCTGTGGCCATAAAGGTCATATTGTATGTATACTTGGATGTGAAAAACGGCCATAAAGTAACATTTACTTCCAGTAAGAGTTACGTGTACCTTTTGCGTTATGACAAAGAAGTTCACCCGGAATTTGAGAGTGTAAGGCGCTCTGCAACAAATTTTAGAGGGTAGTTATATTCTTTCTGATTGCCTTCCTAAGAGCCTGATGGGGAATTGAGAAGAATTGAGGGTCGTGCCATCTTTGTGGTCGCCAAACTACAAATCGATGACCAAACAGTGGAGCCCACTGACCGACCCCCAATGGGATGCAATTTCGCCTTTTCTTTCCCTTAAACGCAAGCGTACCCATGATCTACGTCAGATAATGAATATCATTTTGTGGCTGCTACGCACAGGATGCCAATGGCGTAACCTCCCCGAAGAATGGCCCGACCGGCAAGCTGTCTACTACTACTTTAATAAGTGGAAGAAAGACGGGACAATTCAGAATCTTAATATTGTCCTAAACAAACTAGGCAGACAGAAGGTCGGCAGGGAAGCTGAACCATCAGTACTTTGTATTGATAGTCAGATCGGACCGCCGAAGCGGTGTTAAATTAGCCCCTTTGGCGTGTGAGTTCCGGGGTATGGATGCTTACAAACGCGTCAACGGGCGTAAAAGGCAATTCTTAGTTGATACCGAAGGGCGGCTTTGGTTAGCGAGCGTACATCGAGCCGATGAGGCCGATGGAAAGGCCGCATCAGCCATGGTGATGGAGATAGCTTGTCTGAGTGAGCGGCTAGAAAAAGTCTACGGTGACCAGGCGTACAACGGCGTCTTTGCTGAAGCTATATCTAGATGGAGCATCCATTTTGAGAAAGCTTCGCGGCCTGAGTCTGCTTTTGGATTCGTGCCTGTGGCGAAGCGATGGGTGGTCGAACGAAGCATCGCCTGGGCCAATTTCTTCCGAAGAATCGTCAAAGATTACGAGTATACCTTATCTTCTTCGGTAGCTTGGTTGTATTTGGCCAACATTCAGGTCATGTTGCAACGAATCAAGCCAGTGAACGAAACATAATTTCCCAACACGTTCTAAAAGTATTAGAAGCAGAGTATGGATTTAAGACAATTAGTCCACCTGAACTGGCTAATCTTATTAAGACAAGTAAATAACAAACGAACGCCCAACAGGGTATTGCCAAAAGCGGGGTCGACGAAATGCTATTGAGCCGAGTCAACAAATTGAACACTTGTAATTCTGTTTAGCAGCATAACTGGAATTTCCCGCCTTCGGCAATACCTGTTCCGTTAGCGGCAACCCAGAACTACAGTCATCATGAAAGACTTGATTTATTACCCGAACTTCGAATCTACAAACAATGACTGGCTAAAATTTGCCTTGCTTTATATTGACAAACTTAATCCGATTATTCCGCCAACAGGTGACAGTGAACGTTCATATTTATATCATCAACTTATAAATGAGACGGATCTAATCAACATTCATAGACCAGAGTACCATGATGGCTACACCTCTTCCCTTGACGCAATTGATATAGCTGAAAGAATTGCAAGAACTCCAGAAAGGTTTGATCTGTTTTTCAAACGAATGAACCCAGTTAGACAGTGGCAAGATAAAAATCAACAAACATATAAGTTGTATGGCGAGAAATTTAGTCATGACTGGGAATGGTTTTGCCTTGACAATAATTTTGCACATAAAACTGATGGCGGACTACTAATTTCAGAACAATTAGGAACACTCTACATGGTAGTACTTGCTAATACTATTGCAGATGCCAAAGGAAAATCTCCAATCACCGATAAAGCTAATATTGACAAGCTTTCTTACTTTTTAAAATCAAAAGCTCCAACGCCAACTAAGGAGCTTAGCAATGCAAAATCAATTATAGAATTAAAACTTCCTGCGAAACTAAGAAACATCCCATTTGAAGAAATTATCAAACTTAGAAACTCAAAAAATTTTAAAAAGCAGCTCAAAGCCTTTCACTCTGAGTTAGACAACTTTTATAAAAACATCGAAAATGGACAAACAGAAGCCGACTTTGTAAACAAGTATAACAGCGTTCTGTCAGACTTTACAGAAAACATTTTTTCTTTAAGTTTTGACACAACAAATTTTGCATTAGGAGCGGACATGTTAATAAAATCACCTGAGTATACAGAGACAGAGTTTTTCAAGACGATTGTGTTAGCAGGAACAAACCTTGTAGTGAAATCAGGATTTTCATTACATAAAACTTGGAAAAATTCAAAATCAAAAAGACATTGTAGAAGATATATGACACAATTGACAAGATTAAGACCGTATGGACAACCGGGCAGTTGCTAACATCGGCTTTGCAATATGATGGCTGAAGAATAAGTGCTGAGCAATTGTACTACTATTGAACCTTAGTAATAAATTTAAACTGACGGAACACGGAATGCCACCACATCGCAAAGCCTTGAAACGTTAGCCGCCACCAAAACAACCAACATGCAAGCTCACGAAATAAACAATGTTGCTCCTCAACTACTGAGCGACATTGATGATGCTTTAAAGAAATCCGTCGCGGAAGTTGTAACTAGATGCAATGCGTTGGGTAATATTCCTGAAGAGCCGGATTTTATTGCCTCACTTACAATTTCATTTCCGAATGACTTGTACACATCCCTTAAAAGGCATTTTCCGAAGAATAAATTTTCAGTAACCGGAATTTACTGCCACCAAAAGCCAATTGTCGATATAGGGGGCACCAAAAAGCCGGAACTAGGGGATCTTTTACTCGTATACATCTACAAAGATCAATTCGGGAATAAGCAATTAAACTCATTACTCTTTCAGGCTAAGCGAATACAAAAGTTTGTGACTGATGTTCCCAGTGGTGATCTTCACCAGTTAAAACTTTATCTTGAATGGCCCACGTTCAAATATGAAAGAGCGGGCAGGCTAAATGGAGAGTCTCGTGATATACATCCAAAATCAATAACCGATGGTGGACAATATCTATTGATCGATGACCATCCTGTTTTTGGATTATCCGGTGCTCCAACAACGTTTCCAATGGCATGTGCAGTCCCTGCACCTAAATTGAGCCTCAATACTATGCTAAGTATTGAATTATTGGAATTTTTGAAGTTTAAATCCGGCCGGACATTTGAGCAAGATACTTCTGTAACAAAGGATGATTGGACTAAGATGGTCTGGGATTTATTAGAGGTAACAAAGAGTAAAGCTTCCAAAAGGAAAAATATGGGACTTACATCGTTTCCCCGCCGAAATACTCAATCTTCAGACGGCCTATGTTTTTTTGCGTCATCTTTGGACTCGATATTTTCGGACCTGCATTCAGAATTAAGCTCAAGTTTAAATAGAGGTGATGATAATCAATTCATTGACGAGGAAAACATTGGTATTTCAGTGATAGTGATTGAGTCTTCTGTGGCCGAGACTGAGAGGGGCGGCTAACATCGGCTTGCCAATATACCGGCTGAAGAACATGGGCTAAGCAAATGAACATTACGAAACTTAATAAATTGATTTGGGCTGACGGAATGCTAATGCCGGTACATCGGCAAGCCCCGGCCGTTATGCGCCATTCAAGGACCTACAAAGAAAATGCTTTGGAACAGCTAGAAAAGGACAAACAGAAACAGACTTTCATAGCAGCTCTTGTGGTGTAGGCCGTTTCAATGTTGCTTCCTTCAATTGTCGTAAATGACTTTGAAGGACAGAAAACCTTTTTTGGCTTTGAAGCGGTCTTAGCTGGCTCGATCATGTTTTTGGGAGGAGGGTTTCCGGAATGGTGCATTTGGTTGGCTAACCCACTTTTTATTTTCGCAGCCTTTTTTGTGGAGGGAGGTTCAGTTCTTGAAATCCTCATGGGGACAGTTGGACTATTGCTTTCGTTGTCATTTCTTTCCTTTCGCTAACTGTTAACATCGACAAGTGGATACGAGGCTGAGATTGATAGCTTCGGACACGGCTACTTTGCTTGGTTACTGAGCTTTGGGATATTGGTTTATAGTCATATTAACACACGCAACGGCGGACAAGCAACTAGGCGGAACGGCGCATAACATGAGCTGTTGCGCTAGCCCCGGTTGTTTGAACCAAAATCATTTCCTAAATTCATGGGGCCAGCGCAAAGCCCTGGTCGTTGGCTGTAAACCCAAAACGAACCTTCAAACAACATCACATATGGCATTTACATGGAACAGTAAGACAAGGTTCAATATTTACTCGCTTGTAACAGCAGACCAAGTTGGTATACAGATCGCCTCCTTAGACGTATTGTATCACAACAACGAAACTTTTATTGACCATTATCTGCAACAAGAAACACAAAAGGAAGTTGATAAAATCAATGAAAGGGATATCTCAACAATACCTGAAGACGAACTTCACACCCTAACAAGAGCGGTTAGCGACTACTATGGACTTTCCCATGAAACAAAGGAAGTATTGAGCCATTACATGATTGTTGCAACCTATAGTTTCTATGAAAAGGCGCTTAAAAAGATGCTCTCCTTAACAAACCAATTTACAAGTGGAGAGCTACGGAACTGTCATAAAAAAGTTAGGATTGTTCAACTGCTACAACAGAAGTTTTCAATTGACTATGCCACATTAATAGACAATGATAGAATTGAAGAACTGCGCTGTTTAAATAATGATATCAAACACAACGGAGTAGCGGGTACAGAACTTGTGGCAGCTAATAATCAGTGGACGTTGAACCAGCCACTTGAAAATACGAAAGCGGCATTTGATCGATTGAAAGATGCTCCAAGAAATATGTTGTTGAACTTAGCACAGAAAGTTGAACCTCATATGTGAGCAGGTCTGCAGCCAACATGGGGTTTTGTGCAATAGCGGCAGACGCAACGCAGCATCAGCAGTTGGTTCGCTATTCATCTTCAGTTTCGGCTGACCGAACGCAGATGAACAGTAGAAGATATTTTGTACATTGGTTCTTTACTCGGCTTCAGTTGTGGGCTGACGGAACACTGAATACCGCTACTGCACAAAGCCTTGTTCGTTGAAGCTTTAACCAAGAATTACAGCAGAAATACCTTATTGGAGGGACTAATTGCAGATCCTTGAAATTTTTGTGAAAAAGCCTTGTATCGGCATGAGACCGCCACGCAGCACGTTTTGAGGTATTCACTAAAACACTGCTGTCTGTCACAAGGCGCGCGATAGGCTACAGGGCCGCAATAATGTGCAGAGGAACCAGACAACAGAACAGGTACAGCTAGCTCCACAAGGCGGCTGGTGGAAGGTAGTTATTTCCTGACTCTACTACATTTTATGAAATACGCTCCGTAAATTCGGGTACATTAACCTGAAAGCTCATGCGCTACGGCCCGGTAAGCATTGACCCCGAAGTAATGAGCGGCACGCCGGTATTTTTCGGCACCCGCGTTCCCATCCAGAACTTGTTTGACTATATCGAAGGAGGTGAGGATCTCGCCGAGTTCCTCGATGACTTCCCATCGGTAAGCCGGGAAGCGGCAATTGCGGTTCTGGAAATGGCTAAGTAGACGCTTACTTCTGAGAAGTTACTGAATGAAAATTTTGCTTGATGAGAGCCTGCCCCGGAAGCTGAAGGGGTATTTTCCTGCCGAACATGCGGTCTTTACCGTCCGGGACAAAGGTTGGCTGGGGCAGAAGAACGGCGCGTTGCTTAAATTAATGGCGGAAGACGGTTTTGAACTCTTTGTTACGGTTGACCGCAACCTTCGATACCAGCAGAACACGGATAGGTTGCCGCTGACCATTATGGTACTCTGCGCTGTAAATAACCGCCTTGAGACCCTTGGTGCCCTAATTCCCAAGCTGCTGGAACAATTGACCGAAGAAAATTGGAACCGAGTCATCGAGATCGCCTGAACACGTTCTCCCAGAGGCCGCCATCTGGCCCAGTTCCCGCCCGAAATACTGAAGTACGACCAAGTATTCTAAAAATATTCCCCTCAGTTCGCCTCAAACAACAAGAGAAACAGTACCTTGCCCGTTTGCCGCCCGGAACGCCATCGGGCAGGTGGCCGGTCGTATTAAAACTATGGTATCTTATTGACAATCATGCGGCTACTAACTCTGCTATTCCTGCTGGTGCTTGACGTAAGGTCGGTCCAGGCGCAGGAAGCCAACAAAGCAGTCTACCGCTGTCTGCCCTGCGGACATGCCTGAGGCAAGGAGGAGCACAGCGCTCCGGCGACATGTGCTCATTGCGGGATGGCGCTGGTGCTGGCTTACACCATTCCCTTCACCGAGATCGAAGCCGCTACAGGAACCGGGAGATGCTGGTCTTCTGCTCGCAAAGCCGCCACAGTCCGTAGGCGGCATATTTACTCAACCAGCATGGCTTTACGCAGGTAGTCAACCTGGCCGGCGGCATGAGTGTCGTGTCGGATGCTAGCCGCAAACGGTAGGAATGCAGTAACGAGGAATTGCCCGCCAATTCCTCAGAAAGGGACTGAAAGTAACTAAACAGCTGGGCTTTCCAATGTTCGCCAGGCAGGCCCGTCGATTGCCGTAATGCTGAGATGAATAAGAAAATCCTGATAAAGGCGACGTATCTTTTCCTGGCGTTGGCGGCTTTTTACGCTATTCGTGTATTTGTCCCCAGAGACTATGCCGTGCCCGCTTTGCAGGAACGGGCGGGAACACGGTACTGGAATCTGCCGACGGGCTCCCGGATCGCTTATTACCGGGTGGCGGCGAAGGGAACCCCAAAACCGTACCCCATCATCTACTTGCACGGTGGTCCGGGTGGGCACGTACGCGAGAATCTGATTCGCAGTTTAGCCCCGTTGGCTGAGCAGGGGTATGCTTTGTACTTCTACGACCAGGTTGGGAGCGGGCGGTCTAACCGGCTGGAGGACATTACCGAATACACCGTGGATCGCCAGCTTCGGGATCTGAACGCGATCCTGGCGGAGCTGGGGAGCAGTAAAGTGGTCCTGGTAGGGCAATCCTGGGGAGCCATCCTGGCGACGCTGTATGCGGCCGCCTATCCAGCGCAGGTCGATCGGCTCGTTTTGGCCTGCCCGGGACCGATCTTTCCCGTGCGATCGGAACTAAATGAGGTCCCGGCACCGGATAGCGTCCAGCTGAGACGCCCCTTTTACACGAATGCCCAGGGCAATCGCGAAGCGACGAACCTCCGGGCCCAGGCCATGCATTTTTTCGCTTTCAGCTTTGGCTGGAAATTAGCCTCCGACGAGGAAGCCGATGCCTTTGCGACCCTTGGGGGCTATGCCGTCGATCGGTCTACCGTCTGCGATACGGCGAATATCCCCAGCATGGATGCGGGCAGTGGCTTCTACGCGGGTGTCAGAACGTACAAAAGCTTACAGGAGATCAAGGATTACCGCGCCAGGCTCCAGGCGCTGGATGTGCCCGTCTTAATCCTGAAGGGGCAATGTGATAACCAGCCCTGGGGCTATACCTATGAATATACGCAGGTATTCAGGCATCATGAATTGACCGTAATTCCTGCCGCCGGCCACTTCCTTTGGGTAGAACAGCCGTTGCGTTTTTGCTCGGCGATCCGGCAATTTCTGCTGGAAACGCCGGATGGAAACCGGTAGCCGGTTGGATTGTTGGTTTTGCGTTGGAAACGCTGGGCTCGGGCATCCGCGCTGGAAGTGCGGCGCTACGGCGCCGGACGAACGGCCTCAACCTGAGACGATACGATTAATGCTTACATTGCCCCCATGAAGCCCTCATTCATCCTACTCTGCCTCCTAACCCTATTCGCCTTCCAACGAAAAGCAACCGATGGGGAAGCAGTAATCGTCAACCGCATCCGCTACATCTACAACCTGAAGCAGCAGATTGATAAGGACGTCTGGAAAGGGTTTGCCGGTAAGGAATTTGATTTGCCGCTGGTTTATTATACCGATAGCGTCTGCTACATCGCCAATCCGACCCCGAAGTTTCTTAGTATTTACCCATCCGAGCGGATCGCCGGCAGCAGGGGGCTGAGGATTTACAAAACGAGGCTGCTCGACAGTATTCCCTTTCACATGGAGACCGGCATGATCTTTGGCAATGGCACGTCGGCCTATAACTATCGGTCGCCCTTCATGAATTGCAGCAGCCTGGAGATTACCCAAAAGGTGATACCGGATGTAGGCAGCACCGAAGTCTGGGCTACCATGGTGATCCACGAATACTTTCACGGCTATCAGTTCAAGCACCCCGCGTACATCGCCTATTTTGAGCAGAACATCGCCATGGCGTCGGATACGCTGACGAAGGTCTATAAGGCTTATCCCTGGTTCAAGGAAAGCGTCGATCAGGAAAACGAGCGCCTGCTGGCGGCCCTGGAGGCGGCTGATGAACGGCAGACCCGGCAGCAGATCGACGCCTTTTTTGCCTTGCGGGCTAAGCGGCGGCTGAAAGCCCGGCAAACCCTTCCGGGTGATCTGGCCGAAACGGAACGGAGTTACGAAACCATGGAGGGAACCGCGCGGTATGTCGAGTATAGCCTCTACCAAACGTTCGGGCAGAAGAAACCCGACAGGGCGCTCCTGCGCAGCGATACGGCCTATCGAGCCTATGACTACTTTTGGAACTACACCATTACCCGGGACCCGTGGCTCTACCGCTCCGAAGAAACTACCTATTTCTACGCCACCGGGTTTAACCTGGTCAGGCTGCTGGATAAGCTGAAAGTCCGGTACAAAACCCGGCTTTTTCGGGAGGCAGGGGTATCGCTGGAGCAAATCCTGCAGGAATACCAGGCTGGAACGAAGCCTAACCGCGGAGAGGGCTAAGCTGGCGCACGCTGCGAAGCGATCGCCGACGCCCGAATTGCCTACCCATCATCCTGCCCAGCACCGGGGGTGAAACGTTGGCTTCAGGACCGAATAGCGTGGACTAGCCAATGATGTAAATCATAAGATCTAGCTTTGATTTTCTGGAAAAAACGTATTCATTGTGCGTGGTTTAATCGTTGACCTAGCCTCCTGGTTGTGCAAAGCCCCGCATTCGAATAACTTTCCAATGAACTATTTTTTGTGTGCCATTTTAATAATGGTTTCCCTACAGGTGTCTGCTCAACCATGCGATTGCGAAAGCGAATTTTCGTTTGTGAAGGCCTATATGGAGCGGAATCATCCCGGATTAAATTCGGGAACAAAAGAAACGGCTGCCTATAAAAATGGCGTTAAACGAATTGCCGCAGCAATTAAGCGCCTGCCGTCTCCTGAACAATGTAATTTGTACCTGGATGAATACCTGTTGCTGGTGAAGGACCACCATGTCAGCATTGGTCCTACGCTTCCGAAGATAAGGCGCTACAACTCGCGGAGTTCGGTTTCGATGGATAGTCTTTACGCTAGTGCTGCGTATAAAGCTACCGTCAGAAGAGCCGTAGATACTTCCGCGTTGATCGCCAATGCGATACGGCAAAAGCAGACAGGCGTGGAAGGACTGTACAGAGACGGCAGTGGCAATCTGGTGGCCTTTATCAAGGAGCCCAACGAGACGTGGAGTTACAAAGGCATAGCGGTGCGTTCTGGTAACCCCTTTCATCCGGTGGGAACAATCCGGTTTGAAATCCAGCAAAGGCCAACCGGAAGGTTGTGGGCGATGGTCCTGTTTGCTGATCATCAACGCCTCTATACCAACGTCGAGGTATTTCCCAGCGGCATACCCGCTATTGGTTTGAAACGGGTGACGGATCTGGCGAACCCGGTTGCGCAGCAGGAGCCTTTTGCTTTTTCTATGGTGAACGACCATACGGCTTACCTGCGCCTGAGTTCGTTTGACGCCAGCCTTTACCAAAAGCTAAAGGCATTTTATGCCTCCATTGATACCCAGCTGCAAAAAACGCCCTTTCTGATCCTTGACCTGAGGGGAAACGGCGGCGGCTCCGAAGAAAACTATGCGCCCTTGCGAAAATTTATTTTTTCCGGTCCTGTCCAGTATGGAAAGCTGGAGGTATGGGTATCACCCGATAACATTAACCGCTATGAGGAAGGAGTAGCCAGTCAGAAAGAACGTCCTGACCTTTATAGCAAAGAAGGTATCGCGGCGGCGGAACAAAAAATAGCGTTAATGAAGGCCGCCAAACCATTTACTTTTCTTCCCTTGGGTGATGATTATACCGAAACGCCTGACACCATACTGGCTTATCCAAAGAAAATTGTCCTTCTGATGGATAAAGGCAGTCGAAGTGCCGCGGAAGGATTGATCGCCTTTGCCCGTCAAAGCCGAAAAGTAATCACCATGGGCGAGAACTCCGGGGGATATGTTGGGTTTGGCGATGTACAAAAGATTAAAACGCCCTGCTTTGGCTACACCCTGGGGAATACGTCCCTCCGGTTTAGTAGCATGTACCCCTTTGAATTTGTCGGTATAGCGCCGCAGATTCAATTGACTGCAAACCAGGACTGGCTGAAAGCTGCTTTACAGGAGCTTAATCGCTGAATAGCTTTTCCATCCTGCCGGTCAGTTCGCTCGTCCGCGCTTCCAGCGCGGATGCCTGAGCCTAGCGTTTTAACGCGGAACCAGAAGAGGGGATTAGCGCATGAGACATGCGATTCTCGGGCATCCGCGCTGTAAGCGCGGCGGCCCGGCGATCCGGACGAGCTACCTGTCAAGCTTCGCCAACCCCGCCCGTTTCCCATCCAGCACCAGGACCCAATCATTATTCCGGCCCTGGGTCGGGGGCGTGAAGCGCCGGATGCCCTGATTGGTAAATTCGCCGATCGGCTTCGCCTCGCCCGTGCGCGGATCGTACCACTGCGCGACCACCGTGGCATCGGTTACCTTCTTCATCACCACATCGACCGGCTGGCCTACGGACAAGTAAACGAGCAGAGACTTTCCGTCCAGGGTGCTGGCGGCGCGGATGTGAAGGCTGTCGCTGCGGTTATGGCCGTAGATGATGCTCTGGTCCGGGATGAGCTTCCCGATCGACCGCTTTTCGAATAAATTCCGGATATGCCGGATCTTGTTGGCCCCTTTGCGGTTTAAAGCTTCCCGCCAGTCGGTGAGGGCCGGAATGGCGATATAGCCCCCCGGTTTGAACATCTGCCAGACGGCATTGTGCCCGTAAGTATACCCGGCGGCACCGGAAAGCAGGTCCCAGTAGGCATGGATGCGTATATCGTAGTCCGTGAAGAAACCGTCTTTGAAGTGGGACCGGTCCTTAATCAGCCCCTTATCGTCCAGCACGTGGGCGGGCACCCGCTTGGGGTCATTCCAGTTGCAGTACTCCCAAAATTTCACCGGAATGTCTTCGTAGGCCGGTTCGCCGTCCAGGACGGGCTTGGCCGGCTGCTTCAGGTAATCCCGCGTGGCGTGTTCGTATACCTTGTTGAACCGGTATTGATGACCGCTCTGGTAGATGTTGAAATCGAGCCAGTCTTCGTTGTGCAGCCATTCGGAGGACGAATAGATCCCTCTGGGATGGTAGCCGATCAGGTGCGCCCCGCCATCGCCTTTCTTCAGCCCTCTGGCCATGGCCCGCCAGATTTCCATCACCTCATCACTGTCAATGTTTCGGTCGCCGCCCAAAATCCAGACGACTTTTTTATTTTTATACCGTTTGCCCAGAAACTCGCCGTAGGTTTCGGCGTTGGCCACCGTGAATACTAACGGGCCGGCGCCGGGATGGCGCGAATACATTTTATCGCCCCAGGTGGGCAAAAAGCCGACGTATAGACCCAACTGATTGGCTTTGTCGACGATGAAATCGACATGCTGGAAGTATTTCGGATTGGGCTTGTCCGGGGCCAGATCCAGCAGCGGCAGGTCGCCGTAGGCATTGGGCACGCGTAAGCCGTCGTTCTCGGCCAGGGCAACCGCCTGGATCACCGTAAAGCCCTGTCTGGCCCGGGTAGTCAGGTACTCGGTCGCCTCCTCCCGGTTCAGCCGGTGAAACAGTTCCCAGGCCGTGTCGCCCAGCCACAGGAATGGTTTGCCTTCCGAGGTTTGGATATATCGTTTATTGGAACTGATTTTCAGCGACTGGGCGGCCGCCGGTAAGGTTATGATCCAGCAGGTTAGCAGGAGGTGGAGGATGGACTTCATGGGATTCTGTTCGGTTTTGTGGGTAAAGGCGGGCGTTTTGGCGGTAACCGGGTTTTCCGACCTAAAGTAATCATTTATTCCCATGCGCGGTTCGTCCACGCTTCTAGCGCGGATGCCCGGGAATCGCTTGGCTCATGCGCTAATCGCTGTTTTTGGTTTCGCGTTGGAAACGCTTGGCTCAGGCATCCGCTTTATAAACGCGGACGAACGGGACGAACGGGCCAACGCTTGTCTCAGGCATCCGCCGCGCTAAAAGCGCGGACGAACGTACGTCTGACTTCGCAAAATTCCTTAACATTACGCCGCTAAGCCGCTAGCCCGGCGATGTTACCGATAGGGGTAGAGCGCAAACCATCAGGTACCCGGGTAAGCTGGGGCAGGCTGCTCGCTGGACCGATACGGGCGGCGGCCAGATCGAAATCTGGGGCGGTTAGCCGATACAGACCTACCCATCGACCAATACCGTAACCTCCCATCCCTTGCTATGAACCGCATTCCTTTCCTAATCATCACCTTCGGGCTTATCCTGGCCGGCTGTAAGCAGGCCGATAAAACCACCGCCTCCGCGCCCGCTCAGACCCAGCCGCCGGCACCGGACGACCCGGAACAACTGCAGCAACTGGTCCGGAACCTGTACGAATGGCAGGAGACAAAAAGCGTACACGAGGACTTTGTACCCCTCGAACAGGACAGTACGTATACCGGTCTCGACCTGCCGAAGCACCGGCAACGCCTGGAGGAGCTGAAACAGACGGGCTTTTTTGCGGACTCGTTTCTCGAAACCTACAACCAGATCGGCCTGACCATCGACGAAGGCCTCAAAAGCAAAAAGCTGCAATGGCTGGTGGGCGAGATGCCGCCCTTCGGCAACGATGCCAATCCCTGGTGCAACTGCCAGGATTTCCCGGAGCAGTACTGGAAGACGATCACCGTACAACAGTTGAAGATTGAGGAGCAGACGGCCCGCTTTATCTGGACCTGGGGCGGCGATGTGGCGTATAACGTACAGGCCGTCAAGGAGGATAACCAATGGAAGGTCGCTTATCTACAGGGCTTTGACGCCAGGGCGTTCAACCAATCGCCTACCTACGCAAATTGATCGTCATCCCAGACCTCACTACCAAATGCCGGTTTTATCCCTGAACGACCGACCGACGGTCGCCGAAAACAGTCCGCTAAGCAAGCTACACGCCCAGTTCAGCCAATTACTGACCGAAGTAGCCAACCGAGACCTTCCCGAATCGGTCGTGCAGGCCATTAACAACCAGGTTGCGGAAATCAACGCATCCCCGTTGGCTGGGAATGCGTTAAAGAAGCTGATGAAGAAAAAACAAACGGCGGTGTTGAGCCTCCTGGAAAAAGAAGCGAAGCTCGTGCCGAAGAATCGCTACCGGAACCTTTGGATGGTCTTCGGAATGACGTCTTTTGGCCTGCCTATTGGTGTAACGATCGGCTTACTGGCCAAAAACATCGGCCTGCTGGCCATTGGGCTCCCGTTCGGGATGGCGATTGGACTGGCCGTTGGTTCGCGGATGGACAAAAAGGCGCTCAACGAAGGGCGTCAGTTGCCGATGGAGATTAAGTACTAACGTTCGTCCGCGCTGGCAGCGCGGATGCCCGGGAATCGCATGGCTCATGCGCTGATTCCTGTTTCTGGTTTCGCGTTAAAACGCTAGTTTCAGGCATCCGCGTTATAAACGCGGACGAACGGGAAATTAAGCGCCCCATCGGCCCGCCGGACCGGGGAAAGGAGTAACTTGCCCCGCTGCCACCCGGTACGCGCTGGGGGCAGACTGCGTCCGTTCCAACAACCACTGTTTCCTGTGTTGACTTATGAGACTTATCGCCCTGCTGCTCGCCCTTTCGCTTTGCGCAACCTCAGCACAAGCGCAAAAAGCACAAAAAGCGGTTTATCAGTGCCTCCCCTGCGGCAATGCCTGTGACAAGGAGGTTCACGATGCTCCGGGCACCTGCGCCCATTGCGGCATGAAGCTAGTCCTGGCGTCAACCCTGAGCTTCGGGGAAGTCGCACCCGCGGCCATCTGTGACTATATCAAACAGCATCCCGGAGCGGTACTGCTGGATGTGCGAACCAGAGCGGAATACGAAGGCACGACCTCGCCGAATTTTGGTACCTTAAAAAACGCCATCAACATTCCCCTGCAGGAACTCGCGCAACGACTGGCCGAACTGGAACCGCACAAGGGCAAGGAGATCCTGGTATTCTGCTCCCACAGCCGCCGCAGTCCGCAGGCCGCCTATTTACTCACCCAGAATGGCTTTACGAGGGTCGTCAATATGGCCGGAGGGATGAGCGTGGTCCACGACGCAAGCTGCAGGAAGTAATCTCGCCGGCCAAAATTAGCGGTCCACCGCAATACCGATTTAAGCGCACCTACCGAGCTTGTTTGAAGCCTCTACTCCCATGCCCGCAAAAACCAAAACCAGCTATACCGAAGCCAGCGTAGTGGATTTCATCCACTCGTTTGTGGATAACGAACAAAAGAAACAGGACAGCTTTCGCCTCATCGACCTGATGCGGGCCTGGTCCGGGTTCGAGCCAAAGATGTGGGGGCCGAGCATTATCGGGTTTGGGAATTATCATTATCAATACGCCAGCGGCCACGAAGGCGACGCGCCCCTGATTGCTTTTTCGCCGCGAAAAGCGGCTTTAACGCTTTACATTACGGTACCGGATCAGGAACATCAGGCGCTCCTGGATGAGTTAGGAAAATACAAAATGAGCAAGGCCTGCATTTATGTCAGGAAGCTCGACGACCTGAACCTGGATGCCCTGGAGAAGCTTAGCAAAGCGACCATCCGGTACCTGAACGAGAAGTATCCATAAGCCTGGTTCGTGCGGATGGCCGACGCGGAACGAACAGTAATTTTCCCGGCCGCCCGGCTTCTACGGGTATCTTCCTTTAACCCTTACTTATGAACGCTTCCTCCGTACTCGCCGCGCTGCTCCTGGGCACGCTGGCAACGGGTACCCTTCCCGCTGACGCCAATCCGGGCGGTAAACCGACTCCCGCCCGCCCGGCTATTGCCGCATCCGAACTGAAACTGCCCGCGGGCTTTAAAGCCACCCTCCTGGCCGAAGACATCGGCCCGGCGCGCCATATCGCCGTCAGCAAGACCGGCGACGTCTACGTCAAACTGGCTAAACTGAAAGACGGCAAGGGCATCGTCCGACTGCGGGATACCAACAAGGACGGGGTCGCCGACGAACAGACCAGCTTCGGCGACTATCCCGGCACGGGCATCCTGATCAAAAACGGCTACCTCTACGCTTCGTCCAATACCTCCGTCTTTCGCTACAAGCTGAATGATAAGGAGGAAGTTATCAACCCCGAGCAGCCCGAGCGGCTGGTGCATGGCCTGCTGTCGATGGGGCGCGACGAATCGAAGTCGATCGCCGTCGACGACCAGAACAACCTCTACGTCAACATTGCCTCCTGGAACGACGCCTGCCGCGAGAAGGGGACGGGCAAGGGTCTGATGCCCTGTCCGCTGCTGGATTCCGCGGCGGCGATCTGGCAGTTTAAGGCCAACGTACCGGACCAGTCCTACGCCACGGGTGTCCGCTTCGCCTCGGGCCTTAAGAACGTCGTGGGCCTCGACTGGAACAAGCAGACCAACAGCCTCTTCGTGATGATGCACGGCCGGGGGCAGTTCCACGATTTCTACCCCCAGTACTACACGCCCCAGCACAGCGCCGAGTTGCCCGCCGAGACGATGTACGAACTCAAAAAAGGCGACGATGCCGGCTGGCCGTACATCTACTACGATCCCGTCCAGAAAAAGAAAATCCTGGCTCCGGAATACGGCGGCGACGGCAGGAAAACCGGGGGCGAAAAAGCCATCGATCCCGTAGCGGCCTTCCCGGCCCACCTCGGCCCGAACGGCCTGTTGTTCTATACCGGCACGATGTTCCCGGCGCGCTACCGCAACGGGGCCTTCATCGCCTTCCACGGGCAGAATCAGGCCATGAAAAAAGGCTATATGGTGGCCTTCGTGCCGTTTAAGAACGGAAAACCGGCCGGTCCCTGGGAAATCTTTGCCGACAACTTCGCCGGCACCGACCTGGCCAAACCAACCGGCCCCGTCCAGCACCGCCCCTGCGGCCTCGCCCAGGGCCCGGATGGCTCCCTGTACGTTACCGATGATTTGAACGGTACGATCTTTCGGATTGCCTTTGTAAAATGACGTTTGACGTTTGACATTTGACGTTGGAGCTTCGCCAGGGACGCTGATTCGGCGGAGCTCAAACGTCAAATGTCAAACGTCAAACCGAATGGAGACAAACCCCATTACCCTTTTCCAGACCTGGCTTCAACAGCAGTTGCGGGTCACCACCGATAAAATTCCGACGGCTTGCTGTTTATCGACCATTGGGCTGGATGGTTTTCCCAATGCGCGATTTGTCTCGCTGAAGGAAGTCGTAGCGGATCAGTTTATCGTAACCGGCCCCGTAAGCTCCCGGAAAGGGCTCGAAATGGAGGCGAACAACCGGGTTGCACTGACCTTCTGGTGGACCGAAACCGAACGACAGGTCCGCATCCAGGGCCTGGCCTCCCGGATCGATGCGCAACGGGCGGATCAATACTTCTACGAACGAAGCCGCGAGAGCCAGATCGTATCGATCGTCAGCCAGCAGGGCCAGGAACTGGCGGATGTCCAGGCATTGGTTGACCAGTACGATCAGTTGGCGCAAAACAAGGATCCGAATGCGCTGAAACGACCCGATGATTGGGGCGGTTACGCCATCCAAGCGGTACGGATCGAGTTTTTGGCCTTTCAGGACACCCGTTTTCACGACCGGCAACTCTTTGTCTGGGAACGGAATGGCTGGACGAAAAAACGGCTGCAACCTTAAACGCTCAGCGCCAGCTTCAGGACGAATTTGTTCACTCGCCTGAAGAAAAGATACATAATCAACACGCTGGGCAGATCCGCGACGAAATTGATCAAATCGGCCACCAGGCCCCAGCGAAACAAGTGCTCGTGGGCCCGGATGTGCTGGGCGGCCGCATCGCCCGGAACCCGCAAGGCCTGGAGAACGAACACCTCGGAAAATAAGCCGGTCGCAATGACGATGAGGTAGAATAAGCCGGCGATGCGGGCCAGTTGCTGATCAGACTTCATTTTTTGGTCAGGATATAGCGGCTGAAGACATACTTCCAGGGAATGAACAGGGCGGGCACGAGGATCCAGCTGAAGGCGTAGGCAAGCTCTTCTGCCGGGCCACGGAGTGTACCGGCCTGCCAGAGCGGATACGCCACCACGAGCAGCCAGATTGCCTTGTAGAGGACAATGAACAGCAGGATAGGCAGCATCCGCAGGGTGTTGTAAACGCCGAACCCGCAAAAGGTCGCGTAGGCGGCCCAGGTACACCAGCTAACCGCCTGGATAGGATCCCAGGGGCCTTCGTGCGTCAGGATGCGCTGCCAGGCTCCGAAGCCAATGAGGGTAAAGATCAGCGCGAAAAAAAGGCGGAGGACGTACACCTGGATGGGCCGGACGCCCTCGTGGTGCCGGTAGTCGGGCTGGATCAGTTTCTGCGCCCAGGCGCGGAGGGAGGCGGGGCGGTCGGAGGCTCGGTTGACGAGGTCCGGTGCAGCGGATGGGAGTTTCATAGCAAGGGGAACGGATTGGGGTTGTGAATCCGGAGGCAAGCTAGCCGAACGGGTTCGGCGAGAAAAACCGGACGGACAGACGCCGCCCTTTACCGGACCGAAACCCCAAAACCCGGGACGAAACCACGTTCGTCAGGCCGCCAGCCCCGTTCGTCCGCTCCCGCACCCTGTCTGCGCATCCGATGGCGGAAGATTCCCGGAAAAGCAGACCTTAGCCGAAAAAGAAGCGGCATGCGTAGCTCCGTAACGAAACCCCTGCTCTGGGTCCTGCTGGCCGCAGGTCTCTTTGCGCTCTTTCGCTGGCTGTTTGGTCTGGCCGTGCCCGGTGCGGCCCTGTCATTTGCGGTCGGTACGACGGTCATTGTCCTGACCGGTCTGCTGACGGGCACCTACGCGGCCCGGCTCTGGCACAAAGCCGAGGCAAAGACGGTCAACCGAACGCTGGCAGCGCTCATGGCCGGGACGATCGGGTGCCTCCTGCTGATGGGTTTCCTGGTCCAGCAGATGATCGGAGACACCCAGTTCCACCACTTCCTGTCCACGGTGATCGCCCTGTTTTTGGCCAATGTCTTTGGGGCGATGCTCATCAGTCTGGTTCGTCACCGGATTCGCCAGAATCTCCGCTCGGTCCAAACCGCGCTGGCCCAGAGCAAAACCGAACTCCAGCTCATCCAGGCCCAGCTGAGCCCGCACTTCCTGTTCAACACGCTGAATAATCTGTACGGCCTTTCGCTGACCGAGCACCAGAAGGTACCGCCTTTGCTGCTGAGGCTGTCGGAACTGCTGCGGTACTCGGTCTACGAAGCTAAGGAGGTGTTTGTGCCGCTGCGGGATGAAGTGAATTACATGAAAAACTACATTGAATTCGAGAAGATTCGGCTGGGCGACCGGCTGTCGCTGACCCTGAACATCCAGGAGGAGGTCGACGCCTCACTTACCCTGGCACCGATGCTGCTGATCGTGTTCGTGGAAAATGCCTTCAAACACGCCCGGAATAATGCGGATGAGCAAATCTTTATCGACATTGCCCTCCGGACCGAGGCCGATGCCGTTTTCTTTTCGGTGAAGAATTCCTGCGCCCCGCAAGGGACGGTTCCCCCGGCGGAAAAGGTCCATGGCGGCTTTGGGCTGGACAGTGTGAAGAAACGGTTGGAGTTGCTGTACCCGAAGCGGCACGCGCTGACCCTGATCCAGGCCGAACGGAGCTATTCCGCCACGCTCAACTGCCAATGCCGATGACGATTCACTGCCTGCTGGTCGACGACGAGCCGATTGCGCGGAAGATTCTGGAAACCTACTGCGCCTACCTGCCCGAACTGGCGGTGGTAGCCAGCTGCGGCAACGCCCTGGAGGCCAAACGCATCCTCCAGAGCCAGGCGGTCGACCTTATTTTCCTGGACATCAACATGCCGGTACTGGACGGACTCGCTTTCCTGAAAACCCTCGCCCGGCCGCCGGTGGTGATCTTTACGACGGCTTACAAGGAATTTGCCCACCAGGCTTTCGATCTGGCCGCCTGTGATTACCTGCTGAAGCCCTTTTCGCTGGAGCGTTTCCTCATCGCCGTGGACCGGGCCAGGGAGAAACTGGCGCCGAAGCAAACGGCGCCCGAAGCGACCCCTGCTGATCGCTTTACGTATGTCAAATCAGACGGGAAGATCTACCGGATCAACTTCGAGGAAGTGCGCTATGCCGAAGCGAGCGGGAATCAGGTCAAGATTGTCACCCGGAGCGGGGTCATCACTCCCAGCTTCACCTTTACCGCTCTGGAAGAAATCCTGCCCCGACCGCCTTTTGTCCGCCTGCACCGCTCGTTTATCGTTAACAAAGACAAAATTACCCACCTGGAAGGCAACCGGGTGTTCCTCGACAGCGTCGAACTTCCCATCGGGGCCAACTACCGGGAGCTCTTTCTGCGGGAACTCGGCATCCGATGAAGACTGCTTCCAAACCCATCCGCGCATGATATCCGACCGAATCGACCAGTCCCGAAAAGCTAAACAGCGGGCCGTTATCTTCCTGGCCACCTTTGGCGTATCGCTCCTTTTCCCCATCCTGGGCTCCGTCCTGAACCGCCAGGGCGAAGTACTGCCCGTAGCCGGTAGCCTGGACGTACTGGTTGCGTTTGCGGCCTTCGCGGCTTTTGTGTTCTTATCGGCGGCGGGAAAGCACCAGGGCCGGGAAGGCCTGGGAGAACCCCTGCTGCGCCTGCTCCCGTACATCAGTTCGGTACCCCTGCTGCTGATTGGCCTCTACTTTCTTGGGGTACGACTGAACTGGGAAATCCTGCTGATCGGCCTGGGGTGGCGCTACTGGCTCTTGCTGTCCGCCCTGCCGTACCTGCTGGCGGCGTTCCGGAAGGAAACGGCTACCCGAGAGCCCTAAACCCTTATTTACCCACGAAAATGGAAATAAACGGATGGACGGGTGAACCCAAAAGCAAGTATTATGAATTCCGTGGCTGGGATAAACCTATAGTCAACGACCATGACAACCTCCACTAGCGTCCCGATCTTCTACCACGGCACGAAAGCCGACCTCCAGCCCGGCGACCTGATCGCCCCCGGCTTTCGCTCCAATTACGGGCAGCGGAAGCCGGCGGCCTACGTCTACCTGACCGCCACGCTGGACGCCGCCATCTGGGGCGCGGAACTGGCCGCGGGCGAGGGGCGCGGCCGGATCTATACCGTCGAGCCAACCGGCCCCATCGAAGACGACCCGAATCTGACCGACAAGAAATTTCCCGGCAATCCCACCTGCTCCTACCGCACCAAAGACCCGCTCCGAATCACGGGCGAGGTCACCGACTGGCAGGGTCACACGCCCCAGCAGCTCCAGACCATGCGCGACGCACTGGAACGGCTGCGGCAGCAGGGGATTGAGGCGATTGAGGATTAAAGAGTGAAAGAGCGAAAGAGTGAAAGAGTGAAAGAGTTAATGAGCGAAAGAGCGGTCCGCCGCTGCGGTGAATGAGCAAAAGAGTGGTTATGCCGCTGCTTGGGCTTCGTGAGTACGTAAGATTTAGGCGAAGCTACTTTCACTCTTTCGCTCTTTCACCGCAGCGGCGGACCGCTCATTAACAAATTCTTCATGCACACCCCCCTATTCAACCTAATCACCCAAAAAGTCCCCCTAACCGAGGCGGACAAGGCGCTGTGCCGGCAGTATTTCGAGCCGGCGCGCTTTCCCCGGCATGCAATCCTGGAGGAAGAACAGAAAGTGCCTACCTACCTGTATTACATCGTCTCGGGTTACCTGCGTCTGTTTCATTACGACGCCAAAGGCAACGAAGTGACGACGCACATCAATTGTCCGCCGGGTTTTATCACCGCCTACGCGCCTTTCGCCGAGCAGACCCGATCCAGCGAAAACGTCGAATGCATTACCGACTGCGAATTGCTGAAAATCACCAAGCCCAATCTGGACCTCCTCATGGCGCAGAGCCCGGCCCTGAAGGATTTCAGCATCTGGGTGTTTCAGCAGTCGATTCAGTACAACGAAGCGCGCTCCCGCGAACTCGCTACGCTGACGGCCGAAGAACGGTACAGCAAGCTTATGGCCAACTACCCGCAGCTGCTGCACCACGTACCCTTGCAGTACATCGCCTCCTTTCTGGGGATGAACGCAAAAAGTTTGAGCCGAATCCGCAGGCAGATTATTCGGTAACATTTGCGAAGTAGTTTCGGCCAAGGCCCGCCGACTTTTGTGCCATCACGAAAACACCACGATCATGGCACAAACGAACCTCGCGCTGGTTACCGGCGCCAACGGCCACCTCGGCAACAACCTCGTCCGGCTGCTCATCGAAAAAGGCATACCCGTCCGGGCGTCGGTTCGGAACCTGGCCCAGAAAGAACCCTTCGCCGACCTGCCCTGCGAAGTTGTGCAGGCGGATATCACCAACAAGCCATCGCTGGTCAACGCGCTGCGGGGCGTCGACACCTTCTACGCCGTAGGGGCTGCGTTCAAACTGTGGGCGAAAGATCCCAAAAAAGAGATCTACGATACGAACCTGGTGGGGACGCAGCTAATGGTCGAAGCAGCGGCGGAGGCGGGCGTCCGGCGCATCGTCTACGTCAGCTCCATCGCGGCCCTGAACTACACCCAGCTCCCCACCCGGGAAAGCAACGGCTACAATCCCGACCGCCGGGATATGTACTACAACTCGAAAAACGACGGGGAGCAACTGGCGTTTGAACTGGCCCGCAAGCACGGGCTTGAACTGGTCAGCGTGTTGCCGTCGGCGATGATTGGCCGGGAAGCGTTCGCGCCCCTGAGCGTTTCCTACAACATTCTCAAACTGATCCTGAACAAGGAGGTACCCGTCGAGACGAACATCACCCTCAACTGGATCGATGTCCGGGATGTGGCCGAAGGCTGTTACCTGGCCGCCACCAAAGGCCGAAGCGGTGAACGCTACATTCTGGCCAACGAGCAGTGCACGTCTATCAAGGAGACGACCCAACTCGCTCAGACCTTACATCCGGACCTGAAGATCAGCCTGCCGGTGGCGCTGCCCAAACCGTTGCTGTACGGGATCGCCGGGCTGATGGAACTGGCAAGTCGGTTCACGGGCAAAGCGCCTCTGCTGTCGGTGAAGGATGTGGCGATGTTCTCGGGCCTGCAGCAGAATTTTGACATTTCGAAGGCGAGAGAGGAATTAGGCTTCAACCCCAAACCACCCGCCCGGGCGCTGAAGGAGGCCATGGCTTATTTGCGCGAGCGGGGCTTGATTACGGCAAAAAGCGTCCTGATGCTGCTCCTGACCTTGGTTGCGCTGGCGGGTCAGGCGCAGGTACCGCCCCGCAGCCCGAAACTGTATGTCTCCCTGGAAACCGACCCGGCCTTCTGGGCCGGAACCCTGCCCAACGGCCCGGGTTTCGACGCCAATATTAATTTCCGGCTACCCCGTCAGCCCCGGCTCCGGCTGGGCGTACTGGGATATACCGGCACCTGGGGCGGATCGCTGGGAAAATCGCTGCTGCTGACCCGCGATTTTCCGGAAACCGACTGGGAAATCCAGTGGAATGGGCTGGGTTTGGAAGCGCAGTACCAGTTCCGGTTCGGCTTAGCGCGCGGCGGGCTGCAACCCGGGCTGCGGATGCAGTGGAACCAGTTTCGCTACCACCGCGGCGGGCAGCGACAAGGCGAGGCCAACCATTTCGTGCTGACGCCGCAACTGGGATTTCAATGGTTCCCGTTTAAAAAATCAGGATTCTATGTCTTACCTTGGGCGGGCGTACAACTGCCGGCGCTGGGCACCGATCGGCTCCTGATCAACCAGGAACTTCGGGAGACGCGCCGGCTGATGCCGATTGTTACGGCGCATATCGGCTGGGAATTTACCCTGCGCTGAGTCATGTCGACTTCCGTATCTGATGCTTAAGCTCCTGCTTCCCCTGCTGCTCCTGGTCCCTGCTTTGGCCAACGCCCAACACTGCCCCTGTAGCCAGAGCCTGCGCGAACTCACCCAAACCGTAGAACAGAATTACGCGGGCTATGCCGATAAAGTTAAACCGCAGAACCGCGCGGCCTACCAGACCTTCGTTGCGCAGCTCCGCGCCAAAGCCGACCCGCTGGGCGAGGGAAAAGACTGTCAGGCGCTGCTGAAGGAATACGTCGGCTTTTTCAAAGACCCTCATCTGCGGCTGGCTCCTGAGGGCGAGGCCGAACTGGTCACGCCGCGTACCCTGGCGTTGGACCTGCCCGCGGTAACAGCCGGTTTTCGGGCGCTCGACGGATCGGACGTCAGGGGACTGTGGCAAAGCGATACCTATGAACTGGCCATCGTGCCTGCCGCGGACCAGCCCGATGCCTACGACGCCGTTGTCGTCAAAAGCCAGAACGAAAGCTGGAAGCCGGGTATGGTCAAAATGCGCCTGAAACGCTTGACGGCGGACTACTACGAGGTAGACTACCTGACCGGCGGGTTCGAGCGCATCAGGACCAAAGCGGCCTATTCCGCCAATGTGCTGGATATGCTGTCGGTAGGCGTGTTTGAGAAAGTGCTCCCCAAAACGCCCCAGCCGATAGATACCCGAACGTATCAGTCGCTCTTCCCCGACCAGGACATCAAGTTCTCCTTCCCCAGCGACAGCGTCGCCGTGCTGTTTTTGGGCAGTTTCGGGAATCACTACGAAAAGCTGGTGGACAGCCTGATGGTGGCGCACCGGGCCGAGCTGGAAAAACGGCCGTACTGGATCGTCGATGTCAGCTACAACGGCGGTGGCGGGACGGGCACCTACAAGGCGCTGTTGCCGTATCTGTACACCGGCCCGATCCAGCGAAGCGGCAGTGAGTACCGCCTGTCGGCGGGGAACGTCGCCCAGATGGAGAAATTTCTGCGGGAAGGTGAGGGCTTACCCGGTTCGGTAAAGACCTTTTTCCAAGCGCTGATCACCCAGGGCAAGCGCCAGCCCGGTAGCTGGTATACCGAGCCCGGCAAGGCCTTCCGCTTCGCCAGGATCCAGCCCAACCCCCGGCAGGTGGCCGTGCTGGTGAGCGAGAAAACGGCCAGTTCGGGCGAGATTTTCGTCATGGACGCCCGGCAGAGCCGGAAAGTCACCGTCTTCGGCACTCCCACGGCTGGGGTTGTGGACTACGGCGACGGCTTCTGGCATGCCCTCGGCTGCGGCGTCCAGGCCCTGATCCCCACCCGTCGCAGCGCCTACCTCAACCGCGTCAGCTACGATAACAAGGGCCTCCGGCCGGACGTGGCGTTGCCGGGGACGGAGGTTAGGCCTTATAGGGCGGTTTTGGAATATTATAGAAAGAGCGAAAGAGTGAAAGAGTGAAAGAGTGGTCTGCCGCTGTGGTGAAAGAGCGGCTCCGCCAGTACAGTAATCTAAAGGCGTAGTTCCTTGCCTTGGCGAAGCCACTCTTTCACTCTTTCGCTCTTTCACTCATTAACCTCACCCCTAGGGACAACCAACGTAATTTCCCCCATAGCGTACGGGCCGATCTCATACGGCGCGTAGCTAAACACCAGTGCGGTGGGGGTGAGGTAAAAATTCTCGCCCGGGGTAATTTTGTTCTCGAAGAGGCCCCCGGACTGGAGGCTTTCCCCGGGTTTGAGGCCGTACTGCTTTCGGAAGGCTTTTTCCAGCAGGGCGGGTAGCTTTTTGCGGGCAGCCGGGCTGAGGACGTCGGCGAGCGTCAGGCGTTTGCCGGTTTTGAGATCGAGGGTCAGGTAGCGGGTGCCGTAGTTGCCGTGCGCGCCGCCCGAGAATTCATAGGTGAACTGGGACAGCACAGCCAGCGATTCCGACAGGTAGGCGAGGGTTAGCTGGGCGTCCTGCGAAGCGGTATAGGCGCCGACCGTCTCCCGGGCTTCTTTGGGCGTGACCTTGGCATTCTCCTTCGCGTAGTTCTTCAGAAACGCATTCTTCCGCTGCAGCATCACCGCGCCGGGGGCAGGTGCCTTGCCCAGCTTCGTAGCCTGGCGGATGGCGTTCTCCAGCACCGGCCGGATGGGCGCCGGTACCTGCTCCGTGGGCCAGATCATGCCTTCGGTATAGTCCGCTTTGGGGTTGTTCTCGTCTTTTTTACCGGGGAGCAGATGCTGACTACCGGTCACGTAAACGTACTGAAACCAGCCCGAGCGGACCGCGTCGGTAGTGAGCTGGAGCGGCTGGGAGGTGCTTTTGCCGTTATTGTTGACCCAGACCCCACTAACGATATTCTCTTTCCAGACGGCCTTAAACGTCTCGTCCAGCGACGGCCCGTAGCCGCTAAAAATCACCGAATCCCCGCGCACCTCGCCCCGGAAATCGATGGGTAACTGCGTTTTCGGGTAATAGTAATGCCCCACGACCGTCGGGCCGTACTGGTGCAGCAGCACCGTCACGGGTGCTTTGCCGATGGTACCGGTCAGGTAGGCGAAGCGGCTGGTGGGGGGCTGGAGTTGGAAGAGGAGGGTGGTAGCTAGGAGTAGGGGTTTTAGGGGCATGTTTTGAAGCTATTGAAAAGCTGAATATAGATTATGTATCTGTAATGCCTTAGCGTGGATTTTTAGATTAGCTGCTGGTTTTATCATAACCCCACCGAACACCACGTGGGGCTGAAATCTCCCAAGCCCGCCGCCCGGCTGCTCTCCAGGAAAGATAGCGAACAGGTTTGGTGAAAGTTTATTAACTTCAAGAACGCAAAAGCTACCATGACGCGCCAAGCCATCATCGAACGAACGCTCCGGGCCATTAATCACTTGCCGGAGGACAAAGCAGAAGAAATTTCCACCTTTGCCGAGTTTGTTATGAAGCAGTACGAGGAACATCAGCTCACTAAAGGCGTCCAACAGCTCGCTGCCAGCAGCGGCACCTTTGACCTCCTTCATGAAGAGGAAGATCTTTATACAGAGTCTGACCTCAAAGAAGTGTACAATGGCGAAGAGTGACATTGTACTGATTACGTTCCCCTTTACTGATCTCAGCGGCAGCAAACTTCGGCCAGCGGTTGTCCTGGCGGAAACGCCCGACGATATAACGGTCTGTTTCGTCACAACCCAATTAGGCTGGCAGGAGCCTACCGATTTAGTACTTCAGCCAAGCGCAACCAATGGGTTGAAGAAAACTTCCCTCTTGCGAACCAGTAAAATTGCTACGTTGGATAAATCGCTGGCGAAAGGTCTCCTTGGGAGACTCGATCCACTTGAGACAGGAGAGCTTAATCTGAAGCTTAAGCTCCTTTTGCAGCTGCCCTGAACTCATTGTCGCCAAGCCGCTGCTGAAAGCTCCGCATACCTCACCCCAGAAGTCGGTGGGCAGTTGCGTTTTCGGGTAATAGTAATGCCCCACGACCGTCTGGCCATACTGGTGCAGCAGCACCGTCACCGGCGCTTTGCCGATGGTACCGGTCAGGTAGGCGAAGCGGCTGGTGGGGGGTGGGGTTGGAAGAGGAGGGTGGTAGCTAGGAGTAGGGGTTTTAGGGCATGTCTAGATTAGTAGGTTGTTGGTTAGGCGAAGATAGTGGTTTAAGATAAGCTTATGTACACTTCAAAATTGGACAATATGTCGTGAAAATTTGAATCAATTTTTATTTGGCCTACCCTGAAATAATCTGGCTCAGAATAGCTAAGAGCTTCAATATTTTTACAAAAAATATTGAATTTTTCTAGTTCTTGGTTTTTGAATAATAAAAAAAAATTGTTCATTGCCATTGTTTATATTTAGATGTTGTGTGATGTCCTCGGAGGCAGTCTAGATGATCATCTTTTTGGTGGTATACTAAATTTTTATAACTTAAAGTATTGTAATAGAGAAAATATTTGTGTTGACCAAATGTGTTTTTTGTCAATCTTGATATTTGTTTAATTGATTTAATAATAAACTATGTTAGTAGACGTTGCTCTACTATAATGATTGTTTTGTTTAAGTTTGCAAATTTATTCACAAAATAATATAAAAATTATGATGGCAAAAATAACCTCAGGTCCAACAGCTCTTGTTCCAAAAGACCCTCAACCATCTGTTGATAGAATTGATGATTTGGCTAGAAGAATTCTGACAGGAGATATTTTGCTTCCTAAGTTTCAGAGGAATTTTGTTTGGGAAAAGCATCAGATAATAAAATTACTTGACTCTGTTTATAAAAATTATCCTATTGGTAGTGTTTTGTTATGGCAGAGTCGATTAGAGCTTAGAAGTGAAAATAGGATAGCTGACCTTGAAATAAACTTACCAAAACCTGATTATCCTGTAAATTATTTGCTTGATGGTCAGCAGCGCTTATCAACAATTTGTGGAGCAATGTATTGGCATGGTGAAAATAAAGAAAGTAATTGGAATATTGTTTTTGATTTGCGAAGAGAAGAATTCTATCATGTAGATACTTTAGAAGATTTGCCTCTTCATCAAATTAGACTGAATAAACTTGGTGACGCTTCATCATTTTATAAGCATGTTGCGAGTTTAGATACTTTATCGGCAAAAAATATTCCTCAGCTAAAAGAAGTCGCAGATAAATTATTTAATAGATTTAAGGACTATAAAATTGCTTCCGTCACCTTAGGTGATATGTCTATAGACGATGTAGCGCCGATTTTCGAAAGGATTAATAGTACAGGAACGCGATTAACTATAGTTGATTTAATGAGAGCTGCAACTTGGAGTCCTGAGTTTGATCTTGTTGAAACAATAGAAAATATTCTTTCTGAACTATCCGTAAAAGATTTTGGGGGAATAGAAAAGAAAACAATTTTAAGGAACATGTCAGCAGCATCTGGAGGAGGCTTTTCTATAGAAGATATTAATAATTTAAGGCATAAGTCAGTAGAAGATCTAAAGTCCATCGCCTCTGAAACTTCAGATGCAAGTAAAAAGGCTGTTGATTATCTCAAAGCACAACTTAGAATTCCAAATGATAATATTATTCCATATTTGAATCAGTTTGTTGTTCTAACCGAATTGTTTAGAAATATACAAAGACCTTCTTCAATTCAATATAATGAAATTTCCAAATGGTTTTGGAGGAGCTCCTTATCTGGTTATTTCGCCGGATGGAACACAGGGATGATGAATAATGATTTACAACAGATTAAAAATTTTGCAATTGGGGATACTCAAGAGCTAAAGATATACGATAGGAGGCCAAGTCCTGATATATGGAAGACAAGAACTTTTAGAGCCAATAATGCTCATTCAAAATTATATGCAATCTTATTAGCTTATCAATCGCCGATAGATTTACTAACTGGTCAGAGAATAGATTTGGAAAGAAGTCTTTCATGGATTAATCAGAAAGAGTTTCATCATTTTTTTCCTCAAGCATATCTTAAATCGTTAAATGTTCCAGTGAATAAAATAAATAGTTTAGCTAATATAATATTGTTGTCGTTTTCATCTAATAAATATATTTTAGATAAATCACCTTCAGAATATTTATCTGATGTGGAACATGCTGCTGGATCTAATCTTGAAAAGTGGTTAGAAAGCAATTTAATACCACAAGACGCATATATTGCGGCAAAGAATAATGATTTTGAAAAATTTTTGGATTTGAGAGCAAATGCTATCCATGAAGAAGCTATAAAGCATGCTGAATGGCATTGAATTTTTTGATTGTAATTTTGAGTGATCTAGGGGTAATTTTTTACAAAAGGCCTACAGGTTTGACGAAAAGAAAGTGCCAATTTATAATATTTACGTTTGCTGATATAGCCAATGTAAGTATAGTAGACTCTTAATTCTTAAGACTACTAGTTGGGAGCCAGTTGAAAAGTTTGAAGAGCCATTTTTTAGGCCCGTACTTGAGTTGTATTTAGTATAAGTGTACTAATTTGAGGGCAGACCAACTACCATAAGATGTCAAAAACTTTGCTTAGTTTGTTATGAAGTAGTATGAGGAACATCAGTTCACTAAAAGCGTCAAACAGCTCGCTTCCAGCAGCGGTACGTTTGATTTTCTTCATGAGGAGGAAGGTCTTTATACAGAGTCTGGTCTGATACAAGCATTAGATTAGGTCTAAACGCAGAGCATGCCAAGACTCCCTGCGAACCCTGCGTTAACCCTCCCCAACTCCGCGTTAAAAAACCACCGAACCCTCACCCGTCGCCACGCCGCTGCTCAAACCCCCGCCGTGGACGACACAGAGTTCGTATTCGAAGATGTGTGTATCCGTGGCGAGGTAGCTCAGAAGGAGTGGATACCTCCACCAGCAACCAGATCACTCCGAAATTTCTTTTAGCCCGGCCCGATACGGTGTTTGCCATAAATGGGTAGGTTTGCCCCGGTAGCAGCAAGGTGACCACCTTCACTGCTGAAACTCCGACCTAAACCAGTATGCAACCCGTACCTTCAACCCCCTTTCCGGCGGGCAGCAGCCGCTGGCTTCGACTATCCAGGACGCTGTTGAGTAGCCTTCTGGGGCTCTTTTCGTTTTATGGGCAGGCCCAGGAAGTCATTCCGTTATACCCCACCACCATCCCGAACGCGAAAATGGCCGACGTGCAGGAGTCGGGTACGGGCGTACTGCGGGGGATTACCAAACCCACCCTGGAGTACTTTAAGCCGGCGCCCGATAAAGCCTCCGGAGCGGCGGTGATCGTGATTCCCGGTGGGGGATACGGCGTGGTGGTGTATCAGGGGGAAGGGGTTACGACCGCCAAAGCGCTGGCCGAGCAAGGCGTGGCGGCCTTTGTGCTGAAATACCGGCTCCCCAGCGATGCGACTATGCTCCGGAAACAGCTGGGTCCCCTGCAGGATGCCCAACAGGCCATTAAACTCGTGCGGGAGAACGTCGTCCGCTGGGGCATTGACGCCGGTAAATTAGGCATCATGGGATTTTCGGCGGGTGGCCACCTGGCTTCTACGGCGGCCACCCACTTTGACAAGGCTTATGTCGATAATGGCCGCAACACCAGCCTACGCCCCGATTTTCAAATCCTGGTTTACCCCGTGATCAGCATGCGGGATAGCCTCACCCACGGCGGCTCGCGGGACAACCTGCTGGGAAAGTCCCCCGCCCGGCAGGACGTTGAGCTGTTCTCCAATGAGCTGCAGGTACGGGCCAATACGCCCCCGGCCTACCTTACGCACGCGGCCGATGACAAGCTGGTGGACGTCGATAACAGCATTGCTTATTTTGAGCAACTTCGGCGTCATAACGTGCCGGTCGAAATGCATATCTACCCCAAAGGGGACCACGGGTTTATCTTCCGGCATCCCGGCTGGATGGAGCCCCTGTTTGCCTGGATGAAAGCCAATAACTGGATACGGTAGTCGGGCGTGATTGGCTTACTGGATTGTTTTTCAAATACTGACTAAGGCCACTATCCGTCATATGACGGATAGTGGCCGCTTGATTATCAGTGTCGATTCAGGATTTGGCGAAACTCGTCCAAGCTACAGATGGCCAGGGGAGGGAAGCGGTTGGGGTCCCGGCGTAGATTTAGGATATGCCGGTCATTAGTCACCAGCCAATCGGCTCCGGCCGCAATGGCACAATTCACAAACTTGTTATCGTCCGGATCATCCTTGATGAGCTCGAAGCGAAAATACGGATCCTGACGTATGTGATTCGGAGATGACAGCAGAAAGCCGATTACCAGCTCAGCGGCAGCAGGACTAAAGAGGGCAGCCGTAATCTCGGCATATTCTAGCAAAATCTCGTTGCTGAAAACCCAGGTGAATTCGCTGGCGGTAAACGATTCGTACAGCCAGCGGTACGCCCCATCGCGAGGGATCGAGGGAATCAATCCATTGGTATCAATTACTACTTTCACTTACCGGCGCGATCTGAGGTAGCGCTAAGTTGACGGAGAAACTCCGTCCGGTTATCGACGTTGAGTTGGGCTTCCAGCTCAGCGGTACTTATCCCTTTCTGTTGCATCGCCTTGTGGGCTTCTTCCTCCAAACGCCCCCAAAAATGCTGCATCAGGGTCTGACGCATGGCCAATACTTCCGCATCATTCATCTCAAAGCTAAACAGCTCCAGTAATGCTAGTTGGGCGTCGGTCAATCGTTTCGAAGCAGTCATATCGATTCACGGGTTTTGACAAATTTAACGAAAACGAAGCGGCGAGAATATCCTACAGGATATGAATTTACCCAACTCGGTCCATTCTCAAACTCCGCGTTAAAAAAATCACCGAACCCGCACCCGTCCCCCCACCGAACGCCCCGCAAATTCCGGCGCGTAGAAGCACTGCACCGTCGCCACGCCGTTGCTGAAATCCCCGCCGTGGACGACGCGGAGTTCGTATTCGAAGACGTGCGTACCCGTGGGGAGGTAGCTCAGGAAGAAGTCCGTCGAGGCGTCGCGGGGGGCCTGGTAGTAGCCCAGGCCGTTCTGGTACTGGTAGCCCGATAAGGCTGCTACCGGTTCGAAGCCCGCCGCCCGGCTGTCTTTCAGGTGGACGTACTCCAGCGCCCGGTCCGTCCGCAGCACCAACCGCACCTTCACCACCTCGCCCGGCTTCAGTTGCGCTTCAGGCCCCAGGGCCGTGATGACGGGTCCGCTCGGGCTATCCTTCCGCAAAAACAGCGTTTTCTCCACCGATACCCCCGCCGAACCCGCCGCGACCCGGTCCAGGGGCTCGAAATGCTGCCAGTACAGCGCCCCCCAGGCCGGTCCGGCGGTCGGCTTGCTGATCGTCACCTTGCCCAGCTCAGGTCTGATCTCCGCCGGGGCGAAGGTCGCCTTCTGGTAACCGGTTAAGGCTTCTGCCTGGGTTGTGCGGGACGCCAGGGGGATACTCCCGAGGCGGACGTCCGTGCTCGGCCCCGACTGCAGCCAGTCCGTTCCGCGGAGCAGCAGGGCGTAGACGGCTTCGGTCGTGGCTTTGGTCGAGGGCCAGGCCTGGGTCTGCTTCTGGCGGAGCAGCCACTGCTTCAGCCGGTCGACGGTCGGCTGATCGTCCGCAATCTCGCCAAACGCCTCGATGGCGTAAGCCTGCGTCTCGACCGGGGCCTGGTACCAGCGCGCGCCCGCCTCGTTTTCGGGCCAGTACATCCCCAGCTCTTCGGCCGTTTTCGCCCGTTCCCGCAGCGAGGCCAGAATGGCCTGGGGCGTTTGGGGCGTCCCGAAGCGGTGCAGCGCCAGGGCGATCAGGACCTGGGTCTGCAGCGGCTGCTTTAGCCAGTCGGCGGCCAGCTGGGTCTGGAGGGCCGTCAGCAGCGTTTTGTCGAGCGGCTGGGTCGTGTAGAAACTCCGGGCGTAGAGGAACTGGGCGGGCAGGTAGCCGTAGGCTGCCTGCTTCTGTTTCGCCTGCGCCGCCTGCCAGGCTTTCAGCTCCGCGTCGGCGAAGCGCACCGCCCGGGGCAGCATCTCGCTGAGGGCCTGCTGGACCGGCGCCGGGAAGGTGACGCCGAGCTTTTGCAGGTGACCGTAGGACGCCAGGATGTGCAGCGTCATGGTCAGGTCCGGCGCCATACCCCCAAACCAGCGGAAGCCGCCGTTCTCGGCCTGGCGCGCGCGCAGCTTATCGACGGCCCGGAGCTGCTCGGCGGTCAGTTTATCCGCGTCCAGGAGGCCGGCCAGCCGCGCCTGCTGTTCGGCCTGGGAGCGGGCGTCGCGCAGCCAGGGCGTGTTTTCGAGCGTGACGGCCTTTAGTTCGGCGTTGGCTTCGAGCGGGTTGCGCGGGGGCGTCTGCTTCCAGCGTTCCACCTGCTGCCGGAATTCGGGCCGGGTGCCGAGGATATGCGCCGCCAGGGCGTTGGCGTACACCCGCCCAAAGAGCTGTTCGGCGCATTCGTAGGGGAACTCCATCAGGTAAGGCAGGCTCTGGAGAGCGTACCAGGCGGGGTTGGACGTCACCTCCACCGTCAGCCGCTCGTGCTGCACGGGCAGTTCGGGACTGAGCCGGGCCAGGGCGTCGAGGCGGAAGTTCCGGCTTTCCTTCCCGTTGACCCAGAACGGCAGCGTTTCCGTCACCAGCATCCGGTTCGGCAGCACGGGCACCGTCTGTTCCTCGGCATCGCTGAAATTCCCAGCCGAAGCGGTTATACGCACGGTAACCGGCGGCATACCCGTCGGGATCGCCAGCGTCCACATCACCACGGCACTTTGCCCCTTTGCCACCGAAAACGCCTGCGGACTGACGACTGATGACTGACGACTAAGGACCAGCGGCTCGCCCGAAAGCCCGTTCCGAAGATCGAGTATAGCGTTACCGCTCAGGGCTTTGTCCGAAAGATTGTTGATCCGGGCGGTGAGGCGGAGGGTGTCGCCTTCGCGGAAGAAGCGCGGCGTGTTGGCGGTGATCATCAATTCCTTCTGGGTGACGATCTCCCGCTCCAGCGTACCGGTTTTGAGGTCTTTGGTGTGGGCGAAGGCCAGCAGTTTCCAGCGCGTGAGGGCGTCGGGCATCGCAAACTTCAGCACGACCCGGCCCTGGGCGTCGGTTTGCAGGCTCGGGAAGAAAAAGGCCGTTTCAGTGAAGTTGCGACGGGGCTGTACGGGACTCGCGGCCTTGGTAGCGGGCTTCCCGCCCTGACTTTGCTGGGCTTCCTCGACACTGGCATCCGCTGGCGCGGACGTTTTCTCGGCTGCTGCCATCATCGGGGCGGCCATGCGGGCCATCCGAGCCCCTCCCGGAACGGCCCGATCTTCCCTGTTTTGTGCGAACAGGGGAACGCCTGCCGCCGATCGGATCCGGATCGTGAGCGACTGATTGAGCGCGAGTACCACCGCTTGGGGTTCAACCCCCGGCTGAGCCACCAGCAGGGTTAGTACCGGTTTTTTCTGCCAGGCAGCCGGAATGGGCAGGACGAATGTCCCCTGTTTATCGGTACGCACGCCATTTTTCACGCCCTGAAGGTGAATCTGTAGCCCTGACAGGGGTTTCGTGCCGTAATAGGCCTGGCCCGTAAGGGTAGTCTTCGCCCGTTGTACCAACAGCCGGGGCATGTACCGGGCGTTGAGAAAATGATCCAGGTTGAGGTGGTCGTACGACCGGTCAGGCACATCCGCGTAGCTTCTGTAGCTCATATCCGGGCTGACGGGCTGCGTCTGGGCCGCCGTAAACGCCCGGGATTGCCAGTTGGGCAGGTAAGCCTGATTCGGTTGGTAGATCGTAGGCTTCCATCCGTGTTCCACAAAGGCATCCAGGGACGCATCGTAGAGCGCAGCGGCCATTTCCGCTAGGACTTTGTCATTGTCCGGTCCATCGATGCGCAGGGTCCATTCCTCCGGCTGGCCGGGTTTGAGCTTATCCCGGAACACCTCGGTTTTCACCGTTAAGGTTTTGTTGGTAAAGGGCACCTCGATCCGCTGGGTTTCGGTCAGCAGTCGGCCGTTCTGGACCATGGCCAACTGCACCGTAAAGCCGCCCCGGTGCTGCTCCCGGACGGGCAGCACGATCGGCCTGGGCGTACCGTCGGTGGTGAGCCATTCCTCGCGGACGACCCGGTCCTTTTCCGCCACTGTCATTAAGACCTGCCCGGCCTGTCCGTTACCAACGTAAAGGATCGCTTCCTGGCCTACCTCTCGGGTCGTTTGGGGCACGCTCAGCCAGCGGTTCGGCAGGCGGGAGGCGACGGGTTTTTGCGGGTCCAGGACCGAGAAGTACACCTGCTGGGAAACCGTTTCGCCCGTCGAGTCGGTGGCCGTCAGCTCCGCGACGTACTCGCCCGGGCCGAAGCGGCGGGGCTGGAGCGTCAGGCTGGGTGTGGTGCCGGTCAGCGTGGTTTCCTGGACTTTTTCGCCTTTGGGCCAGCTGGCGGGCTGGTCTTCGTCGGCGTACAGATCGTGCGGGAACAGCTTTTCGTAATCGGTCCGGCTTAGGATGTAGCGGTCGGGGGCCTCCCAGAGCCGGGTCCGGAGCTGGCGGGTAGGCGGCTGGAGGCGGTGGATGGCGACCGTCGCCCGGACCTGGACCGCTTTCCCGGCGCTGTTAGTAACGCCTACCGCTACGGCCGTATCGGCGGTAGTTTCGAGTTGTTCCGGAAGGCTGAGCTGGGCCTCCAGAGCCGTGTGCCCAAGCTGAAGCGTCTGCTGGGCGGTCCGCGTCTCGCCCGCCCGGTCGGTGACGTCCAGACTGATCACAAAATCAAAGCGGGTGTTCTTGTCGTCCTCCTGCCGGTCCGGGGCGGCGACGAAGGTCAGGCTGACGGCCCCCGTGGCGTCGGTGGTCAGCGTGCCGTTGGCGATTTCGGTGGTGTTGTCCGGGCGGGGTGGGTAAATCCGCCAGCCGCGGCCGGGCCGAAGCCAGTACCAGGGGATGGACGAGCGCCGCGTGATGCGGTAGCGTACCTGGGCCCCGTCGACGGCGGCGCCCGAATAGGTCTGGGCCTGGCCGCGCAGGGTGATGGTTTGTCCCAGTTTGTAGGCCCGCTGGACCGAATCAATCCGGACGTCAAAAGTCGGGCGTTTATACTCCTCGACCCGAATGGCAACGGCCCCGAAGTCGGTCTGCAGCATCATTTGTCCGGTCACCCGGCCGACGGGTGCCGTGAACTGCCCGTGGAAGGTGCCGAATTCATTCGTCCGGAGCGAGAGGCTGGCGACGGTTTCCCCGTTAACGTCGGTGAGCCGTAGGGCCACCGTTTCGCCCGCTACAACCTCGTACTGGTTCTGCAGCCCCGCGTAGAGCACGCCTTTGACATATACCGGCTGACCGGGACGGTAGATGGCCCGGTCGGTGAAGAGGACCGCCTGCCGGATAGTAAGCGCTTCCGGTTGCCCGTAAAAGCGTCCGTGGTAAGTGAGATCCGTGTCCAGCGTGTCGCCCGGCAGGCTGATGCGGTAAAAGTAGCCCGTGCCTTCGGGCAGGTTGGCATTGGGAAGGCGAAAGAGCCCATCGGCGGGTCGCAGCGGAAGCCGCGTCACGCCCTTGTCAGACAGCAGTGTAACCTGGGCCTGCGACAAAGGCTTGCCACTGGTTCGGTCGGTCACATACAGCCCATGCCCCGTTTTACCGACGCCCGCCAGCCGTTGGATATAGCCCAGATGAGAGACCGCTAGAGTGGCAAAGGAAAATAAAGTAGTATCCCGCCCAAACGATTCCTCCCGGGCGATCAGCAGCGCATAATGCCCCAGCGGCAGGCCGCCCAGGGGAATTTCGGTCCGGTGGTTGTGCAGGTCGCCATCGTCGGGCAGATTAACGGTTCCGAACGTAACCGCCTTGCGCCTGAGCAGGGCAGTAAAGCGGGCCTTGCGGGCTTTTTCGTCGTAGAGCTGGCCCAGCTGGCGGCTTTCCTCCACCGTCAGTTTCACCGTCCGGAAATAAAAGGTTGGAACGTTCTGGTAGGTGACCAGCGCCCGGAAGGGCTGGTTAGGTACGTTCACCTCCTCCACCTGCAGGCTCAGATTCGGCTGCAGCAGACGGTCGAGCAGGACGGCCGCGTTTTTCCCCGGAACCGTCGCCGGATACTTCTGAACCAGCTCCCGGCAGAGGTCCGCGGCGCGTTTGCGGTTCCAGCGGTCGGGCCGCTCGGTTGGTTTCGGCTGACCGGGAATGAGCGGGCGAAAGGGGGGCGGTTCGTCTTCGGCCAGCAGCCGGGCCAGCGGGTATAGGTATTCGGCTTCGGCGGGCTGGCCCCGGTAGCGGGCGGCGCCCTGTTCGAGGGCTTTCTGGTACAGCGCTTTTTTGTTGGGAAAGACCGCGTGCTCGTGCACAACGGTCAGCCGGGCGTTATCGACATCGGCCAGGGCAAGCGGGTTTGCATCCCGCAAATGAAACTGAATCAGCGCCTGGTACACTTCCAGCGCCCGAAACCGCAGCGCCAGGGAGTCAGGTGTCCGGAGCTGGGCTTTCGCGAAGGTTTCGACCGAAGCCAGGTAAGCGGGCTGGTCGAGTTCAAACTTGAAAACCGGGCTGGGCAGGTCGACTTCCGTATCCTGGTAAAAAGCCAGCGCCCGGTGGGCTAGCAGGTCGTAGAGCGTAGGGCGGCGGAGACGGCCGTCGGGATCGCCTGGTTCGAGAAGGACTTCGTAGGCCGCTACAGGGGTTGCCTGCAGGCTTTTTGCGTCCTGAATCGACCGCTGGTAAAGCGTGCTAACGGTGTTCAGCAGCTTGCGGGCGTCCCAGCTTCGGGGGTCGACCAGCGTATCGATGGTGGCGGTCTGGGGCTTTTCCTCCTCGGTGCTCCGGTTCATGAACTTGTAGCGGTTCTGCTGGTAGTACCGCCAGTAGATTTCGGCCTGAACGGACTGCAGGACGGAGCGGGCCGGGACGGGCGTGGTCCGGATGTCGGCGGCCAGCGACTGCAGGAGCTGGGTATAGTCGGATTCGTCGAGGTACGTCCGGTAAACGAGCCGGTGCATGGCGGCCTTGACGAGTTGCGGATAGTTACCGGCTTTCCGGGCATCCACAGAAATCTGGTCCACGATCTTCAGGGCCGATTGCGGCAGGCCCGCCGCGGCCAGGGAATCGGCCCGGAACCAGAGCCGGTCGTAGGTGGGGGCCTGCGCCCGGGCCAGCGTCGTGAGCAGGCTGAGGCCGAGAACCAGGAAGAAAAGACGTGCGGATGGGGTCATAGAAAAGCCAGGTATAACCTTTCGGAAGGTAACGGGTTTTCCCTTAGATTCCATTTGCACCCTAAAAGCATAAGACACCATGAAAAAAATTTTCACCTGCCTGGTTTCGGTCGCTTTGCTGGCCGGCTGGGCGGTCGATAGCCAGGCGCAGTGCCGCCCGGCAAGCCCGGAGCAGAACGCTTCCTACGAACGCGTGGTGGGCGAGCTGCAGCGGCAGTTCAAGGAGAATACACCCTCCGGCAACTGGCGGATCTTCGACGAGCGGCATTCCCTGGGCAAGCTGGAGGTCAGCGATGAATACGGCCGGCTTTTCCACGCCTGCGGCGACCGCTACGACCTGACCCTCGAACGGGGTGCCGCCGCCCGCGAACGCCGCGCCCGGATCGACTCGGCCGTCGCCAAGGCCGATCCCAACAAGCAGGAAACCTCCCTGGTCATGAGCACCGACTCGGTCTACCGGGAAGCCGACCCGCAGCGGACGCGCGAACTGGCGCAGTCGACGGTCGATATCAACGTGGAAATGAATTCGGGGAACTACCGGCTCCAGGATCCGATCAGCAACCGGTTTGTCGATTCCTACAAGCCGATTACCGTCAAGGGAGCGCCCATGGCCCTGCAGGTTACGCTCAAACCCAACAGTGACGGAACCGCCGCCCGCCCCGAAACGGTGGTGCTGCTGGGTAACTGGAAGAACAACCTCCGCAAGGACGCCAAAGGCGGTATGCTGTACCATTATTCCTTTGCCAAAGGCGGTAACCTGGTCGAGAACCTGGTCATCACCATCAAAGGCCCGCTGGACGTAGCCCAGGAAATCGTGCAGAAAACGGACTGGCAGGCGCTGGCCCGGACGCTGGTGCGCTGATCCGAAAGTCCGTGCTACCTTTGTAGCATGAAAAGCATTGTGGTGTATTGCGGATCGAGCCCCGGCACGAATCCGGTCTATCAGGAAATTGCCCGCGAACTGGGCGAAAAAATGGCGGCCCGGCAGATCCGGCTGATCTATGGCGGGGGGAACTTCGGTCTGATGGGAACGGTCGCCAACGCGGTCATGGCCCAGGGCGGGCAGGTAACGGGCGTGATTCCCAACTTCCTGGCCGAGCTCGAAGTGGCCCACCAGACCCTGACGGAGCTGCACTTCGTGGAGACCATGCACGAGCGGAAATACAAGATGGTGCAGCTGGCCAGGGGCGTCATTACGCTGCCGGGCGGCTACGGGACCTTCGACGAACTCTTCGAAATCCTGGCCTGGCGGCAGCTGAAACTGTACGACGGTCCGATCGTGGCCCTGAACGTGAATGGCTACTACGACCTCATGCTCCAGCAACTGGACCGGATGGTGGTCGATGGCTTCCTGCGGGCCGAAAACCGGGCGCTGCTGATCGTTACCGAGACGGTGGACGAGGCCCTGGCGCGGATTGAGGAGTTTTGGGTAGGGGTTTAACCACGGAGTTTCGCGGAGTTAAGTCAAAGAGTGGCACAGAGTTTTACTCTGAGTAACTCAGTGATTTAACTCCGCGAAACTCCGTGGTTAATAAATTCTCCTATTCACCAATCAAAATCCTCCTCATCCGACAGCTGGGTCAGCAGGAGAAACGTAAAGCTAATGACGAAAAACCAGCCGACCACCTGCTGTTCCTTGAGGTAGAGAAAGCCCAGCGCGAGGCCGACAACGCAGAAAATGATGTTGAAAAAGGTACGGCGCTCTTCCCGGGAGACCGTGGCGCGGGCGACAGCGACTTGCTTGAGTCGCTTGCGTAATTTATCGATCATGGTTCGTACAAGATACGTTAGGGGATACCTACGCAAGTTAAGGAAAGTGGAAATTCAAAATATAGATTAAGTAGAATTTAATCTGCTGCTAGGCAGGCGGCTGTACCTTGCAGACTAATTGCGGAACCTATTTCGTTTTGCATAGAAATACCTCCAACCGTAGCGAATGAAGTCTACCCCTGCTCTCCTGTTCGGATGGCTGATCGCCAGTGCCTCGGCCTACGCCCAGCAGAACCCGGCTCCACCGCCGGCGGTGGAAAACCTGGGTCCGCAGGTGAACTCGGAATTTAACGAAGTCAACCCCGTCATTGCCCCCGACGGGCGGACGCTTTACTTCGCCCGCATCAGCCACCCCCAGAACACCCACGGCGACAAAGGCAGCCAGGACATCTGGTTCTCGGAACTGGGGCCCAACGGCCAGTGGAACCCGGCCCGGCGCATGGGCGCGCCCCTGAACCGCGACCAGTACAACTGCACCTACGGGATTACGCCCGACGGCAATACCATGCTCCTCAAAGGCGCCTACAACAACGGCGTCTACGAAACCCGCGGCTTTTCCACCAGCAAGCGCACGGCCAACGGCTGGTCGGCGCCCCAGAAACTCAACGTGCCCGGCTACGAGAAAATCAGCCGCGGGCAGTTCGACTGCGGGTATCTGTCGGCCGACGGCAAGGTGCTGCTGATGGCCTTCAGCGAGAAGAAAAACAGCCAGAACGACGATCTGTACGTGAGCTTCCGGCAAAAGGACGGCTCCTGGAGCCGGCCGATGAACCTGGGCGCGGAGGTAAACACCGACGATTTTACGGAAACTACGCCCTTCCTGGCCGCCGACGGCGCGACGCTCTACTTCTCCAGCAACCGCCCGGGCGGGCAGGGGAGCAACGACGTCTACGTCTGCAAACGCGTCGACAACACCTGGAAGCACTGGAGCAAGCCGGTGAATCTGGGCCCGGGGGTCAATACCGAAGGGTACGATGCCTACTATTCGGTAGCGGCTTCCGGCGAATACGCCTACCTAACCACCTTCCGCAACACGCTGGGCAAGGGCGATATCGTCCGCATCCGCCTCACCGACCTGCCGGGCGATCCGCAGAGCCCCGCGACCAAACCGGAGCCGGTGGTGCTGGTCAGCGGCCGGGTCATCGACCAGCGGACGGGCCGGCCCGTCGAGGCGCGCGTCGTCTACGAAACCCTGCCGGACGGCACGGAAGTGGGCACGGCCACCTCCAACCCGCTGACGGGGGAATACAAGATCGTGCTGCCCTACGGCAAAAAATACAGCATGCGGGCTATCGCGCCCGACTTCCTGGCCGAGGGCGACAACATCGACCTGACGCAGGCGCAGGGCTACCAGGAAATTCAGGGCAAGGAACTGAAGCTGATTCCGATCGAAGTGGGGCGGGCGGTGCGGCTCAACAACATTTTCTTCGATCTGGGTAAGGCTACCCTCCGCGACGAATCCTTCCCCGAACTGGACCGGATCGCCCTTTCGCTGAACGAAAACCCGAAGATGGCCATTGAAATCGGCGGGCATACCGACAACACGGGATCCAACGAACTTAACGCCCGCCTCTCGCAGGACCGGGCCGACGCCGTCCGCGAATACCTCATCGGCAAAGGCATCGAACCCGACCGCATCGCCAGCAAAGGCTACGGCGAAACCCGCCCCGTCACCGCCAACGATACCGAAGCCGGGAGACAGGCTAACCGGCGGGTGGAGTTTTTGATTGTGAAGAAGTAGTCATCAGTCATCAGTCTGTCAGTCGTCAGTCATCAGTCGCTTTGCCTACTAGTCAATAATTGGCGAAGCGACTGATGACTGACGACTGACAGACTGACGACTTTTAATCCAACCCCGGCCGCCGGAAACCCCGCGCGCCCGGAAACGTCTCCTCCATCTGCTTGCGGATGCGGTCGAGGAGGACGAGCATATCGAGGACCTCGTCGGTCTTCTCGGGGTAATGGTTCAGCAGGGTATGCCAGGCCGTCAGGGAGCGGTCGATGCTCACCAGGACCAGCTTGGCTTTGCCGTTGAAATACAGGCTCAGTTTGGTGTCGCCCGAGGGTACATTCCTCACCTGCAGGGCCGACATCACCTTTACCGGAATCAGCGTCCGGTACCACTTAATGACTTCCCAGGCATCTTTCAGCCCGTTCAGCAGCTCCAACGCCTCGGCTTCGGTCCGCACGCCCAGGTTCACCTCAAATTTCTGCTGGTGACCCGCCTGTTCGAGCAGGTCCATTTCCTGCCTCAGCCAGCGGGCCGTAACGTCCAGGTATTCGTCGCAAAGCTGGGCCACCTGGGGGCGGTCAGCGGTATCCTCGGCCAGTCGGGTGCCGGCGGCTTCGGCTTCCAGGGTGACCGCTTCCGTATCAAGCATATTTTGTCGGCTTCGTTTTTCGATGAAGGCTTTGGTGAGTTCGAGGGCCTCCATCAGTCGCTTGACGAGCGTTTCCGCGTCGAGTTCCTGCTGCGGAGCCCCATTGGGATATTGTAACAGATAGTTCTGACACCGCTGCGTAAAAGGGCAACGTTCGCACCACGAATCGCAAAAATTAAAGATGCCCGGAATAGGCTCAGAAGGCTGTGTCATGGCTCCTATAACTCGGTTACGATGATTCTTTCGTTAAAAATAAACAGGTGAGCGGCGGATTGGTGCGGTTTGTCGGGCGATTTAATCGACATTTAATTGATTCCCCGCCGGATTCGCTCCTCGTTTAGATGATTATTTGGCCAAAAGGTTTAACCGCCGGAAGTTGTTTTGTGAAACCGATCCGGCGTGTACCGGAATATGTCGTATTTTTAGCGGTTCAACCCCTTCGATTCAAAGGAAGCCTCATGCGAAAACTTGTACTTTCCCTGTCGCTGCTGACGCTGGCTACGGCGGGTTTTGCCCAAAAACGGTCCAAAGCTGCCCCACCCCAGCCGACGCCTGCCGCCACGGCTGCGGCCGAGCGCCTGGCCGGCCTTACCCAGCGCACGCAGCTGACGGATCACTCGCTGGTCCGCAACCTGCCGTTCCGCAACGTTGGCCCCACCGTCATGAGCGGCCGGGTGGTGGACCTGGACGTCAATCCCGCCAACCCGACCCAGGTCTACGTTGCCTACGCCAGCGGCGGCCTGTGGCGGACAGACAATAACGGCCAGTCGTTTACGCCGCTCTTTGATCAGGAGGCGGTCATGACCATCGGGGCTATCGCCGTCGACTGGAAAACCGGCACCCTCTGGGTCGGCACCGGCGAGGCCAACGCCAGCCGCTCGTCCTATGCCGGGGCGGGTGTTTATAAAAGCACCGACGGCGGCAAAACCTGGCAGCGCCTGGGTCTGGCCGACAGCCACCACATCGGCCGCATCGTCCTGCACCCGTCTGACCCGAACACGGCCTGGGTCGCGGCGGTCGGACACCTCTATACGCCCAACCGCGAGCGGGGCATCTTCAAAACGACCGACGGCGGCAAGACCTGGCAGCAGACGCTGTTCGTCGACGAGCAGACCGGGGCCATCGACGTGGATGTCGATCCGGCCAACCCCCAGGTCCTGTACGCGTCCATGTGGCGGAAAGAACGGCGGGCCTGGAATTTCGTGGAAAGCGGCAAAACCTCGGGCATTTACAAAAGCACCGATGGCGGCACGAGCTGGAAGCTCATCAGCGGCGGCAGCAGCGGCTTTCCGCAGAGCGAGGAAACGGGCCGAATCGGTCTGAGCATCTTCCCGAAAAATCCGAACATCCTCTACGCCATCCTCGACAACCAGACGCTGCGGCCGAAGAAAGAAGCGCCCGTCGCCGGAAAGCTGAGCAAGGAAACCCTGAAAACCATCACCAAAGACGCTTTCCTGACCCTGCCTGACAGCGTACTGACGGAGTATCTCGAAGAGCAGCGCTTCCCCGAGCGCTATTCGGCCAAATCCCTCAAGCAACAGGTGCGCTCGGGTAAACTGCAGCCCCTGGCTATTCTGGAATATACCGACGATGCCAATTCCAAGCTCATCAACGCGGAAGTCATTGGGGCGGAGGTTTACCGCTCGGACAATGCCGGGCAGTCGTGGCGGAAGGTAAATGCAGACTACCTGGACGCCGTCTTCAATACCTACGGCTACTATTTCGGCAACGTCTGGATCGCGCCGGATAATGCCGATAAGGTCGTCATCGCGGGCGTGCCGGTCCTGGGCTCCACCGATGGTGGAAAGACTTACAAAAGTATGGACGCCGATAACGTCCACGCCGACCACCATTCGCTGTGGATCAACCCCACCAACAATAACCACATGATCCTGGGCAACGACGGCGGGATCAACATCACCTACGACAGCGGGAAGAACTGGTTCAAAGCCAATACGCCGCCGGTGGCCCAGTTCTACGCCATCGCCGTCGACATGGCCAAGCCCTACAACGTCTACGGCGGGCTGCAGGACAACGGGGTCTGGACCGGCCCAAGCAGCTACAAGGCCGGCATCGGCTGGGTCGACAGTGGTCAGTACCCGTATAAAGCGCTGCTGGGCGGCGATGGCATGCAGTTGCAGGTCGACTGGCGGGATAATAGCACCGTTTATACCGGCTTTCAGTTTGGTAATTACTTCCGGATCAATAAAGCTACCGGCCAGATGAAGCGGCTGGAAATCCCGCAGGAAGTGGGCGAAGCCAAGCTCCGCTGGAACTGGCAGGCACCGATTCTGCTTTCCCGGCACAACCAGGATGTCGTGTACTTCGGCTCCAACAAATTCCACCGCAGCCTGAACCGCGGCGACGAATTCAAAACGCTCTCCGGCGACCTGACCAAAGGCCCGAAGGAAGGCGATGTAGCCTTTGCGACCCTGACAACCATCGACGAATCGCCCCTGAAGTTCGGCCTGCTGTACGTGGGCTCCGACGACGGCCTGGTTCACGTTTCCCGCGACGGCGGCTACAGCTGGACGCGCATTTCGGATAAGCTGCCGCAGGATCTGTGGGTCAGCCGCGTGACGGCTTCGGCCCACGAGGAAGGAACCGTGTACGTCTCGCTCAACGGGTATCGAGACGATCATTTCAAGGCCTACGTCTACCGCTCGACCGATTACGGCCAGAACTGGCAGCCCATCGGCACCGACCTGCCCGCCGAGCCGGTGAACGTGGTGAAGGAGGATCCGAAAAACGCCAATCTGCTTTACGTCGGCACCGACCACGGGCTGTACGTGTCGCTGGATAAAGGCAGGTCGTTCATGCGCATGCTGGGCGATGAAGCGGGACGGCTGCCGGCGGTGGCCGTGCACGATCTGGTCGTGCACCCGCGGGATAATGAGCTGGTCGTCGGGACCCACGGCCGCTCGCTGTACGTGGCCAGCGTCGCCCACCTGCAGGAACTGACCGATACGCTACTGGCCCAGCCGCTGTACGTATTCGGAATCAAGCCCGGGCAGTACAGCCCGGGCTTTGGCCGGATGTACAACAAGTACGGCGAGGCACCGGAATATAAGCTGGAGCTGCCTTTCTACGCGAAGGCCGCCGGCAAGACGACCGTGCGGCTGACGACGGCCAGGGGCCTGACGCTGCACGCTGACCGACGAGAGCGAAGCCGGCCTGAACTACCTGAACTACGATTACGCCATCGACCCCTCCGCTGCCGAAGCCTACGAAAAGTACCTCAACGACAACCGCCGCGAAGGCCGGCCGGTCACGCTGAAGCCCGCCGACGACAAAAAGATCTACCTGCGGCCGGGTAAGTACAAGTTTGTCTTTGAATCGAACGGGACCAAAGTGGAGAAAGACTGGGAGTTAAAAGGCAACGAGCGCCGCCGAAATGTGGTCACGCTGCCGAATGCCTATGCCTCTCCCGACGAGTTCGAAGCCTGGCGCGAAGAAGCCGGGATCGAAGAAGGCAAATAAAGCCCTTTGCACGCCAGCCAACGGCCACTCTGCTTCGTCGGGGTGGCCGTTTGGTTGAAAGTGACTACATTTAGGGCTTATGCCTAACCGTAAACGTATGCGATTTTTGATCGGACTGTGGCTGTTGCTGGCCACAGCAGCCTTTGGACAATCGCCGGCGGATGGAAAAATCCTGGATTCGCTGGCCCACCAGGCGCAGCGGTACTTTAACCAGCAGGAGCCGGATCTGCTCTACGCCCTGACCGGTACAACCTTTCAGCAGGCGCTCCCCGCTATCCAGTTTAAGGCCGTTACGCAGATGCTGTACAGCCAGCTGGGCTCCTGGCAAAGCATCGAACGGCGGTCGCTGGAGGGGGGCGTTGCCCGCTACAAAGCAACCTTCGAGCGCCAGCGGCTGGACTTTTTCCTGAGCCGGGATAAAGAAGGGAAAATCGAAACCTTCCTGTTCCGGCCCTACGAAGAAAGCATCGGCCGGAAAGCGGCCCCAATCGCGACCAGCAATCCCCTCCGAACCGAGCTGGACCGCCGGATCGACGCGGTGGTGCGGGAGTACATCCAGCGGGATAATACCGTGGGCGTCTGCGTCGGCCTGCTGCGCAACGACAGCCTCTGGGTATACGGCTACGGCGAAACCGCCCGGGGCAACGGCCAGCTGCCCGACGGCAATACGCTGTTTGAAATCGGCTCCATCACCAAAACCTTCACGGCGGCCCTGCTGGCCGAAGCCGCTCGGACGGGCCGTCTGAAGCTGAGCGATCCGGTGAACCGCTACCTGCCGGATTCGCTGCCGCCGCTGGAGAAGAACGGCAAGGCGGTGAGCCTGCAAACCCTGGCGAACCACAGCTCCGGACTGCCCCGGCTGCCGACCAACCTGGCGGGGCCGTTTGTCAACCTGACCAACCCCTACCGGGCGTACGATACCAAAGCCCTGTACGCTTACCTGAAAACGGCGACCCTCGCCCAGACGCCAGGTAGCACCTACGAATACTCGAATCTGGGCGCAGGCCTGCTGGGAACGGTCCTGGAATATGACTACGGAAAGCCCTACGAAAATCTCCTGAGGGAGCAGCTGACGGGGCCGCTAGGCCTGAAAAGTACGGTCATTACGCCGGATGAAGCCCAGCAGCGCCGTTTCGCCCAGGGCCACAACGACCGAAAGGAACGCGCCTCCACCTGGGAGTTTCAGGCCCTGGCCGGAGCGGGTGCTATCCGCTCGACGGTCAACGACCTGCTTACCTACCTCCAGGCGCAGTGGAAAGCGCCCGTACCCGGCCTGGGCGAGGCCTTCCGCCTGACGCGGAAGCCTACGTTTACCAACGGCCAGACGTCGGTAGGCCTGGGCTGGCATTTTCGCACCGGTGCGGCGGAGCCCTGGTACTGGCATAGCGGCGGCACGGGCGGCTTCGTCAGTTTCGCCGGCTTTAATCCAACCAAACGAACAGCCGTGGTCGTGCTCTCCAACGCTCAGGTGTCGGTGGATGCGCTGGCGGATGAGCTGACTAAGGTGTTTAAATAGACTTTTGACGTTTGACAATAGCGCTTCGCCGATTCAGCATCCCTGGCAAAGCTCTTTTGTCAAACGTCAATTGTCAAACGTCAAAAGTCATATATCCCAAGTCCCATGCCCATTACAACAATAAGTATCATTGGCTGCGGCTGGCTGGGGCGACCGCTGGCCGAGCGCCTGGTCGCCGACGGGTTGACGGTCCGGGGTACGACCACCTCGGCCGAGAAACGGGACGCCCTGCGGGCTGCGGGCATTAAGGCGTACCAACTGCGGTTCAATCCGGAGCCGGAAGGCGAAGGGCTGGACGAACTGCTGGCGTCGGATGCGATCGTGATCGCCATTCCGCCGCGGGCGGGTGCCCAGGGAGAGGCCTGTCACCCGGCCCAGATCCGGCACCTGACCGAGGCGATCCGGACGAGCGGGCGGCAACCGTACCTTGTATACGTCAGTTCGACTTCGGTTTATCCCGAGGTAAACAGGGAAGTGAGCGAGGACGAGGTGGTTACCCCGGAGCAGTCGGCGGCCCCGGCCCTGGTAGAGGCGGAGCAACTGGCGCTGGCCCTGGGCAATGCGACCGTGCTGCGCTGCGGGGGGCTGATGGGCGACGACCGCATTCCCGCCAAATACGTGGCCGGAAAGCAGGGCATCACCACCGGCGGGGTACCGGTGAATTACCTGCACCGCGAGGATGGGGTAGGCATCCTCCAGCAACTGCTGACGGAGCCCCGCCCGGGCGAAACCTACAATGCCGTCGCTCCGCAGCACCCCACGCGCGAGGCGGTTTACCGGAAAAGCTGCCTGGAATTCGGGTACGCGCTGCCCACCTTTGCCGAGCCGGCCGAACCGGTGCCTTACAAAATCATTAGTCCGGCCAAGTGGCTGCAGCACACGGGCTACGTCTTTCAGTTCCCGGATCCGCTGGCGTTTCGGTATGGTCGCCCCTGAGCGGGTTTCGGTAGAAGCTTCGTCCTTCATGCTTTAGGAAGGGGATTCTCCTCCTGAACGGTGCCGGCCCGCCCGGCCCAAGTTGCTCCTTCCTTAATCATCTGGTTATGAAACGATTCGTACTACCCGCCCTGCTGGCTATTCAGACCCTCGCCCTGGCCCAGAACCCGTGGACCCACGGCCGGCTGAAGGTCTCCGACAACCAGCGTTACCTGGTCCACCGCGACGGTAAACCGTTTTTCTACCTGGGCGATACCGCCTGGGAGCTTTTTCACCGCCTGAACCGCGAAGAAGCCGATCGCTACCTGAAGAAACGGGCCGAACAGGGCTTTACCGTCGTGCAGGCCGTAGCGCTGGCCGAACTCGATGGCCTCAATGTGCCCAATGCGCTGGGCGAAAAACCGCTGCTGAACAACGACCCTACCAAGCCTAACGAGGCCTATTTTAAACACGTCGATTACATCATCGACAAAGCGGCCGAGTACGGCATCGCCATCGGGCTGCTGCCGACCTGGGGCGATAAGCTGGACAAAATGACCTGGGGAAAAGGCCCGGAAGTCTTCAACGTCGAAAACGCCCGGGTCTACGGCCGCTGGATTGGGAGTCGGTACAAGGACCGCAACAACATCATCTGGATCATGGGCGGCGACCGTAACCCACGGGACGGCTCCCAGGATGTGGCCGTCTGGCGCGCCATGGCCGAGGGCGTGGCCGAAGGCTGCGGCGGGCACGATCAGGCGCTGATGAGCTTCCATCCCCAGCCCAACGGGACCGACCAGGGCGGCTCTTCCCACTGGTTCCACCAGGACAAATGGCTCGATTTTAACATGCACCAGAACGGCCACTGCCGCGATACGCCTGTCTGGGACAAAATCAGCTTTACCTACAACCGGACGCCGGTGAAGCCCGTCATGGACGCCGAACCGATCTACGAGGATCACCCGGTCTGCTTCAACGCAAAGGATCTGGGCACTTCCAACGCCTACGACGTACGCAAGTTCGCTTACCTGGATCTGTTTGCCGGGGCGCATGGCCACACCTACGGCTGCCATGACATCTGGCAGATGTACGCCCCGGGCCGTGAGCCCATCAACGGGCCGCACCTGGCCTGGTACGACGCCCTCGATCTGCCGGGTGCCAACCAGATGAAGCTGGTCCGGAAGCTGATCGAATCCCGGCCGATGCTCGACCGCGTACCCGATCAGTCGCTGATCGTCGAGAATAACCTGGCTTCCTCTGAGCGCATCCAGGCCACGCGCGGTAAGGATTACGCCTTTGTGTATACGTCGGCAGGCAAGCCGTTCACGGTTACGCTGGGCAAGATCTCGGGGAAAGAAGTAGCTGCCACCTGGTACAACCCGCGGAAGGCGGAAACCAAGCCGGCCGGCACCTTTGCCAATCGGGGCTCCCAGGCCTTTACGCCGCCCTCGGCCGGGTACGGCCAGGATTGGGTGCTGATCCTGGATGATGCTGACAAGAAATACGGACTTCCGAACTAACCTTTAACCGGCGGGCGTCATTGCGTTGCTAATGCCGTTTACCAGACGGCTGCGCAGCGGGTGGCGTCCGCTTTGTCATGTCCGGTAGATACCGCCCCGCTTCGGATTATCTGCTCGTCCTGTAATCCGTTCCTCAGGCCGCAGATCCAGGCCGCTGTTGGATAAAGCATAATAAACGGTATTTTAGGGAGGATATATGACAAAATGGCCCGGGAACCGCATGCTTCGCTGGTAAACAACTAATCTTTTGACTGCTTTGGATCATTTTGCCTACTCAACGTCTGAAACACTACGCTCACTGCTGCAGTCGGACTTGTACTACGTGGTGGTTACAGACCTGGATGGCAATTACCGTTACGCCAATTCGCATTTTTTCAAGCGGTTCAAGTATGAACCTACGGAACTGATCGGTTCGAACTGCCTGCAAACCATTATCGAGAAAGACTGGGCTAGGTGCGAGGAAGTGGTTCGGGAATGCCTGCACCATCGCGGGCGTTGCATCCCGATTACGCTTACCAAGCCGATGCCGGACGGCAAAATGGTCTATTCGCAATGGGAGTTTTCAACCCTCACGGATGAGGACGGGGAGCCCCAGGGCATTCTCTGCATCGGTCACGACATTACGGAAAAGCAGGCTGCCCTAAACAATTATCAGGAATACGCCCAGCAACTGGATACGGTGCTGGCCAGCGTAACGGACGGTTTTTTTGTCCTGGACCGCCACTGGCGGTTTCTGCGGGTGAACCAGGCCTTTCTGGAAGCGTTCACCACCACGGAGGCGGAGGTGATCGGTTACCCGCTCATGCAGCTCTACCCGCCTTTTCAGAATTTCAGGGCCTACAAAGCGTTTGAGAAGGCCCTGCGGGACCAGCAGGCGGTCAAGTTTGAAGAAGAACACCAGGGGCGATGGTTCGCCGTTTCGGTGTATCCCTCCCTCGAACACCTGACCATCTTTTTTCAGAACATCACCGAACGCCGGCTGGCCGAACAGCAACTGAAGCAGCAGCTCGAACGCATTCGTCAGTTTTCGTTTACCACTTCCCACGAGCTGCGCCACGAAATTGCCAAAATTCAGCTGCTGTGGCAGGCCGATTCGACGGTGAGCCAGGCTCGACTGACGGGCGGTGCCGACTCCTCCGAAATCGGGCAGGCAATAGAATCCATTCAGCGAATTCTGAAAAAGTTGAACGAGCAGTTAAATGTAGCGGCTCTGCCGTACGTCCCCAGTCCGGGCTTTTCCCTGCAGTCGGTGGAGGAAGTTTGCTTCATCGACGATGACCAGGTCATGAATACCTACAATCCCCGGATTGTACAGCGGCTCCTTCCTGCCGCGCGGCTGCTTACTTTTGAGACCATCGAGGAGGGACTGAGCCACCTGCGGGAGCATTCGGGCGTGCGGCGCTGTATTTTTCTCGATCTGAATTTCCCCGGACGGTCGGGCTGGGATTTCCTGGAGGCTTACCGCTCCGACGATATCCAGGATCCAATCGTGATACTTTCCTCCTCCATCGACCCCCGCGAACAGGAGCGCGCCCTGCGCTACCCCATGGTCGTTGCCTTCCTGACCAAGCCCCTGAACCTCGAGCAGCTCCACAGCCTGTTTTGATGGGAAAGAATACTTAAGGATTATACTTGAAAACATTTACACGTGAAAAGCGATTTTTCAGGAGACAGGACCGGCTGACGGCCTGTTTTTCCACCGCTTCACGCAGAGTGCCGTAGAGTCGACCGGTGCCAACTTAACGTAACTTGGAAATTCATACTATGGAATCAGTCCAGCCTATTCTGCAGGGCTTGCAGTACGTTCTACAATCGGACTTATACTATATAGTGACTGTTGATTTAGAGGGCCGGTATACGTTCGTCAGCCCAAAGTATGTCAAACGCTTTGGTTACCAGGAAGGTAAATTAATTGGCGTTCCCTCGCTGAGTACAATATACGAACCCGACTGGCCGATTTGCCAACAGGTTGTGGCCGAATGCCTGCAGCATCCCGGTCGGGGCGTTTGGGCAACGCTGCGGAAGCCAACACCGGAAGGAGAGATTGTATACACCCAGTGGGAGTTCTCGGCCCTTCTGGGAGAGAACGGCGAGCCGGTGGGCATCATCTGCCTGGGTCACGACATTACGGAAAAACAGGTTGCCCTGACGGGTTACCGGGAATCGGTCAGGCACCTGGATGAAGTCCTGGGCGGTGTAACGGATAGTTACTGCGTGCTGGATAAGGATTGGCGATTCCTGGAGGTTAACCAGGCCTGTCTCAATGTCGTGGGCTGTACGCGAGATGCCCTGATTGGGCGGCGGGTGCAGGACCTGTTTCCGGTAGTAGAAAGCCTTAAGGCCACCTCGATGCTCCGGCAGGCCATGGACGAACAATGCGCCATCCGGTTTGAAGAAGTGTATGAGGGCCGTTGTTTTCTGGTAACGGTCCATCCCTCCCCCGACCGAATCAATATTTTTTTTCAGGAAGTTACTGAGCAGCTGAAGGTAGAAGGTCAGTTGCAGCAGCAGCCGGAGCGCATTCGGCAATTTTCCTTTACCACCTCGCACGAACTCCGCCACGAGCTGGCCAAAATACAGCTGCTCTGGAATGCGCAGAAGCAGCAGTTGCCGGCCGAAGGAGATGCTTCAGCAATCGACGCAGCCATCCATTCCCTTCAGCAGATTCTGACGAAAATGAACCAGCAGCTCAACGTGGGCCTTTCGCTGGGGTCGTTTGCGTCGGAGTTTAAACTGAGGTCGGTTCAGGAAATCTGCTTCGTCGACGACGATCCGGTGATGAACACGTTCAATCCCAGAATCGTCCAGAAGCAGTATCCGGAAGCACAACTGCTGACGTTTGAGTCCGTCGATGAAGGCTTATTTCATATCGAGCGGCACCCGAACGTTTCCCGATGCATCTTTCTGGACCTTAATTTCCCGGAACGATCCGGGTGGGAGTTCCTCAGCGATCCCCGGTTCAGGAGCAACCCGGTTCCCGTCATTATTTTATCCTCTTCCATTGACCCGCGGGATCAGGAGCGCGCCCGCCTGTATCAGGAGGTGGTCACTTTTCTGCACAAGCCACTCCGAGCGGACGCCCTGCAGCCGCTTCTCTGACGCTAGAACTGCCACCGGAGCCGCAGACTGAGGTTGCGGCCGGGTTCGTCGGCGAAGTACCGGAAGCGGTTCAGGTAATCCCGGTAGGTGGTATTAAACAGGTTGGAAACGCTAAGATCCAGGTTCAGGCGCTGCTGTTGTCCCAGCGGTATTACCGTACCGGCCGTCAGGCTCCAGACGGAATAAGCGGGCGGGGGCGGCAGAAAATCGCTGTTTGCCGGAACCCGGTGCTGCCGCGCCACCCACTGGTTGCCCAAGCCCAGGTAGGACTCACGGAGGCTGCCCCACTTACCCAGCTCGTAGCGCAGGCCGTTCTCCCAGCGGTTGGGCGGCGTCATCACGATCGGCTGCTGGCGGCGGAGGTCCTGCACGTACAGCAGGGCCAGTTTGGAGGTGGCCGTCAGCCGGGGCAGAAGCTTCGCCTCGACGCTGGCATCCAGGCCCGCGTACCGGGCGTCGGTCTGGGCGTAGCGGAAGGCCGGAAACGCTCCCCGAATGGTGAGCATGGGCTCCGGCCGGGGCTCGAGGTAGATATAATTCCGGATGGTATTGTGAAAGACCACGACCTCGGCCTGCCAGCGGCTACTGCGGTATTCGGCCGTCAGGCTCAGGTTATAGGCGGTTTCCGGGCGGAGAGCAGCATTTCCCTGCTCGTAGGAGGCCGCGCCATGGTGGACGCCGTCGCTGAAAAGCTCATTGACGTTCGGCGCCCGCCAGGCCGTGCCGAAATTGACGCGGGTCGTCCAGTGCTCCGAAGGCGTATAAACGCCGCCGAGGGTTCCTGAGGCGTTGTGAAAGTTGAACTGCCGCCGGGTCAGCACCCGGTTTTCAAACCGGAATACCTGCATCTGCCGGGCATCGTAGCGCAGACCAGCCTCCCACTCCCAGCGTCCGGTGCGGTACTTCTCCAGCCAGAAAGCGCCCAGGTTAACCGTCCGGAAGTTGGGAATCAGCGGCCGCCCGTTCATGATATTAAACTGATAAAGACCACTCAGTCCGACGCTGCCCCGCAGCCGACCCAGGGGGCGGTGCTCCAGGACCAGGTCGCTGGTGTAGGTCGTTAACCGAAACCGCAGCTCGGGCCGGTTGAGCGCCGCCAGGGAATCGTTCCGGGGGCGGTGCAGGTCGTACTCCTTCCGGTCGTCGTACTGCCGGGCCAGCGTCAGCGACCAGCGGTCCTGCTGGCGGGTCTGGTAGATGGCTTTAGCCTTTAGGAGCTCGTGGGCAATTACCTGGTTGGGCCGGCCGATGGCGTAGCGGAAACCCGTCTTGACCAGAGGCTCGCCCGTTTCGAGAACCGTCTGTAGATCGCTCAGGCTGCCGATATGGGCCCCCGAGAAAATGCCCAGGGTGGTGTTAAACCGGCTATAGTACAGTTCGGAGCGGAACCGGTCGGCCCGGTAGGCCAGCGTGAGGGAAGCGTTCTGTTCGGATAGACCCGTGTTATCCAGGTAATAGTCGGGCGTTCGCAGGTTGCCGCCGCGTTTGAGGGTTCCCTGGGCCCGCCAGGCAAAGCGGTTCTTAGGCCCGAAACTGCTTTCGGTACGGACTGAGGCTACACCCTGACGCCCGTTGGTAAAACCGACCAGGTTCAGCTCGCCCTGGAGCGCCCGGCTGGTCGGTAGGGGAGCCGGCTCGACCAGAATAACGCCGCCAATAGCGTCCGAACCATACTGAACGCCGGCGGCGCCGCGGACCAGGGTCAGCCGGTTGGCGACGAACGGATCGATTTCCGGCGCGTGCTCCATGCCCCACTGCTGGCCTTCCTGCCGAATGCCATTGTTCAGGATCAGGACGCGGTTGCTGTGCAGACCGTGAACGACGGGCTTGCTGATTGAGGCGCCCGTTTGCAGCGTGGTGACCCCCGTTAGGCTTCGCAGTGCTTCCCCCAGCGTTTGGCCGCGGGTCTGGTCCAGGCCGCGGCCCTCCAGTGAGGTGACGGACTGGCTGGCGAGCGCTTCCGTCCGGCGGGCAGTTACGTCCACATCGTTGAGGTGAATGCTTTCTTCCGAGAGCAGCAGGTTGTGCTCGGCCGTGTGTTCGAGAATGACGGTTTGCCTGACTTCCCGGTAGCCGATAATGCGGCAGAGGAGCGTGTACGTGCCCTGGCAAAGCCCTTCCAGCCGGTAGTGCCCGCCGGCGTCCGTGACCGTCCCTTTCTGTAGTTCCTGTATATATATAGTAGCTCCGGGCAGCGGCAGGTGGTTCTCCTGATCCTTAACAGTGCCTTTTACAAAGCAGTCGCAGTCCCGCTGAGCCTGAGTGGGGAAGCTCTGCCACACCAGTGCCCAGAAGAGAAAAAGGATCTCGTACCGGCGCCTGCTTCTGATCATTCGTTTGCCTCAGCTGAAAAAACTGAGGCCAAAGATACGCTTTTTGCAACGTTGTTGCGAGCGGGGTGTAAAAACCGGTTAAACAAAATGGTAAAATGTTTTAAAATATATGAACGTATGGAAAAACAATGGGCGCGATGTTTAAGTTATTATTAGTAAGGTTAAACAGCCGGAAGTCCCTATTTTCCACACATTGGGGAATTATTCCCACAATTAGTGGTGACAATCTGAGAGATACATTGTCCCGTTGGCTCTGTTAAGTGCTTTTAAAGAGCCTGTTTTTCAGCTATTAAAGCATTGGTTGGGGGGGTTAAAAAAAATTTTGGCAGATGTGGTTGCTTTTTTGTTGAAGTGTGATGTAGATTTGGTTCAACAAAAAAGTTTACAGCCATGACAGCACTGGAGTTTACGTACCATATTGGTAAGGTATCAAAGTCGTTGAAGCCGTTTGCGCTGCGGTTGACGAAGGATGTGGAGGATGCAAACGATTTGCTGCAAGACACGCTGCTTAAGGCCTTCACGAACAGGGATAAATACACCGATGGCACCAACCTGAAAGCCTGGTTGTACACCATCATGAAAAATACCTTCATCACCAATTACCAGCGGATGGTGCGCAAGAATACGTTCATCGATACGACGGACAACTTGCACTACATCAATTCGCTGGACAGCAGCACGGATAACTCCGCTTATTCGACTTTTGCCCAGGAAGACATCCAGCGCACCGTCACGGCCCTTGATGAAACGTACCGGACGCCGTTTATGATGCATTTCCGCGGCTTCAAGTACCACGAAATTGCCGCCCGGCTCGACATCCCCATCGGCACGGTGAAAAACCGGATCCACATCGCCCGCAAGGAGCTGAAGGATAAGCTGAAGGTGTACGCGTATCAGGCATAAGAAGTCGTCTGTCTGTCAGTCGTCAGTTTAACAGTCGGCTCCGCCCGTTAGTTGATTATTTGGCGGAGCTGACCACTGATGACTGACAGACTGAAGACTGACGACTATAAAAAACTTTGATTGAGTAGTTTTTGGTTAAAAAAGAGGAAGGTTCCGAAAAGTTAGATGGTCTCCGTCTAACTTTTTTGCTTTACAACGATTACTATTATACGGGTTCGGCCCGTTTTCTTCCATCCACCGTAGTATGTCCAAGCAAGTTATTGTTATCGGTGCCGGTTTCGCCGGTTTGTCGGCGGCCACCAGTCTGGCCGATAAAGGGTACCAGGTGACCATCCTGGAAAAAAACAGCCAGGCGGGCGGGCGGGCGCGTATGTTCCAGCACGAGGGCTTTTCCTTCGATATGGGCCCAAGCTGGTACTGGATGC
>Ga0164290_1000931_pt1 | contig 64697 bp, 52 predicted proteins | sample Micstemetagenome_FD_108782 | JGI IMG/M metagenome (GOLD analysis project Ga0164290, IMG submission 108782) | Contaminated culture microbial community from soil near Moab, Utah, USA - Microcoleus steenstrupii SON62 (Illumina Assembly) | ecosystem: Environmental > Terrestrial > Soil > Soil crust...
CGCGCTGCTGCTCGGTTTCGCCGTCGCCGGCCTCGCCCGTCGCGTCGTGCCGCTCGCGCGGCCGGCGGCGTTCGCGCTGGCGGGCGCGGCCGCGTTCGGGACCGCGATCTGGCTCATGAACCTCGCCTATGGCATGACCCCGCTCGCGAGCGCCCGGAGCTGGGCCGGCGTCCTGTCGCTCTGCGCCGCCGCCGCGATCGGCGGGCTGGTGTTCGCGTCGGTCTCTCGCGCGCGCGCCGCCCGATGACGACGCCCCGCACCCGCTTCTACCGCATCCACGTCTGGCTGAGCTGGATCGTCGGCCTGCAGATCCTGCTCTGGATCGGCTCGGGGCTGTTCATGGCGGCCTCGCCGATCGACACGGTGCGCGGCGAGCACCGCAAGCGCGAGCCCGAAACGCTCGACCTGCGCGCCGCCGAGGTCTTGCCGCCCGCCGCGATCCTGCGCCGCGAGAGGCGCGCGGTCGAGCGGCTGACGCTCAAGACCTGGCTCGGCCGCCCCGCCTACGAACTGCGCTACGCCGACGGCGGCGCCGCGCTCGTCGACGCCGCGAGCGGCCAACGCCTGTCGCCGATCACCCGCTCCGGCGCCGAGTTCGCGGCGCGCGCCGCCTACGCCGGGCCGGGGCCCGTCGCCGACATCTCGCGCGTCGACCCGCGCGCCGTCCCGCTCGACCTGCGCCGCGACGACCCCGCGTGGCGCGTCGAGTTCGCCGACCTGTCCGACACCGTGGTCTACGTCGCCGCCGAGACCGGCGAGGTGCTGGCGCACCGCACCGATCGCTGGCGCCTCTACGACTTCATGTGGGGGCTCCACATCATGGACTGGAACGGGCGCGAGAACTTCAACAGCCCGTGGCTTATCGCCGTCTCCGGGCTGGCGCTGGCGTCGGTGCTCGCCGGCGCGGCGCTCCTGTTCGTCCGGCGTCGGTTCCGGCCCTAGCCGCGGGGGCGGCATCTCCCTCTTGTGTTGCACATTTGCAACACCATATCGGCTCCGACTTCCTAATTCAGGGGCGCTATGAACATCGAGAAATTCACCGACCGCGCGAAGGGCTTCCTCCAGTCGGCGCAGACCGTGGCGATCCGGAACAGCCACCAGCGCGTCGCGCCCGAGCATCTGCTGAAGGCGCTGCTCGAGGACGATCAGGGCATGGCTTCGGGCCTGATCCGCGCCGCCGGCGGCGCGCCCGAGGCCGCGCACCAGGCGACCGACGCGGCGCTCGCGAAAATCGCCAAGGTGTCGGGCTCGGGCGCGCAGGGTGTCGCCTGGGACAACGACGCGATCCGCCTGCTCGACAACGCGGAGGCGATCGCGACGAAAGCCGGCGACAGCTTCGTGACCGTCGAGCGGATGCTGCTGGCGCTGGCGCTCGCCAAGGGCACGGCCGCCGCCGACGCGCTCGCCCGCGCCGGCGTCACGCCGCAGGCCCTGAACGCCGCCGTCGAGCAGATCCGCAAGGGCCGCACCGCCGACACGGCGGGCGCCGAGGACCGCTACGACGCGCTCAAGAAGTTCGCGCGCGACCTCACCCAGGCGGCGCGCGACGGCAAGCTCGATCCCGTGATCGGCCGCGACGAGGAGATCCGCCGCACCGTCCAGGTGCTGGCGCGCCGCACCAAGAACAACCCCGTCCTCATCGGCGAACCCGGCGTCGGCAAGACCGCGATCGTCGAGGGGCTGGCGCTTCGCATCGCCAACGGCGACGTGCCCGACGGCCTCCGGGACAAGCGGGTGATGGCGCTCGACATGGGCGCGCTCATCGCCGGCGCGAAGTACCGCGGCGAGTTCGAGGAGCGGCTGAAGGGCGTGCTCGACGAGGTGAAGGCCGCCGAGGGCGAGGTCGTGCTGTTCATCGACGAGATGCACACGCTGGTCGGCGCCGGCAAGTCGGAGGGCGCGATGGACGCGTCGAACCTCCTGAAGCCGGCGCTCGCCCGCGGCGAGCTCCATTGCGTCGGCGCCACCACGCTCGACGAGTACCGCAAGCACGTCGAGAAGGACCCCGCGCTCCAGCGGCGCTTCCAGCCGGTGTTCGTCGGCGAGCCGACGGTCGAGGACACGATCTCGATCCTGCGCGGCCTCAAGGAGAAGTACGAGCTTCACCACGGCGTGCGCATCACCGACGGCGCGCTCGTCGCGGCGGCCACGCTGTCGAACCGCTACATCACCGACCGCTTCCTGCCCGACAAGGCGATCGACCTCATGGACGAGGCGGGCTCGCGGCTGCGCATGGAGGTCGAGTCGAAGCCCGAGGAGATCGAGAACCTCGACCGGCGCGTCGTCCAGCTCAAGATCGAGCGCGAGGCGCTGAAGAAGGAGACCGACCGCGCCTCGAAGGACCGCCTCGCCGCGCTCGAAGAAGAGCTGGCGAACCTCGAGCAGCAGTCGGCCGAGCTCACCGCGCGCTGGCAGGGCGAGAAGGAGAAGCTCCAGGGCGCGACCCGGCTCAAGGAGCAGCTCGACGCCGCCCGCCTCGAGGTCGAGCAGGCGCAGCGCCGCGGCGACTACGCGCGCGCCGGCGAGCTGACCTACGGCGTCATCCCGCAGCTCGAGCGCCAGCTCGCCGAGGCAGAGAGCGCGTCGGCGACCGCGATGGTCCGCGAGGAGGTGACGAGCGAGGACATCGCCAACGTCGTCTCGCGCTGGACCGGCGTTCCGGTGAGCAAGATGCTCGAGGGCGAGCGCGAGAAGCTGCTCCGCATGGAGGAAGAGCTCGGCCGGCGCGTCATCGGCCAGGCGGACGCGGTCAAGGCCGTGTCGTCGGCGGTGCGCCGGGCGCGGGCCGGCCTGCAGGACCCGAACCGCCCGCTGGGCTCGTTCCTGTTCCTCGGGCCCACCGGCGTCGGCAAGACCGAGCTCACCAAGGCGCTCGCCGAGTTCCTGTTCGACGACGGCCACGCCATGGTGCGCATCGACATGAGCGAGTTCATGGAGAAGCACTCGGTCGCCCGCCTCATCGGCGCGCCCCCGGGCTACGTCGGCTACGAGGAAGGCGGCGTCCTGACCGAGGCGGTGCGGCGCCGGCCCTACCAGGTCGTGCTGTTCGACGAGGTGGAGAAGGCGCACGGCGACGTGTTCAACGTGCTGCTGCAGGTGCTCGACGACGGGCGCCTCACCGACGGCCAGGGCCGCACGGTCGACTTCACCAACACGCTCATCGTGCTGACCTCGAACCTCGGCTCGCCGTACATCGCGAGCCTGCGCGACGAGCAGAAGGTGGAGGAGGTCGAGGACCAGGTGATGGAGGTGGTGCGGTCGCATTTCCGGCCCGAGTTCCTCAACCGACTCGACGAGATCATCCTGTTCCATCGGCTGGCGCTCGAGCACATGGGCGCGATCGTCGACATCCAGGTCGGCCGCGTCTCGGCGCTGCTCAAGGACCGAAAGATCCGGCTCGAGCTCACCGATGCGGCGCGGCGGTGGCTCGCCCGCGTCGGCTACGATCCGGTCTACGGCGCCCGGCCGCTGAAGCGCGCGGTGCAGAAGCACCTGCAGGATCCGCTCGCCGAGAAGATCCTGCGCGGCGAGGTCGGCGACGGCGCGACCGTCCGGGTCGACGAGGGCGACGGCCACCTGTCGCTCGCGGTCGACGAAGAGGCGCGCCAGGCGGCCTGATGCCTCTCCCGTGTCGCCGGTGATTGACGCCGGCAACACGGGATCGCATGAGGGTCAGGCTCCGTTCAGGCGCGCGCGCCTAGGACGGCCGCACGAACCACAAGGTCGAACGACCCGGGGAGACAGCTTTGAAGAAGATCGTCCTGGCCGGCGCGAGCGCGCTGGCTTTCGCCGCCGTTGCGCCCGCCGCGGCCCAGGCGCCGGCCCAGCCGGCCGTCGCCGCGGCGAACAACCCGCTGCTCAAGGAATGGACCGGCCCCTACGGCGGCGTGCCGCCTTGGGACCAGGTGAAGCCGGAGCTGTTCAAGCCGGCCTACGCCGCCGCGCTCGACACGCGCCGCGCCGAGATCGCCGCGATCGCCGGCAGCAAGGCGAAGCCGACCTTCGAGAACACGATCGTCGCGCTCGAGCGCTCGGGCCGCGCGCTCGACCGCGTCGGCACGCTGTTCGGCGTGATGACCAACAACATGAATGCGCCCGCTTACCAGGCGCTCGACCGCGAGCTGTCGCCGGTCGTCGCGGCGGCGGACGACGAGATCACCTTCAACAAGCCGCTCTTCGAGCGCATCGAGGCGGTGTACGAAGCGCGCAAGACCTCGGGCCTGTCGGCCGAGCAGCAGCGCCTTGTCGAGCGCGTCTACAAAAGCTACGTGCGCCAGGGCGCCAAGCTGAACGACGCGCAGAAGGCGCAGCTCGCCAAGATCAACCAGGAGCTCGCCACCGCCTTCTCCGAATTCGGACAGAAGGTGCTCGCCGACGAGGACAGCTGGACGGTCATCGAGCGCGAGGCCGATCTCGCCGGCCTGCCGGCGAGCGAGGTCGCCGCGATGAAGGCGGCCGCCGAGGAGCGCAAGCTCCCCGGCAAGTGGATCGTGGTCAACACGCGCTCGGCGGTGGACCCCTTCCTGACCTACAGCGCCAACCGCGACCTGCGGCAGAAGGTCTGGACCAAGTTCAAGGCCCGCGGCGACAACGCCGACGCGAACGACACCAACGCGACCATCGCGCGCATCGTGAAGCTGCGCGCCGACCGCGCCAAGCTCCTCGGCTACCCGAGCCACGCGCACTGGCGCATGGACGACACGATGGCGAAGGACCCGCAGAAGGCGACGGACCTGATGCTGCGCGTCTGGAAGCCGACGGTCGAGCGCGTCGGCCAGGAGGTCGCCGACATGCAGGCGCTCGCCGCCAAGGAAGGCGCCAAGATCAAGATCGAGCCGTGGGACTATCTCTACTACGCCGAGAAGGTCCGGAAGGCGCGCTACGACCTCGACGCCAACGAGATGAAGCCGTACTTCGAGCTCAACAACATGATCGCCGCCTCCTACGACATGGCGGAACGGCTCTACGGCCTCAGCTTTAAGGAAGTGACGGGCAAGGTCCCGACCTTCCACCCCGACATCCGGGTCTACGAGGTCTACGACAAACAGCAGAACGGCAAGCTCATCGGGCTCGTCTACCGCGACGACTTCGCGCGCCAGTACAAGCGCTCGGGCGCGTGGATGAACACCTACCAGGCGCCGCGGCTGCTCGACGGGCCGGTGCCGATCTTCGTGTCGAACAACAACAACTTCGTGAAGGGCGCCGCCGGCGAGCCGGTGCTCATCAGCCTCGACGACGCGGAGACGCTGTTCCACGAGTTCGGCCACGCCATCCACTATCTCGTGGCGAACGTGCGCTACCCGAGCCTGCTCAACACGCCGCGCGATTATGTCGAGTTTCCGAGCCAGGTGCACGAGAACTGGCTGCTGACGCGCGAGATCCTCGACAAGTTCGCCAAGCACTACAAGACCGGCCAGCCGATGCCGCAGGCGCTCGTCGACAAGGCGCAACGGGCCAAGACCTTCAACCAGGGCTACGTCACGGCCGAATACCTCGCCTCGGCAATCGTCGACATGAGGCTCCACCAGGACCCGAACGGCGTCGTCGATCCCGACCGGTTCGAGCGGGAGACGATGGCGGCGATCGGGGCGCCGCGCGAGGTGGCGATGCGGCACCGGCTGCCGCAGTTCAACCACCTGTTCACCTCGGACGCCTACTCGGCGGGCTATTACAGCTACCTGTGGTCGGACGTCATGGCGTCGGACGCCTGGGCCGCGTTCGAGGCGAAGGGCAACCCCTTCGACCCCGAGCTCGCCAAGCGCTTCCGCGAGGTCATCCTCGCGCAGGGCAACGGCGTCGATCGAGCCGAGGCCTACCGCGCCTTCCGCGGCCGCGACCCCGACGTCGACGCGCTGCTGAAGAGCCGGGGCTTCCCGACCGAGGGCGGAGCCAAGGCCGCGGATCGCTGATCGCCGCGAGGCCGTGAAGAGGAACGCCGCGCATCGGGCGATGCGCGGCGTTTCCTTATGGGACGCGGGCGGGTAAGAGCCGGGCCAACGAGGGACGATGTCGACGCCGCCCACCGAAACGCCCGAACAGCTCTTCGCGCGCGCCAACCGCTGCCTGCGCGAAGGCCGGGCGGCCGAGGGCATCGAGGCCTACGAACGGCTGCTCGCGCTTCGTCCCGCGCTGCCCGACTGCTGGTACAACCTCGCCTATCTACAGCGCTGCGACCGCCGTTTCGAGGACGCGCTCGCCTCCTACCGACGCGCGCTCGACCACGGCGTGCGGCAGCCGGAAGCGGTCCACGTCAACCGGGCGGCGATCCTGTCCGAGCACTTGGAGCGCGGCGCCGACGCCGAGGCCGAGCTGAGGGCGGCGCTGGCGATCAACCCCGGGTTCGTCGTCGCGTGGCTCAACCTCGGCAACCTCTACGAGGATTGGGGCGACCGGGAACAGGCGCGCGTGGCCTACGAGCGCGCGCTGCGCCTCGCGCCCGCGAGCGGCCGCGCGCTCGCGCGACTGGCGACGATCGACGCGTTCGACGGCAAGGCCGCCGCCTGGGTACCGCGGCTGCGCGAGACGCTCGCCGTCCCCGGTCTGCCGCCGGAGGACGCCGCGGAGATCGGCTTCGCGCTGGGGCACGCGCTCGACGCGGTGGGCGCCTACGATGAGGCGTTCGCCGCCTTCGCGGCCGCCAACGACGCGAGCCGCCGCAGCATGCCGCCGACCGCCGAACGTTACGACCGTGCCGCCCAGGAGCGTCTGATCGACGAGCTGATCCGAGTCTTCCCGCTTCCGGTCCGCGCCGACCCGCGGAGCGGAGGTCGGGCCCCGGTCTTCGTCTGCGGCATGTTCCGATCCGGGTCCACGCTCGCCGAGCAGATCCTCGGCCGCCACAGCGGCGTGACGGTCGGCGGCGAGCTGGAGTTCGTCCCCGCGCTCGTCCGACAGCGGCTGCAGCCCTACCCCGCCTCGCTCGTGACGGCCTCGCCGCGGCTGATCCAGAGCCTGCGCGACGCCTATCTGGCGGACCTCGACGTCGTCCACCCGGGCGCCGGCCTCGTCACCGACAAGCGCCCCGACAACTTTCTCCACGTCGGCCTGATCAAGGCGATGTTCCCCGACGCGCGGATCGTCCACACGCGGCGGCGGCCGCTCGACAACATCCTGTCGGTCTATTTCCTCCACTTCGACCACAGCGTGAGCTACGGCCTCGACCTCGGCGACATCGCCCATTGGTACGGGCAGTACCGCCGCCTGATGCGCCATTGGAAGTCGCTCTACCCAGACGACATCCACGACTTCGATTACGACGACGCGGTCTTGGACCCGCGCCCGACGATCGAACGGCTGCTCGATTTCTGCGGCCTCGATTGGGAGGAAGCCTGCCTCGCCACCCACGCCACGCGGAACCCGGTGCGCACGGCGAGCGTGTGGCAAGTCCGCCAGCCGCTCCACCAGCGCTCGTCGGGACGCTGGCGGAACTACGCCGACCGGCTCGGCGACCTGCCGGCGAGATTCCGCGACATCTGACCGAGGTCGGTCAGAAGCGCGTGTTGTCGCCCGCGACCTCGAAGAAGCGGGTGAGCAGATCCTGCTCCGCCCGCGTCAGATAGGGATTCCACACGTCGAAGATCAGGACGACGCGCGGTTCGTCGCTGTCGTTCCACGCCTCGTGCTCGATCGTGTCGTCGAAGGCGAAGGCCTCGCCCACCTTCCACTCGCGGACCTCGCCGCCGACCCGAAACCCGCAACCGGGTGGCACGACGAGCGGCAGATGCACGATCGCGCGCGTGTTCGTCACCCCCGTGTGCGCGGGGATGCGCGTGCGCGGTTTGAGGATCGAAAAGAAGGCCGACGGCGCCTTGCCCGGGATGCGGTTGCGCGGCAGCGTTTCGAGCGCCGCCGCCGTTTCGGGACAGGCTTCGCACACCCGGTCGTTGCGCTCGCCGTATTCCCACAGGAAGCAGGCGCTCCAGTCGAGCGAATGGTCGAGCGCCGACCATTTGTTGTCGGGGGTGCCGGATTCCTGCCGGACATAGGGCCGGATCGCGTCCCCGCCGTTCGCCAGAAGGTCGAGCGCCTCGGCGCGGATCGCATCGGTCCTGGTCTCGATCGAGACGAGCCAGGGGAAGTGCCCACGGTCGAAGAACTCGTCGGCCGGCAGGAACGGGAAATGCACGCCGGCGCACTGGTTGTGGTAGATCGGTCGTCGGCCGAGCGCGTGGTCGACGCAGGCGCGGAAACGCCTGGCTGCCGGACCTTGCGCAGCGAGATCCGACCCGAGCGCCGCCTCGAGCTTGGCGGCGAGCTCCGCGCTGTGCGCCGTCAGGAAGGCCTGGCCGCGAGCCAAGGCCTGCTCCACCGCGGGCGGTCGATCATCCAGGCCCGTCGCGAGCTGGACGACGTTGCTCCAGCTCTGCGCGGCATCGGCCGTCCGGCCGCGACGCTCGTGAAGCTCGGCCATCCGGAGCTGCCCCATGAAATGCAGTCGGTTGAGGCCGAGCACACGCTCGAGGGACACGCGCTCGCCGTCGTCGTCGCCGAGCGCGCGGCGGGCGGCGGCGAGGTTCATCCACAGCGCGGGCTCGTTCGGATCGGCGGCGGCGGCCGACGCGAAGCAACCCGCGGCCCGTTCGGCGTCGCCGTCGGCGAGCGCGCGCATGCCGCGGGCGTTGAGGACGCGCGGATCTTTCGGCGCGAGGCCGAGCGCCCGGTCCAGGAGCTGCCGCTCCTCCGACGCCTGGCCGCGCTGACGCGCCGCCGCAGCGGCCGCCAGGATCGAATGCAGTTGCCCCGCCGCTTCACTCATGCTGTCGGCTAATCATAATAGAGAAGGCTCCGCAAGCTGGGCGTCGGCGCCCTTCGGAGCCGTCGATGCGGGGAGAGGAAGGACATGGTTGCTCGGACGTCGTTTCCCGATCGGTTGACGCCGGCGTGGCTCGCTCACCGCTACGACCCTGGTCACGATGCCGTGCACTTCATTGAGGCGGACCGTGACCATAGGCGCTCGGTGCCCTTCCTGATCGACGACAATCTGCCGAGCGCCAAGCAGCCGGTGGTGCTGCGCCGGCAGGACGGGCTGGCGATGGCGACGCCGCCCGCGCCGGTGCACTTCATCTTCCACTCGGCCTATTGCTGTTCGACGCTACTGGCGAACGCACTCGACCGGGCGGGCACGGCTTCGTCGCTCAAGGAGCCGACGATCCTCAACGACCTCGTCGGCTGGGGGCAGCGCGGCGGCGATCCGAAGCAGGTCGGCGCGGTGCTCGACAGCGCGCTGCGGTTGCTCGCACGGCCGTTCGGGGCGCGGGAAGCTGTCGTCATCAAGCCCTCGAATGTCGTGAACGGGCTCGCGCCCGCGATGCTGGCGATGCGTCCCGAGGCCGGGTGCATCCTGCTCTACGCGCCGCTCAAGGTCTATCTTGGCTCGATCGCCGGCAAGGGCCTCTGGGGCCGGCTGTGGGTGCGCGACCTGTTCGCCAAGCTCCTCACGGACAACATGGTGCATCTGGGTTTCGAGAAGGACGCCTATCTGCTCCAGTCCGACCTGCAGGTCGCGGCGCTCGGCTGGCTGGCCCAGCATCAACTCTTCGCGCGCATGGCCGCACGCTGGCCCGAGCGGGTGCGCACGCTCGAGAGCGAAACGCTTCTCGCACGCCCGGACGAGGCATTGAGGGCGATCGGGGCGCTCTACGGGTTCAATCTTCCCGACGCGGCGATCATCGAAATGGTCGACGGCGCCTTCAACCGCCACGCCAAGCACGGCGGCAAGTTCGATCGGTCGGACCGCAAGTCCGACCAGCAGAGCCTGGCCGAACTCCATGCCGACGAGATCGAGAAGGTCCTCGCCTGGGCCGAAGCCGTCGCGCGGAACGCCGGCGTGAGCTTCGATCTGCCGAGCCCGCTGCTCGCCGCCTGATCCGCTTCGCGTCCGGCCGATCGCGGATCGGTTCCGGGCAAAAGAAAGGGGGCGACCCGAAGGCCGCCCCCCATCTTGTCGTCCGCGAGGACCTTAGAACCGCACGCGGCCCGAGACGCTGAACGTCCGACCGAGCACGTCGTAGGTCGACGGGAAGGTGTTGCCGCTGTTCGCGGTGGTCGAGCCGGCGCCCGAACCCACGACCGGCGCTTCCTTGTCGAACACGTTCTGGACACCGAAGACGAGGTCCAGGTGCTCGCCGACGCCGAACCGGGCCGACAGATCGAAGTAGTGGTAGGCGTCGATCTTGTTGAAGTTGGCCTGGGTCCCCGCGAGCGGCGAGTTGGCGCCGGCCGCGTTGGTGATGGTGCCGTTGAACAGGTTGCGCGACGTGGTGGTGAAGCCGCGGGCCGCGAAGTCCGAAGCCTGACCCTCGTACTCGACGCTGCTGATGTAGCGCCACAGCACCGACAGATCGACGAAGTCGAACGAGAAGGTGGTGCGGTTCGAGAACGAGAACTCCGGCTGGATCTGGCCGAGCGACACGCCGCAGTTGGCGCTGTAGTAGCCGACGCAGTTACGGTCGACCGACGACGGCGACGCCTGGAAGCGCGAGTTGTTCGTCCAGTTGCCGACGAAGTTGTTCGACAGGCCCACGAAACCGAGATCGGTCGTGAAGTCGACCTTCAGATCGATGCCGTCGGTTTCCAGACGACCCAGGTTAGTACGCGGACGCGGCAGGCCGGGCACCGTGGCGCTCGATCCGCTAAGGCGGCCGTTGGTCGTGCTGCGGCGGATCGCGAGACAGGCCGGCGAGTTGGCCTGCGCCGCGGTGATCGCAGCCGGGTTGGAGCCGAAGCAGGCCGCGATGGCGTCGCCCGGCGTCTGGAAGGCGATCGCGTCGTCGATCTTGATGTTGTAGTAGTCGACCGCGACCGTCAGGCCCGACACGACGCCCTTCGGCTGAAGCACCACACCGAAGGTGTAGGTGTCGGCCTTTTCGGGCTGAAGGTTCGGGTTGCCGCCGCCCGTGGCGTTCGCCTGATCGGCCGACGGGTTCTGGATGAGCCCGATCGACGCCGCCGGCGCGCCCTGGTTACGGCAGGCAAGCGCCAGGTTCGCGTTGGTGGTCGGCGCGGCGCCGGCGCAGGGATCGATCGCCAGGTTGGTCAGACCGGTCGAAACCGGCGTGAACAGCTCCTGGATGTTCGGCGCGCGGACGGCCCGCTGGTAGTTGCCGCGCAGCGTGAAGCCGTCGCTCACCTCCCACTGCGAGCCCACCTTGTAGGTCGTGGTGTTGAACGAGGGCGACCCCGGAGCGTCGACCTTGTAGTCCGAGTAGCGCGCGCCGAGCTCGAGCGTGAGCTCGTTGAAGAACGGCGCGTCCTGAACCAGCGGCGCAAGAAGCTCGCCGTAGATTTCCTTGACGTCGTAGCCGCCGCTGAACGGCAGGACCGCGCCGCCGGCGCCACCGAGTTCGCCCGGCACGGCCGCGAGGATATCGGGAACGCGATCGTAGCCATAATCGCGATACTCGCCGCCGATCGCGAGGCTGATCGGATCCTCGGCCCACGGCGTCGTGGCGCCGAGATCACCCGAGAAGACGGCGCGCAACTGATCGAGCTGCGTCTCGAGACGGATCACGCTGAGGCCGCCGATGAAGGCTGCCTGCGCCGGCGTGATGCTGCCCTCGCCGCCGAATAGGTTGAGCGGGACGCAGTTGTTCGTCGCGACGAGGCAGGTGGTGTTGTTGGTCGCGTTGAGCGCCTGCTGCACGCGCGAGCGGAGCACGTAGCCCGATTGGGTCTGCGTGATCTCGCTCTCGCCGTGGCCGACCGAGAAGTCGGCGCTCCACGAGTCGCTGATCGCGAAGCGAGTACCGACGCGATAGTCGAGGACGGTCGTCACATACTCCGAGATGCGCGGCCCGAGCTCGGTCGTGCGGCGGTACACGGCGCCGAGCGGCAACGCGGTCTGCGTGTTGCAGGTCGCGCCGAGCGCGATGCCGTTCGCCGTGCAGAGCTGATCGCGGATCGCGGTCGGCAGGAACGGGTTGTTCGCCGGGACGGTCAGCGCCTCACCGAAGATGCCCGACGGCGCGATGATCGTGCTGACGGTGTTCTTCGAGAACAGCGCGCGGCCGTAAACCTCGATCGAGTCGGTGATGTCGTAGCTCGCGGCGCCGTAGACGTTGTGGCGCTTGAACGGCGTCTGGAAGATGTTGAACGGGTTGAAGTTGAAGCCCTGGTACTGCGGCACCAGCGCCGTGCCCGTCGGATTGATCTGGAAGTCGCCCGACGCGAAGGAGAAGGTCGCGGGAACCGACGTGAACGACGAGCCCGACGCGCGGCCGGCCTGGCTTCCGGTCGAAGCCGACCCGATGCCGAAGATCGAGATGTCACGGTCGCCCTGGTAGACCGGATCGGCCTCTTGGTAGCCGACGCTCAGCACCGCGTTGCCGCGGTCGTCGGCGAAGTTGCCGCCGACCGTCAGGTCGGTGCGGTAGTAGGCGCCGTCGCCCTTGTCGGTGATCTGGTAGCTCGCCGAGAGGTCGACGCCCTCGAAGTCCTTGCGCGTGATGAAGTTCACCACGCCCGTCACGGCGTCGGCGCCGTAGGTCGTCGAAGCGCCGCCGGTCAGGACGTCGGTGCGCTCGATCAGCGCGACCGGAACGTTGTTGAGGTCGACCGCGCCGGTCTGGTCGGCCGGAACGAGGCGATCGCCGTCGAGCAGCACGAGGTTGCGCTGGAAGCCGAGGCCGCGGAGGTCGACGGTCGAGTAGCCGCCGTTGCCGTTGTTGACCTGCGAGCCGATGCCGGGGACCGAGCCGGGCAGGTCGCGGAGAATCTCCTCGACGTTGTTGACGTTGCGAAGGATCAGCTCGTTCTCGCCGATGACGCTGACCGGGCTCGACGACTCGAGGTTCGGGTTGCGGATGAGCGTGCCGGTGACGACGATCTCTTCGTTGTCGGCGGCCGAGTTCGCGTCGGCGGCGGCCGTCTGCGGCGCGGCTTCGGCGTCCGCCACCTGCGCGAACGCGGGCGACGCAATCGTGGCCACGCCGACGAGGATCGTCGAGCGCAGCAGCGCGGTCTTCAGCAAGCTATTCGACATATAAGTCCCCTTTGCCGGTGCCGATCCTCGCGCCCCTCACCTGCGGCTCGCAAAAGAGGGATCGGCACTTCTGCCACGCCTACTGAAACGGGCACGAAATTTCTGCAACGGGCCAGCGGCGGCGTGCGATGGGATTGATGGTGGGTGTTGCCGTCATGTCACATTTCGACTGTTGCGCGGCCCGCGTCGGTGGTTAATCATCCGATGGGAAAGAAGGAGGGGGCCCGATGCGTGGCGTTTTCGTAGGCGTTCTGGCGGGCGCCGCCGCGCTGACGGCGAGCGCTTCGTCCGCCGCCGAGGCGCCGTCCTCGCCCGCCCAGCGCGTGATCGACTGCCGCGGGGAGAGCGATCCGGCGCGCCGCCTCGCCTGCTACGACGCCGCCGCGGGCCAGCTCGCCAACGCCGTCGGCAAGGGCGAGGTGACGGTCGTCACGCGCGACGAGGTTCGGAAGACGCGCCGCGCGCTGTTCGGCCTCAGCCTGCCGAGGCTCGCGATCTTCGACCGCAACCGCGCCGTCGACGAACCGGAGCCGCAGGAGATCGAGTCCAAGGTCCGCAGTGTGTCCGCCGAGAGCAACAACCGCTTCGTCGTCACGCTCGAGGACGGCGCGGTGTGGCGCACGACCGAGGCGGTGATGCGAACGCCCAAGGTCGGCGCCGAGGTGCGGATCAAGCGCGGCGCGATGGGCAGCTACTTCATGACGATCCGCGGTGCCCGCAGCGTGCGCGCCGCGCGGGTCGTCTGACCGTCGCGCACCCGACGGACCGAAACTCGATGGTTGCCCAAGACGATCTGGAGGCCGCCGTGCAATCCGGGGTGGCCGCGCTCCGGCGCGGCGACGCCCGGGCCGCGCGCGACGCCTTCGAGCGCGTCGCGGCAGCCGGTCGGGGGACGCCGCAGCTCTGGCTGCTCCTCGCCCAGTCGTGCGCGATCGCGGGCGACGATCGCGCGGCGCACGAGGCCGTCGACCGCGTGCTGTCGGCGGACCGCACCAACCTCCACGCGATGCTCATGAAGGGCGACCTGCTCGCGCGGGCCGGCGACGACCGCGCCGCCTCGAGCTGGTACGACGCCGCGCTCCGGGCCGCGGCGCGCGCCGGGCCGCTCCCGCCCGATCTCGCCGAGCGGCTGAAGCGCGCCGAAGCCGCGAACGCGCACGCCAGGTCTCGCTACAAGGCTCACTTGGAAGGCCAGCTCGCGGCCGCAGGGGTCGACTCGGCATCGGCCGGCAAGCGCTTCCGCGAGGCGATCGACATCCTGTCGGGAACGGCGAGGCCCTATTTCCAGGAGCCCACGAGCTTCTTCTTCCCCGGCCTGCCGCAGATCGCCTTCTACGACGCGGATCGCTTCGCCTGGGTGAAGACGCTCGAGGCGGCGGTTCCGCAGATACGCGCCGAGGTCGAGGCGGTGCTGACCTCCGACCACGGGCTGACGCCCTATGTCGAGCGACCGAAGAATCGGCCGGCGAAGGCGCACAGCCTGCTCGACGACGCGCGGTGGAGCGCCTTCCACCTCTGGAGGGACGGCGAGCCGGTCGAGGCGAACGCGGCGCGCTGCCCGGCTACCCTGGCCGCGCTGGCGGACGCGCCCATCCCGCGCATCCGGGGGCGGTCGCCGATGGTGCTGTTCTCGATCCTCAAGGGCGGCACGCACATCCCGCCGCACAACGGGATGCTGAACACGCGGCTCATCTGCCACATCCCGCTGATCGTGCCGCCCGACTGCGCGCTCCGGGTCGGCAACGAAACGCGCGAGGTCGAGGAAGGCCGGGCGCTCCTGTTCGACGACAGCATCGAGCACGAGGCGTGGAACCGCAGCGACCGTTCGCGCGCGATCCTCCTGTTCGAAGTCTGGCGGCCCGAGCTTTCGCCGGAGGAGCGGGCGGCGCTCACCGCCATGTTCGAAGCCGTGAACACCTACCCCGCCGGCGAAGGCTGAGCGACCCGCGCCGTCGCTCTCGACCGTTCTACAGCTTCCCCTTGGCGCGCGCCTCGGCGTAGCGCTTGGACGCGGCCTCGGCGTTGGCGTAGGCTTCCTGGAGCTCGTGCGACCAGTAGCGCAGCGAGTTGAGCGGGATGCGCTGACCGGTGACCGCGCAGACGACGTGGTCGCCCTGGGCGAGCACGCGGTAGCTTCCCGACAGATACTGGAGCCGCGCGGGCCGCCCGCCGTTCATGTTCAGCATTACAAAAGCACTCCTTGCCGCTGGGGCGCCGCCGGCCCGCGCGCGGGCCGAACCGGCTTCGGCCGCGCGTCGCGCGTCGCTCCCTCGCCCGACACGACGTCGACGGTGCCGTCGGCGAAGCGGACGGTGAGCTCGACGGCGCCGCGCGCGTCGGCCGCCCGCGTCACCACGCCGCCGTCGCGCTTCTGCACCACCGCGTAGCCGCGCTGCAATGTGGCGAACGGGCTGAGCGTTTCCAACAGCCGCGACGCCTGCTCGAGACAGTTTTCCTCGTGGCGCGCGAGCTCGTCACCGGCGCATTTGAGCTGATAGGCTTGGCGGTCGAGCTGGTTCCCGGCGATGCGCAGGCGTTGCGCGAACAGCGCCGGGCGCAAGGGGGCGGCCGTGCGTTCGTAGCGCACCCGCTGCTTCTGGGCGTTGGCGGCGAGCGCGCGCGGCAGCCGGTCGGCCAGCTCGTCGAAGCGCTGCTGGCGGAGCGCGAACAGCTCGCGCGGCGTCGGCAGCCGGCACGAGACCGCCTGCACCCGCTCGGTCAATCCGGCCACGTCCTTCGCTACCGCGCGGTCGAGCCGCAGGCCCAGCGTGCCGACGGTGTAGACGAGGTCGTCGCGCACCGGCACCGCCATTTCGGCGGCCGCGGTCGGCGTCGGCGCGCGCCGGTCGGCGGCGAAGTCGCAGAGCGTCGTGTCGGTCTCGTGGCCAACCGCGCTGATCGTCGGGATGCGGCTCTCCGCCACCGCCCGGACCACCGCCTCTTCGTTGAAGGCCCACAGATCCTCGATCGAGCCGCCGCCGCGCGCCACGATCAGCAGGTCGGGGCGCGGGATCGGCCCGCCCTCGCCCAGCGCGTTGAACCCGCGCACCGCGCGCGCCACCTGCTCGGCGGCACCCTCGCCCTGGACGAGCACCGGCCAGACCAGCACGCGCCGCGGGAAACGGTCGGACAGCCGGTGGAGGATGTCGCGGATCACCGCGCCGGTCGGCGAGGTCACGACCCCGATCACGCCGGGAAGGAAGGGCAGCGGCCGCTTGCGCTCCGCGGCGAACAGGCCTTCGGCGGCGAGCTTCGCCTTGCGCTGTTCGAGGAGCGCCATGAGCGCGCCCGCGCCCGCGGGCTCCATCCGTTCGATGACGATCTGGTACTTGGAGCGGCCGGGATAGGTGGTGAGCTTGCCGGTCGCGATCACCTCGAGCCCGTCCTCCGGGCGGAAGCGCAGCGCCGCGGCCGAGCCCTTCCACATCACGCCGTCGAGCACGGCGCTCTCGTCCTTGAGGCAGAGGTAGACGTGCCCCGAGGCGGCGACCTTCAGGCCGGAGATCTCGCCGCGCACCCGCACGTGGCCGAACGCGTCCTCGACGGTCCGCTTCAGCGCGTGCGCGATCTCCGAGACCGAGAATTCCGGCGTGTTGGCGGGCGGCGTGGTCGTCATGTTGTCTCCGGGCCGGCCGCCCCTTACAACGCCGGCGCGAGCGACGGTAAGGGGCTTTGCGCATGAACGTCCTGGTGATCGGCGGCGGCGGACGCGAGCACGCGCTGTGCTGGAAGCTCGCGCAGTCGCCGCGGCTCGGCAAGCTCTATTGCGCGCCCGGCAACGCCGGCATCGCGCGCGAAGCCGAATGCGTCGCCCTGGACCCGTCCGACCACGCGGACGTCGTCGACTTCTGCCGCGCGCGCGACATCGGCCTCGTCGTCGTCGGCCCCGAGCAGCCGCTGGTCGAAGGGTTGGTCGACAGCCTGACGACCGCCGGCATCGCGGCGTTCGGCCCGTCGGCCGCGGCCGCGCGGCTCGAGGGCTCGAAGGGCTTCACCAAAGACCTGTGCCGGGCCCACGGCATCCCCACCGCCGCCTATGCCCGGTTCGAAAGCCCCGACGCGGCGCGCGCCTACCTCGCGACGCACGCCCTGCCGGTGGTGATCAAGGCGGACGGTCTCGCCGCCGGCAAGGGCGTGGTGATCGCCGAGACGCCGGCCGAGGCCGAAGCGGCGATCGACATGATGTTCGGCGGCGGCCTCGGGGACGCGGGCGCGAGCGTCGTCGTCGAGGAATTCCTGACCGGCGAGGAAGCGAGCTTCTTCGCGCTGGTCGACGGCGCGGTCGCCGTGCCGCTGGCGAGCGCGCAGGACCACAAGCGCGTCGGCGATGGCGACGCCGGGCCCAACACCGGCGGCATGGGCGCCTATTCGCCGGCGCCCGCGTTGACGCCCGAGATCGAGGCGCGCACGATGCGCGAGATCGTCGAGCCGACCGCGCGCGCGATGGTCGCGGCCGGCACGCCCTTCCGCGGCGTCCTCTATGCCGGGCTCATGCTCACGCCCGACGGCCCCAAGCTCATCGAGTACAACGCGCGCTTCGGGGATCCCGAATGCCAGGTGCTGATGATGCGCCTGAAGGGCGACCTCCTGGAGGCCTTGCTCGCCGCGTGCGGCGGCGGCCTCGGCTCGCTGCGTCTGCAATGGCACGACGCCACCGCGCTCACTGTGGTCGTGGCGGCCGAAGGCTATCCGGGGCCGCCGAGGAAGGGCACCGAGATCCGCGGCCTCGACGACGCCGAAGCGGCCGGCGCGGTCGTCTTCCACGCCGGCACCAAGCGCGACGGCGACGGGCGGCTCCTCGCCGACGGCGGCCGCGTCCTCGGCGTAACTGCCCTTGGTGAGAGCGTGACCGAAGCGAAGGCGCGCGCCTATGCTGCCGTCGACAGGATCGACTGGCCGGGCGGCTTCTGCCGTCGCGACATCGGCTGGCGGGCGGTGGAACGGGAGAGGCGTTGATGGCGAGCCGGCAGGAGCAGTTTTCGGGCACCACCGAGGTCCGCGAGCAGCACCGCTTCGACGCGGGCGCGCTCGAAGCCTGGATGCGCGAGAACGTCGAAGGCTTCGGCGGGCCGCTCGCCGTCGAGCAGTTCAAGGGCGGCCAGTCGAACCCGACCTACAAGCTCGTCACGCCGGCCCGGAACTACGTGCTGCGCCGCAAGCCGCCCGGCCTGCTGCTGAAGTCGGCGCACGCGGTGGACCGCGAGTACCAAGTGATCACCGCGCTCCATTCGACCGGCTTCCCGGTCGCCCGCACCTACGGCCTGTGCACCGACGATGCGGTGATTGGCACCTGGTTCTACGTCATGGACTGCGTCGAGGGCCGCGTGATCTGGGACACGACCTTCCCCGACGTGCCGCGCGAGGAGCGCCCCGCCTACTTCGACGCGATGAACGACACGATCGCGCGCCTCCACACCACCGACCCTGCGGCGATCGGCCTCTCCGACTTCGGCAAGCCGGGCAACTATTTCGCGCGGCAGATCGGCCGCTGGTCGAAGCAGTATCTCGAAGACGTCGACGCGGGCCGCTTCCCCTCGATGGACAGGCTCGTCGAGTGGCTGCCCGAGAACATCCCGGCGGGCGACGAAACCTCGATCGTCCACGGCGACTACCGCTGCGACAACATGATCTTCCACCCCACCGAACCCCGAGTCGTGGCCGTGCTCGACTGGGAGCTGTCGACGCTCGGCCACCCGCTCGCCGACTTCACCTACCACCTCATGATGTACCGCATGCCGCCGCAGGAGACCGCGGGACTCATGGGTCGGGATCTCGCCGAGCTCGGCATCCCCACCGAGCGGGAGTATGTCGCCGCCTACTGCCGCCGCACGGGGCGCGCCGACGAGATCCCGAACCTCGATTTCTACATCGCCTACAACATGTTCCGGCTGGCGGCGATCGTCCACGGCATCCGCGGCCGCGTGGTCCGGGGGACGGCGGCGAGCGCGCACGCCAGGGCGATGAGCGAGCGAGTCGAGCCGCTGGCCGACCTTGCCTGGCACCAGGCGCTCCGGGCGCAGGGCAAGGTCTGAGAAACGGCGAAATCCGACGCTTCCCCGAGACAGTTTCCTTTTTGCTAACCTTTTTCGTGCGACGAGTCGGTTGTGAAAGCAGCCGCCATGTCGTCGCGAGACCCCAAGCAAGCGAAGGCGCCCGGTCCCTCCCGGCGCGCCATCCTGCTGTGGGTCACGGTGTTCGGCCTCGTCATCGGCTTCATCAGGCTCGGTCAACCGATCGAGGATCTCTTGCGCAATCTGCGCAACGCGCTGTCGCCTCAGAACGCGAGCGGCGAGATCGTGGTGGTGACGATCGACGACCGGAGCATCGAGCGAATCGGCGACTGGCCCTGGCCGCGGTCTCGCCAGGCTCAGATCGTGGACACCCTCGATCGGTTCGGGGCGCGCAAGATCGCCTTCAGCTTCGACTTCTCGACGAAGTCGACACCGGCCGACGACGCCGCTTTCCGGCAGGCGCTCGCTCGCTCCCGCGGCCGGGTCATCCTGCCGGCGCGGCTCGCCTACGACCCGGTCTCGGATCGGCGGTCGGACGTGCTTCCGCTGCCGGCGTTTCGGGCGGACGCCGAGCTCGCCAACATGAACGTCAGGTACAACTATCGCTCGGAGGTGTGGCGGCTCCCCTACGCGCTGGAAACCGGGGGCGCGACGCTGCCGTCTCTCGCGGTTCGACTATCCGACCGCGCGGACAAGCTCGATGGCGAATTCCCAATCGACTATTCGATCACCCTGGCTTCCGTACCGACCCTGGCTGCGGCCGATCTCCTCGAGGGGAAGATCGGCCCCGAAGACGTGAGCGGCAAGACCGTCGTCATCGGCATGGCGTCTACCCAGTTCGGCGACCGCTTCTCCATCCCCGGAAGCGGGCGAGCGCCGGCGGTCTTCCTCCACGTCCTCGGCGCCGAAACGCTGCTCAAGGGCCGGCCGCTGAACCTCGGCTGGCTTCCGCCGTTCGTCGCGACTGTCTTTTTGGTCGCCGTCTTCTTCCTCTGCCGCAACAGGGCGCTCGCACGGAGCGCGGCCGTCGTCGCGGTGCTGCTCCTCGGTCCAGCGCCTTTTCTCGCCGAGCGCCACCTCGTCTTCTTCGACATCATCCCGTCGTCGGTCGTGCTGCTCAGCGGGGTGCTGATGCGCGCCTGGTGGGATTTCCGGCGGTCCTACCGCGCCCGCGGTCTGATAAACGCGATCTCGGGGCTGCCCAACCTCAACGCGTTGCGCGAGGAAAGCGGCACGAAGATCGAACCGCTCGTCGCCGCCCGCATCCACAATTTCGCGGAGATCACTTCGGCGCTCCCGCACGAGAGCGAGCGGGCGCTGGTCGAGCAGATCGCCGCTCGCCTCGCCATCGGCGCCGGCGGTTCGGCGATCTACCAAGGCGACGAGGGTATATTCGTCTGGTTCGCCCGGGAATCGGCGGTCGATCTGCTCGGCGACCAGCTCGAGGCGCTGCACGCGCTGTGCCGTACGCCCGTCGTGGTCCTAGGTACCAGCGTCGATCTCGTCGTCACCTTCGGCGTCGAGGCCGGCACCGACCGTTCGGTGTCGAGCCGGATCGGCAGCGCGCTCGTCGCCGCCGACGAGGCCAAGGCCGAAGGGCTGCGTTGGAAGCAGTTCGACGCCGCCAAGCTCAAGGACGCCGCCTGGAAACTGTCGCTGCTGGGTCGGCTCGACGCCGCGATCGACACCGGCGAGATCTGGGTCGCCTACCAGCCGAAGCTCGACATCGCGTCGAAGCGGGTCGTCGGCGCCGAGGCGCTCGCGCGCTGGTCGCACCCGGAGAAAGGCGAGATCGGCCCGATGGAGTTCATCCCGGCGGCCGAGCAGCACAACCGGATCGAGAAGCTCACGGTGCACGTGCTCAGCGAAGCGATTCGGAGCGCGGCGGCGGTGAACCGGCGGGGGATCGACTTCGAGGTCGCGGTGAACCTTTCGGCCCGTCTGCTCGACGCGCTCGACCTCGTCGAGCGCGTCGACGCGTTGCTGGCGCGCTACGAGCTGCCGGCGTCGCGACTCACGCTCGAGGTGACCGAATCGGCGGCCATGACCGGCAGCGAGCGGTCGCTCGAGGTGCTCGGCCGCCTGCGGGCCCTCGGCGTGCGCATCTCGATCGACGACTACGGCACCGGCTTCTCCACGCTCGAGGCGCTGAAGAAGATCCCGGCGACCGAGCTCAAGATCGACAAGGGCTTCGTCCGGATGATCGACCGGAGCCAGAGCGACCGGCTTATGGTGAATTCGACCATCCAGCTCGCGCATTCGCTCGGCCGGACCGTCGTCGCCGAAGGCGTCGAGACGACGGATATCCTCTACGCGCTCGAGGCGATGGGGTGCGACACGGCGCAAGGTTACCTCATCGGCCGCCCGATGAAGTTCGACGACTTCGCCAAACTGATGCTGCCCGGCGAGACCCGCACGGCCGCCTGACGAACCGTCGAGCCGAGCCGACGACCGCGTTAACCATTAATTCCTTGTTAACCATGTTCGTTAAGCATAACCTCTGAACGTCCGCACAGATTCGCCATGACTGTGCGGGGGCGAAAGGGGACGAACATGTGGGATTTCTGGGATTGGGCTATGGGTGCTGGCTGGGCCTGATCACCCGCACCTAACAGGTTTCCAAAAGCCCCGGCTCCGGCCGGGGCTTTTTCGTTGTGCGCTCGGTTACTCAGCGTCCGCGTCGACCGGCCGGCGCGGTCTCGGGGTCGCGAGCACCTTGTCGACCTTGCGCCCGTCCATGTCGACGACCTCGAATCGCCATTCCCCTGCCGCGAAGGCCTCGCCGGTTTCGGGCAGGTGGCGGAGCTGGTCGAGCACGTAGCCCGCGACCGTGTGGTAGTCGCGGTCGTCGGGCAGATCGACGCCGAGCAGGTCCCCCATCTCGTCAGCGGGCAACGATCCCGCGAGCAGCCACGAGCCGTCGTCGCGCTGGACCGCCGGCGGGTCGGTGCCGACGTCAACGTCGGAGCGGAACGCGCCGGCGATCGCGGCCAGCAGGTCGGCCGGCGTCACCACGCCCTCGAAGTGACCGTATTCGTCGTGCACGAGCGCCATCGGCACGTCCGCGTCGCGCAGCACGGCGAGCGCGTCCATCGCGTCCATGAGGTCGGGCACCACCGCGACCGGCCGGACGAGCCCCCGCAGGTCGAGCGTACGATTCTCCAGCAACGCGGCGAGCACGTCGCGCGCCTGAAGCACGCCGATGATCCGGTCCACCGCGCCTTCCGCGACCGGCAGGCGGGTGTGCGGCGTGTCGGCGAGCCGCGCGCGGATCGTCGCCTCGTCGGCGTCGGCCTCGATCCAGTCGACCTCGCCGCGCGGCGTCATCACGGCGCGGACCGGGCGCTCGGCGAGCCGCATGACGCCCGAGATCATCGCGCGCTCGTTCTCCTCGATCACGCCGGCGGTCGTCGCCTCGGCGACGACGAGGTGGAGTTCCTCCGCCGTCACCTGATTGTCCGACTCGCGCTGGAGGCCGAACAGGCGGAACACGAGGCCCGTCGACTGGTCGAGCAGCCAGACCAGCGGCGCCCCGATCCGGGCCACCGCGCTCATGATCGGCGCGACGAAGGCGGCGATCGGCTCGGGCGAGCGCAGCGCGAACTGCTTGGGCAGCAGTTCGCCCACGATGAGCGAGAAATAGGTGGTCAACGCGATGACGATTCCGAAGCCCAGCTCTTCGGCGGTGTCGGGCGAGACTCCGAGCGGGACGAGCCGCTCGGCGACCGGCCGACCGAGCGTGGCCCCCGAGTAGGCGCCGGCGAGGATGCCGACGAGCGTGATCCCGATCTGCACGCTCGACAGGAAGCGGCCGGGATCGGATTGCAGGTGCAGCGCCGTCGCCGCGCCGCGCCGGCGCGCCTTCTCCATCGCCTGCAACCGGGGCTTGCGCGACGAGACGATCGCCAGCTCGGACATCGCGAAGAAGCCGTTGAGCGCGATCAGCGCGAAGATGATCGCGACGTCGAGCCAGGGGAAGGGTTGCATGCCTCGCTAACGATCGGGTCGTGACGGGGCTGCATATACACTTGCGCCCCGATCGTGCAGCATAGGAAACGAAGTTCCATGGAAAAACTGTTCTCGACCGTGCGGGGCGCCGGCCGTCCTATGGTGCTCGTCCACGGCTGGACCTGCGACCACGGGGCGATGGAACCGGTCGCCGACGCCTTCTCCGACTTCGAATGCCACCTCGTCGATCTGCTCGGGCACGGACGGAGCCCGAAGGCCGACGACTACGCGATCGAGCGCCAGGCCGCGGCCGCGCTGGCCGTGGCCCCCGAGCGCGCCGTCTGGATCGGCCATTCGATGGGCGGTCAGGTCGCGCTCGCCGCGGCGGCGGCCGCGCCCGAGCGGGTGCGGGCCGTAGTCCTGCTCGATCCGGCGCGAATCGCCCCGCACCAAAAGGCCGCGGCCTTCATGGCGGGCATCGGCGCGCAGCTCGCCCGCGTCGACATCCCGTCGATGATCGAGGCGTTCGGGCGCGGCCAGTTCGTCCGGGCGCGCGATCCGGGCGAGGTCGAACGGCTCGTCGCCACCATGAAGGCGACCGATCCCGCGGTGGTCCGCGCGGCTTGGCACGCGGTGGTGTCGTGGGACGGCGTCGCGGCCGTCGGAGCGGTGCGCTGCCCTGTCCTGCTCATCGCGATCGACAAGGCGATCAACCGCCCGGCCGACGTCGCCCGGCTCAACGACAGGGTGATGACGGCGCAAGTCGCCGGCTCCGGGCACATGGTTCAGTTCGAAGTGATGGATCAGGTCGAACCGATGATCCGGAGATTTCTGGAAATTAACGATTTGCTCAGCCACGGTTAAGCGGGAACATGCGGGAACAGTCGCTGACGCTCGGCGTAGTAGAGCGCGGCAGTTAACTTCAACAGACGAGGACGCTATGTCCATTCATCGCAAATTCATCTTAGGCGCAGCCGCGGCCGGTCTTCTCGCGAGCACGAGTGCCTGCACCACCGATCCGGTGACCGGCGAGCAGCGGATCTCGCGGGCCGCGATCGGCGCGGTCGCCGGCGGCATCGGCGGCCTGCTGGCCGGGGACCTCATCGGCGGCAAGCGCGACCGCACCGAGAAGATCGTCGGCGCGGGCATCGGCGCGATCGCCGGCGGCGCGATCGGGTCCTACATGGACAAGCAGGAGCGCGAGCTGCGCGAGAAGACGCAGGGCACCGGCGTCCAGGTGGTCCGCGAGGGCAACGAGCTCCAGCTCAACATGCCGGCCGGCATCACCTTCGCGTTCAACCAGTCGGCGGTGCAGCCGCAGTTCCAGTCGACGCTCGATCAGGTCGCGCAGACGCTGTCGCAATACAACCAGACCTACATCGACGTGTACGGCCACACCGACAACGTCGGTTCGGACGCCTACAACCAAACGCTTTCCGAGCAGCGCGCCGCCTCGGTGGCGAATTATCTTTCGGGCCGCGGCGTCGCCCGCGCGCGAATCGCGACGCGCGGCTTCGGCGAATCGCAGCCGGTCGCGTCGAACGACACCGAGGTCGGACGGGCCCAGAACCGCCGCGTCGAGATCCGGGTCGTGCCCGTCACGCAGCAGGACGTCGGCGCCGTAAGCTGAGGCGACCTCTCACCCGCCCCGCGATTGAGGGCAGCTCGCGCGACCATGCACCGGGCGTGGGGGTGCGACCGATGAACGGTCGCACCCCCTCGCTTTCTCTGTCGCCGTCGGTGCGAAACCCCTACGGTCGCCGTCGCCGGAAGAAGTCGCGCAGCAGCTCGGCGCCCTCGGCCTCGGCGATCCCGCCGTAGACGTCGGGCCGGTGGTGGCAGGTCGAGTGCGCGTAGATACGCGGACCGTGATCGACGCCGCCGCCCTTGGGATCGCCGGCCCCATAGTAGAGGCGGCGCAACCGCGCGAAGCCGATCGCCGCCGCGCACATCGGACAGGGTTCGAGCGTCACGTAGAGGTCGCAGTCGCCCAGCCGCTCGCTGTCCGCCGCGGCGCAAGCGGCACGGATGGCGAGCAGTTCGGCGTGCGCGGTGGGGTCGTTCAGCTCGCGCGTGCGGTTTCCCGCCTCGGCGATCGGCCGGCCTCGGCCGTCGACGATCACCGCGCCGACCGGCACCTCGCCCCGCGTGCCGGCCAGGCGCGCCTGTTCTAGCGCGAGCGTCATGGCGTGAGATCGCGGGAAAGGGTCGGTCACGTCCCTCGGGTTAGCGGACGGCGGCGAAAAGAAAAGGCCCGCGCACGAGCGCGAGCCCTCCGAGTTCTCGCCGCTCGGTTGGCGGCGGATTAACGCCGCGACCCGAATCGCGTGGACAGGCCGGGCCCGAAATTCCCGACGTGTCAGCAGGCGGGTGCTGAGTCGCCCAACCCTTCCCTGCTAAATTTCCAGGCGGCGGACGGACATCGGTCCGTCCGCCGCGTCGCGCTTACTTGTTGGTGTTGCCGTTGTCGTCGCCGGCCGGATCGACGTCGATGGTCGGGACCTTGATCTCCGCCTCGTCGGTCTTCACGTCGACCTCGGGCACCTTGACCGTTTCGGTCGTCGTGCCGACGTCGACGTCGGCGGCGTCCACGTCGACCTCCGGCAGCGAGCCGCCCTGCGCCGACACGTCGATGTCCGGCGCCTTCAGCTCGCCCTTGGTGTCGACGTCGAACAGGCCGAGCGCGAACGCGATCAGCGCCAGGACGGCGAGAACCACCAAGATGATGACGATGTTGCGGCCACCGCCGCCACGACCATCGGCCATTGCGTTTCCTCCTTCGTGCGGCCGCGGGCGACGCCCGGCGGGCCGATTGAACAGGAAGCGTAACGTCCGGCCGGCGGCGATGGTTTCACGATCCGGCCCGATTCCGATTCGGGGCCGTTACGAAGTCGCGCGGCGCGTCAGCCCGCGGCGGCCTGGCGCGACGCGCGCTTGCGCTCGTGCGGGTCGAGGTGGAGCTTGCGCAGCCGGATCGACTTCGGCGTCACCTCGACGAGCTCGTCGTCGTCGATGTAGGCGATCGCCTGCTCGAGCGTCAGCCGCTTCGGCGGGGTCAGCCGCAGCGCGTCGTCCTTGCCCGAAGCGCGGAAGTTGGTGAGCTGCTTCGACTTGAGCGGGTTGACCTCGAGGTCTTCCTGCTTGGCGTTTTCGCCGATCACCATGCCTTCGTAGACCGGCTCGCCCGGAGTCACCATGAGGAGGCCGCGCTCCTCGAGATAGCCGAGCGCGTAGCCGACCGCCTCGCCGGTCGAGTTCGAGATGAGCACGCCGTTGAGCCGGCCTGAGATCGGCCCCTTGTAGGGACCGTAGCGCTCGAAGACGCGGTTCATGATACCGGTGCCGCGCGTGTCCGACAGGAACTCGCCGTGGTAGCCGATGAGGCCGCGCGACGGCGCGCTGAACGTCAGGCGCACCTTGCCGCCGCCGCTGGGCCGCATGTCGGTCATCTCGCCCTTCCGGAGCGCCATCTTCTCGACGACGGTGCCCGAGTAGGCCTCGTCGACGTCGACCACGACGGTCTCGTAGGGCTCGGTGCGGTTGCCCGCCTCGTCGGTGCGGAAGATGACGCGCGGGCGCGAGATCGACAGCTCGAAACCTTCGCGGCGCATCGTCTCGATGAGCACGCCGAGCTGGAGCTCGCCGCGACCGGCCACCTCGAAACTGTCCTTGTCCGCCGACTCCGTCACGCGGATCGCGACGTTCGATTCGGCCTCGCGGAACAGGCGGTCGCGGATCATGCGGCTCGTGACCTTGGTCCCCTCGCGCCCGGCGAAGGGCGAGTCGTTCACGGCGAATCGCATGCTGAGCGTCGGCGGGTCGATCGGCTGCGCGGCGAGCGGCTCGGTGACCGTCGGCTCGGCGATGGTGTTGGCGACCGTCGCCTGGGTCAGACCGGCGATCGACACGATGTCGCCCGCGCTTGCCTCGTCGACCGGTACGCGCTCGAGCCCGCGGAACGCCATGATCTTGGTGGCGCGGCCCGCCTCGACGACGTTGCCGTCGGCGTCTAGCGCGTGGATCGGCATGTTCACCTTGAGCGTGCCCGACGCGATGCGCCCGGTCAGGATGCGGCCGACGAAGTTGTCGCGGTCGAGCAGCGAGACGAGGAACTTGAACGCCCCGTCGGCGTCGGCCTGCGGCGGCCGCACGTGGGCGACGATCGTCTCGAACAGCGGCGTCAGGTCGCCCGAGCGCACCTCGGCGTCCTTGCCGGCGTAGCCGTTGCGGCCGCTCGCGAAGAGGACCGGGAAGTCGAGCTGCTCGTCGTTGGCGTCGAGGCTGACGAACAGGTCGAACACCTCGTCGAGCACCTCCTGCGCGCGCGCGTCGGACCGGTCGATCTTGTTCACCACCACGATCGGGCGCAGGCCGAGCGCGAGCGCCTTGCCGGTGACGAACTTGGTCTGCGGCATCGCGCCCTCGGCGGCGTCGACGAGCAGGATCACCCCGTCGACCATCGACAGGATGCGCTCGACCTCGCCGCCGAAATCGGCGTGGCCCGGCGTATCGACGATGTTGATGCGCGTGCCCTGCCACTCGATCGACGTGCACTTGGCGAGGATGGTGATGCCGCGCTCCTTTTCGAGGTCGTTCGAGTCCATCGCGCGCTCGGCCACCCGCTGGTTATCGCGGAAGGTGCCGGACTGGCGGAAGAGCTGGTCGACGAGCGTGGTCTTCCCATGGTCGACGTGCGCGATGATCGCGATGTTGCGCAGGTTCATGACGGGCCTTGTCAAATAAAAGAGCCGGGCGCTCGCCTCGAGCGCGCCGGCCGGTCGGCCGCGCATATAGTCGACTTGCTGCGCCGCAACAAGGCGGCGGTGCGTCGCGTCAACCGCGCCGTCCGGCCGCGAAGGCGACGTTGTCGACGAGCGTCGAGGCGACGCCGACGCGCAACGGCGATCGACTGAGGCGGGCGAGCGCGCGGCCCCGGCCGATGCGGGGGGCCGCCTGCCAGCAGCTGTGCAGCCAGACCTGGCCGAAGACGTTCGCGAGCCCCCGTTCCGAATAGAGCCGCACCGACCGGTTGGCGGCCAGGATCGCGGCGAGCCAATCCTCCGCCCAGTCGAGGAACGCCAGGTCGGGCGCCGCGCCGCGCTGCTTGCCGCGCATCAGCAGGAAGTGGCGGTCGAGGTCGGCGGGCTCGTGGGCGGCACCGAGCGCGGCGAGCTGCCGGCCCGCGATGTCGAGTTTCGTCGCCCTGACTTGGTCGGCGCGCTCGCCGGTGATCCGCCCGCCGTGCTCGCGCATGAAGGTGAGCGTGCGCGGCAGGTTGGCCGCGCGGTGGCCCGCCGCCGCGAGCCGCACCGACAGGTCGAAGTCTTCCGACACCGGGAATTCGGCGCGGTAGCCGCACTCGCGCAGCACAGCGGTGCGGCCCATCATCGTGGTGTTGGCATGGCAGCAACGGAACAGCAGCCACGCCTTCAGCTCGTCCGGCACGAGCGGCTTGACCAGCCGCTTGATGCGCCGCCCCGACCCGTCGAACTTCTCGACCCAGCCGCCCAGGGTGGCGACGTCGGGATGGCGGTCGAGGAACGCGACCTGCCGCTCGAGCCGCCGCGGCGCCGCCACGTCGTCGCTGTCGAGCATCGCGATGTATGCGCCGCGCGCGAGCTCCAGCCCGCGGTTGCGGGTGTAGGGGATGCCTTGGTTGCCGTCGTTCGCGACGAGCCTGATGCGCGGGTCGGCGAAGCGCCGCACCGTGTCGGCCGACCCGTCGGTCGAACCGTCGTCGACGACGAGGAGCTCGAAGTCGGTGAAGCTCTGCGCGAGCACGCTTTCGATCGCCGCGCCGACGTACCGCACACGGTTGTAGACCGGGACGAAGACGGTGACCTTCGGACTCATGCCGCGCATATGGCGGTCCTCGGGGCGAGACGTCGCGCGCCTCGGGCGAAATGCCGCGGCGCCTGCGCCGTCACGCCCGCGCCGCCGGGTTCGATGCGGCCAGACGCTCGAACAGGCTCGCGTAGGCGTCGAGCGCCATGCCGATATCGAAGGTCTCCGCGCGCCCGCCCGGCGCGACGCGCCGGGCGGGGTCGAGCTGGCGCAGGATCGCCTCGGCCATGCCGTCTGCGTCGTCGGGATCGACCAGCAGGCCGTAGCGGCCGCCGTCGAGGATCTCGTCGGCGTTCCCGGCGGTCCGCGACGCGACCGCCGGCGCTCCGCACGCCAGCGCCTCGAGCAGCACGTTGGGCGCCCCCTCCCAGAAGGAGGGCAGCACGAACACCGACGCTCGCCGCAGGTAGGGGAAGGGATTGGGGACGACGCCCGCGAGATCGACGCGATCCGCGATGTTAAGGCGTCCGGCGAGCGAGGCGAGCGCCTCGCGCTGCGGCCCCGCCCCGAGGACGATCAGGCGAAGCGGCCGCGTCGCGTTCGCGCGGGCGACCGCGTGCAGGAGCCCGGCGAAGTTCTTCTGCGGCACCAGGCGGCCGATCCCGACCGCGACCGGAACGTCGCCCTCGAGCCAGGGGTGGCCGCCGCTTTCCATCATGCGCCGCCTGACCTCGGCCACCGCGACGCCGTTGGGGATCACGCTCGCCTTGCCGCGGCGAGCGGCGGTCTCGAGCACCGGCTCCCGGAGCAGGTGCGGCGACACGAGGACGAGGTGGGCGCGCTCGTCGCGCGCCAGAAGTCGGGTGGAGAAGCGGCGGAAGATCGCCTTGAGCGACCGGCGAGCGCCGCCGCGATGCTCGAGGTCGTTGCTGATGCGGTAGACCGTCCGCGCGCGCCGGAGCCTTCGGCTCGCCGCCCAGCAGATCGGGTGGGCGTGGTTGCCCGCAGACAACAGGATGTCCGGCTCGCGCCCGCGAAGGTGACGCCCGAGCCGCGACACCGCGCGGAGGAGCGCGCCCGATCGCGAGGCCGGCTCGCCGCCGATCCCCAGCGTCACCGTCCTCAGCCCCGCGCGCTCGGCCGCGAAGGCGGTGCCGCCCCGACAGGTCACGACCTCGACGTCCCACCCGGCCGCCGCGAGCCGGTTGGCGATCGCGAGCGCGTTGCGCACGACGCCGGTCGCCGACAGGTCGTAGACGAAGATGGCGACCGAAGGGATGAGGCGGCTCTTTCGCTGATGGCGCGTCCGCCGCCGAACGGCGGCCGCTTCCGGCACTACAGCAGCCCGTCCCGGAACCGCAAGCGATGGCGTCTCGGTTGCCCCGAAGGCCCCGCTCGGCTACGGCCGGGACCACGTGAGACAGGAACCCCCGGTGCCGACCGCCGAGTCCAAGCGGCGCGTCGCCGAAAGCACCAAGCGCATCTTCTTGAACGCGGGCTGGCTGCTCGGCAGCAAGGGCGTGGGCGGGCTCCTGAGCCTCGTCTACCTCGCCATCGCCGCGCGGACGCTCGGCGCCGACGCGTTCGGCCAGTTCGCCCTGGTCCTCACCTACGGCCAGGCGGTCGGGACCTTCGTCCAGTTCCAGCCCTGGCAGGTCGTGGTTCAGTTCGGCGCCCGCCACCTCCACGAGCGCGCCGGCGACCGGCTCGCCCGCCTGATCCACTTCGCGGTCGCGCTCGACATCGGGAGCGCCGTCGTCGGCGCGCTCGTCGCGGTGGCCGGCGTTCGCCTCATCGGGCCGTTGCTCGGCTGGGGCGACGAGATCGGCTGGCGCGCCACCCTGTTCGCGGTCGCGATCCTCGCGGCGCCGCAGTCGACGCCGACCGGCGTGCTGCGGCTCTTCGACCGCTACGCGCTCGCCGCGACAGCCGGGACGGTGACGCCCGTGGTGCGCCTCGTCGGCGCCGTGCTGGCCGCGCTGCTCGCGCCCGACATCGACGGCTTCCTGCTCGCCTGGGCGGCGTCCGAGGTCGCCACCGCGCTGGCGCTCTGGTTCTACGCCGCGCGCGAGCTGCGCCTGAACGGCGTACACCCGCTGCGCGAGGCGTCGCTCGACGGCGTCCGGCGCGAGAACGACGGGATCTGGCGCTTCGCCTGGTTCTCCAACCTCAACATGACGCTCGGCCACGTCTGGCTGCAGGTGGGCACGCTCGCGGTCGGCTGGAGCGGGGGCGCCGCGCTCGCCGGCAGCTACCGGCTCGCCTTCCAGTTCGCCCAGGCGCTCGCGAAACCGACCCCGCTCCTCACCCGCGCGATCTATCCCGAGTTCGCCCGCCTCACGATCGTCGATCGCGCAGCCCTGGGTCAGGTCCTCGCGCGCACGACCGCGCTGACGCTCGGGCTCGCCGTGCTGCTCGTGCTGCTGGCGGCGGTCGCGGGGCGCCCCTTCCTGACGCTCGTCGCCGGTCCGGCCTATCTCTCCGCCTACCTCCCGCTGGTGGTGCTGACGAGCGCCGCGGCGCTCAACCTCGTGGGCGTGAGCTTCGAGCCGGCGATCCTGGCGTTCAACCGGCCGGCCACGGCGCTCGTCCTGCGGGCGATCGCGGCGGGCGCCTATCTCGCGGCGCTGTGGCCGATGCTCGACCGCTTCGGCGCGATCGGCGCGGCCTACGCCGCGCTCGGCGCGTCGGCGCTTTCGCTGGTGATGATGGGGGCCGCCGCCGGCCTCCTGCTGCCGCGCGCGGCGCGGGGCGCCTCGCGCCCCTGACCGCACTCCCACGGCTCGCCGCGGAAGGCGGCGGCGAGGTGATCGGCGAGCGTGCGCAGCTTCGCCGAGGTCTGGCGGCCCGGCGGGTAGACCAGCCGGATGTCGCGGCGGCTCGCGGTCTGCTCGGGCAGCAGTATTTCCAGCCGGCCGACATCGACCAGCGGGCCGACGATGAAGGTCGGCATCGAGACGAGGCCCAATCCGGCCGCCGCGGCCTCGGCGAGCGCGGTGCCGTTGTTGGCGCGCAACCGCTCGGGCCCGCGGACGGTGCGCGGCCCCGCGGGCGTTTCGAAGCGCCACTGCTCGTCCGCCAGGCGGTTCGAGTAGACGAGGCAGGGGAAGCGCGCGAGGTCGTCGAGCGACACGGGCCGCCCCAGGCGGTCGAGCAGCGCCGGCGCGCCGGCGACCACGCTGCGCGAGGAGCCGAGCACGCGCGACACGAGGCTCGAGTCGGCGGGGCGGGGACCGATCCGGATCGCGACGTCGAAGCCTTCGCCGACCAGGTCGTGGGTGCGGTCGTCGAGCTCGAGGTCGACGACGATCCCCGGATGCCCGGTCATGAAGGCGGCGACCGCGGGCGCGACGTGCGACAAGCCGAACGACATCGGCGCGGCGATGCGGATCGTGCCGGCGAGTGAGCCGCCGAGCGACGTCACCGCCTCTTCCGCTTCGCGTGCGGCGTCGAGCAGGCGCGCGATCCGGGCGTGGTAGGCCGCGCCGGCCTCGGTGAGCGACAGGCGGCGGGTGGTGCGATGGAGCAGCTTCACCCCGAGCCGCGTCTCGAGTTCGGCGATGCGTCGGGAGAGCCGCGACTTCGACGTGTCGAGCCGCTGGGCGGCGGTGGTGAAGCTGCCGGCCTGGACCACCTCGGCGAACATCTCCATGTCTTCGAAGCGACCGCTCATCGTTGCGAATGATGCAACAGTGTTTTCACTCCGACCAGCTTTATCGCGCCGGCGGCAACACCGATAACGTCTTCAACCGATACAGGAGGCAAGCATGACCAAGGTTCTGGTGCTCTATTATTCGAGCTGGGGCCACGTCGAGGCGATGGCGAACGCGGTCGCCGAGGGCGTCCGCTCGGTGGACGGCGTGGAGGTCGCGGTGAAGCGCGTGCCCGAATTGGTGCCGGCGCAGGTCGCGCAGGGCGCGCACTACAAGCTCGATCAGGCGGCGCCGATCGCCGACCCCAACGAGCTCGCCGACTACGACGCGATCGTCATCGGCACGCCGACGCGCTTCGGCAACATGGCGGCGCAGATGAAGAACTTCCTCGACCAGACCGGCGGCCTGTGGGCGCGCGGCGCGCTCGTCGGCAAGGTCGGGTCGGCATTCACCTCGACCGCCACGCAGCACGGCGGCCAGGAATCGACGCTGCTCACCACGATGAACGTGCTGCTACACCACGGCATGGTGATCGTCGGCCTGCCCTACAGCTTCGCCGGCCAGAGCGGGCTGGAACAGGTGAAGGGCGGCACGCCCTACGGCGCCTCGACGCTTTCGGACAGCGACGGCTCGCGGCAGCCGAGCGAGGTCGAGCTGGACGGCGCCCGCTTCCAGGGCCGCCACGTCGCCGAGATCGCCGCCGCGCTGCGGCGCGGCAGAGGCGCCTGACGATGATCTACGTGCGCAAGAGCGAGGAGCGCGGGCGCGGCGAGCACGGCTGGCTGTCCGCCCGCCACAGCTTCTCCTTCGCCAACTATTTCGACCCGCGGTTCCAGGGGTTCCGGCATCTGCTCGTGATCAACGAGGACCGGGTCGCACCGGGCGCCGGCTTCCCGACGCACCCGCACAACGACATGGAGATCGTCACCTACATCGTCGACGGCGAGCTCGCCCACAAGGACAGCCTCGGCACCGGATCCACGATCAGGCCCGGCGAGATCCAGCGCATGTCGGCGGGCACCGGCATCCGGCACAGCGAGTTCAACGCGAGCCCGGAGAAGCCGGTCCACCTGCTGCAGATCTGGATCGCGCCCGAGCGCGCCGGCCTGCCGCCGTCCTACGAGCAGAAGGCGCTGCCCGAGCCCGACGGCACCCCGCGGCTCGATCTCATCGGCGCGCGAGAGCCGGCCGACGGGGCGGTGACGATCCACCAGGACACGCGCCTCTACCGGGCGCTGGTGCCGGCGGGCGAGCGCCTGACCGTGCCGCTCGGGGAAGGCCGCCATGCCTGGGTGCAGGTCGTGAAGGGCAAGGGCCGCGTGAACGACGCCGCAGTCCAGGCCGGCGACGGCGTTGCCGCGAGCGAGCAGCGCGAGCTCGCGCTGGCCGCCGACGAGGACGTCGAGGCGCTGATCTTCGATCTCGCGTGAAACATGCCCCTCCTGGTTCGTCCGGGAGGGGTTCTTCCTCACGCCGCCCGGACCGCGTCGTGGCGCGGGTAGTCGACGTAGCCTTGCGGACCCGGCGTGTACCAAGTGCGGATATCCGACTCGGCGATCGGCAGGTCGTTCTTCAGCCGGTCGACGAGGTCGGGGTTGGCGATGAACGGCCGCCCGAACGCGACCGCGTCGGCGCGGCCGCTCGCTACCGCGTCGATCGCCTCGGCGCGCGTGTACTCGCCGTTCAGCACCAGGGGTCGGCGGAACGCCTCGCGGATGTGCGGGCTTACCGGGGGCACGTCGGTCTTGCCGAAAGTGCCGTCCGCCCGCTGCTCTCGGAGCTCGAGGAACGCGATGCCGCGGTCGTCGAGGAGCCGCGCGGCGGCGGTGAAGAGCGCCACCGGATCACCGTCGTCGCAGCCCTGGCTGTCGCCGTTAGGCGAGAAGCGCACCGCGGTACGGTCCGCTCCCGCCTCGGCGATCACCGCGTCCACCACCTCCGCCAGGAAGCGGATGCGATTCCCGACGCCGCCGCCGTACGCGTCCGTGCGCCGATTGGTGTTGTCGCGCAGAAACTGGTCGATCAGATAACCGTTCGCGGCGTGGATCTGCACGCCGTCGAATCCGGCGCGGATCGCGTTGCGCGCGCCGCGCGCATAGTCGGCGACGACGCCCTGGATCTCCTCGGCCGTCAGGGGCCGAGGCGCCTCGTACGGCTTGCGCTTGCCCTCGCTCAGGTAGGTGCGGACCCCGCCCGGCGCCGCCAGGTCGGACGACGAGACCGGCGCCTCGCCGCCGAGGAAGTCGGGGTGCACCAGCCGACCCATGTGCCAAAGCTGGAGGAAGATGCGTCCCCCGGCCGCGTGCACCGCCGCCGTGACCGGCTTCCAGCCTTCGACCTGCGCCTCCGACCAGATGCCGGGCGCGTCGATCCAGCCCAGTCCCTGCCGGCTGATCCCGGTCGCCTCGGTGATGATGAGGCCGGCGCCGGCGCGCTGCCGGTAATAGTCGATCATCAGCGGCTGCGGCACGGCGTCGGCGTTGGCGCGCCCCCGCGTCAGCGGCGCCATGAACACGCGGTTGGGCGCCTCGACGGCGCCGACGCGAACGGGATCGAACAGGCTGGGCATGGGGCACTCCGATGATTGTTCCGCCCCCGATGTGGGACGGGTGGACGGATCGAGACCTGCCTGCCACAGCATGGCGGCCATGCGCGACCGACAAAAGGTTGAGGGGTGACAAGCCGCTCTATCGCCTTCCCGCTGTTCCTGGCCGGCAGCGCGATCCTTTCGGCCGGACCGCTGCTGGTGCGCCTCGCCGACGTCGGCGCGCTGTCGTCGGCGTTCTGGCGGCTGGGGCTGGCGGTGGTGCCGCTGTTCCTGCTCGCGCGGCTCGCCGCGCCGGGCGGGGCCCGCGATCGCCCGCCGACGCACCTCGGCTGGTTCGTCGCCGCCGGCTTCTTCTTCGCGGCCGACCTCGCGGCCTGGCACCTCGGGATCGAACGTACGACGCTCGCCAACGCGGCGCTGTTCGCGAACGGCGCGAGCTTTCTCTACCCGCTTTGGGGCTACGCCGTCGCGCGCGCCTGGCCGAGCCCGCGCGCCCGCGGGGCGCTGCTGCTCGCGGGGGCCGGGCTCGCGCTCCTCATGGGGCTTTCGGCGGAAATCTCGCCGCGCCACCTGGCGGGCGACCTGCTCTGCCTGCTCGCGGCCGTGTTCTACACCGGCTATCTCGTCGCCATGGACCACGCGCGCGGCGCCACGTCGGCGTTCACCGCGTTGGCGCGCGCGACGCTCGCGAGCGCGCTCATGCTGCTCCCCGCGGCCCTTCTCGCGCCCGGGGCCTTCTGGCCGCAGGACTGGACGCCGCTCCTGCTGCTCGCGCTGGGCAGCCAGGTGGTGGGCCAGGGCCTCGTCATCTTCGCGCTGCCGCACCTGTCGCCGGTCGCGTCGGGCCTCGGCCTGCTCGTCCAGCCGGTGCTCGCCGCGGCGATGGGTTGGCTGTGGTTCGACGAGCGCCTGAGCGCCGGCGAGATCCTCGGAATGGCGGCGATCCTGGCCGCGCTCGTGCTCGTTCGCCTGCCGGAGCGTCGGCCGGTGGCCTGATCGCGCCCGACGCGCTATCGAGACGTCATGCGGAAAGAGCCCCTGCCGCGACCCCGCGAGCACCTCGTCCTCCGGCGCCCGGAGCGGCTGACGCCCTGGCAGTCGATCGCCGTCCGCGTCGCGCTGGTGCTGCTGCTGATCGGAATTGCGCTCGCCGGCCACTGGTTCGATCGCGACGGGCTGCGGGACAACATCGACGGGCAAATCAGCTTCGTCGACGTGATCTACTTCACGATGATCACGGTCACCACGGTGGGCTACGGCGACATCGTGCCGGTGACGCCAGGCGCCCGGCTGTTCGACACGCTCGTCGTGACGCCGGTCCGCATATTCGTGTGGCTGATCTTTCTCGGCACCGCCTATAGCTTCGTGCTGCGGCGGACCTGGGAGCGATGGCGGACGCGCATGATCGAACGGACCTTGAGCGATCACATCATCGTCTGCGGCTTCGGCAACGGCGGCTCGGCCACCGTCGCGGAGCTGCTGCGCAAAGGCTGCGATTCGCAGCGCGTCGTCGTGATCGACCTCGACGAGGAGCGGGTCGCCGCCGCGACGGGCTGCGGGGTCCTGTCGCTGCAGGGCGACGCCGCGCGCAACGCCACGCTGGTGGCGGCCGGCATCGAGCGCGCCTCGGCCGTGCTCATCTCGGCGGGCCGGGACGACACCACCGCGCTCATCGTGCTCACCGCCCGCCAGCTCAACCGCACGGTCCGCATCAGCGCGAGCGTCCGGAACGAGGAGAACGAGGACCTCGTCCAGCAGGCCGGCGCGGACACCGTCATCAACCCGGTGAATTTCGGCGGACACCTGCTCGCCCAGTCGATCTCGGGCGGACACACCGTCGACTACATCCACGACCTCGCCACCGCCGGCGGGCACGTGCTGATCCGCGAGCGGCCGGTCGCGCCGGACGAGGTCGGCAAGCCGCTCGCCGAGCTTCTCACCGGTCTGGGCGTCCGCATCCTGCGCGACGGGAAGCCGCACGGCTTCTGGGAAGTGGCGGCCAGCCGGCTCCAGCCCGGCGACATCGTCGTCGAGGTCGTGCCCAACCATGGGGACGGTTAACGCGGAAACGCCCGCCGGAGACCGGCGGGCGTCCCTCCTCCCCAGGAGCTCGATCGCCGGGCGGCGCGCCGCGTCAGCTCACGCGGCCCAGCCGGTGAAACAGGTTGGCGAACTTGATGCTGTCGGGGCCGTCCGGCGCGGTCTTGAGATAGTGCGCGAGCGCTTCGCGCATCAGGCGGAAATCGTCGGTCGAAAAGACGGCCCGCGGCTTTTGCTCGACGGTCATGACGTGGTCCTACTTCCTCAGTTCGTTGCCATCGCGCGCGCCGGCTCGCGCGCCTCGCGCACGCGCGCTTTCGCTCTGGTGCGGAATTCGTGGAGCAGCGGCTCGGTGTAGCCGTTGGGCTGGGCGACCCCGTCGAACACGAGCGCGCGCCCCGCTTGGAAGGCGAGGCTGGCCTCCGGGTCGGGCGCCATCGGCGCGTAGTCTGGGTCGTGCGCGTTCTGGGCGTCGACCTTGGCGGCCATCCGCCTGAGCGCGCCTTCGGCGTCCTCGCGCGTGCACACGCCGTGGAGCAACCAGTTCGCCATGTGCTGCGACGAGATCCTGAGCGTCGCGCGGTCCTCCATCAACCCGACGTCGTCGATGTCGGGCACCTTCGAGCAGCCGACGCCCTGGTCGATCCAGCGCACGACGTAGCCGAGCAGCCCTTGCGCGTTGTTCTCGAGCTCGCGGCGCACCTCGTCGGCCGACCAGTTGCGCCCCTGGGCGAGCGGGACCGACAGCAGCCGGTCCAGGGGCGGGATCGGCTCGCGCTTCAGCCCCTCCTGCACCGCGAACACGTCGACCGCGTGGTAATGGAGCGCGTGGAGCGTGGCGGCGGTGGGCGACGGCACCCAGGCGGTGCTCGCGCCCGCCTTCGGGTGCGCGATCTTCTGCGCCAGCATGTCGCCCATCATGTCGGGGGCGGCCCACATGCCCTTGCCGATCTGCGCCCGCCCCGAAAGCCCGTGCGCGAGGCCGATCCGGACGTTGCGGTCCTCGTAGGCCTTTATCCAGTCGCTGGCCTTCATCTCGGCCTTGGGAACCATGGCGCCGGCGTGCATCGAGGTGTGGATCTCGTCGCCGGTGCGGTCGAGGAAGCCGGTGTTGATGAAGACGATCCGGTCCTTGACCGCGCGGATGCAGGCCGCGAGGTTGGCCGAAGTGCGACGCTCCTCGTCCATGACCCCTACCTTCAGCGTGTGGCGGGGAAGGCCCAGGAGATCCTCGACCGCGTCGAACAGCCGGTCGGTGAACGCCACCTCCTCGGGCCCGTGCATCTTGGGCTTCACGATGTAGATCGAGCCGGTGCGGCTGTTGGCGAAGCGGCCGAGGCCTTTCAGATCGTGCGAGCCGATGAGGCTGGTGACGACGGCGTCGAGGATGCCCTCGGGCGCCTCCGACCCGTCCGCCAGCCGCACCGCCGACGTCGTCATCAGATGGCCGACGTTGCGCACGAAGAGCAGGCTCCGACCCTTGAGCGTGAAGGCGCGGCCGTCGGGCGCGGTGTAGCTGCGGTCGGGCTCGAGCGCGCGCGTGACCGTCCGGCCGCCCTTGTCGAAGCTCGCCTCGAGGTCGCCCGTCATCAGGCCGAGCCAATTGGCGTAGGCCGCGACCTTGTCTTCGGCGTCGACCGCGGCGACCGAATCCTCGAGGTCGACGATCGCGGTGAGCGCGGACTCGAGGCGGACGTCGGCGAGGCCCGCGGGATCGCCCCGCCCGATCGGGTGCGCGCGGTCGATCGCGAGCTCGACGTGGAGTCCGTTGTTCCTGAGCAGGATCGCCGACGGGTCGGCGGGATCGCCGCGGTAGCCGACGAAGGCCTCCGGCGAGCGGAGCGCGGGCGCCAGCGCGCCGTGTTCGACGCGCCAGCCCGTCACGTCGGCGTGGCGGCCGGTCCTGAGCGGCACCGCCTCGTCGAGGAAGGCCTTGGCGCGCGCGATGACCGCCGCGCCGCGGTCGGGATCGTAGCCGCCCGGCCGCGCCGGCGGGACCCCGACGAGCGCGTCGGTGCCGTAGAGCGCGTCGTAGAGGCTGCCCCAGCGCGCGTTCGCGGCGTTCAGGAGGAAGCGCGCGTTCAGGACCGGCACGACGAGCTGCGGGCCGGCCGTGCGCGCCACCTCGTCGTCGACGCCCGCGGTCGCGATCTCGAAGGGGCCGGGCTCGGGGGCGAGGTAGCCGATCTCGCGCAGGAAGGCCCGATAGGCTTCGGCGTCGATCGGCCGGCCGGCGCGGGCCCGATGCCAGTCGTCGATCCGAGCCTGGAGCTCGTCGCGCTTGGCGAGCAACGCCCGGTTCTCGGGCGCGAACCGGCCGAAGATGTCGGCGAACCCGCGCCAGAAGCGGGCGGGGTCGAGGCCCGTCCCGGGCAGCGCGCGATCCTCGATGAAACGGACCAGGACGTCGGCCACCCGGAGACCGCCGCGTTCCACCATCTCGGTCATCAGTCCAGCTTCCTCCACGTCCACGAAGGCGAGAGCCGCCCGTTCGCCAGTCCAGCCGCGTCGGCCGCCGGGGAAAGCGGCCCGGAGCGTCGCCCCGGGCCGTCTCCTCCCCAGTTCAGGAACCGGCGCGCACGGCGGTCACGCGGCGAACTGGTTCATGGTGTTGTGGGCGCCGCCGGCCTTGAGGGCCGCCTCGCCGGCGAAATACTCCTTGTGGTCGTCGCCGATGTCCGAACCCGACATGTTCTGGTGCTTCACGCAGGCGATGCCTTGGCGGATTTCCTGGCGCTGCACGTTCTTGACGTAGCCGAGCATGCCGGCCTCGCCGAAATACTCTTTGGCGAGGTTGTCGGTCGACAGCGCGGCCGTGTGGTAGGTCGGCAGCGTGATGAGGTGGTGGAAGATGCCGGCGCGCGCCGACGCGTCTTTCTGGAAGGTACGGATCCGCTCGTCGGCCTCGCGGGCGAGGTCGGTGTCGTCGTAGTCGACGCTCATGAGCTTTGCGCGGTCGTAGGCCGACACGTCCTTGCCCTCGGCCGCCCAGGCGTCGAACACCTGCTGGCGGAAGTTGAGCGTCCAGTTGAACGACGGCGAGTTGTTGTAGACGAGCTTCGCGTTGGGGATCACCTCGCGGATGCGGTCCACCATCGAGGCGATCTGGCCGATGTGCGGCTTCTCGGTCTCGATCCACAGCAGGTCGGCGCCGTTCTGGAGCGAGGTGATGCAGTCGAGCACGCAGCGGTCGGCGCCGGTGCCTTCGCGGAACTGGTAGAGGTTGGACGGCAGCCGCTTCGGGCGCATCAGCTTGCCGTCGCGGTTGATGATGACGTCGCCGTTCGCGGTCGAGATGTCGGTGATTTCCTCGCAGTCGAGGAAGCTGTTGTAGCGGTCGCCGATGTCGCCCGGCTCGCGGCTGAACGCGATCTGCTTCGTGAGGCCCGCGCCGAGCGAGTCGGTGCGCGCCACGACGATGCCGTCGTCGACGCCGAGCTCGAGAAAGGCGTAGCGGCAGGCGCGGATCTTCGCGAGGAAGTCCTCGTGCGGGACGGTGACCTTGCCGTCCTGGTGGCCGCACTGCTTCTCGTCGGACACCTGGTTCTCGATCTGGAGCGCGCAGGCGCCGGCCTCGATCATCTTCTTGGCGAGCAGGTAGGTCGCCTCGGCGTTCCCGAAGCCGGCGTCGATGTCGGCGATGATCGGGACGACGTGCGTCTCGTAGTTGTCGATCGCGTTGAGGAGGCGCTGCTCCTCGACCTGGTTGCCGGCCTTGCGCGCCGCGTCGAGGTCGCGGAACATCAGTCCGAGCTCGCGGGCGTCGGCCTGCTTCAGGAAAGTGTAGAGCTCCTCGATGAGCGCGGGGACCGAGGTCTTCTCGTGCATCGACTGGTCGGGGAGCGGCCCGAAATCGGAGCGGAGCGCGGCCACCATCCAGCCCGACAGATAGAGGTAGCGCCCCTTGGTCGACCCGAAGTGCTTCTTGATCGAGATGAGCTTCTGCTGGCCGATGAAGCCGTGCCAGCAGCCGAGCGACTGGGTGTAGTCCGCCGGGTCGGCGTCGTAGGCCGCCATGTCGCGGCGCATGATGGCGGCCGTGTATTTCGCGATGTCGAGACCGGTGCGGAAGCGGTTCTGCAGCCGCATGCGGGCGACCGCCTCGGCGCTGATGCCGTCCCAGGTCCCGTTGTGGCTCTTGATCAGCTGGTCAACTTGCGCGGCTTCGATCTGGTACGACACGACCCGACCCTCCTCAATGAACATGTGGAGGCAGAAACGCCCGTCCCGCGAAATGGTCGAGCCGTAACGAAGTTCACTTGTCAAACTTTACAGAAAAGCTTTGTGAAGTTGTAACCAACACACGTACAACGGGCCATGGCACGCGATCGTTCGGTCTACATGGGTCCCCGGCTCCGCCGGCTGCGGCGCGATCTGGGCCTGAAGCAGACCGACGTGGCGCACGACCTCGGCATCTCGCCGTCCTACGTGGCGCTCCTCGAACGCAACCAGCGGCCGCTCACCGCCGATCTCCTGCTCCGGCTCGCGCGCACCTACAAGATCGACATCGCGACCATCGCGCGCGACGACAGCGCCGACTATGCGGCGCGCCTTCAGGCGGTGCTCAAGGACCCGATGTTCGCCGACATCGACCTCCCGCCGCTCGAGGCGACCGACGTGTCGACGAACTACGCCGGGATCACCGAGGCGATCCTGCGGCTCTACACCGCCTATCGCGAAGAGCAGCTCGCGCTCGCCGACTCGCGCGTCGAAGCGCCGGCGGGCGAGCGCGCGGACGCCGAGGAACGCGACCCGGTGGCCGAGGCGCGGCGCTTCCTTGCCGCCCGGCGCAACTGCTTCCCCGGGCTCGACGACGCCGCCGAACGGCTGCTCGAGGCGATTGGCGGACCCGGGCGCATCGTCGAGCATCTGCGCGCGCGCCACGGCCTGCGCGTGCGGCGCCTGCCGTCCGACGTCATGTCCGGCTTCACCCGCCGGATGGACCGCCACCGCGACGAAATCCTGCTGAGCGACGCGCTCGACGCGGCGAGCCACAACTTCCAGCTCGCGCTCCAGCTCGTCTATCTCGAGATGCGCGCCGACGTCGACGCCGCGCTGAAGAGCGGCGGCTTCCGGACGGAGGGCGGCGAGCGGTTGGCGCGCCGGGCGCTCGCGAGCTACGCGGCGGCGGCGTTGCTCATGCCCTATTCGGCGTTCGCCAAGGCGGTCGAGGCGCGGCGCTACGACGTCGAGGCGCTGGCGCGTCAGTTCGGCACGAGCTTCGAGCAGACCGCGCACCGGCTGACGACGCTCCAGAAGCCGGGCCAGGAGCGGGTGCCCTTCTTCTTCATCCGCGTCGATCCGGCCGGCAACGTCTCGAAGCGGCTCGACGGCGCCGGCTTTCCCTTCGCGCGCCACGGCGGCGGCTGCCCGCTGTGGTCGGTGCACCACGTGTTCAAGACGCCGCGGCAGGTCGTCACCCAGTGGCTCGAGCTGCCCGACGGCGAGCGCTTCTTCTCGATCGCGCGCACCGTCACCGGCGGCGGCGGCGCCTACGGCGCGGCCAGGGTCGAGCGGGCGGTCGCGCTCGGCTGCGCCGCCGAGCACGCGCACAAGCTCGTCTACACGCAGGGGCAGCCGGGCGCCGCGCCGCCCACCCCGATCGGCGTCACCTGCCGGCTGTGCCACCGCACCGAATGCCCGGCGCGCTCGGCGCCGCCGATCGGCCGAACGGTTCTGCCGGACGACTATCTGCGCACGACGGCACCGTTCGGCTTCGCGTCGGAGTAGCTCCGGGCTTCCGACGAAGGCGCGTCGGCGACCCCCGGGCTACTTGAGGACGTCGCGCCAGTCGCGCTCGAACCTGTACATCGTCGCCGCGCTCGTCGTGCCGAGGAGCGGCTGGCGGATCAACAGCATCTGGCCGCCGTCGCGGATCAGCGGCCGCCAGCCGATGCCGAGTTCGCTTCGCGTGTTGCGGACGTAGAGGATGTCGAGCGGGATGGTGAGAAACAGGCCCTTGTCGAACCGGCCCTCGCCGAATTCGGCCGCCGAGACGTCGGTGAAGGTGGCGAAAGCCCCCACGCTGATCCCCGACCGGAAGGTGCGCGCGAGCTGGAAGGTCGCGCCCCAGTCCTTGGCGAGATAGCGGCCCGCCTTCACGGTCACGTCGAGATCGAGCGGTTCGAAGTGGTAGGAGCCGGTTACGTGGCCGGTGACCACATCGTAATCGCGGAATCCGAACCACTGGTCGTAGTCGCGCTGCTTGGCGTAATTGACGTCGATGCCGAGCGCCCAGTTCGCATTCCACGGGCGGTAGAGCAGCTCGCCGCCGACGCCGCCGAACATCTCCTCGAGCAGGCCGGCGTACACGTGGCCGTAGAGGTTGGGCGCGATGTTGAAGTTGTAGTCGGCCTGCAGGAAGGGGATCGAGGTCTTACCCTGGCGCAGATACTCCTTTATGTCCGATCGCACGCGCGGGAGCACGCTGTCCGACGGGATGCGGAGCTGATCGAAGTTGTCGGAGATGTTGAAGCCGAGGCTGCCGCTGGCCGAAAGCCCGCGGCCGAGCTCCAGCGTGCCGTTCAGGCGCAGGAAGAGCTGATAGAGGATGAACTGCTCCGGACGCCCCAGTGTCGTGCGCAGGCCCGGCCGGATCGAGTAGAAGAAGCCGGGCTTCGACTCGACCTGATAGTTGGCGTCGTCGAGCTTGAGCGGCGCCGGCCCGAACTCGGTGCGCACGAACAGTTCGTCGGTCGAGCCTCGGCCTGCCGTCAGCGCTTTCTCGAGTTCGGCGCGGTAGACGGTGGCCGCCATCGTTTCGAGACCATTCTCGACGAAGACCACCGTCACCGCGACGTAGCGCGGCGGCAAGACCGAGAAGGCCGTGCGGGCGGTGCGTCCCAACCCGGTCGCCATGTTTCGGTAGCGCGCCTGCGCCACGTAGAGCGTGACGGAGTTCGCCTTGAAGTCGGCCGAGTAGAGCCCAATCCCTTGAAATCCCAGATCGGACTGGAGCTTGAGCTTGTCGACGTCGCTCCCAGCGGTAGGGAGATCGGCCGTGGACGGTGACGGCCCGGGAGCAGGAGCCGAAGTCGCATCGACTTTGGCCAACGGGCTAGCGGTGGACTCCCCTGACCGCAAAGGTCGGTCTGCCCCGAACGTCGGCGGCGATGGCCGTGCGGGATCGAGCTCGCCTGCAACGCGAACAACTGGCGGTGGATCAATCTTCGGGCTCGGCCGCACCTTGTCGAGGTTTGTAGTGAATACAAGCTTGAGCCCGAGCTTGTTGCCTCGCTCAAAGCTCGCGCCAACGTGGAGCCACGGTCGAAGGCGATAATCGAGCCCTACGTTGATGGGTGAGTCAACTTCGAATTGATTACCAAGCGCTTCCGACTGATAGTCGTTAGGGTCGTATTCGATCTTAGCGACCAGACCCGAGAGCGGCGTCTCGTAACTCAATCCACCGAAGAATGCGACCCGGCGCCCCTTGAAGTAATCGCCGTTTAGAGCGCCGCCGGTGCCGACGAACTGCCTCCGATCGTCGAAGCTCGACGATAGGAATCTCAACGGATTCTTGATGTGGTTCCGGGTGCTCATGTTGCCCCAGCCGACGCCGAACGACGCGTCGAAGGGGCCAAGCTCTTTGCTGGCTACGAGGTACTCGGATGAGAAGAGCCCGGTGCCCAAGAAGTCGCGCACACCCAGAGCGATAGCGGGTCGAAGCCGCCCTTCGCTCAAAAGCTTTAGCTTCACGTCGAGACCGCGGTCCTTGTAGCTCTGGTCGCCACTGAACTGCGGGAACTCGGAGTACAGCCGGTTGTCGACCGAGCTGTATCTTAACGTCGCCTCAAGCCAAGAAGTACCTTGTACGGTCACGAAGTAGCGTTCGTAGGGGTACACGCGGCTACCGCCGAAGTAGAGCTGCCCCTCTGCCGAAAAGCGTGCCGTCGGAGTTTGGATGAGCCCAACACCGCCGAAATCGTTGACGTGGAGGGTCGGCGGAAATGGGTTCCATTCCGATGCCACGGCGGGAGCCGACAGTAGCGGCAAACCCAAAAGCAGCCAGCGGACCGCAACGCATCGCTTACGCCGCGCCGTTTGCTCTCCAATTTGTCGACGTTTCACGCCCCACCCAACTCCGCCGGCGCAAATGGCGCCCCAACGATTTCATTGCTGCGGCGATGTCGCTATACGGATTGTCGCTTCCTATCCAGAAAAGAATGGACTCGCTTGTACCAAGGTCGCTTTTCGCGCCGAGCCGCACTGACCGCGTTCGGAGGCGCCGGGTTGAGCGCCTGCGTTCCGTTTCGCGACACCTCGCCGTTTTTCGGAACGATTGCAGCCGCCTTAGGCGGGGCTGGCGAAGCAAGCGGATCTGCGTTCACGAGAGCCCAGGTCGAGAACCTCCGTTACGCATCCCTGCAAGCTTGGTTCGATCGCGGCCCGAAAGCCCTGATCATCCTTGCCGAAGCACAGGACCGTCAACGGCTTCTATGGCGTTCGGCGGAGAGGCAATCGATCACGACGTTCGGCCCGTTCGTCGTGTCGGCGCTCGGCATCGACCCGGAGCTTCGCGATACCTCGTTTCAAGGTAAATGGAGCAGCGATCCTCGCGAAATGGTCGGGACTCGAGCGACGCGTGTCCTTGATGTTGCGGTCGAAGGAGAGCGAGCGCTCGTTCATCTGGAGTCCCGCTTCGAAGTCGAAAAGCGGGAGACCCTCACGATTCTTGAACGGACCTACGACCTTCAGCGTGTAACCGAGGTCGTGAGCTCGGGAGGACGCAATCGGTACGAAAATCACTATTGGATCGAACCATCGAGCGGACGCTACTGGAAGAGCCGACAGATCGTCGTTCCGACCCTGCCCCCTCTCAATATCGAAATCCTAAAGCCGGCCACATAGAGAAAAGGGCCGCTCGGTGGAGCGGCCCTTTCTTCTGTTTACCGAGTGCTGGTTGCGCTCGCCGTAGCAGTAGCGGTCGCGGTCGTCGGCGTCGTTCTCGTCGTCGTCGCCGTCACCGTATTCCCCGGCGGGTTCGGGGTCGGCGGCGGGGTGGTGCCGCCACCGTTGTCGTTCGTACCGTCGTTGCCGCCGGTCACGGCAACGAGCGCCGCGGCGAGAACACCCGCGAGCGCGACGGCACCGGCAGTCCCGAGGCCGCCCGTGCCGGTCGACTCAGCCGCCGCGCCGGCGGGCTCACCGGTTGTCGTCGTGGTCGTCGTGGTCGTCGTGGTCGCCTCCGGCGTGTCCGCCGTGGTAGTGACCGTAGTGGAGTTCGGCGCCGAAGTCACCGTCGTGACCGGCTCCGCCGACTGCGCCAGCGCCGCCGCAGGAACCTGCGCCAGCGCGAGAGATCCGATAACCGCCTTAGTGACAAGCCGCATAGCTAAACCCCTGTAGATCAAAATTTTCGGGACACACCCTCGGTCAGACCGTTATCGATTCTATCGCAGAACGCAAGTCCAAACCCTCGTTGCATGGGCGACACGGCGGGGGGTGTGTCCTACTGCCTACACCCAACTACACCAAGTTTGTTAAACTTAAGCATGTTGGATCAGCCAGCGCACCACCACACGCGTGGATTTGAGTGCGCACATCCGATGTGAGCCTGGTGGTTGTCAACCACGCTAGTCAGGCACGTCGCAACATGCGGCTTCGGCTCATGAATTTTTTCACTCGATAGTTCGGTCGAAGTCGAGCATAGGACGACATTGAGATTTTATAACCCAACTTTAGGATCAAAGCCAGACCGGCCAGCGGAGCTGGCAAGAATGACTTATATACTCGATAGAGCTCGGCGTTGGTTCTCAAGATAGCCTTGTAGCTGGAATTCGAGAACCCCCCCACCTCCTGAAGTGTCGACACCTTGCTCGATGTTCTCACGAGTGGATCGTGGCCAAAAATACGCAAAAAATAGTCAATATCGGCCCCCCTCAACTCGAGCGAGAACTTCTCGCGTTTCAATAAATTCGCTCGCCCGAATGTCGAGAAATGTGGATTATGGAGCCCAAATCGCGCCAAATTGAAGCGCGACGGCCAACTATGGGTGATTCGTGCGACTGTCGCACCTCGCACCATAGCTGTGTTGGCCACGAATAAATCGCATGTAGCCAGCGACTCTATCACTTCGGTGGACTTAAGCAGTCCGGAGAAGTAGTCGTCTGATCCGATCCAGCCGATATATTCCGTGTCGCTGGCAGCCAACCCCTTATTGAGGGCGTCAAAAATGCCCCTATCGGGCTCGCTGATCATGACGTCGTCGTTCGTCAGCATCGAGGAGATCGTCGAGACCAGTTCCGGCTTCGATCCGCCGTCAACGACGATGATGCAAGTTTCGCCCGCGTCGTCGAACGCGCGGACGCTTTCGATGGCCCGCACGATCCGAGCATCGTTGAAGCTCGGGATGATGATGCTGAGACGTCGCCTTCCGGAGATGGGCATGGCTCAGAGCTGCTCCCGCCCGGCGATCCACTCGATCATCGAGCGCAGACCTTGCTCGAGCGAAACGGTCGGCTCCCAGCCCAGCACTGCCGTTGCCTTTGAGTAATCGGCACAGCGTCCTCGATCACCGACCGGCTTCGAGGCGTCGAAGCGGATCTCGATCTTCGGATCGACGATGCTAACGATGGTACGCGCCGCGTCGCCGATCGACGTACACACGTTCGGACCGATTTGGATGGGACCGCAGCCCGCCCCCTTATGCAGCGCAAGCATCAGCGCGGCGATGATGTCGTCGACGTGCACGAACGCGCGCCCCTGGGTGCCGTCACCCCAGACGTCGAGTACGCCGGTGCGTCGCGCGAGCAGCGAGCGGTAGGCGATGGCAGGCAGCGCTTGGGCGCGATTCGACTTGTAGTCGCACGGCGTGCCATAGACGTTGTGGAACACGAGCGTGACCGTATCGATTCCGGCATAGCGAGCCATGTAGTCGGCATCGAGCTCACCCATGAGCTTACTCCAGCCGTAGGCCGACTCGGGGTGCGCCGGGAATTGATCGGCCTCCTTGAGAGGCGCTGCGTCGGTGCCGCTTTGCAGGTGTAGCGGAAAGGAACACGCAGTGCCGACGTAGACATAGCGCTTCACGCGCATAAGCTCGGCCGCGGTCGCCACCGACGCGTTGATCAGCAAATTCTTGCGGAAGATGCTGTTCTCGTTGGAAAATACGTAACCTATTCCCGCGACGATGTCGGCCAGATGATAGACGCAGTCCGCGTCGCGCAGATGCTCGCACCAGTCGGACAAGGCCGAAAGGTCTGCGTTGACGAAAGTCAGTCGGTCGTATGAGTCGCCGCACGTCGTGCGAAGATTATCGAGCGAACCCCGCCACAGATTGTCGATGACCACAACCTCGTGCCCGGCGCCCAGGAGGCGCGCGCACAGATTCGACCCGATCATCCCGGCACCGCCGGTGACAACGATTCTCATTCCGCAAACCTTTTCGATTTAGATCTGTACTAGTCGTCCGGAAAGCACCCGGAATAGCACCGACCGCAGCCGGTACAGGAGCGGGCTGGAGTAATAGGCGAACAGCAGCTTCATGGTGAGAGGGAATTTCGGCGAGAGCATTACCGGTAGAACCCGGCCAGCTCGCAGCGCCGCCAGGCCTTGCACGAAAAGCGCGACGTGCTTGTCGATGAAATCGTTGGCGCGCGGCGAGCCGCGGTACTTGGCGTGGAACAGCTCGAACGCACGCATACGCCGCAAGAACCCATCCTTCTTCGCCTCGTAGGGAACTTGGTAGCCGAAGGAATTCCTGCCGTGGATGCGATAATTGTAGAGCGCGTCGGGGAAGTGCCGGTGCGTACCGAAGGCTCGCAAGTGGAGCTGCGTCCAAGTGTCCTCATTCGGCAAATCGGTGGGTAACGGGAAAACCATATCCGCCAAGTCGCGTGAGAACAGCAGAACGCCGCCGCTGAAGTTTGGTCGTCTTACATCTCGCGGCAACGTGATGCCATGATACTTTGGATCTTCGGACATGGTGCGTAATGCGCAGGTTGCGTACACGAGCCCCCCCCGGTTTGTGACGAGCGACATGCGCTTCTCGATGCTGTCCGGCGGTAGCACGTCGTCAGCGGCGAAATAGGCGATGAAATCGCCGTCCGACTGTGCAAAGGCATGGTTGTACGCGAGATTTTTTCCGCGATCCTCCAAGCGAGAAACTTTTACCCGAGGGTCGGCCGCCGCGTGGCGAGCGGCTACGGCAAAGCTGTCGTCGTCGGAGCCATTGTCGACCACAATCAGTTCCCAGTTGATCCAGCTTTGCTTGATGACGCTACGGATTGCCTCATCCAGCCACCGCCCACCGTTGTAGACAGCTAGGAGCACTGAGAGCTTCTCGTTCGACATGGGCAGTCCCACCGCCTAGACGGCTTCAGCGCGACGGTCGCGCGAATGACGCGAGCGGCGTCCCTACGCCTCTCCGCCGGTTCACCAAGGTATTGATTGCGGACACCATAGCGCCGAGCCTGGATCGACCGAGCAAGACCCCGATCGTCAAACCGACCATCGGAAGACCGATTGGCCCGCTGATGAACTGGAGCGTGAGCCAAGCAAGCAGGACCAACTTGAGCTTCCCTTCTATCCGCGAGACCGAGATCGCGATGACTACTGCAACGATCAACAATACACCGTAGAGGCCAAGTGACGCGAGCAGGCTGACCAGTCCACCTCCCCCATGGAATTGAAACGCATCACCAAAGACCGTCCGGTCCAAGAATATTCTCCAGTATTCTTGGAATGAGGTCAGACGAACGAGGATCGACACGTCCTCCAATTCGAAGGCGCCGCCTGCCAAGCTGGCTGCGATCGACAGAAACAACTTCACGAAGCGCAATGAGTCGATAGCGTACACGTTGACGATGAGTGTCACCGCCACCGCGCCCAGCAGTCCGAAGCCGAACACATAGCGGCGACCTGATAAAAAAATGACCATGAGCGCGTACAAGATGCCGTAGCCCGCAAATGACGCGATCAAAAGAAGAACTGTGATGAGTTGAATTATGTGCCGCCTGCGATAATCTAATATGGACCAAACATTCATTCTAGCCAGCAAGAAAATTGTGAATACTTGAAACGCAAAAAATGATGGCTCTGGTGATAGCGTCGACGCACCGCGCCCAGAGGTTCCTACTTGGTAGATCATGTCCGCGGAGCGAGATTGGATTATCGCACTCTCCACCTTCCCAGCAGTCAGAAAGAACAGGATGGTGAAGAACAAGTATGCCGTTAGGGCGGTCAGCACTCGTGGACCGGAAAATATGCGACGATTCAACAGACCCGTCACGGTCGCGATCAGAAACATGATGAATGACGCTACGCGATTGGGATTACTGGCGGCGAAGCCGTTCGCAAGGATACTGAAGCAGAGCCACGCCACCCCGCCCCCAAAGACCACGCCAGCCAGGAGTAGCCCGCCCCTGGGCAGCAACACATCACGGCTGAGACATTGGGCGACCGTTGCGAGCGCGAAAAGCAAGACGAACAGCGTGAAGGTCGGCTGCGTGTCGGTTGACGGCACCAGCGGAACGACGAACGGAAAGGCGGCGGTGACGAAGACGACGAAGCCCGCCGGTCCGCCGCGACCGTCCGGCCGCCGCGACCTCGCAGGAGACCTGCGATCGACAGACAGCGCCTCTTCTCGATCAAACGTTGGCGTCGTCAAGGCACAAGTATATCGGCTATGCGGGAGCCCGCGTCGCCGGACCCGTATATGGCAAGCCCCGCGCTCAGTTTGAAAGTAGGCGCCTTGGCGACAGCCGCGGCAATAGCGTCCGCATCGGCGCCGACTAATTGATTCACCCCGGCCTCGACCAATTCAATCCACTCCGTCTCGTCCCGAAGCGTGATGCATGGGGTCCTGTGGAAGAACGCCTCCTTCTGCACGCCACCGCTGTCGGTTGCGATCATCACGGCGTGTTTTTCGAGCATCACCATGTCCAGGTAGCCGACGGGATCGATCGCACGGATGCTCTCGGGTAGGCTTAAGCCGAAACTTTCGAGCCGCACGGCGGTCCGCGGATGCATGGGCCAGATCAGCGGAGCGGCAGATTTGGAAAGCCCATCCAGAATTTGCGCAAGCCGGCCGGCATTATCCACATTCTCCTGCCGGTGCAGCGTCACGAGCCCAAACTCACCGCTCTCGAGCTCCAGTTGGCTTAGGATCCGGCTCCGGCGCTCGGCGATTTCAGCGTAATGCAGAGCGGCATCGAACATCACATCGCCGACGAGGTGCACCTTAGCGCGGTCGATGCCCTCGCGCTCGAGGTTGCGCACGCCCGCGTTGCTGGGGACGAGCAGCAACTCGCTCAGATGATCGGTGAGCACGCGATTGACTTCTTCGGGCATGCGGCGGTTGAAACTCCGCAGCCCCGCTTCGACGTGCGCAATCGGAATGTGGAGCTTCGACGCCGCAAGGGCGCCGGCGAGAGTGCTGTCGGTGTCACCGTAAACCATCACGACGTCTGGTCTTTGATCCGACATCACTGCTTCGAGCTTTTCGAGCATCCGGCCGGTGTTCTGGCCGTGTGTTCCGCCGCCGATCCCAAGGTGGAAGTCCGGACGAGGGATGTTCAACTCTTCGAAGAACACCTCCGACATGTTGGCGTCGTAATGCTGGCCGGTATGAACGATCAGTTCGGCGACTTCCGGTCCGCGCGCGTGCAGGGCGCGCGAAAGAACCGCGGCCTTGATGAACTGCGGCCTTGCGCCCACCACGGTCAGAATCTTCATATACCCCCCACTCCCGCTTACGATTGCGACCCTACACAGTCCCGCCGCTCCATTCGCGGCCAGGGTGATCAACCGGTTGCGGTCAGCCGTCGCACTTCTTCGAGCAAGACATGCGCCCCGGTGTCGAAGTTGACGCACCGAGCGGCGATATCGGCCGCTTGCTTGTAGCGGGCAAGGTCCGCATCTGTAATCGCCGACAACGCCGTCGCCAGCGCTGCAGGCTCGAACGACCCCGCAACTATGCCGAAGCCGTGCAAATGCAATAGGCGCGCCATCTCGGGCGAAGGGCCGATGGCCACGGCAAGCCGCGCCTGCATGAATTCGAAGAACTTGTTCGGAAGCGCGTGCTCATGATTGAAGTTAACCGGCTTCAAGAGATAGAGGCCGAGATCATAGGAGTTCAGCGCGCGACAGATTTCGCCCATCGGAACGGGCGGCACGAAGCCGATACGGGGATCGGCGGCCGCACGCTCCCTCAGCTCCCGCATGTAGCCGGGATTGGTCTCGACGAGCATGAAGTCGAGCGTGAAGCGATCGTCGAGCAGCGCCATCACGTCGATCATCGTCTCCAGATGGCGGGAACGGATAGTCTGACCATGATGGATCATCCGCACGCGGCCGGGCACGATCGGAGATGGTCGCAGGCATTCGTCGCGAGGCGCGTTGTAGACAACGGCCGGGCGGGTCCCGTAGTTGGCGCCGTACTCGTCGGCGATCCCGTCGCACACCGTCACCATTGAGGCGGCGGCCGGTATATAGGTCTCGCACAGATGGTGGTTGTGCCGGCTGAACAGCAGGCGCCAAGTGAGCTGATCGTCCATCTCTCGCGGCGAGTACTCGTGCGCGTCGAAAAGCACCGGGCGCGCGCCGGCCACCCGCACCGCCGCCGGCAAGGCGGAGAGCTCGTTGGCCACGACCAGTGCAAAGTCGCGACCCGCAACGCGCGCGAGCGTCGCCTGCACCTCCGGTCTGCCGAAATAGTAGCTTTCGGAAAAGCCGGCGAGCAACTTCGCCGCCCAGAACGCCTTGGTCGGGAGGCCGGCGCGCGGCGGCTCCAGCTCGATGTATTCGATACTCGCATCGGGCTTCGGTCCGTATCCCACCACGGTGAGACGGTGATCCGCCTCGAGCAGCTGGATTTGCCGCATCACGCGAGGATCACGCCTGATGGGCGAGTAAGAGATGATGAGAATATCAGCCATCGATCGCACGCACTAAGCCGCCACGAAGGTCTCGTGCCAGCGGAAGAAATTGATCCACCGCCAGACCTGCCAGGAGAAAGGCTTCCTGCCCGAGACGATTCGGTCGAATTCGCGGAGCACCTCCCGCTGGTCGATGAACGGCACGCCAGGATCACTTTCGAGCCAGCCCCGTACCTTGGCCGACATGCCGAGCAACCATTCCTGCTCCGGTGTGGCGAAGCCGATCTTGTCGCGGCGGTCGAGGATTTCGTCTGGCACGATGCCGCGCATCGCCGCGCGGAAGACATGCTTGGTCTCTCCCTTGGGCGATATGAGGTACGCCTCGGGGAGCGAAAGCAACAATTCCACTAGATCGATCGTGAGAAACGGAACCCTGCTCTCCACCGAGAATCGCATCGAATTTCGATCGCCATGGCGTAGCAGCGTAGGCAGCCCCCGCCGCGTCAACGCCTCGGCCAACGCCGCTGCCAACCTCCGACCGTAACGATCCTGCTCGGGCTTGCTGGCTGGGAAGCGGGTCACGATACCGCGTTCTTCGAGGGGGCTCGACCTGATCCAACCCGGTAAGTCGCTCATGCCGTTCAAGCGACGCAGCGCGTGATACAACGGGCCGGAAGAAATCTCACCGACCGCCCGCTTCAAACCATCGCCGCGACTGCGACCAGGCCAGCGCGACCACTCGTTCAGAAACGACCACGCCTCGCTCAGGCGGCCTCTCTCGATCAGGCTGCGGATGCGCTGACCGGGATAACCGGCATAACCTGCCAGCATTTCGTCGGCACCTTGCCCATCAAGTGTCACTGTGATCCCGCGTTCGCGAGCGAGCTGGAACACGCGATACTGGGCATAGATGCTGGTGCTGCCAAACGGCTCGCCCTGGGCAGCGATCATCGAGTCGAGATCGGTCGCCAGTTCTTCCGCGCCGACAAACACCTTGTGCGCCGTCGCGCCGACGTGGGCGTTTACTCGATCGACCCAAACTTCCTCCGACAAGGGACTGCCGCGCGCGATGAAGCTGAAGCTATGGATCGGCAGGTCGGGCTCGACGTGCCGGATCGCACAAACGACCGCCGACGAGTCTATGCCCCCCGACAACGCCGCTCCGAGCGGCACGTCGCTGCGGAGGTGTAGCCGGACGTTGTCGAGGAATTGAGCGCGTACGCGTTCCGCGGCCTGGTCGAAGCTGAGGTCACCGCGCTCCGACACCGACGGTGTCCACCAGCGCTGCGGCTGTCCGAGCCGTCCGTTTTCGAGATCCAGCGTGACGAGGTGTCCCGGCAGGAGATGCAAGACGCCTTCGACGAAGCTTTGCTCGCTGCTGTCGTAGTCGCCATGAACGAGATAGTCGTAGGCGCGCTGCCAGTTGAGACGGACTTGCGCTCTCTTGAGCGCCTTTATCGCCGGCAGCTCCGACGCGAACATGAAGCGCCCATTTTCTTCCGTGTAGAAGAAGGGTTTGATGCCGAAGGCATCGCGCACGCAAGTCAGGGTGCCGGCCTGTCGATCGTGGACGACGAACGCGAACATGCCGCTCAGCCGGACTAAGCAGCCTGTCCCCCACTCGGCCCAACTGGCGAGCAACACTTCGGTGTCCGAGTCGGAAGAGAAGACGTGGCCGCGTCCGCGCAACTCGTCCCGCAGCTCGCGATAATTGTAGATCTCGCCGTTGAATATGAGGCTGTAGCGCCCGGAGGCGCTGTGCATCGGTTGGTGACCGGCCGAGGATAGGTCGATGATCGACAGCCGCGTGTGACCGAACACAACCTCGCCGGTGGGGCAGTCGGCACGCTCCAAACCAGAGTCGTTGGGTCCGCGATGCCCTAAAAGAGCGAGCGCTGACTGAAGCGCCGGTGATGCTGGAACGGAACCGCTCCTGGCCCAGAGTCCGAGTATTCCACACATGTCAACGGCTTCTAATCACCGAACGATAGATATCGACCAACCGTCCCACGACGGCCCCCCGCGAGAAACGAGCCATGAAGTCGTCGCGTATCGCCATCGGGTCGAACGCATCCCACCGGGATGCCATCCGCTCCAGGGCGGTCACCAAGCCGTCGATGTCGCCCACATCGACCAAGTAACCGTTCAGCGCGTTCACTATGTATTCGGGACCGCCGCAGCGTGTGGCGATCACCGGTTTCCCGCTCGCGAGGGCCTCGGCATAGACGCTCCCGAAGGTTTCGTGAAGCGACGGCATGACAAAGGCGTGGCAATCCCGGAACAGCTGCGGCGCGAGGCTTCTCGAGACAGGTCCCAGCCATTCCAGGCGATCCGCGACACCAAGGCGCTCGGCCTGCGCGCGGTACCTGTCGCCGGCGGCTCCCCCGCCACCGATCCTGAAAAGGAACCGGTGTGCCGGCGGATCCCATCGGGCGATCGCCTCAATCAGGTGATGCACCCCCTTCGAGTCGTCGAGACCGCAAACGGTGAGAAAAACAAACTTGTCCAAGCGCGGGGGTCCGGGCACGAAGACACTCTCGTTCACGAGATTCGGTACGACAATCGGCTGGGGATAACCACAGGACGCCATCCCGTCGGCGAGAAATGGGCTTACCGCGACGAGAGCCGAAGCCGTGGCCAATGCCCGATCGATCTCGGGCAAAGGCCTTCCGTCGCGCAACAAACCGGGGAAAGGGAATGGCCCCATGTGCTCGGTAAGCACGAACGGTATGCCGAACTCTTCGGACAACTGTGAGGCTACATAGCCCGCTGGGTAGCAGACGTGCGCATGGATGACGTCCATCGGCCCCGCGGCCCGAATTGCCGCGCGAAGATTTCGCCTGTTCGCCTTGAGCAGACCCTTCGGTCCACCGAAAGGCAAGCGGCCGGACCAGCTGACAGTTGGCTCAAAGAACTCGAGCAGACGCGGTCCGCGCCGAACGGCACGGCCCCTTTGCCGCACGCGCCAGGAGAGCGAGCGGAAGGAGCCACCTAGGTTGCGGAACGGAATATAGCCGTCTTCGTGACCCCAAGTACTCACAAAGATACGCAACTCCGGAGCCAGTTCCGCCAACGCTTCAGCTTGCTCCTTGATGAAAACTCCGCTGATCGGATTGACGGAACTCGGATACCATGATGGCACCAGAAAGATGTTCACCTTTCGACCACTAGGTACATGTGATTGAAGAGGATATGCCGGAGAGGCGTTTTCTTAACGATCGAAAACGCCAAGCGCTTCGCAAAGCCGCCCGATGCCAGTTCCACGTCATAACCAACGCGCGCCTTGCTGAAGCCTGCCCTGCGGGCTGCCCGCTTCAGTGTCAGGTGGTTTTGTTCGTTCAGATGATAGAGCCGATAGTGCTCAGAGGTCGTATCCGGCTGTTGCCTCGGCAACCGAGTACCCCGAAGGAGGTTGTACAGCCTAAATAGATTATACCCGTATCGCCTTTGGAGGGTGTTCGGAAAAGTGTAGATGAGGGCCCTTCCGCCCGGCCGCAAAAGGGAGAAGAGCTTCCTGAAGAACAGGTCTCCTTCCTCAGCAGAGATGTGCTCGATGAACTCGCAAGCCAGAACCCTGTCGAATAGGCCGTCCTTTTCGCTCAGTTCGTCGAACGAAGCCTCCCTAAACTCCGGACTGACATCGAGGCTCCGCGCCTTATGCCTCGCTATCTCGATGGCGTCCTTGGAGAAGTCCACGCCCACAGCCTTGCCGCCACGCTTTGCGTGGTAGATGCAAATCTCGCCTCTACCGCAACCGATCTCAAGCAGTGTGTGCGTCGGCTCCACACCAAGAAGCTCTACGTTCCTTCGGTAGCGATCGAAAAGACGCTCAAAGCTTCCATCGAAGTTGGCAAAGTCGGCATGACCGTCGACCGCATCGAGGAAATACTCCTCATTATAAAGACTCTTTACATCAGTCGACTTCATAACGCCTCATGACCCTCAACATGATCAAATTGTAGATCAGGATCGCCACGATCTCGCATACACTCCAGCAGACAATGGATACAAGAATGCTTTCGTAATATGCACCAACAATCATGGCCGCTGATCTATAGATCAGAAATGCTGCGCTGAAGAAAAGAGTCTGCCGCTCAAGGCCAAGGACGATGTAGGCGGATGATGTTGCGGAACTCACAAACATCGCGAGCAGCATCGGCGAAAGGAGGCCCGCGAGCGCTCCTGCCTCACTCCACTGCGGCCCCAGCACCACTTCGAATAAGGTCGTGCCGAACAGAACCACGACGAGCGACGGGAGCAACCCCAGCGCGAACAGATGCGTCCAGCTTCGGATCACTAGTCGGCGCCCTGCCGCGGCATCCGGCCACAGTGCCGCGAAGCGCTGGTAGAAGACCTGCCCGACGGCCGCTCCGACGACCGCGGTCGGCAAGGCCATGACTCGCCAAGCCATACTGAACTGGCCGGCCAGGTTGGCATCGAACAGGGCGACGATGAGGAGCAGCGGCAGTTGCTGTGTCACCACGTCCAGCAGGGCAGCCGGCAGTAGAAACTTGGGAGCCGAGCGATGCTTGCGCACTGCTGCGATGACGTCATGCCGCCCGAAACTCACGTCAAGCTTGGCGATTTCCCGCCAGCAGAGCGCGGCCATCACCGATATCGCCAGGACCTGAGCGAAGAGGAGCCCGGACTCCAAGCGCCACATTCCGAAGATGATCGCGGCGGCAGAGATGCAGAAAGCTTGCAGGACGCGGAGTGAGGCTATGGCCTCGAACCGCTGCCTGCGGTTGAGCATGGCGTACAAGCCGTTGAGGCACGCGCTGACCGATCCGGCTCCCAACGCGATAACGAGCCAAGATTTCAGCCGGGCATATTCTTCGGGCACGAGTGCCTCCCACGGCGTGGCCGAAGCCAAAGCCATGAGGATCAAGCCTCCGCCGAATGCCAGGACTATGCAGGCAGCCAGTACCGCGCCGGACTCGCCGTCCGATTTCGGAAGCTGAATGACCGCGTCGTAACGCAGCGTAACCGCCACTGCGGCGATACTTGAAAGCGCGATGAACACACCGAAGTCCGCGAAGTCTACCGGTGTGTACAGTCGCGACAGAAGGGGGATAGCGAGGAAATTGATGGCCTGCGCCGCCACCATGCCTGCCGTGAGTATAGCAGCCGACTTCGCGAACGACCTCACGCGATCTCGGCCCTGAAGGTGTCAGGCCGCAAGGCGTCGGAAGGCAGCGACCACCTCGTCTTGATGAGCCGGCAGGATGTCGGGGCTCATCGGCAGACTCATAACGCTTTGCGCGGCCTGCGCCGATATGGGCGTTGCTCCGGCGCTGCATAGATCGAGGTACGCGGGCTGCTGGTTCAGAGGAACCGGGTAATGCACCGCCGTGGGAATTCCTCGCGCGCTGAATTCGGATTGCGTCGCTTTTCGGTCGTCGACGAACACCGTGTACTGCGCGAACACACTGGTGCGATCGGGCCGCTGGGTCACCCGCGCAACGCCGGCCGCGTCCATGAGGCGATTGTAGCGCTCGCCGATCTCAAGCCGCCGCGCGATCTCCCACTCGAAGCGTTCGAGCTTCGCGAGCACGATCGCGCACTGAAGCGTATCCATGCGGCCGCCGACGCCGATGCGGGTGTGGACGTAACGCTGGCTTTGGCCGTGCACGCGTATCTCACGGCAGGCTTGGGCAATACCGTCATCGCTCGTGAAAATGGCGCCGCCGTCGCCGTAGCAACCGAGTGGTTTGCTCGGAAAGAAGCTGGTGCACGCGATCTCGGACAGGTTGCAGCTCTTCCGCCCCCTGTACTCGGCGCCGAAGCTCTGCGCCGCGTCCTCAATCACCGCGATGTTGCCGTGCCGCGCGGCGATCGCGTTGATGTCGTCCATGTCGGCCGGCTGGCCATAAAGGCTGACTGGCATGATCGCCCGCGTCCGATCGGTGATCGCGGCCTCGATCTTGGTCGCATCGATGTTGCATGTGTCGGGTTCGATGTCGACGAACACCGGGACGCCGCCAAGGAGCACGATGACCTCGGCGGTCGCGACGAACGTGAACGGCGTCGTGATGACCTCGTCCCCCGGCTTCAGCCCGAGCGCCATCAGGCTGATCAGCAGTGCCTCGGTACCGCTGGCGACCGTGATGCAGTGCCGTGCGCCGGTATAATCCTCCAAACGCTCCTCAAGCTCACGGACTTCTGGTCCCATGATGTACTGGCCATGTTCGAGGACGCGGTTGATGCGGTCCTGTATGCGCGGTTTCAGAGCCGCGTACTGGGCCTTGAGGTCGATGAAGGGGATCATTGCGGCAGACATGTCACTTCTCCGTTCTGGAGCCTGTACGTATCACCTGTCGACGCGCATACCGCGTCACCGCCGCCCGTGAGTGGCAGTTCCAGGCGTTCGCCGTGTCGGCTCATCCAGCCGATCTGGCGCGCCGGCACACCGGCCATGAGCGAATAGGGACGCACGTCGCGATTGACGACCGCGCCTGCAGCAACGAAGGCATACTCGCCGATCGTGGTGCCGCAGACGATGGTGCAGTTTGCGCCGAGCGTCGCGCCCTTCTTCACGAGCGTCCGGCGGTACTCGTTCTTCCGTTCGACGGCGCTACGCGGATTGTAGACGTTCGTGAACACCATGCTCGGACCGCAGAACACATCGTCCTCTAGGGTCACCGCGTCGTAGACGCTGACGTTGTTCTGGATCTTGACGTTGTCCCCGATGGTGACGTCGTTGCCGACAAAAACGTTCTGCCCGAGCGAACAGCCCGAGCCGATGCGGGCCTTGGCGCACACGTGGACCCAGTGCCAAACGCGCGTACCCGCACCGATCTGCGCGCCGTCATCGACGATCGCTGTTGGATGGATGAAAATGGCTTCGATCCTTTTCGACTCGACCGATCGCCCGATCAATATTCGAGCGGCAACGAGACGGTCTTGCCGTCTCGCGCAGACAAATAGGCGGCGATTAAGACCTCAAGCGATTTAAGGCCTTCGCGGCCGTCCGTCTCCGGCTCCGCCTCGCCGCGCAGTGCTTCGACGACGTTGCGGTAATAGATCGGGTGTCCGAAGCCGTAAACCGAGGTCGTCTCGTAGTTCGCGCTCTGAATTTCTGCGTCGTAATCCCGGGCTTCCTCGAACTCCCACATCTGGATGTCGTTGACCGCGACGCCGCCGACCCGAACCGTCCCCTTCTCGCCGAGGATGGTGATGCTCCCCTCAAGGTTCCGCGGATAGGCCAGCATGGTCACGCTCATCGAGCCGAGTGCCCCGTTGCGCCACCTGACGTTAAGGACGCCGGTGTCCTCGACCTCGATGTCGCGCGTGGTGCTCATCATGGCCTGCACCTTGTCGACGGGTCCGATCAGCCAGTCGAGCAGGTCCACGTAGTGGCTGGCCTGGTTCATGAACGCACCGCCGTCGAATTCCCAGGTGCCACGCCACTTGGCCTGATCGTAGTAGGACTGCGGTCGCGACCAGAAGACGTTCAGATGCACCATGTGGATCTTGCCGAACCGCTTCTCCTCGATCGCTCGCTTGAGGAGCTGGAGCGTGGTGTTGCGCCGGTTTTGCTTCACGACGAAGAGACGCACGCCTGCTTCGTCGCAAGCTCTAACCATTCGAACGCCGTCGTGCCAACGCGTCGCCATCGGCTTTTCGGTCATGACGTGGACCTTGTGGCGGGCGGCGAGCACGGCCTGATCGGGGTGGGTGCCGCTGGGCGTGCAAAGCACGACCATGTCGACTTGCTCGCTCGTGAGCATTTCCTCGAGGTCTAGGTAGCCCTTCACGCCGTAGCGCTCGCTGTGCGCCTGAAGGACCTGAGGGCTGGTGTCGCAGACCGCCACCAGTTCCAGGTCGCCGCCGTGCGCCTCGATCGAACCGAAGTGGTTTTTCGAGATGCGGCCGCACCCGACGACAGCCACCCTGATCTTGCGGCCCACGATGGCCGAGTGGTGAAGCATACTAACCCCCCGTTTCGATGACACGCTCAGAGGCGGAAAACCGTGAAGCCGGCATCACGAAGCTCATGGCGGTTGTACAGCGCCTTTACGTCAGCCAGGACCGGCTTGTCGCCGCGGCAAAGGGCGCGCAATGCCCTCGGCGACAGATCGCGATACTGATCGTGCGGCACGGCGACAACCAGCGAATCCACGGGGCTGTTCGCGTCGAGCGTGCCGAGCGTCAAGCCGTACTCGTGCTCCACCTCTTCGCCGCTCGCCCAGGGATCGACGGCCACGACGTTGACGTTCCACTTCTGGAGTTCGGTGATCAGGTCGATGACCTTGCTGTTGCGGATGTCCGGGCAGTTCTCCTTGAATGTGACGCCCATCACGCCGACCGTGCTCCGCGGCACGTCGATGCCGTTGTTCAGCATGAGCTTGATCAAGTTCCGGGCCACGTAGCGGGCCATGTTGTCGTTGATGCGGCGGCCGGCGAGGATCACCTGCGGATGGTACCCAACCTCCTCGGCCTTGTGCGTGAGATAATAGGGATCGACGCCGATGCAGTGGCCCCCGACCATGCCGGGCCGGAACGGCAGGAAGTTCCATTTGCTTCCGGCTGCCTCGAGGACTTCGACTGTGTCGATGCCCAGACGGTCGAAGATGACCGAGAGTTCGTTCACGAGCGCGATGTTGAGGTCCCTCTGCGTGTTCTCGATCACCTTGGCCGCCTCGGCCACACGGAGACTGGTCGCGGGGAACGTGCCGGCCTCGATGATGCTCGCGTAAAGACCATCGACGGCCCGCGCGGCCTCCGGCGTCGAGCCGCTGGTGATCTTGCGAATTTTCGTCAGCGTATGGACCTTGTCGCCCGGATTGATCCGTTCCGGGCTGTAGCCACAGAAGAATTCGCGGTTGAAGACCAGGCCGGAATGCTTTTCCAAGACGGGCACGCAGACTTCTTCGGTGCAACCCGGGAACACCGTCGACTCGTAGATGACCAGCGCGCCGGCACGCATCGCCTTGCCCACCGTTTCGCTGGCCCTGATGAGCGGGGTGAGATCCGGGCGGTTGGCCTTGTCGATGGGGGTCGGAACCGTGACGATAAAGACGTCGCAGTCGCGAAGCGCTCCGACATCGCTGGCGAACGCGAGCTGCGTGGCCTTGGCCAGGTCGTCGGGGGTGACCTCGAGGGTACTGTCGCGACCGGCTGCGAGCTCGTCGATCCGGGCCCGATTGATGTCGAACCCCATGACGGGCCGGATCTTGCCGAATTCAACCGCGAGCGGAAGACCAACGTAGCCGAGGCCGATCACCGCGACCTTTGCATTGTCAAGGTTCATTCAGGAAGACTCCGCATCCATTGAGCACGGACCGACCGAGCGTCAGCGCGAATTGGCCGAAGAAGGCACCATCCAAAGTGAACGGCGCGTCCGCAAGAGCGCCCCGCGAGCCCTTGATCGCCACCGCCCTTAGGCCGCGGGATTGAGAGCGCGCTCCCGGTACTTCGAAACTTGGGTCGTGAGCAAGGCAGTTCCGATCCCGACCACCCCGCCTACGACAAAGCCGATGATGAGCACGAGAGTCGGGACCGGGTTCGTGGGGCGGAGCGAGGCCGCCGCCGGATCGACAGGCTCGGCGGCGAACGCCAGAGACGAGCTGGCCATCATCCGGTTTCGCTCCTGCTCCGCCAATGCCTGGGCTAAAGCGGTACGATGTTCGATCAGCCTCGCTGTCTCGAGTTGCCCGGCCAAATACCCGATGTACTGCGTCGCCCGATCTCGCGCGCGGCGCCGAAGACCGCTGTCCAGCACTCGATGGATTTCTGCCAGGAACTCGGCCGCGAACCGTGGATCTTCGTGCGAGTATACGAGGGTCATGACCGGTGACTCGGCGTCGTCCAAAACCTCGACGTTCCTCTCGATGTAGTCTTGCAGCCGGGCAGCGTCCGGACGACGCCATGCGTAGTTCGGGATTCCCAAAACGGACTTTACGACCAGGATGACGGACCGGACCGGACCGGGGCTCGGCTCGACGAAGCGCTGTGCTTTCTCGTCCCACTCATCGGCGAAGATGACCTTCATGAGATCGGGGCGCCGGGAAAGAGCCTCCGCGACGGAGCGGGAGGCCACGCCCTCCTTATAAAGCAAGAAGGACATGCTCCCAGGGTCTTGGCCTACGCTAATGCCGGCGATCGAGGCAAGGCCCGCCAGCCCGCCTAGCCTCGATCCCGATCCCGATTGCGTCGATTGCGCGGGAGTTACCTTCAGCCGGGCGGTGTACTCGTAGGTCGCGCGCTGGAGATAGAGGACGGCAGCTAGTAGACCTACGGCGGTGAAGGCGCCGATCAGCCAGCGTCGTCGCCAGATTTCGGTCAGCAGTTCGAGAAGTTCTATCTCGTCCCCAGCCGAGCCAACTTCGTGGACTCTGTTGTTCATGATCTTTCGTAGTCGCCCCCGGGCTGTTCGCGTGTTGTCCGCGCCCTTCCCTTAAGCGGCGGCCTGAGATTTAACCAGCGGCGTTGTTGTCCTGGGATGCGTTCGCCAAGAGCGCCAGCAAGCAGCCTCAAGTCGCTTTAGAATTGTTTTATTCGCTGTCAGGCTACATGGTGCGGCCACTCGTCCGCTTATCCGAAAAGTTCGGGCCTGCGAATTCGCAGCGCCTGAAGGAGAGTTAGAAGCTTCCCGTCCCGCAGGCGCCGCTCTTCCACCATATGCCATAACTCAGCGAGCGACAGTTCGTGTACGAGAATATGTTCTTGCTCCTCGTCGAGACCGCCGCCGGGACCGACCCGGTCACTAGCGCCGTAACTTGCTAGATAATAGTCGATCTGTTCGGTAGAGTTGCTCGGCATACTCCAGATTAACCCGATGTGCTCGACTTCGCGGAGTTTGACCCCCGCTTCTTCGAGAGCTTCGCGCCGGACGCAGTGCATCGGATCCTCTTCATCGAGAGTACCCGCGATGGCTTCCAGCATATTGGCCTCACCGAGATAAATGACTGGGGCGCGAGGCATCGAAACGACCAAGCCGACTTTTCGATCGGGATCGAAGGGCAACACGCAGACTGCTCGGTTATTGAGCATAACGTGTCGCTCGGCTTCACTACCGTCCGGAAAGCACACGCGCACGAGCAAGAGGCTCATCCAGCCCCGGTAAATCTCTTTGACTGCGCTGAGGCTCATTGCGTAGCCCATAGCTGTGGCAGAGCAGATTCGTCCACCGACTTGGAGCGACGGAAGATGCTATTCGCTTTGGGGTGTTCCCCGCACCACGAGCTAAATTATCGGGCCCCGAGCGAGTCTAAAATGCTGAAAGGAACGAGGCTTTATCACAACTGGGCCGGCATCAATCCGCAGTCGGCGCGCCGCAAGTCAGCGTGGTCCGTATGTTTCGTGGGTCCCCCGGCGCTCGGGCAGCCTGTCTCGCACTGGAATTCGGGTTGGCCCGAACCGAGGGTTCCTGAGACCGAAATATTCCATAGCGCCAGCGACCGCAGTTTCGATGCGATCATCGCCGAGATGGACCGATTGCGCATCGGCGCTCAGCTTGAAGTGATCGCCGACCCGGTAAACAGCAATGGGGGAGAGGCGCCCTTCGCTATTCTCGCCCCAGATTGTGCCTACCCGATTGATCATTCCTCACTCCTCGATTGGTCCGCCAGCGTAACGCGCTAGGCGGCCCGGGTGTTTCGGAACCAATTGGATTTACGATCCGTGTGCGCCCTTTTGTTGTCGCTTCTTGAATCGAGGCTTCAGACGTTTCGCCGCAGGTAGTCTTCGTAAGCGCCTTTGATGCCGTCGCGCAGCGGGGTCTTGGCGGTCCACCCCAGTCCGGTGAGCCTGGAGACGTCGAGCAGCTTCCTCGGCGTCCCGTCGGGCTTGCTGGTGTCGAACGCGAGTTGGCCTTCGAAGCCCACGACCTCGCAGACCGTCTCGGCGAGCTCGCGGATGGTGACGTCCTCGCCGGTGCCGACGTTCACGAGCGGGCCGTCGTAGCCCCGCTCCATC
>Ga0164290_1000932_pt1 | contig 64681 bp, 61 predicted proteins | sample Micstemetagenome_FD_108782 | JGI IMG/M metagenome (GOLD analysis project Ga0164290, IMG submission 108782) | Contaminated culture microbial community from soil near Moab, Utah, USA - Microcoleus steenstrupii SON62 (Illumina Assembly) | ecosystem: Environmental > Terrestrial > Soil > Soil crust...
CGCGGCGCCGCGGGCGAGCTCATCGAACTGATCGAGGCAGCATGATCACGCGGCATTTCATCGACGTGCGCGACCGCGACGGCTCGGCCCGTCGCGTCCACTATCGGCGCACGGGCGAGGGACCGCCGCTGCTGTTTGTCCACCAAAGCCCGCGCTCGTCGGCCGAATACGTACCGCTGATGCGCGAGTGGGCGGGGCACTTCACCTGCATCGCCCCCGATTCGCCCGGCTTCGGCCAGTCGGACCCGCTGCCCGGCGTCCCGGAGGTGGAGGACTTCGCCGACGCCACCGTGGCGTTCATGGACGCCGTCGGCCTCCGGCGGACCGCGGCCTACGGCTTCCACTCGGGCGCGATCATCCTCGTGACCGCCGTGAAGCGCCACCCGGACCGGTTCGCGGCGCTCGGCGCCGGCGGCTACGCCGTGTGGACCCCGCAGGAGCAGGCGCTGTTCGGCGAGCATTATCTGCCGCCCTTCGTGCCGAGCGGCTACGGCGAGCACCTCACCTGGCTGTGGGGCCGCATCCTCGAGCAGAGCTGGTTCTTCCCCTGGTTCGATCCGCGGCCCGAGACTCGGCTCCGGATGGCGCACGACGATCCGGACGCGGTCGACGCGATCGTGCGCGAGATGCTCGACGCGGGCGACGCCTACCGCGCCGGTTACGGCGCGGTGATCCGCGCCAACCGCGACGTGCCGCCGCCCGGCACGCCGACGCCGCCGGTGCTCATCGCGGCGTACGACGGCGACCCGCTGCAGGCGCACATCGACCGGCTGGGCGAGCTCCCGGCGACGTGGCGGGCCGAGAAGGTGCCGACGCCCGCCGACCTTGAGGCGGCGGTGCTCGCGCACCTGCGCGCGGCGCCGCAGGACGCCTGCCCGCCGCTCGGCGAGTCCGCGGACGAAGGTTTCGTGCCGGTCGCGGCGGCCGGGTTCGACGGCCTGATCCATTGGCGCGGCCGGCGCGACGCCGAACGCTTCGTGCTGCACGCGCCGGGCCGCTCCTGCGAGGCCGTCGTCGACGACCGGGCGCTGGCGATCGACCTGCCCGGCCACGGGCTGTCGGACGATTGGTCGGCGCGTCCCGCCGGTGCCGAGGCCTGGGCGGAGGTCGCCGCCGCGTCGATCCGGGCGCTCGGGGCCCGACCGTCGATCGCGGTCGGCGAAGGCGCGAGCCTGTTTCTCGCCGCGCTCGCTGCGCGCGCCGCCGGCATCGGCGCGGTCGGCGGCTTCGACGTCCACCTGCCGCTGCCCGCCGACGCCGCGCGCTGGGCGGAGGCGGAGCTGCCCGATCTCGCGCCCGACCGCCACGCGGCCTATCTCCACCGCGCCTGGAACATGGTGCGCGCGCGCCACTTCTTCTGGCCCTGGTTCGCGGCCGGTCCGGCGAACGCGCTGCCCTTCGATCCGGCCGACGTCGCGCCCGAGCGCCTGGCGCGCGAGCACCGCGAGGCGATCCGCGCCCGCGCGGGCCGGCCGCTGCTTCAGGCGCTGCTCGCGCTCGACCGCGAGGCGACGCTCGCCGACGCCCCCGTCGCCTGGCTCCGCATGGACGGTTGGGCGCGGTCGCGGTCCGACGTCTGGAAACCGTCCCACAACATCGAATGGAGGAACTAATGGGTATCCGCGAGGACATGCCGCTCCTGGCGCGCCACGAGGGCGTGTGGGACGGCTTCTACCGCTACTACGACGCCGACGGGAACAAGGTGGACGAGCACCGCTCGCGGCTGTTCTGCCGCTTCCCCGACGACGGGCCCCATCCGTACCACCAGACCAACCACTACACCTGGGACGACGGCCGCACCGAGGTGCGCGACTTCCCCGCGACCTACGCCGACAAGCGGGTCTGGTGGGACAACGAGCTCATCAAGGGCTGGGCGGCCGAGGTCGGTCTCGACGACAAGAACCGCACCGTGATGCTCTACTGGCAGCGCCAGGGCGATCCGAGCCTCTACCTCTACGAGATGATCCAGATCGCCGACGACGGCAACACGCGCTGCCGCACGTGGCACTGGATCCGCGACGGCAAGCTCGAGACCCGCACCGCGATCGAGGAGCGGCGGGTGACCACCGACTGGCGCAGCCTCGAGGGGCAGACGGGGTGATCTATTCCGCGAGCGTGCTGGGCGGGACGAGCCGGATGCCCTTGGCCTCGAGCGTCGCCGACCAGTCCTTGAGCGCGGCGACCGTGCCGGGGAGCGGGCGCGCGTAGCCGATCGCGTGCCCCTGCGCCTTGGCCTGGGCCTCGAGCGCCGCGAGGTTGGCCGCGACCGAACCGCTCTCGTCGAGGAAGCGGTCGTTGGCCTCGGCGCGCACGCCGATCTGCCGCGCGGTCGCGACGGCGACGCTCTTCCCCGAGGCCCGCGCGTCGAGGTAGGCGAGGCGGCGCTTCGCCAGCTCGGACAGCACCGGGCGCAGCGCGCTTTCGCTCTCGCTGAACGCCGAGCCCATGATGCCGGTCACGCCGACCGCGCCTTCGACGCGCGCCAGCGTCCAGTCGAGCCGGCGCAGGTTCTCGGCCGGCTGCACGCCGACCAGCAGCGTGTTCTTGCCCGGGCTCACCCGCGGATAGGATCTGGGCTGCATCGGCACGCCCGCCCAGATCTCGTGCCCGTCGGCCCGCGCGGCCTTTCCGAGCGCGCGCACGTCCGGGTAGGGCGTGAAGGCGAGGCCGACCTCGGCCGGGAGCGCCGCGATGGCGGCGCGCGCCTGCGCCGGGTTGTCGCCCACGTCGGTCAGCACCACGGCGATGCGCGGGCCCGTGTGCTCCGGCGCGAGAGGCGCGGGCTCGGGCGGCGGCAGCGCCGGCTCGGCGGCCGGTCGATCGTCGATCGGCGGCTCGGCGGCGACCGGGGTCGCCGGTGCGGTCAGGGCGGGGACGTCGGCCGCCGCGGCCCGGACCGGCGGGGCGGCCGCGACGGCCGTTGCCGGTTCGACGAACGGGCGGAGGAGGTGCGCGAACAACGTCGCGACGCCGACGAACAGCGCGGAGAGCAGCAGGACGCGCAACGGCGTCGCCAGCCCTCTCCGCGTCCCGTCCCCGACGTCGCTCACGCGCCCCCCGTGCGGGCGATCAGCGCCGCGTGAGCTCGGCGGTGGTGACCCGGCCGTTCAAGCGGTTGAGCATCTTCAGCGCGTAGTCGAGCTGATAGTCCTCGATGCCCTGCTTCTTGAGGTCGGCCGCGGTCGCGGTGAAGCGCGGATCGGGCTTCACGTCGCGCTCGATGTCCTTGTCGTTTGCCTTGGCCTCGTTGATGAGGTGGCGGCGGAGGTCCGCCTCGCGGATGCGAGGCCGGTTGCCGTAGTCCTCGTCGGACAGCTGCGGGACGGCGATGTCGGGCTCGATGCCGGCTTCCTGCACCGAACGGCCCGACGGCGTGAAGTAGCGCGCCGTCGTCAGCCGCAGCGCGGTGTCCTGCGACAGCGGGATGAGCGTCTGCACCGAACCCTTGCCGAAGCTCTGCTGGCCCAGGACGATCGCGCGGCGATGATCCTGGAGCGCGCCCGCGACGATCTCGGCCGCCGAGGCCGAGCCTTCGTCGACGAGCACCACGATCGGCTTGCCGTCCGTGAGGTCGCCCGCCTTGGCGTAGTAGCGCTGGATGTCGTCCTTGCGGCGGCCGCGCTGCGAGACGATCTCGCCGCGCTCGAGGAAGGCGTCCGCCACCTCGATCGACTGGTCGAGCAGGCCGCCAGGGTTCGAGCGCAGGTCGACGACGTAGCCGGTCAGCTTGGGACCGAGCTGCTTCTCCAGCGCGGAGATCGCCTCGCGGGTCGCCTCGCCGGTCTGCTTGTTGAAGGTGGAGATGCGGATGACGCCGATGTTGCCCTTCGTCTCCCACTTCACCGGCTTGAGCTGGACGATCTCGCGCTTCAGCGTGAGGTCGATCGGCTTGGGCGCGCCCTCGCGGGCGACGGTGAGCTTGACGGCGGTGCCGGGCACGCCGCGCATCTTGTCGACCGCCTCGTTGAGCGTCACGCCGTAGATGAGCTCGCCGTCAATGTGCGTGATGTAGTCGTTCGCCTTGATGCCCGCGCGCGCCGCGGGCGTGTCGTCGGTCGGCGCCACCACCTTGACCGCGCCGTCCTCCATCGTGACGGTGAGGCCGAGGCCGCCGTACTCGCCCTCGGTGGTCGTGCGCATCTGCTCGAAGTCGCGCGCGTTGAGGAAGCTCGAATGCGGGTCGAGGCTGGTGAGCATGCCGTTGATCGCGCCTTCGAGCAGCGTCTTGTCGTCGACCTTGTCGACGTATTCGACGCGCACGCGCTCGAACACGTCCATCAGCTGGTCGAGCTGCCGGTAGGTCTCGGCGCTGTTCGCCTGCTGCGCGACGGCCGGGGCCGAGGCGGTGAGCGACGAGGTGGCGTAGCCGGCGGCCAGGCCGACGATGGCGGCGCCAACGGCGTAACGGGTCGGACGCGACGACATGTAAGCGGGATCCCTCTTCTCGTGCCTTACTAACATAGCACGCTTCGCACGTTCTGCGAGGGCGGAAGCGGTCGCATCGACGCGCCGGCTCAGCCTTGCGACGATTTGTGCTCGGCGAGGAGGGGCAGGGGGTCGACCGGCTCGCCCCCGGACCGCACCTCGAAGTAGAGCGTGGGCTCGGCCGGCCCCATCCGCCCCACGGGCTGTCCGGCACGCACCGCCTCGCCCGCCGTCACGCCGGCGCTCTCCAGCCCGGCGAGCAGCGACAGCAGATGCTCGCCGTGCTCGATGATCACGATGCGGCCGTAGGTGCGGAACAGGCCGGTGAACGCCACCCGCCCGTCGGCCGGGGCGGCAATCTCGGCGCCCGCGGCGGTGCGCCAGCGGACGCCCTGGAGCGTGACGCCGAGCTCGTTCGCCGAACCGAAGCGCGACACCAGCCGTCCGCTCGCCGGCATCGCCATCGCGATCCGCGGCGGCGCGGCCGGCTCGCGCACGGCCAGTTCGTCCAGCAGCGCCTCGAGCGTCGCGACGCGCGACGCGAGCGCCGCCCCCGCCGCCTCCAACCGCCGCCGGTCGATCGCGAGCCTGGCCTGGACCTCGTCGAGCCGCGCGCGTTCGGCGACGAGCTCGCGGCGGGTCGCCGCCGTCCGCTCGATCTGGGCGCGCAGGGCCGCGGTGCGCGCGCGCAGCCGCGGCACCAGCGCGTCGAGCATCAGGCTCACCCGCGCGGCGTCGATCGCGCTCTGCGGCTGCGCGAGCAGGAGGAGGCGCGGCCGCTGCGACAGGGTCTGGAGCGCCGCGAGCAGGCGGGCGACCTCGGTCTGCTGCGCGGCGAGCTGCGCCCGCTGCGCCTGGCGCCGCCGGTCCAGCTCGAGGACGTGCGCGCGGATCGCGGCGACCCGCGGCTCGGCGGCGGCGATGCGTTCGGTGATCGAGGCGACGGCGGCGGCGTTCGCGCGCGCCTCCGCCTTGGTCGAGGCGAGTTCCGCCGAGCGGTCGCCCGGACCGGGCGCGGCCGCGCTCAGAACCAGAAGCGCGACCCCCGCGGTCGCGGCCCGCAGCCACATCGTCATCCCTCCCGATGGTAGGGATGATTAGCGAGGATCGAGGTCGCGCGGTAGAGTTGCTCGGCGAGCATGGCGCGCACCATGAGGTGCGGCCAAGTCGCGGGGCCGAAGCTCAGGAGCAGGTCGGCCTTGGCGCGCGTCGTCTCGTCGTGGCCGTCCGCGGCGCCGATCAGGAAACGCGCCTCGCGCACGCCGGCGTCTCGCCACCGCTCCAGCCGGTCGGCGAGCTCGCGCGAGCCCAGCGCCCGGCCGCGCTCGTCGAGCGCGATCGTGACCGCGGGGGCGGGCGGCTCGGGGACCTTCGCCGGCCCGGCGTCGGGCAGCTCGGTCACCGCGGTGGGCCACGCGATGCGCTTCAGGTAGCGCTCGACGAGCTCGGCCTCGGGGCCGCGCCCGATGCGGCCGCGCGCGACGATGTGGAGGCGCAAGCTAGTGCGTCGTCGCGCCCGGGCGGATCGGCGCGCCGTCGCCGTCGAAGGCCCACATCTTCTCGAGGTTGTAGAAGCTGCGTACCTCGGGGCGGAAGAGATGGACGATCACGTCCTGCGCGTCGATCAGGACCCAGTCCGCGGTCGGCAGCCCTTCGATCTTGACGCTGCGGCCCAGCTCTTCCTTGATGCGCTGGGCGAGCTTCTCCGCCATCGACGCGACCTGTCGCGTCGACCGGCCGCTCGCGATCACCATGTGGTCCGCGATCGCGGTCTTCCCCTTGAGCGGGATGGTGGTGACCTCCACCGCCTGATCGGCGTCGAGCGAGCGGAGGATGAGCTCGTGAAGCCCGGCGACGGCCGGATCTTCGTCGGTCGCGCCGGGGGTGACGGCGACTTGGGGGGCTGGCAAGCGGGTTATCCTTTCATCATTGCCGTGTACCGGTCCGCCCAGCGCGGATCGCGGGCTCGGATCGCGGTGGCGGACTGCGGCGACAGCCTGATGTCGAGGACGACGATCGCCGGCAGCTTCCACCTCGTCCAGTTCTTCGCGTCCCCTGCCCGGCGGCGGAACCGCCGGAACCACGCCATCGCGGGGGCGAACAGGCCGTCTCCAATGTAGTGCGGGCGCGCCATCACCGCAATCGGCACCCCCGCCGCCAGCCGCCGCCAGGACCGCCAGCGATGGAACTGCACGAGGTTGTCCGCGCCCATCACCCAGACGAAACGCTTGTCCGGGTGGCGTCGTTGCAGTTTCGCGACCGTATCGACCGTGTAGACCGTGCGCAGCCGCGCCTCGATCGCCATCGGCCGGACGCGCGGATGCCGCGCCGCGGCCCTGGCCGAGGCCAGCCGGGCGGCGAGCGGCGCCATGCCCGCGGCTTCCTTGAGCGGGTTCTGCGGGCTCACGAGCCACCAGACCTCGTCGAGGCCGAGCCGCCGCATCGCCTCGAGGCTGATGTGCCGGTGCCCCTCGTGCGCCGGGTTGAACGAGCCGCCGAGCAGGCCGACGCGGGTGACGGGTCGCACGCCGGGGCCGGCCGTCAGAGCGGAATCGACACGAGGAGCGGGTCGTCCGGCAGGCTGCCCGCCGGGATCCCGGTCTGCGTCATGACCACGAGGCGGCCGTCGGCCACCGCGGCGGTCGTGGCGCCGTTGAGCAGCGGGTGACCCGAGGCCAGCACCTCGACCTTCGCGTCGGCGCCGTCGCGCGCCGCCGGCTCGATGCGGAGCACGCGGATCGGCTGCGTGCCGTTCTGCACCGCGAGCAACCGCCCCTCGTGCCAGATCAGGCCGTCGATGCCGATCAGCGCGGTCCGTCCGCCGCCGACCTCGCGGGTGGACCCGGTCGCCGGATCGACGACCAGAAGACCGTTCGCGTGCGCGACGTACAGGCGTCCGCCGCCGAAGGCCACGCCGTTGGGATAGGCGAGCGGGCGATCGAGTTCGAGCGGCTCGGCGGCGTCGCCCGTCACCAGCCACAGCCGCCCGCCCGTCGAGTCGGTGACTGCGAAGCGCCCGTCGGGGAGCCGCGCGCTGTCGTTGCAGAACACCCGCTCGGCGTCGAGATCCACCCGGTCGCGCAGCTCGAGGTCGGGCAGGGCGAGGCGCACGAGGCGGCCCTTGCCCGCCGTCTCGTCGCTGACGCAGGCGACCAGCTCGCGCCGCGCCGCGTCGACGCGGAGTCCCACCACGCCCCAGCCCTCGTCCGGACGGTAGAGCCGCCGGAGCCCGTCGGCTTCGACGCGGTAGACGCCGTCGCGCAGCGCGCCGAGGTAGAGCGTGCCGTCCGCCGTCGCCGCGACGCCTTCGGGTTGCCGTCCGACGAGACCGAGCCGGGTCCGCACCGTCACGTCGCCCCGGGGCGCGGCGTTGGCCGCGAAGCGGTCACGGACCGACGCGAACGCCGGCAGGTCGCGCAGCGAGGCGAAGGCCGGATCGGCCGCCGCCTCAAAGCCCCAGCCGGCGTCGGCGAGGCGGCCCAGCAGCGCGATCGCGTCGGCGGCGCGGCCGGTGAGCGCGTACGCGCGCGCGAGGCTGTAGCTCACCGACGGCTGCCCGGGCAGCCGGGCCGCGATTTCCTCGACGCGGCGCAGATAGGTCGAATGGTCACCGGCCTCGCGCGCGGCGCGCGCCTGCCGGCTCAGCGCGTCGATCGACGGCGGCTCGGTCGCGGCCAGCATCAGGAGGCAGGCCAGCGTCGCGGCGATGCGTTTCATGGGTCCGGTCCCTTCGCTGCGGGCCGGTCACGATAGGCGCGGACGTCGGCCGGGGCCAGCGCCCGATGGCGCCTGTCGGCGGATCAGGCCGAAGCGGTCAGCCCCGCCTCGTAGGCGATGCGAAGCGCCTCGGGCAGGCTGCGGACGCCGAGCTTCTCCATCATGTTGGCGCGGTGCATCTCGACGGTCCGCGGACTGAGGCCGAGGTCGTAGGCGATGATCTTGTTCGAATGGCCGGCGACGAGCGACGACAGCACCTGGCATTCGCGCGGACTCAGGAGCGCGATGCGGGCCCGCGCCTCCTGCGACGAGAGCGCGGGGCGGCCGTTCGCGGCCTTCGCCAGCGCGCCGCGGATCGCCTCGAGGAGCTGTTCGCCGTCGTAGGGCTTCTCGAGGAAGTCCGCCGCGCCCGCCTTCATCGCCGCCACCGCGGTCGTGACGTCGCCGTGACCGGTCACGATGACGACGGCCACGTTCGGCCAGTCGGCCTTGAGACGCTTTTGGACCTCGAGCCCGCCCATACCGGGCATCTGCACGTCGAGCAGCACGCAGCCGCCGCGCTGCAGGTCGCCGCGGGCGAAAAGCTCGTCGCCCGAGCCGTAGGTCTCGACGCTGTAGCCCGCGGCGGTCAGGTAGATGCGGCTGGAATCCCGGACGCTCGCGTCGTCGTCGACGACCCGGACGAGGCCGCCCTGGACGCCGGCGCTCGTCGTCGGCTCTGCTACGAACTGCATAACCCCCCGCAGTCGTTAACTCACGTTAAGCGCCGTCCTATACGGGGCGGAACCCGAAGTCGACCTTAGGTGAAAAGACGCCGTATTTCTACGGTGCCGTTCGCGAAACGATCAGCCCGGGCGCACCTGGCCGTCGCCGCGCACCACGGTCTTGTAGGTCGTCAGCCCTTCGAGCGCGACCGGCCCGCGGGCGTGGAGGCGGCCCGTCGAGATCCCGATCTCGGCGCCGAAGCCGAACTCGCCGCCGTCGGCGAACTGGGTCGACGCGTTGTGGAGCACGATCGCGCTGTCGACCCCGCCGAGGAAGCGCTCGGCGGTCGCGGCGTCCTCGGTCACGATGGCGTCGGTGTGGTGCGAGCCGTGACGGTCGATGTGCACCATCGCGGCGTCGACCCCGTCGACCGCGGCGACGGAAAGGACGGCGTCGAGATATTCGGTGTTCCAATCCTCGTCCGCGACGGGGCGCAGGCGCGAGTCGAGGCCGAGAAGGTCCGACGCGGCGCGTACCTCGCAGCCGGCGTCGAGCAGATCGGCGAGGAGCGCGCGCGTCAGTTCGCCCGGCGCGGCGCGGTCGATCAGCAGCGTCTCCATCGCGCCGCAGACGCCGGTGCGGCGCATCTTGGCGTTGAGGACGATGGCGCGCGCCTTCGCCGGATCGGCGGCGCGGTCGACGTAGACGTGGCAGATGCCGTCGAGGTGCGCGAGCACCGGCACCCGCGCCTCCGCCTGCACGCGCGCGACGAGGCTCTTGCCGCCGCGCGGCACGATGACGTCGATGAAGCCGCTCGCGCGCAGCATCGCGCCGACAGCGGCGCGGTCGGTGGTGGGCACGAGCTGGACCGCCGTTTCGGGCAGGCCGGCGGCGCGCAGGCCCTCGGCGAGCGCGGCGTGGATGGCCCGGCTGCTCTCGATCGCCTCCGAACCGCCGCGCAGGATGCAGGCGTTGCCCGCCATGAGGCACAGCGCCCCGGCGTCGGCCGTGACGTTCGGCCGGCTTTCGTAGACGATGCCGACGACGCCCAGCGGAACGCGCACGCGTTCGAACCGCAGGCCGTTCGGCCGCTCCCAGCGCGCGATCACCTCGCCGACCGGATCGGGCAGTGTCGCCACCGTGTCGAGCCCCGCGGCGATGCCGTCGATGCGCCTCTCGTCGAGCCGGAGCCGGTCGAGCAGGGCGGGCGTGAGCCCCGTCCGCTCGCCGTTCGCCATGTCGCGCGCGTTGGCCTCGAGGATCGCGGGGGCGCCGTCGCGCATCGCGGACGCGGCGGCGCGCACGGCCCGCGCCTTCGCCTCGGTCGGCGCCCGCGCGAGCGCGGCCGCGGCGGTTCGGGCCTCGGTGCCCAGGCGGGCGATCAGCGCGTCGGCGTCGTCGTTCAAAGCATCACCAGGTGGTCGCGATGGATCATCGCCGAGCGCGGAGCATAGCCGAGGATCGCGGCCTGCGCATCGTTGCGCGCCCCGGCGATGCGCGCGGCGTCGGCGGCGTCGTAGGAGCTCAGACCGCGCGCGATCGGGCCGGCGTTGTCGATCACCTCGACGACGTCGCCGCGTTCGAACCGGCCTTCGACGCCGGTGACGCCGGCGGCGAGCAGGCTCTTGCCGGCGCGCAGCGCGTCCGCCGCGCCGGCGTCGACCCGGAGCCGCCCCTTGGCGGTCAGCCGCCCGGCGAGCCACGCCTTGCGCGCCGGCGCCGATCCTTGCGCCACGAACACGGTGCCGCGCCCGGTCTCCGCGAACCGCCGGAGCGGGTGGTCGACCTTGCCCGAGACGATCGCGAGATGCGCGCCGGCCGCATTCGCGATCTTCGCCGCCTGCAGCTTCGCCACCATGCCGCCCGAACCGAGCCCCGAGCCGCTCCGGGCGTCCGCCATCGCCTCGATGCGGGCGTCGAGCGCCTCGACCGTCGGGATCAGCTCGGCGGCCGGGTCGGTCGTCGGGTTGGCCGTGTAGAGCCCGTCGACGTCGGAGAGCAGCACCACCGCGCTCGCGCCCGCCGCCTGCGCGACCCGGGCGGCCAGCCGGTCGTTGTCGCCGAACCGGATTTCGGCGGTCGCCACGCTGTCGTTCTCGTTGAGGATCGGCACCACGCCGAGCGACAGCAGGCGGTCGAGCGTCGCGCTGGCGTTGAGGAAGCGCCGCCGGTCCTCGAGGTCGTCGAGCGTCACGAGCATCTGCGCCGCGGTCAGCCCGCGCGCCGCGAGCAGCTCGTCGTAGACGCGGCTGAGCGCGATCTGACCGGTCGCCGCGGCGGCCTGCGCGTCCTCGAGACTCGCCCGCCCGCCCTTCGCCAGCCGCAGCCGCTTCGCGCCCAGCGCGATCGCCCCCGACGAGACGATCGCGATGCCCTGGCCCGTCGCCCGGCGCTCGGCGAGGTCGTCGAGCACCGTCTCGAGCCACGCGCGCCGCACGCCGCCGTCGCCGTCGACCAGCAGCGACGATCCGATCTTGACGACGAGCCGCGCCGCCGATCCCGGCCGGAAATGGTCTACACGGGCGTCCACGCCTTGCCGTCCCCCTCGCCCTTCGGCCGCCGCCCGACGATCTCGACCAGCTCGTCGAGGACCGCTTCGACCCCCGCGCCGGTCGCGCCCGAGATCTGGTGGACCGGCCGGCCCGTCAGCTTCGCGAACTTCGTCGCGAGCTTCTTCAGAAGCTTCGGATCGACCGCGTCGATCTTGTTCAGGGCGACGATCTCGTCCTTGTCCTCGAGTTCGGCGCCGTAGGCCTCCAGCTCGCCGCGCACCACCTCGTAGGCCTCGACCGGATCGTCCTGGCTCGCGTCGACGAGGTGGAGGAGCGCCTTGCAGCGCTCGATGTGGCCGAGGAAGCGGTCGCCGATGCCGGCGCCTTCGGCCGCGCCCTCGATGAGGCCGGGGATGTCGGCGAGCACGAACTCGCGCCCCTTGTGGCCGACGACGCCGAGCTGCGGCTTCAGCGTCGTGAACGGATAGTCGCCGACCTTCGCGCGCGCGTTGGTGACGGCGTTGAGGAGGGTGGACTTGCCCGCGTTTGGCAGGCCGACCAGTCCGGCGTCTGCCAGTAGCTTCAGCCGCAGCCAGACCGACATCTCCTCGCCGGGAAAGCCCTTCTGGAACTGGCGCGGCGCGCGGTTGGTGGAGCTCTTGTAGGACGCGTTGCCCATGCCGCCGTCGCCGCCCTTGAGCAGCACGATGCGCTGGCCGGGCTCGGTGAGGTCGGCGAGCAAGGTGCGCTCCTCGTCGTCGGCGAGGATCTGCGTGCCGACCGGCACCTTGATGACGAGGTCCTCGCCGCCCGCGCCGGTGCGGTCGCGGCCCATGCCGTGCGTGCCGCGCTGCGCCCGGAAATGCTGCTGGTAACGGAAGTCGATGAGCGTGTTCAGCCCTTCGACCGCTTCGAAGACGATGTCGCCGCCCTTGCCGCCGGTGCCGCCGTCGGGCCCGCCGAACTCGACGAACTTCTCGCGGCGGAACGAGACGGCGCCGTCGCCGCCCCAGCCCGACTTCAGGTGGATCTTCGCTTGGTCGAGGAACTGCATAGCCTTGCTTCTGCGCGAAAGGATGCCGGCGCGCTAGGGTCTGATGCGTTCAGGCCCCCGGGCGCGGCGGGATCGGTTGCCGGAGGTCGGATCGTCGCGCCGGCGCCGGGCCGCCCCCGGCCGGTCGATCCTACCGTACGAGCGCGTGCACGAACCGCGCTCCCGACCGGCGAGGGCCGGTCTTCGCGCGGGCTCCCGCGCCGCCGTGCACCGCCACGCCTCAACCGCCGCGGCGGCCTGCCGGTTCCTGTCAGGCCGCCAGGGCGATGGCCGGGCGCCCGGCCCAGGCGTCCCGGGTCAGTTCGTACCCGACCGTCGGGACGTCGTGGCCGCGGGCCCGGCAGGGATAGGGCGCGACGACGCCGGTGGGCACGAAGCCGAGCTTGCGCAACACGGCGCCCGACGCCGGGTTGTCGACGAAGTGGCCCGCGCCGAGCTTCGGCAGGCGCAGGCCGTCGAACGCCAGCCCGAGCACCGCGCGGCCCGCCTCGGTGGCGTAACCGCGGCCCCATTCGTCCGGCGCGATCCAGTAGCCGATCTCGTGGCTCCCGGCCGCGAGCCAGGGGCCGAAGCCGATCGAGCCGACGAGCTCGGGATCGCCGCTCGTGCGCTTCCAGATGAGGAAGCTCGCCTCGCGCGGGGTCAGAATCCGGCCGGACACGAAGGCCTCGGCGTCGGCCGCGGTGTAGGGCCACGGCGCGCGGGCGAGGTTCTTGACGACCTCCCAGCGGCCGACCGCGTCGCGGACGGCTCTCGCGTCCTCGGGCCACGCGGGCCGCAGGAACAGGCGTCTGGTGCGGATGAACATCGTTCGTCTCCCCTCGGTCGGCGCGCCTATCGGCGACGACGGTTGCACGCGCGTGACGCAACGTTGGAAGGGGAAACGAAAAAGGGGAGACGGCGACCCGTCTCCCCTTCCTGTCGGAACACTGCGAGATCGCCTCTCCGGCGACCTTCGTGCAGGCGTCGCCAAGCCTATTCGGCGGCTACCGAAATCATGTCGACGCTGACGTATTTGCGGCCGAGCTTGCCATCGTGGAACACGACGCGGCCGTCCGACAGCGCGAACAGCGTGTGGTCCTTGCCGATGCCGACGTTGCGGCCCGGGTAGACCTTGGTGCCGCGCTGGCGCACGATGATGTTGCCGCCGACCACTTCCTGGCCGCCGAACTTCTTCACGCCGAGGCGTCGGCCGGCCGAATCGCGGCCGTTGCGGGACGAACCGCCTGCCTTCTTATGTGCCATTGACCGTTACTCCTCTTACTCGGCAGCCGGCTCGGCCTTGGCGGCCTTCGGCTTGCTGGACTTCTTCGGCGCGGCCGGCGCGGCTTCGGCGACCGGAGCGGCCACCGCGTTCGCCTCGACCGATTCGTCGACCGCGACCGGGGCCGTCGTCTCGGCCTTCGGCGCCTTCGCCTTCTTGGGCGCGGCGGCCGCGGCCGACTGCGCGGCCTCGCCGCCGATCGCGACGATCTTGAGGATCGTGTGGTCCTGGCGATGGCCGTTCTTGCGGCGGTAGTTGTGGCGGCGCTTCTTCTTGAAGACGATGACCTTGTCGCCCTTCGTCTGCGCGACGATCTCGGCGGTCACGACCTGGCCGGCGGCGGCCTTGAGGTCGGCGCCTTCGCCCATGACCAGCACGTCGCCGAGCGTGACGGTGTCGCCCGCCTCGCCGGGGAGGCGGTCTACCGTGATCTTCTGGTCGGCGGCGACGCGATACTGCTTGCCGCCCGTGCGCACGACTGCGAACATGGCCCTAAACCTTGGTCAAAAATATCGACAGGCACGGCCGAACAGGCGCTTACCACGCGCCGACCGTGCGGGAGCGGCGTACCTATGGGACAAGCGCGCCGATGTCAACCGGCCGGTGCGGCCCGCGACGCCGAACGTCGCGCCGGCGGCGCGAGGCTCCATCTGTAACTTCGGCGCAACATACGCCGACAAGTTCGCACGGCCCCTCACGCGCTTCATTGCGCAAATGCAACGCGCGGCCATCTTCGCCGAGTCACAGTCGCTGATGTAAGGAATGGACGAATGCGCAGGACGACCAAGGCTTCGCTGCTCGCCGGTTTCGTGATGATGGCGGCCCCCGCCTGGGCCCAGGACGCGGCCGACGCGGCCGCGGCAGGACCGGCCGACGCCGAGGAAACCATCGTGGTCACCGGCACGCGCGCCGCGGGCCGCACCGTCGCCGACAGCCCGGTGCCGATCGACGTGCTGACGACCGAAGCGCTGACCCAATCGGGCTTCACCGAGACCAACCGCGTGCTCAACCAGCTCGTGCCGAGCTTCAACTTCCCGCAGCCCGCGATCACCGACGGCACCGACGTGGTGCGCCCGGCGACGCTGCGCGGCCTCAGCCCCGACCAGACGCTCGTGCTGATCAACGGCAAGCGCCGGCACACCACGGCGCTTCTCAACATCAACGGCTCCGTCGGGCGCGGTTCCTCCGCGGTCGACATCAATCTCATCCCGTCGATCGCGCTCGAGCGCGTCGAGGTGCTGCGCGACGGCGCGGCGGCGCAGTACGGCTCGGACGCCATCGCCGGCGTCCTCAACTTCCAGCTCTCGAAGATCCGCGAGGGCGGGCGGTTCACCGCCACCTACGGCTTCTACGAGACCCGCGTGGAGGGCATCGAAGAGTTCACCGGGCTCGTCCTCGGCAACGGTCAGCCGGTCCTCGCGCCGGACGCCAACCGCAACGGCAACGGCGACATCTTTCAGACGACCACGACGGGCCGCGACCGCAGCGTTTCGGACGGCAACGTGCTCACGGTGGCCGGCGTCGTCGGCGTGCCGCTCGGCGCCGAAGGCCACTTCACCGTCTCGGCCGAATACCAGGACCGCGACCCCACCAACCGCACCGGCTACGACCCGCGCCGCCAGTACGATCGCGTCGCCGGCAACGTCGACCCGCGCGAGTCTGGCTTCGACCGGCTGAACCATCGTTACGGCGACCCGCGCACCGACGACATGAAGCTGTTCGTCAATAGCGGACTGCCGGTCGGCGAGGGGGCCGAAGTCTACGCGTTCGGCAGCTACGGCTTCCGCGACGGCAACAGCGCGGCCTTCTACCGATTGGCCAACGACGCGCGCAACGTGCCGGCCATCTACCCGAACGGCTTCCTGCCCAACATCAACACCGAGCTCGAGGACCTCGCCGGCACGGTCGGCGTGCGCGGCGAGTTCGGCGGCTTCACCTACGACCTGTCGGGCAGCAGCGCGAGGAACGACTTCGACTTCTTCATCTCGAACACGCTCAACCGGTCGTTCGGACCGACCTCGCCGACCGGCTTCGATTCGGGCGGGCTGCGCTACCGTCAATCGGTCGCCAACTTCGACCTCACCCGGGAGATCGCGGTCGGCTTCGCGCAGAGCCTCACTGCGGCGGCCGGTCTCGAGTACCGCCGCGAGAGCTTCCAGATCCGACCCGGCGTGCCCGGCAGCTACCAAGGCGGCACGTTCGGCGGCGCCTCGGGCGCGCAGGGCTTCCCCGGCTTCGCGCCGGTGATCGGCGGCCAGCGCGTCGACCGGAAGCGCGAGCGCGACAGCGTGTCGGCCTACGCCGAACTCGACGCCGAGCTCACCGACGCGTTCACGGTACAGGTGGCGGGCCGCTACGAGGATTACTCGGACTTCGGTTCGGACATCAACGGCAAGATCGCCGCGCGCTTCGAGCCGGCGGACGGTTTCGCGGTCCGCGGCGCGGTCTCGCCCGGCTTCCGCGCGCCCTCGCTCCAGCAGCAGTTCTTCGCCGCGCAGGCGACCAACAACGTCGGCGGCGTGCTTCTCGAGACGGTGACGCTGCCGGTCGACAACCCGATCGCGATCGCGCTCGGCGCCACGCCGCTCGATGCGGAAACGTCGATCTCCTACTCGGCGGGCGCGGTGTTCACCGCGATCCCGCGGCTGAACGTCACCGTCGACGTGTACCAGGTGTCGATCGACGACCGCATCGTCGTGACCGACAACCTGACCGCCAACCGCGCCGCCACCGCGACCAACCCGGGTCGCGCCATCGCGCAGATCCTCGACGCGGCGGGCTTCACGAGCACGAACGCGGCGCGCTTCTTCGTGAACGGCGTCGACACCCGCACGCGCGGCCTCGACGCGGTCGCCACCTACCGCTTCGACGCGGGCGATCTCGGTGAAGTCTCGGCCACGGCCGGCTTCAACTACAACAAGACGAAGCTCGAGCGCATCCTGGCGGCGCCCGGTCCGCTCGCGGCGGTTCCCGGCGTCGTGCTGTTCGGACGGCAGGAGCAGATCCGCCTGACCCAGGGGCAGCCGCGCACCAAGGTCAATCTCGGGCTCGACTGGGACCGCGACTGGCTCGGCGCAACCGTGCGCACCAACCGCTACGGCAAGGTGCTCGCCGCCGGCACCGACCAGTTCGGCGACGTCGAGCTGCAACCGAAGTGGATCACCGACGTCGAGATCCGGGGCGAGCTGAGCGACACGGTCCAGTTGGCGATCGGCGCGAACAACGTCTTCGACGTCTACCCGACGAAGACGCCGACGGGTCTCGGGACCGATCCGGCCACCGGCACGGCGCGCGCCTATCCGGCGACCAACTACGTCGCGCCCTACTCGGCCTTTTCGCCGTTCGGGTTCAACGGCCGCTTCCTCTACGCCCGGGCCAGCGTCCGCTTCTGACGCGCCGCACCGCGTCGCGAACGAGAAAGGGGAGGGCTCGCGCCCTCCCCTTTTTCACGCCCGATCCGGATCGCGCGGGCTCAATTGGCGTGCCGGCGCTTGAGCACGTAGCGGCCGTCGTCCGCTTCGTCGAACATCTGCGCGACGGCGGGGTGCTCGACCGGGAGGCCGCTGTCGTCGGGCAGCAGGTTCTGCTGGCTGACGTAGGCGACGTAGGCCGTCTCGTCGTTCTCGGCGAGCAGGTGGTAGAAGGGCTGGTCCTTGCGCGGGCGGAAGTGTTCCGGGATCGCCTGCCACCATTCCTCGGTGTTCGCGAACTCGGGGTCGACGTCGAAGATCACGCCGCGGAACGGGAGGAGGCGGTGGCGGACCACCTGGCCCAGGTTGAACTCGGCGCTGGGGATCAGGATCGGTTCGGCCGCCGGACGCTTGCGCGCCCGATCGGGCGCACCGGCGTCCGCCGTGCCGGCGGGCGCGCCGCGCGCGACTTCACCCTCGATCATATTGTCGGCTCGCGTATTGAGCCGGTTGAGCCATTTCTCGACCATCGTCTTCATGCCGGGCCTTGATCGCGGCGGGATCGCCGCTCCTTCGGTACGCCTCCGATATAGGAACGATCGCCGCGGCGAGTAGGGTCCGGATTTAGGCGCACGCGAGGCTTTGCAAGCCCGATCTTATCGCCTATAGGGCCGGCCTTCGACCGCGCGCCCGAGGGCGCGCCGCCCCGCGGAGAGGTGCCAGAGTGGTCGATTGGGACGGTCTCGAAAACCGTTGTCCGTGCAAGCGGACCGTGGGTTCGAATCCCACCCTCTCCGCCATTCAGTCCTGCTAACAGGCCTCTCGCGCGCCCTCGCCTCCGCTAACCCCGGATCGGGCGCGAGAATTCCCCGAACTTCCGGACCTGCGGCCTCCTCTGCGGCCCCTTTTCTAGCCCTCCACGGCCCGGTTTTCGGCCCGCGTCTCCGGCCGTCCTTCGGCCGGTCCGGATACCCGCTGCCCGGCCTGCTATCCTGTTATCCGCAATTCTGAGCTTATAGAGGGTCCGCCGAACCGGGGCGAATGGTCGGTTTACCGGGTTCGCGCAGAGACTTACCGCTACCGAGCGACGCACTCGGCCCGCAGTAAAAAACAGGGCAATAACAGGTGCGGATCAGGGTGGGTGATCGCTCGGATCAGGGTGTGATCACGCCGGAAACAGGACGCGATCGCGCGGGATCAGGTGCCGCGGTCGGGTGGGCCGCTAGCCCGGTCGAAACCCCAGCAGCCGGCGCTGTTGCGACCAGCCGAGCGGGAGGTCGGACCGCACCAGCCGCTCGAGCGTCAGGCCCGCCGGCTGATGCCCCTCGACGATCGCCTGCTGGATGTCGGGCGCCAAGAAGGCGAGGCGCACGAGCCGGCGCACGTAGGCCTGGTCGAGGCCTTCGTCCGCGCCGATGTTCTCGATGGTGCGCTCGGGCGATGATCTCACCGACCGCAGCAGCGCGTGCGCCCGGGCCAGCCCGCGCACGAGCGAGCGGTCGACGCGGCCGTCCAGTCGCGGCGCCGATGCGCCTGTCGTGCGCCGCACTTCCGACTTCCCCTTCCAGCTCCGGAAGCTGGCCGGCGCGATCACCTCGACGAGCCCGTCTTCGCGCAGCCCCGCCCGGTCCCGCGCGTCGAGCCGGTCGAAGCGGGGCTTGCCGGCGGGCTCGATCAGCAGCCGCACGCGCTGCGGCTCGACCTCGACGCGCCTCAGGTGCCGCCGCGCTAGGTCCCAGGCGGTGGCGTTCGGCGCGAGCGTCAGCACCCGCTCGTGCACGAGCGACTCGAGCGCGGGGGCGGCGATGCGCAGACCGGGGTCGTCCTCGGATCTGCGCCCGCCCTGCTGGAGGTGCGCCGAGACGTAGTAGCGGTAGAGGCGCCCGGGCTTGTTCCTCGCAACAACGGGACACAGCGGCCGGCCCTCCGAGTCGAAGACGAGGCCGGTGAGCGGCGCGCGGTCGGTGGTGACGGGCCGCGCCTTGCGCTCGCGTCGGTTCTCGGAAAGCAGCGCGGCTACCGCCTCGAAGGTGTCGCGGTCGACGATGGCGGGGTGCTGGCCCGGATAGCATTTGTCCTTGTGGACGATCTCGCCGACGTAGAGCCGGTTCGAGAGCAGGTGGTAGAGCATGCCGCGGGTGAGCGCCGCGCCCGCCTCGCCGCTGCGCTTGGTCGGCCGCGAGCGGACACCGTCGCGCTTCAGCTCCTCGACGAGCGCGTGCACCGATCTGAGCGCGAGGTAGCGGCCGAAGATGTGCCGCACCTTCGCGGCCTCGTGTTCGACGATGCTGAGCGTGCGCTCGTTGGGCGCGTAGCCCAAGGGCGGCGTGCCGCCCATCCACATGCCCTTGGCCTTGGACGCCGCGATCTTGTCGCGGATGCGCTCGCCGGTCACCTCGCGCTCGAACTGCGCGAACGACAGGAGCACGTTCAAGGTCAGCCGCCCCATGCTCGTGGTGGTGTTGAACGCCTGCGTGACCGAGACGAAGCTCACGCCCTTGCCGTCGAAGGCGTCCACGATGCGCGCGAAGTCGGCGAGGCTGCGGGTGAGGCGATCGACCTTGTAGACCACCACCACGTCGACCGCGCCGCGGCCGATGTCAGCCAGCAGCTTCTGCAGGCCCGGCCGCTCCATGTTGCCGCCCGAGTAGCCGCCGTCGTCGTATCGAGCCGGGAGCGCGGTCCAGCCCTCGTGCGCTTGGCTCAGCACGTACGCCTCGCAGGCCTCGCGCTGGGCGTCGAGGCTGTTGAAGCTCTGCTCCAGCCCTTCGTCGGACGACTTGCGCGTGTAGATGGCGCAACGCAGGCGCGCCGCCGATGGCTTGGCCGGCTTCGTGCTCTTCATGCCGCCTCCTTATCCTTGAGGCCGAAGAAGCGCGGGCCCGACCAGCGGGCGCCGGTGATGGCGCGCGCGACCTCGGACAGGCTGGCGTAGGTCGTGCCCTCGTGGGCGAAGCCGCCGTCCAGCACCTGCACCTCGTGGCGGCTGCCGCGCCACTCGCGCACGATCTTGGTGCCGGGCTGGAGGCCCGCTTTCTTGCGCTTGGGCGCGACGTCGTAGCGACGCAGCCGCCGCTTCACCTCGGGGTCGAGCCCGCCGAAGGCGTCGGCCTGGAGCTCGAAGGCGAGCGCGCGCCTCAGGATGTCGCGCGAGCGGATGGTGGGCACCTGTCCGAAGCGGCGGCGCCACTCCTCGCGCAGGCCCGCGAGGTCGAGGCGCTCGAGCGCCTCGACCCGGGCTTCGACGTCGCGCGCGCTCATCCGGCCGCGGGGGCTTCGACGACGCGGTAGACGCGGCCCGCCTCGGTCTTCTCCGAGGCGACCGCCAGCCCGTGCTTCTTCTTGATCGCGCCCGCGATCGCGCCGCGCACCGAGTGCGCCTGCCAGCCGGTCTCCTCGGCCATCTGCGCGACCGTCGCGCCGCCCGGCTGGCGCAGCAGCCCGATGATCGTGCCGAGCTTGCCGCTCGGGGCGGGGCGGGTTGCGCTCGGGGTGTCGCCGGCCGGAGCGGCGGTGGCGCGGGCGCGCTTGTTCGTCTTCGGGTTGTTCTTGGTCATGCGTCGTCTCCTTCGCGACGGCCACCTGCGGCCGTCACCGAGACGAGCCCGGCGTGCGGCCGGGCGGGGAGCGAAAGCGCGTCGGCGACTCGCCGATGCGTCGTCGGGACTAGCGCTCGGATTCGCAGCAAAGTCGAGCGGAACGTCGCTCGGGCCGCCCGCTCACTCGGGCTGCTGGGTGTCGGCCTCGCGCAGGTCCGCGACGAGCGTCTCGACCGCGCGCCGCCACGCCTCGGCGTGGGCGGGCAGCAGCTGCTCGATGCGCGGCGCCTTCTTGCCGTCGACGCTGACGTAGCTGCCCGACCAGTCGTTGCCGGCCGCGACCTCGCCGCCGATCGCCGCGGCGAGCGCCTCGATGTAGCGGAGCGCCGCGTCCTTCGGCGCGAACCAGCCGACCGCGCTCGTCCAGAGCTGGCCGTTCTTCTGGACGTAGCCGAGGTTCACCGGCTTCGCCGCGCCCTCGCGCTCGACCTTGAGGTTGAGGCTCGCGCGGTACTCGGCGTAGACGCCGAGCGGCTCGACGCTCGCCAAAAAGTCGCGGATCGCGCGCGGCAGACCGGGGTCGCGCGCCGCCATCAGCTCGTAGAAGGCGGCCTCGGTGAGCGACTGGGCGGGAGCGGCGCCGGCCGCTTCCCGCGCGGGCGCCGGCGGCGCGATCGTCGCCCGGCCGTCCTCGATCCGCACGACCCCGCGCTCGACGAGCACGGTGCGGGCGAGCGTGGCCGGCACGACGAGGTACGTCTCGGTGTCGCCCACCCGGTAGGCGGCGAGCTCGACGAGCGCGAAGGTGAAGTGGGCGCCGGCGTGGCCCTGGAGGAGCGAGGCGAGCGCCTCGGCCTCGCGCCTCACCCCGTCGCCGGCCGCGATCACCAGCATGCGACCGCGCCGGAGGTTCTCGGCGACGGCGTCCACGAACGCCGGCTCGTCGAGCGCGTCCGGGCGGTCGGCGACGAGCGCGTGGAGCGAAGGCGGTGCCGCGAACCCGAGGGCGCGGGCGACGGCTGCCTCGAACCTCTCGTAGCCCATCGCCGACAAGGCGGCGGCGTAGTCGAGGGCCTGGGCCACCACCTCGCGCCTGGCCTGGGGGTTCGCCCAGAGCTTGGTTTCGACGACGACGATCTCGCCGGCCGGGGTCAGGTAGAGGTTGTCGACGAAGCCGTGGCCGCAGGGCACCTCGCGGGCGACCGGGACGAGCTCGCCGAAGCCGGGCTCGATGTCGGCGACCGGCAGGATTCCCGGGTGCTGGTGGAGGAGCGCCTGGAGCCAGGCCTCGTCGTGGAGGCCCTTGCCAAGGTGGACCCGCGTCAGGGCGGACGTGGCCGCGCCGACGAGCACGGGGGCGGACGAGGCGCGCCTCACGCGCCGCCCCGCTTCTGCGTCTCGCGGTGCCAGAGGATCTCTTCGGCGCGGGCCCGGTGGCGGGTCATGTTGCCCTCGCACAGCCGCACGAAGGTCTCCCAGGCGCGCATCGCGGGCTCGCCGCGCGCCGGCGACACGATCACGTGGTCGCCGCCGATCTTCCAGGGGCCGGTCCCGGTCACCTCGCCCTCGACGAAGTGATCGGGGAAGGAGGAGGGCATGGGATCCATGCAGCCGTCGCTCATCCACCAGACCCCGCCGTCGGAGAAGACCACCGACACGACCGCCGAGACGACCCGTCCCCCGCGCACCATGACGAGCGGGCGGTCCTCGTCGATGTAGGCCTCGTGGAGGCTCTCCTGCGCCGGCGTGAGGTTGCCGTAGTTGGCGCTCACAGCCGCGTCGCCCCTTCGACCGCCCGGCTCTGCGCGCGCTTCGTGTACTCGATGGCGAGGCCGCCGTGGACGAGGGTGAGGCAGACGCCGTCGATGCTGCCGCAGCGGTCGTCGATCCGGATTTGGCTGACCCCGTTCGACCAGAGGAGCTTCGTCGACACGAAGTGGGCGCCCGCGCCGTTCTGGACGCTCTCGGTCTCGACCTTGGGCTTGCCGTAGGCGTGCTCGAATGAGGGCACGAGGTCGTCCCACTGGCCGCGGCCGAACTCCGCCGAGATCCTGAAGAGGCGGGGCGGCTCCCCGGGCGCGGCGAGGAAGTCGAAGTGGACGCCGGCGCGCGCGTTGGCGATGTCGACGGTGAGCCAGGAGATCTCTCCGGGCCGGTAGAGGATCCACTGGCAGCGGACGATGCCCGCCGCCGCGTCCTTCGGGGTGAGCTCGGGGGCGCCGGCCTCGGGCGGGTCGTCGCTGCACGCGACGCCGGTCGAGCCCTCGTACTTCGACGGCGGGATCGGCCCCATCCGGAACTCGTCGAGCGTGACGCCCAGGCGCGCGCCGCGCAGGCCATAGGGGACGGGCTCGGCGGGCTGCGCCCCGGCGGTCGCCGCGAGCAGCGCGGCCGCCATCGCGTGGTGAAATTTCATCGGCGCCTCCCCCTGTGTCGGTAGACGCCGGTTCGGCCGCCGCGCGTCGCCCTATGTCCTCTCGAGGCGACGGCCTGGTGGCCGGATGTTGAGAACCTGCACGAGTCAGGCGCATGCGCCTTTACCGTTGCCGGCTGGACATGCGCGCATGCCACCCGGCCGCAAAGGCGACCGAGCAACTCGTGCGGGGTTCTCACGCCCCGGCTCGCCGACTTAGGCGAGCGGGCGGACTGTCCGATAGCTTGCGGGCGTTATCAAGCCGGAAGTGCCCTGCCGGCGCGGGCGCCGGTGACATTGTTGTCAAACCAAGGCTGACAAAATCGGGTCGCACCGCGGCCCGGACTGAGCTCTACCTGTGGACAGTCGGGGGCGGCGGAAGGCGCGGTGCGCGGTGCACCGAGCGGCCGGCCCGGCGGCAGGAGCACCACCGTGCCGGTCACGTACAAGACGCGCACCGCGTCCGACGCGCTGAAGTCGGACCTCTCCTCCAAGACCCGCGAGCTGCGCCAACGGCGCGAGGCCCGCGTCGGCCTCGACGCCGCGCGGACCCGGGCGCCCCGCAACGACCTCCAGCCCGCCCTCAGACTCGTCAAACGCTCCATCGCCTCGCTCAAGCCGATGGAGCGCAAGGTGCGCAGGGTCGAGCCGGAGCAGGTGAGGCGGATCGCGCGCTCGATCGAGCGCTACGGCCAGTGCGCGCCGGTCATCATCCGGCCCGACGGCACCGTCGTCGACGGGACGGCGGTCGTCGAGGCGCTGAAGCGCCTGGGCGCGACCGAGGCCAATTGCGTCGTCCTAGAGCACCTGTCGCCCGACGAGGCCCGGGGGCTCCGCGTCACCATCAACCGCCTGGCCGAGCTCGGGTTCTGGGACGAAGCCGAGCTCTCGATCGAGCTGGGCGAGCTCGTCGACATCGACTTGTCGCTCGTCGACATCGCCTTCACGATGCCCGAGATCGACGTCATGGCGCACGTCGACGGCCGCGCGGGCGCGGACTTCGACGACGGACCCGACGACGGGCCCGACGCCGAACCGCCGGCCCCGGCGGGTCCGACCGTCACCCGGCCGGGCGACCTCTGGCTGCTCGGCGACCACCGCGTCGTCTGCGGCGACTCCCTCGACTCCGGGACCTACGCCCGGCTGATGGCCGGCGCGACGGCGTCCGCCGTCGTGTGCGATCCGCCCTACAACTGCCCGATCGCCGGGTTCGTGACGGGCAACAAGGCGCACCGGGAGTTCGCCATGGCGGCGGGCGAGATGTCGGCGGCCGAGTTCACCGAGTTCCTCCGCGCCTTCCTGGCCTCGGCCAAGGCGCACCTCAGGAAAGGCAGCCTCGTCTACGCCTGCATCGACTGGCGCACCTGCCACCTGCTGGTCGCGGCCGGGGCGGCGGCCGGGCTCAAGCACGTGAACACGCTCGTCTGGAACAAGGGCGCCGGCGGCATGGGCTCGCTCTACCGCTCGGCCCACGAGCTCATCCCGGTGTTCTGCCACGGCGACAAGCCGCACACCAACAACGTCGAGCTCGGCAAGCACGGCCGCGACCGCACCAACGTGGTGACCTACCCCGGCGCCAACCGGAAGGGCTCGTCCGCCAACGCGATGCTCGCCGACCACCCGACGCCCAAGCCGGTCGAGCTCGTGGCCGACCTGATCCTCGACTGCACGGTCGTGGGCGACGTCGTCCTCGACCCCTTCCTCGGCTCGGGGACCGCGGTGATCGCCGCCGAGAAGACGCGGCGGGCGGCCTACGGCGTCGAGCTCGACCCGGCCTACGTCGACCTCGTCGTGCGGCGCTGGGAGCGGTCCACCGGCGGGCGGGCCGTCCACGCCGAGACGGGGGCGACCTTCGCCGAGACCGAGGCCGAGCGCGGCCAGCCCGGGGCCGACCGGCGCTAGAGGCCGGGTACCGCCGCACGGACAAAGGAGCAGCCTATCGAGACGCGTCCCACCCTTAGTCCAAACAACATGATGGGGGACCGACAATGGCCGACCGAACCGACCGCGGCGAGCGCCGCAGCAACGACGACCCGTCCGCGCGCCGCGCGCGGAGGGACGTCGGCGGGCGCGACCGCAAGGGGCGTTTCCGCAAGGGCGTGAGCGGCAACCCGCGCGGCCGGCCGCCGAAGTTCGTCCGGCCGCCGTGGGACCTCGTGGACGAGCTGCTCGGCCGCCCGGTGCCGATGAACTACATGGGGCGCCCCGAGAAGGTGCCGGTCTACCTCGCCGCGATCCTGCAGACGATGAACGCCGTCCTCGCCGAGCCGTCGGCCCGCCACAGGACGCGGATGCTGAAGGACCTGCACGCCATGGGCCTTTTCGACTTCGTGAAGCGGTACGAAGCCGACCGCGACCACCACGGGCACATGGAGCGGGAGCACCGGGAACGCTTCTGGTCGAAGGCCGGAAAGCTCGCCGAGGTGGCCAAGATCCAGCTTCGCGCGTTCGAGATCCACGGCTACCCGGACGAGGAAGGCGAGGAAGAAGACGAGGGAGGCGCGGGGGCGGGCGACGGCCGCGGCGACCCGGGAACCGGGGCCGGCGAGTCGCCGGACGAGCCCGAGGACGACGGTCTGAGCCCGGAGGACCGCGCCGAGCTGGACGAACTCCAGCGCCGCTACGACGAGCTCCTAGAGCAGCACCGCGAAGCCGAGGCCGAGTTGCGCCGCTTCGAGCGGCGGCACGGGCGGTACCGAAGCGGCCTCTGACGCGCGGCCCCGGCAGTGCCAAGCCCCCTCGTTCGCGCTATCAAGCGTCGAGGCGAAGGGGCGCACGGCGATGGCGGACGGCACGATCTACCTGGTGAAAGACGGCGAGCTCGCGCGCATGCGCCCGGCCGCGCCGGCGTCCGAGAACCTCATGCAGGCGCTCGTCGCCCGCCACCCCGAGGTGATCGCCGACGGCGACGGCGGGCTCCTCCTGGTGCGCCGCGAGCAGCCGATCGCGGACGCGGCCGACGGCGCGGGCCGCTGGTCGGTCGACCACCTCTTCGTCACCCGCGAGGCGGTGCCCGTCCTCGTCGAGCTCAAGCGCGCGGTCGACACGCGCCTGCGCCGCGAGGTCGTGGGCCAGATGCTCGACTACGCCGCCAACGCCGCCGCCCACTGGCGCTCGGGCACCATCGCCGAGGCGTTCGCCGACACCTGCCGCGTCGCCGGCCGTGACGCCGACGAGGCGCTGCGCGACTTCGTCGGCGACGCCGACCCGGCGGGCTTCTGGCAGCAGGTCGACGCCAACATCACCGCCGGGCGCATGAAGCTCGTGTTCGTGGCCGACGTCGTGCCGCGCGAGCTCGCGCGGATCGTCGAGTTCCTGAACGAGCAGATGAAGGCCGACGTGCGCGCGGTCGAGCTCCGCTGGTACGAGGGCGAGGGCGGGGCGACGACGCTCGTGCCCCGCGTCATCGGCGAGACGCAGCGGGCGGCCGCCCAAAAGTCGGCGGCGCGCGGCGCGCCGGTGCCGATGACGCGCGAGGAGTGGATCGCGACCTGCATCGCGCCGGCGGGTGAGGCCGCAGTCGCCGGCGCTGCTGCATTCATCGCGCTCGTCGAGCGGCTTGGGGGCGAGGCGGTGCTGGCGCGCACGCAAGGGTCGGTCGGCGCCCGCTTCAAGGACGGCGTCGGCGGCTGGGTCCAGCCCTTCCACCTCTGGCGCGGCGGCGCGTACGTCTCGCTGTCGTTCGCCTACCTGCTCGAGCGGCCCGGATTCGCCGACGAGGCGGTGCGGCGCGGCTTCATGGAGCGAGTGGCGGACGCGGTTGGTCCGCTGAGCACGGGCAACCCAAACGGCTACCCCGGCTTCGACGTCGCCCGGCTCGCCGCCGTGGCGACGGCAGCGCGTGTCGAGGCGGTGTTTAAGGACATGCTGGCCACCGCTGTCGCCGGCTGACGGCGCGGCCTCAGGCGGTCTCGGCCTGCGGCGCGTCGGCGTCCTCGTAGCGCCCGACCACCCAGATGTAGCTCTGGACGTCGATACGGTCGGCGGGCTCCAGGTCGGCGATCTCGGCTTCCACCTCGTGAACGAGGTCGAGGAGCGCCTCGTAGACTTCCGCCGAGGGCTTGGGGTCGTAGACAAAGGCGAAGGCGTGGCCGACCCGCTCGGCGAAGTCCCGGGTGACCTCGGGCTTCAGGTACATGTGGCGCGCCGGGTCCCACAGGAAGGGCAGGTAGGTCGCCATCGTCCAGGACAGCCGCGGCACGACGCGGGACGCGGCCGCCTCCATCGCGGCGATGCCCGAGCGTACGGCTCCGCCCGCGAACGCGGCCGCCCCGCGCACGAAGTCGGGGCCCCGGTCGCTGGTCAGGATATCCTTCATGCGCATGAGCTCGAACTGCGAGAGCATGTTGGTGGCGGTGAAGGCGCCCATGACCGCCTTGGCGTCGGCGGTCGTCGCCGAAGGTGCGGCCTCGAAGGGGAGCGCGTCTTCGAGCCGCTTCTTAGCGGCGAGCTTGTACTTTCGTTCTTGGTCGAAGTAACCGGGGGAGGCGAAGCCGCCCGGGAACATCTTGAGGAAGCGGGCGCGGGCGCCGTCGTGGCCGAAGTAGGCCGGGCTCGCGGGGCCGACCCCGCGGCGCAGCCGGCCCCAGAGCTCGTCGGCATCGTCGCCGTAGAGGGGCGCCGACGCGCGGCCGTTGGAAAGCGTGACACCGACGTAGCCGCCGTCGCCGGCGCGCAGCAGGCGGACCGTGGTCTTGCCGAACGTCTCTTCGCGGATGGTCTTCATCTTGTTCCCCCGAGGCTTGGACGCCAGGCGATCCCAACGGGGGCCGAGTGTCAAGCGGGCGACGCGTACCGGCTGTGCCAGGTGACCTCGTGGACGGCCGGTTCGCCCCAGCCGGTGTAGACATCCGTCTTCAGCCACGCCTGCTCGGCCTCGAGCTCGGCGTGCGGCACCTCGCGCCACCAGAAGCGCATGGCCGCGTCCCAGCGGTAGCCGCGCGCCTTGAGCAAGTCCTTGCTGTCGAAGGGGCTGTCCACCGCGTGCACCCGCCAGGTCGACGTCTCGGCGCAGGCGAGCAGCTTCTTCAGGATCGTCTCGCCGTCCTTCGCCTGGTGGGCGAGGAAGTAGAGGAGGGCGAGCACGTCGTTCTCGGCGCGGTGCGCCTCGTAGAACCAGCCGCACTGGCTGAGCAGGTGCGAGAGCTTGGCGCCCTCGAAGCCAAGGTCGAGCCAGTCGAGGTCGGCCATCGAGCAGCCCCAGGCCTTGCCCGCGACAGCCGGTGGACGCCGGTCGATGAAGGGCCGGTCGAAGGCGGCGTTGTGGGCGACGATCACCGAGGCCGAGGACAGCAGCGACACGGCCGCTTCCTCGTCGATCGACTGTCCGGCAAGGTCGGCGTCGGTGAGGCCGGTGAGCTTGGTGGTGAAGGGGTCGAGCGGGCGGCCGGGGTCTTCGCGCCAGACGCGCGGCTGGCCCACCTCGACGATGCGGCCCAGCGCGTCGTAGCGGAAGCGCTGGACGGCGAGCTCGATGATCTTGTCCGACTGCCGGTCGAGGCCGGGGGTCTCGACGTCGACCACCGCGCCCACCGACAGGTCGGCCTTGCTCGTGCCGGCGACCGGCACGTGGAAGCGGGCGACCGGCTTCAGGCGGCGCAGCACCCGGTGGTCGGGGTCGCGCTCGAGCGCGGTCACGAGGTCCTCAAGCGGTGTCGGCGTTGTCCGACCAGCCTTCGCAGTTAGATCGCCCGGAGCATTCGATTCCCTCACACTGGAGAGGTAGCCTTGATGGAGCCCTGCGGGTCAAGTTGCCTGTACTCGGCCGGTGAGTCGAATGGCCGACATTGGCCGTTTTCCGACTGTCTCCTTTCGGGCCTCCAGCCGCGCATAGCGGACGTTCGTCGCGGTGAAGTACGAACTTGTACCGGGATCGCAACGGCAGCTGCTTCGTTCCGGATGCGACAGAGCTCGTTGTGTGCCCGTGTGCTTTCCCAGACCAAGCTCTTCGTGACGCTTCTGCCGTACCGCTCGCCCGCAAGCTGTCGCGTGCTTAACGCTCTCATCACGCGCACGGCCAAGCGCCAAGACGAGGCTGGGTGAGCCAGTCTGCGCCGTCCAACAATTGTCTTCAGTCTACGCCCCTTGACGGGTTCACCCAGCGACCAATTGTGCATTCGCCACGCGTGTGCATGAGCCCGTCGACACCATTGCCAAGGTCCCAGAGGACTGTTCCCTGCCCGTCGATGGTCGCGGTGATCGACCTGTCGTGAAGCCTCGTCTGGCGCCGTGAGGCGAAGTACGGAATGATGCGCAGGTCATCGACACGGAAGTGGCGCAGCGCAGCTGCGAGGGCGCGTTGCTGGCTCGCCGATCCATCGTACGAGGAAGGGCCGAGGCTGTCGGCGTCCCAGCAGACGAGCGAGATGCTCGAGGGCTCAATGCCTCGCTCCCGCAGTCCAGCGAGAAAACTTGCGAACGCCCGGCAGTTATCGACCGAGGCAGCTGCAAAGGGATCAACGACATCGATCTTGCGGACCAGCTGTCCCTCGAGCACCTCAGTGAAAACCGCCCACGGGATGCTGTGGCCGCTCTTCTTCACGACGCGTACGTTGCCGGGCCGCTGGAGCGCGACGTCCGGCGGCGGTTGCTGTGTCGCACTCGGCGCAGGGCTGCCGGCGTCGGGTTCGGCGGGCGCCGGATCGGTTGACAGCACGCTGTCGAAAAGCTCGGCTGCATCGCTTGCGCTCTCGGGCTCGGCGAGCAAGCCGAGGGCGAGCGATCGCTTGCGGTGGAGGAGGGCGGCGAGCCGCCTGTCGAAGCTTGCCTCCTTGAGCGCCGGGTCGGGATGCTCGGCGACCGGAATCCAGACGGTGACCTCCTTCGTCTGGCCGATGCGATAGGCGCGGTCGGTCGCTTGGTCCTCGACCGCCGGGTTCCACCAACGCGTCAGATGGATCACGTGGTTGGCGGCCGTGATCGTGAGGCCCACGCCGCCGGCGCGCGGCGAGAGGATCATGACGTCGAAGCCCAGCGGCCTGCGCTGGAACTCGTCTACCAGCCGCTGGCGCGTGTCGCCGAGCACTTCGCCCGAGATGCACGGCACCGGCCGGGCGAGCCCGAATCGTCGGCGAAGCTCGGCGGCTAGCAGCGGCTGCAGCTCGAGCGACTCGCAGAAGATGAGCGCCTTCTCGTCACGGGCGCGGATGCCGTCGAGAATCTGGAACACCGCCTGCAGCCGCGCCGACCTCGCCGCGAATTGGTCGCCGACGCGCGGCAGATCCGGGGCAAGCGAGATCGAGCGCAGTCGGGCAAGCGTCTCCAACATGCCGTGCCGCGACGGGCTCGCGCGTAGGGCTACGGCCCGCCGGACGGCCTGGCTGTACGCAGCGGCCTGCTCTGGCGGCATAGTCACAATCACCTCGCGCTGCGCCTTCGCGGGCAGGCCCTTCACGTGATCGGACTTCATGCGGCGGAGCATAAAGGGCGGCCACGACGCCATCGGCGCGGTAAGCCTCGCGTTGAGTTCGCGCAGATCCTCAAGGCTGGCTGTTCCGTAGCGTTCCTCGAACGCCTTGCTAGCCCCGAGGAAGCTCGGGTGGACGACATCGCTGATCGACCAAAGGTCCTGAAGCCGATTCTCGACCGGCGTTCCCGTTAGCGCGAGCGAGAAGCGAGCGCGAAGCGTCTTGGCGGCCCGGGTCAGCTGCGCCGCCGGATTTTTTAGTCGCTGCGCCTCGTCGAACGCGGCCACACCGAACCCCACGCGTGCCATGCTGATGTGGTAGTCGCGCATGGTCTCGTAGGTGGTGAGGACGACGCCTGCCGCTGCCCAGTCGCTCGTGTCGAGGCGTGACGAGCCGACCTCGATATCAGTGCCGCCTCCCTCGCGGTGCGCCTTGAGCCCCGTGCCGTATGCGCGAAGCACGGGACCGAGCGCCCCCGGCGCCAGATGACGCTCGATCTCGGCCTGCCAGTTCGCGAGCAGGCCAGTGGGTGCCACGATGAGAATCGGCGAGCGCGGCTTCTGCTCGCGCAGCCAGCAGAAGAACGCGAGCGCCTGAAGCGTCTTGCCGAGGCCCATGTCGTCGGCAAGCAGCACGCCCGGCCGGCCGCTGCGCCAGGCCTCGACCAGCCAGCGGAAGCCCTGCTCTTGGTGCGGCTTGAGCGTGGTGCGGACGCTGGCTGGAACGGCCGCCGGCGCGCTGGGCGCAGCCGGCGCTGCGGCGAGCGGCGCGTAGGCAACGTCCTCGAGGTTGTCGCGAACCTGAAGGAAGAGCTTGGCTCCAAGCGAAGGGGGCGGACCCACCTGCTCCGCCTCGGCAGGATCGACGCGGGCGATTTCCGCAAGATCGCGGAGCGCCGATAGGGTGGCGGGGTTAGCCGGCACCTCGCTGCCCGCGACGGTCGCGGTCGCTCGCCCTTCGGCGATCGCCGCCTCCACCGCCTCGAGCGCCGCGGGCACCTGCTCGGCCGGCACTTCGATGTGGACCGGTGGATCCCCAATCGCGAGGCCCAAGCGCTCGGGAAGCCAGCTGTTGGGCTTCGGCTTGATCCACGGCAGCACTGGCTTTCGCCATGGATCGATGCCGATCACGCGTTCGGAATACTGGACCGTCTCGACAAACAGCGTCTCGAGCCGCTCGGCCGGCTCGCCGAGCGTCTCCGCGATGGTGCGCTGCGGCGATGTCGCGAAGCGCTGGCGCTCGGACGCGGACGCCCTCTGCTTGTCGCCCACGACGGTGAGCGCGCGGGCGATCGCCGGGTCCATGAACAGCAGCACGCCGTCTGGCAGCAGGTAGGAAGGCGCCTTGCCCGCGCGCTGGCGGAACTGCCGCGCGAATGCGGCCTGCTGGGCCGGTGTCAGGAGGCTGTCGGCCTCCTCATCGACCGACGCGCCACCCGATGCGGCCTCGGTGATGCGGGGTGCGAACAGGACTGGGTCGAAGTCGGTGCCGGCGAGCGCCAGCGAGAAGCCGCTCGCATAGGCGATGCGTGTCTCGCGTAGCGCGCCTTCGACGATGACCTCGTCGAGATGCGCGTCAAGGAGGCGCCGCAGCACGGCGAACGCAGCCTGCCGCGCCGAGGGACCGGACGCCGCATTTATGGCGCGCGCCGCAGCATCGAGGGTGAACAGCGGCTCGGGGAGGCGATAGTCCACCCCGCCCACTTGGGCGCGAGCCCCCGTCACCCGAGCCGAGACGTCGCTTCCGTTGGCGCGAACCCACCGCGCGTCGACGCCGAAGTCGGCCTCGGTGATCAGGCCGCGTCCCCGCAGCGACAATTGAAGCGGCGCTGCGGGCGGCAGCCCGAGGGCGAGCGCGTCGGCCTCGGTCAGGCGGGCGACCTGCGCCGGCGGCAGCAGGACGGCGTCGGAGATGTCCTCGGCATCACCGCGTCCGGCCATGTCGAGCAGCCGGACGGCAAGGCCTGTCTCTTCGGACCCTGCCCAGTCGGAGGTGGGCACGATCTCAACCCGGTCGCGGCGCAGCGGCCACCGGCCGGGGACTGTGCGCTGCCCTTGGATGCGCACGCTTCCGTCGGCGAGGAATGCAGCGACGAACCCCAGACTCACCATTCGGCCTCCGGCCAGCGGATGCCGGCAAGGTCGCGTATGTGTCGTGCGAACTTGCGATGCCAGCCGCGCTCGAACCGGGTCCGGGGAGGGTTATGCGACTTCGCGGTCCAGAGCGGCTCCACGCCCAGCGCACGCGCCTGCTTTAAGGCGGCGACCTTCATGACGTCGGAGGCCCGCATGTAGCGTCCGTCGTATCGTGACGCCGTAATCGATGGCCGATGGACGGCGCCGGTCTCCCAGAAGCAAGCGCTGCCGTTGTGGGTCCACTCGGCAACGATGACGTCGCCGATGACCATGAGCAGGGCGGACGCCGAGGCGTCGTGCTCGTACTCGAAGCGGCCATAGCCACCTGCATCGCTCAGGACGCCTGCGTGCACCCTCGCCTGCCTCTCCGCGGCGCTTCCGAGGATGAAGCGGGCATCGTCGACATGATCGTTCTCGAGATAGTGACGCCAGAACTCCTCGCGCGCATCCCATTGCTCCTTGTTCGAGGTGCTCGCGCCGATGATCCTGAAGAAGATCTCGAAGTTCGCGCGAACGAGCCAACGCCGGACGACATCGCGCAGCGCCTCGACATCTGCGGCGACCCCGCGCTCGGCCAACGCGGCCTCGAGGTTTCGCCATGCGCGCTCGGCCGTGCGGGGGTCGCCGACATGACGCAGCACGAAGCGCTGGGCCCGCGTGCGCAGGTCGGCGTCAGCCGCATGGCGCGTCCATGGCTCGAGGATGGCCCGGACGAGGAGGGGCACGAGCGAACTTGAAAGCCCGGCGTCGCCGAGCTTGTCGATCAGGTCGAGGAGGGCCGCGACGTCTCGGGCGGCCGTTTCTTGACCGGTCCGCGCAACGGACTCGGCGGCTCGCTCGATCGCCGACTGCACGAGACGGCCGCCATAGACCCCGGGGGTCAGCGCCGCGCGACGAAGCACTTCATCGGGCTCGAGGCTAGAGAGAAGCGCGTCCCCGATCCGGGCCGGCGCTCCCTGCGGGCTCCAGAGATCGAACACCCTGCCCGCAGGCCGGAAGGCCCAATCATGCCTCTCCGCCGCGGCTTCGGCCGCCTGCGCCAGATGCTCGGCCGCAGGCCCTTCGGGAAACACGTCGAGCCATGTCCGGACGATCGCGCGATCGGTCGGCCTGCGCTCGAGGGCAAGCGCACGATCGGTTATCGCGACGACCCATGCGCGCGCCGACTCCTCGCGGCGATCAAGTCGCCGCCACGCTGGCGTCACGACCCGCCCGAGGTCGCGTGGGCTGATCGCGGCGGGTGCAAGGGCTCGGAGGCGACCGAGCAACACCAGATCGTCCTCATCTGCATGCTCGCGGCTGGAAGCCTCGTGCTTCTCTAGCAAGCGGAGCGCGCGCACGGTCTCGCGCGGCTCCGCCGGTGGCCGGATCAGCGCCCGCGCCTTCGACTGTGCATAGTCCGCGGCATCGCGAAGGCCCGTCATCGGAGAAGCATGCTCCGGAGCTTGTCGGGGTCCGGTGTCGCCATAAGGAAACGCAAATCGATCCGCCTGTTCTTAGCAAGATCGGCGGCCGCAAACGTGTCATGACCTGGCACCGGGCGCTTGGGTCCGTAGCCGCTAACCGAGAGGATTGGCACGTCACGGCCCTTCGCGTTGCCCTCGCCACGGTAGGCGGTCGTGAGCGCATCGAGGGTCGGCCGGCGGTTGAGAAGAGCCAAGTACGTGTTGATCGCGCGGCCCGTAGATAGGTCGATGTTGGTGTCTCGTCCGCCCCGGACGAACCGCTGCTTGTCGGTATGGCCCTCGATGAAGAGCGCATCAATCCGGTACGGGCTCGGCTTGCCCTTGCAAGACAGCGCCGCGTTCGCCTCGGCATAGCAGGGCAGGACCGCGACGAGCGCGTCGGCAACCTTTTCAACTGCGGCGACGCCGCGGGACGAGAGGGCCGGACTCCCGCTATCGAACAAGATCGCGTCAGGGAGCCGGAGCACGCCGGTCACGGGGTCGATCTCCACCTGTAAGCCTTCCCGCTTGAGCCGGCTCTGGAGTTCCTCGAGCAGCTCCTTGCGGGCGGTGTTGGCCCCGGTCAGCTCCTCGGTCGTCTGGCGGAACTGAAGCGCAAAATAGAGTAGCAGGATGATGAACACGAACAGGAGACCGGTCAGCATGTCCGACATGCTGACGAAGTAGCCCTCGTCGTCCTCGGCATGGGTGACGCGGCGACCGGCCAGGCGCGGCATGGGTTAGGCCACCTCTGCCGATTGCCGGGTCCTGCCGATATCGTCGGCCACGTCTTTAAGCTCGTCCACGAGCCCCACGAGCCGGCCGACTGCGTTTCCGAGATTGCTATCGACCTTAACGGCATAGGTATTGAGCTTGTCGCTCGTGTCAGCTGCCGCATCGATCAGCTGCTTGAACGCATTCCCAAGGGCCTCGTCCACGCCCTCGAAGCGTCGCTGATAGTCCTCGAACGCGCGCTGGGCCGCTGCCGCGGTCGTCGCGAAGCCATCAGCAAGCAGGCGCAGCTGCGCCGCTTGGGCGGCAGTCACCTCCTGCTGGGCGCGCAGGGCTTCTGAAATATCCTCAACACCGTCGGCAATCGCTTCGCTCGCCTCGCGCACCGGTGCCGCTGCATCGGAGAGCGCGGTCGCCGCTCGCCCCAGCATGGCCGTCGTTTCGCCAGCCGCGGTGGTCAGTTGGCCGCCCAAGCGCTCGGCTGCTACGCTTGCGGCCGCCAGCTTGTCGGCCTGCTGGTCGGCGCGCTCGGCCGCCCGCTCAACGCTGCCGCCGAAGGCTTGCACCCGCGTGGTGCTGCGCTCGAGCCCGTCAAGAAGGTCGCGCGTAGACTCGTCGAAGCGCGCGGAAAGCTGCGCAAACGCCTTTTCGAGCACCTCGGCCGCCGTCGCAGCCGCCGCCCGGGCTCCCGTCTCGGCTGCTGTCGAGAACTCGCGCGCGGCATCTCTCGTCGCATCCGCAATCTCGCGGCGCGTCTGCTTGGCAAGGTCGGCGGCCACCTCGGAATCCCGCCGGGCGCCCTCGGTAAGGGCCTCTTGAAGCGACCTGAGCGTAGAGCCCATGCCGGCAACGAGGCTCCGCAGATCATCGCCGGCCGCCCGCATCGCCTCCCGGTTCTGCTCGACGCTTGCGCCATAGGCATTACTGGCGTCGCGCATCTGCTTGGTCATGCCGTCGGCCAGCGCCGTCTGCCGCGCACTGACCGCGTCGCCCATCGCCTCGATCTTCGAGGCGAGCGCGCCGACTGCGGAGGTCAATCCGTCACTCGCTTCAGCGGAGGCGCGCATGGCTTCGGCGGACGCCCGAGACAACTGTTCGACAAGGCTCGACGCTGCGCCTTCAATGCCAGCGGTCATCCTTCCAAACTGGCTGACGGTGTCCGCGGTCAGCGCCTCCTGGCGCTTGGCGACCAACTCGCCCATCGCCTCGATCTTGGCCTCCAATGTGGCAAAGGACGCCGAAATGCCTGCCGAGGCCTGACTGAAGAGCTGCGCCGCGGCTTCGATGCGTATGTTGGCATCGTCGGCGCTTGCGCTAAGCCGCTCTGGCACGGCCGCGACCCGCTCGCTCATCGCCGCGAGGGCACCAGCTAGGGCCTGCATCTCCTTGCCGGCCGCCTGACCGATTGAGTCGCCGACGGCACCCGTAAGCCCCTCGGTCATCTCCTTCTTCAAGTCCTGGATCGAACTGTCGATCTGGCCGAGCACAGTCACCATCGGCTGGACGTGCTCGTTGAATTTCTCGCCGATCGCGACAGCGAGCTCGGTCGCAAACTTGGTCTGGGCAAGCTCGATCTGCTGAAGGGCGCGGAGCTGCTGCGCCGCGACCCGTTGTGGCGGCAGGTAGATGAGGCCACGCTCGAGCGTGTCCACCATGCGTTGCACGCGTTCGCGCAGTTGGCGTTGGATCCTGACGTCCAGCGCACGCAGGATGATCGAGGCGGCAACGCCGGCAAAGGACGTCATAAACTTGGCTGCGGTGACGTCGAGGAGGTCGCGGAGCGCCGACTGCATTGTCGCCACGTCGCCCGCCCCGCGCATCGTCGAGGCAGCGTAGCCCAACGCGGCCATGATCCCAAGGAAGGTAAAGACGAGGCCGATCGCGACAGCGATGTTGGCCCACCACAGAAGGCCACGGGCCCGATCCGCGAATCCGTGGAAGAACTCGTCCGGTCGAACACTGTTGGTGAGGACGTCGGCTTGAGGATCGACGAGGCTCTCCTCGAACTCTTCCCAGGCGCGCCGCAGCGGCTGGTCCTGCCCCTGTCGGACAGCGGCCAGTATGGCCTGATGCTGCGCACCAAGTGCAGCACGTGCGCTATCATCATCGGCCGCATCACTGACTGGCGCGAGCGCCGCGTTAATCTTGTCGAGTGCACCTGTCAGCTGACTGACACGCGCCCGGTAGATCCAACCAAGAACGAACGGCAGCAGCAGCAGCACGATCGAAATCAGCGCCGCGATTGACGGTCGATAGAACTGGTTGAGACCGGTGAGGAACGCGTCCACACCGCCTTGCGCAAAATCGAGCACTCGACCCCCCGCAGCTGCGGATCGCGCCGGATAAAGGTGCGATAAACCTCTTACGGCAGATTACAGGACTGTAGCGTTCGAGACGCAAGCCCAAACCCACCATCTCGCGGGACGCGCTATGGCCGGCCTGTTGAAGCGCAGCCCCACCTAAGGTCGAGAAACCCCTGGGTGTCAGTCCCCGCTCGCACTGTAGCTGCAAGAAGACGCAGTCGCCATCGAGATCACTTGCAAGCAACGGAGCGCCTTGGCTTCGGGGCACCCGGGCACCGCCCGGTCCTGCTAAGTGACAATCCCGTAGCCGTGCCCTTCCTCGGGTTCGCGCCAGCGAACCCGGCGCTCGAGTATGCTCTGCTGCTCTGTCGGCGGACGGGTCGAGACTATGCTTTGCACCGGCCGTATTACGCCATTGAGTTTTACTTATTTCCTCGATGGATTAAGTCTTCACGACGACGAGGACGTTTCGATGCCTTCGTCTTCTCCATTCGCCGACGACATCGTAGTCTGCGCGGTCGATGATGCTGGTGGTCACGTTGACGTCAGCGTCGCTACGGGACCTCGCTCGATCACGAGTGCTCCATGCTACACTTGCGGCGGATGAGCTTCTGTTCGAAGGTGCTTTCGGCTCGTCAAAGCTATAGGCTCCATCACTCGTTTTGCAGCCAAGGCATGGGGGGATGAATGGCCGACTACTGCTTCATCCACGCCGCCGACATCCACCTCGACAGTCCGATGCGGGGACTGTCCCGCTACGAGGGGGCGCCCGCCGAACAGCTTCGGAGCGCAACTCGAGCGGCGCTCAAGAACCTCGTTACGCTCGCCAAGAGCGTCGGCGCCAAGTTCGTGGTGATCTCGGGCGATCTGTACGACGGCTCGTGGCGCGACATGCGCACGGGCCAGTTTGCGATCCGACAGTTCGCCGAGCTGGCGCGCGCCGGCATCCGCGTCTTCGTCGTCTACGGGAACCACGACGCCGAGAGCAAGATCACCAAGGGCCTGACGCCGCCGGAAGGCGTCTACATCTTCGGCTCGAAGAAGTGCGAAACGGTCGCGATCCCAGAGCTCGGGGTCGCGATACACGGCCAAAGCTTCAAGGTCGCGCGCACCGTGGACAACCTCGCGAGCAGCTACTGCCCGCCGACGCCCAGCATGCTGAACGTCGCGCTGCTGCACACCGCGCTAGAAGGGGGCCACACGCACGCGGACTACGCCCCCTGCACGCTCGCCCAACTGGCGGCGAGTGGGCACGATTACTGGGCGCTGGGCCATGTCCACGACTTCGGGATCAAGCGCGAGCATCCTTTCGTCGTGTATCCCGGCAACCTCCAAGGTCGGAGCGTTCGCGAGACCGGCCCGAAGGGCGCTGTGGTCGTCCACGTCGAGGACGGGAGGATCGCTCGGGCCGAGCACCACGCCCTCGACGAGGTGCGTTGGAGGTGCTGTCAGGTTAAGCCATTTCGAGGCCTTTGTGGGCTAAATCAGGAGCTCAGAGCCCGATAAAAATCGGGCGAAAACAACAAGCGCCGGTCGAGCCGAGCTTGGAAATCCGGCGCTCTGCAGCTCAAGTTGACAGCCCCGGAGTGATAATCGGGTGTTATGTGAAGAGGGGGGGAGAGGCCGCTATGCGCTCATGACGAGCGCTTAAAGTCAGGTTGCCGGCGGCGGACAGACGACCGTTCCCATCGGGCGTCGACCCGTCAGGGCTCTAGACGCGGCACCACCTGATCGAGGGTGACGGGCGCGAAGCGCGCCATCTTCCCGACCGCCCCCGCCTTGGACACGGTCCACTCCGGCCCCTCGATCCGCCCGAGCTGGGTCCAGCCGATGGGCACGGCGATCGGCGCGCAGGGCCGCGCACGGGTGGAGAAGGGCGCGATGGCGGTGGCGCCGCGCTGGTTGCGCAGCCAGTCGACGAAGATGCGGCCCCGCCGGTGCGCCTTCGACAGCTTCGCGGTGTAGCGGTCGGGGCGGTCGGCCGCGAGCGCCTCGGCGAAGCGGCGCGCGAAGTCCTTCACCGCCGCCCAGTCGCGCTCCGGCGCGAGCGGGGCGACGACGTGCAGGCCCTTGCCGCCGGTCACCATCGGGAAGCTCTCGAGCCCGAGCGCGGCCAAATGCCCGCGCACCTCGACCGCGGCGCGTCTCACGTCGGCGAAGCCGAGCCCGACGTCGGGATCGAGGTCGATCACCAGCCGGTCGGGACACTCGAGACGATCGAGGCGCGAACCCCAGACGTGGATCTCGAGCGTGCCCATCTGCAGCAGCGCGACGAGACCTTGGACGTCCTCGACGTAGAGGTAGGGCCGCCGCCCGGCGTCGGCTTCGGCGATCTCGGTCCGCTTCACCCCCGCGGGGAAGACGCCTCGGTCGTGCTTCTGGAAGAAGCACTCCTTTCCGCGGCCCTGCGGGCAGCGCACGAGGCTCAAGGGGCGGCGGGCAACGTGCGGCAACATCGCCGCCGCAACGCCCTCGTAGTAGTCGATCAGCTCGCGCTTGGTGATGCCGATCTCGGGGAACATCACCCGGTCGGGATGGGTGATCGCCACCCCGGCGCGGACCAGCTCCGCGCCGGGCGTCGGGTCGAGCGTCACCTCGCCCGCCGGCTTGTCGTCGCGGAGCGCGACGAAGCTCGGGTGGCGCAGGCGGCCGTCGGGCGTCACCTCGGCGAACGCCACTTCGGCCACGAGCTCGGGCTTCACCCACACGGCGCCGCGCTTCGCGGCGGGCGGGAGATCGTCGAAGGGCGGCCGTTCGACCGCCAGCGGCGCCATGCGCGCGGACAGGTCGGCGATGGTCGCGGCGTCGAAGCCGGTCCCGACCCGGCCGGCGTAGCGCAACCGGCCGCCTTCGTGGGCGCCGAGGAGGAGCGAGGCGAAGCCGCGCCCCTTCTCCGAGCGCGACCAGCCGCCGATCACGAACTCCTGCCGCTTCGTGCACTTGATCTTCAGCCACGAGGACGAGCGCTTGCCGACGTACCGGCTGTCCGCCCGCTTCGAGACGATGCCCTCGCAGCCGGTGCGGCACATGGCCTCGAGCACCCGCGCGGCGTCGCCGCTCACGTGGTCCGAAAAGAAGAGCGGCTCGCCCACGCCCGCGACCAGCGGCGCGAGCTTGGCCTTGCGCTCGACGAGCGGCAGGTGCGCGAGGTCGGCGCCGTCCAGCTCGAGGAGGTCGAACGCCCAGAACTGCAGCTCGCCGCCGTCCTTGAGGTGGTTCTGGAGCCGCGAGAAGCTCGGGTTGCCGTGCTCGTCGAGCGCCACGACCTCGCCGTCGAGGGTCGCGGACTCCGCCTCGAGCGCGGCGACCGCGTCCGCGACGACGCGGAAGCGGTCGGTCCAGTCGTTGCCGGCGCGCGTGAAGGCGGCTACCCGCCCGCCGCGCTTGACGAGCAGCGCGCGGTAGCCGTCCCACTTGATCTCGTGGATCCACTGGCGGCCGGCGGGCGGCTCGTCGGCCGGCGTGGCGAGCTGCACGGGACGAAAGCCCGGCGCCGCCTGCGCGCGGCGGGCCGTGCCCCGCTTTGCCTTGAGCTGCTTCCCCGCGGCGATGTCGGCGAGGCCGAGGCCCGATTTTACGCTGGTGACGTTCTCGGCCGTGAGGTCTGCGGTGCCGCTCGCGTGCTCGTCCTCGACCTTGCGCAGCAGCCAGTTCTCGCGCGCGCCGCGGCCCTCGGCGCGCAGCCGCACGAGCACCCACTCGCCCCGCATCCGCCGGCCGTCGAGGCGAAAGCGGAGCTTTCCCTCCTCGAGCCCTGCCCGCGGGTCACCGACGGGTTCCCAGCGGCCGTCGTCCCATAGCAACACGGTGCCGCCGCCGTACTCGCCCTTCGGGATGGTCCCTTCGAAGTCGGCGTAGCCCGGCGGGTGGTCCTCGGTGCGCACCGCCAGGCGCTTGTCCGCGGGGTCGAGGCTGGGCCCTTTGGCGACCGCCCAGCTCAGGAGGACGCCGTCGAGCTCCAGCCGGAAGTCGTAGTGGAGGCGCGTGGCGGCGTGCTTCTGGACGACGAAGCGACGCCCGCGCGACCGCGCCGGCACGCCGGCCGGCTCGGGCGTGCGCGCGAAGTCGCGCTTGGCGTTGTAGGCCTCTAGCGAGCGACGCTGGGGCGACGCCACGGTGTCAGGCCCGCTTGCGCTCGGGCGACTTCCGCGCCGCGGGCCGCGTCGCCTTGGCCGCGGGCTTGCGGGCGGCGGCCGCCGTCTTCGCGGCCGGGCCGACCGAGGCCTTCAGCGCGGCCATGAGGTCGACGACGCTGGTCGGGCGGACGTCGGCCCCGTCGTTCGCCGGCTTGGCGGTCGCTTTCTGGCCCGAGAGCTTGCGGTCGACGAGCGCCCGCAGCGCGTCCCGGTAGCGGTCGCGGAACGCGTCCGGCCTGAAGGCGGCGCTCTTCTTCTCGATGAGCGCCTTCGCGAGGTCGAGGAGCTCGGGCGGCGACGGGTCGTCGGACACGTCGCGGAAGAACTGCTGGCCGCGCTGCACCTCGTCGGCGTAGCGCAGCGTCTCGAGGAGGAGGCCGCGCCCGCACGGCTTTATCGCGCACAGGTACTCGCGCCCGCGCAGCGCGAGCTGGCCGAGGCCGACCTTGCGGGTCTGGCGCAGCGCGTCCCGCACGACGCGGAAGGCCTCCTCGGCCAGGTCGTCCTTCGGGACGACGTAGTAGGGCTTTTCGAAGTAGAGCGGGTCGATCTCGTGGGCGTCGACGAACTGCGTGAGCTCGAGCGTCTTCTTGCTCTCGAGCCGGACCGCTTCGATCTCGTCGTCGCCGACGAGCACGTAGCGGCCCTTCTCGTACTCGTAGCCCTTGGCGATGTCGCCGGCGTCCACCGCGCCGATGCCGGGCACCACCTTCTCGTACTTGACCCGCTTGCCCGAGGGCCGGTGGATCTGGTTGAACGAGATGCCGCTCGACGACTTGGTGGCGCTGAACAGCTCCACCGCGATCGAGACGAGCGCCAGCCGGAGCTGGCCGGACCAATAGGCTCGCGCCGCCATAGTAACGCACCGCTTTACTTCACAAGGACTGAGTCAAACGGCAACGAACGCGAGTCGTTCCGAGTCGCGGCCGGCCTTGCCGAGACGGCAGATGAATCAGCATCTTGGGGTTTACTTCTGAGTCGCGGCGACCGATTCAGCGCCGAAGCGACTGGATTCGAAAGACGACTCGACCGCGCTCGCGGCGACCGCTGTATTGACTCGGGAAAAGCGGGAACTTTTCGGCCAAGAATCGAGTCATGGTCGCATGACGGCGGCCCAGCGAGTCTCGGAGCGCAGGCGCGATCTCTCGCGCATCCGTCGCCTGTTCACGCCGTCCGACGAAGAGTTTTCCCGGCTGTCGCTGATCGCGCGGCTGGAGGCCGAGACCCGGCTGTTCGCGGGGCCGGTCGACCGTCCCGGAGCCTGACGATGCCGTCCAGCAGCGCCCGGCCCGCGTCGCCGCCCGGCAAGGGCTCGGTCGCGTCCAGCAGCGCCAGCAGCGCCGCCTTTTCCGCGTCGTCCATGTCGTTGTCCCCCGTTAACGATAATGAATCACGGGGCGAGCCGTGACGCAAGCGCTGTCGTTGGCGGAAGCCGCGGAGGCGCTCGGCAAGCCCGAAGCGGTGCTCCTGGCGATGGCGCGCGGCTATACCCGGAAAGGCGGCGACCCGCGGCCCGACCCGGGCCGGTTCGAGATCGAGCACCGCCGCGTCGTGCGCCGGATCGGCGCGGCCCACGCCGTGATGTCGAGGGTGGAGCTGCGCGCCGACGGGCGGCTCATCTACGCCGCGGAGCAGTCCGAGGCGATCTGCGCCTCGGCGGCGGAAGCCGCCGCCGCGCTGACCCGGCACTGAAGGGCGGGGCGCGTGCCGGACGACGACCTCGCCTCGCTCGAAACGGCGGTCACCCTCCTGAACGAGGTGACGGAGATCTTCGACCGGCTCGACGTCGGCGCGTGCGCCCTGCACCTCGAGGCCTGCGTCGCGGCGCTCGAAAGCCGCCTGCGCGAGGCGAGGTCCGGCGGGCGGCCGCTCCGGCGCCGCGACGGGCCCGACCCCGTAGACCTCCGCGATTGATGCCGCGCCGGACGGCGCCTAGCCTCGCGCCATGGGGGTCGCCGCCTTCTGTGCCTTCGCCGCGCGGGAGAACGTCCGCCTGCGGTGGCGCGCCCGCACCAACCGGGCCGGCACGCGGTACCGCGTGATCCTCGACGTCGAGGTCGCGCGGCACGTGTGCCACGGATGGTCCGACGTGTTCCCGGTCGACCGGCCGCTCGGAGAGGCCCTCGATCATGTCGCCGCCAAGTACGCGCCATTCTACGAAGAACTCATCGCCCGCCAGCGACGCGCGATGATGCGCGCGGTCACGCCCTAGCGGCCGCGGGCGTGCCCCGCGGATGGGTGGCGAGCGCGGTTGCCCGACCGCGGCGATGCTCTATGTGGCGTACCGTCGGGTATCAGAAACGAAGGCAAGGCATGGCGACGGTCGCGCTCCTCATCGCGTCCAACCTGTTCATGACGATCGCCTGGTACGGGCACCTGAAGTACCCGGGCTGGCCGCTCGGCAAGGCGATCCTCGTCGCCTGGGGCATCGCGCTCGTCGAGTACTGCTGCGCGGTGCCCGCGAACCGGCTCGGCGCCGCGGGCGGCTTCTCGGTCGGCCAGCTGAAGATCCTCCAGGAGGTGATCACGCTCGCCGTGTTCGCCGCCTTCGCCGCGGTCTGGCTCGGCGAAGCGCTCACCTGGCGCCACGCCGGCGCGTTCGCGTGCATGGTGGGCGCCGTCGCCTTCATGTTCGCCGGGCGCACCGCCTGAGCGATCGCGAGCGCGGTCCCACTGTCTCGCCGCGAGCAGGGACCCGACGGTCCCGGCGGCGACGGACGGCTAGAACCTCCGGAGGTCGAGCGAGGTGTTCACGAGGTGCCCGAGGCGGGGGGGCTAGAGGCGGCCGGGAACCGGCCTAAGCCGTCTCGACCAGCAGGAAACGCAGCGGGATCGAGGGGCACAACTCGGCGCTGCGGGTCCGGATCGACGCGCTCCGGTTCGACTTGGCGGTATCCTCGCGCTCTTTGCTGCAGCCTCGCCCGACGATGCGCTATTCGCCGAGACGCTCGCGACGCGGTCCGGCGGCACCGCGGACGGGCGAGCCCCCGGACCCGTGCAGCGACGAGCCGGTGCTGACCGCAGAGCCTTCTACGAGGGCCTCGAGATCTCGCGGGATCTCGGCCGCGAACGTCTCGATGAAGCTCGCGCGCAGAAACGCGCCGACCGGTACGTGATCCATGGACCTACCCGAACGCAACCGTTACCCAGCCGCACCAATCCTCGGTGCGCCGTCCGGTTCCGCTCGGGACATCGCGCCGAGCCGAAGGAACCGGGGTGAGCACCCATTGGTTATGGGCCCGTAACAGACTGGAGCGACGTTGCGATGGAGCGTCGTTGGGCCGACAGGATCAGGCGGTTGCTCGCGGAGCGCGAGAAGCTTCCGCCCGAGATGCGCGACCTCGGTGACTACGGCCTGGATGCGCTCATCGACCAGGAGATCGTGCGCCTCAAGGCCGAACTCGCCAACGAGGAAGCGCCCGAGTACCTAGGGCGCAGGGAAGGGGACCTGAACCCGGCGCGGCCCAAGCAGCCCAAGGACAGCCGCTAGGCCCGACACGGCCGATGGCGCGGGCGCCCTGGACCGGGTCTGTCACGGGCGCCGTCAGGTTGAGCCACTCTGAGGCCCGGGTGAGCTAAATCAGGCATCCGGGGCCGGGGTGCTGTCAGGTTCAAGCCACGATTGGCCACGGAGCCTGGTTCGTGGCTCCTCAGTCCAGAAAATCATCGTGAATTCTCAGCATGCGCTGGGCGCGCTGATCCACCGCTCGGGGGGCGCAAACCGACGTTGTGGCTTCACCCTGAGCACCGCGCCGGCGACTTCGGGTTCGGCCGCCCGGGGCTGCGCCCGGCGGCCCTAGTGACGTCGGCCCCGGGGCTCGGTGGACGACGCGGCCTAGGGGCGCCCCGGCAGAGCCTTCGACCACGCCTCGGCGTCCGGGGAGGCGTTGTCGATATCGGCGAGGATCTTCCACCCGTCGCGCGTGCGCCGGTAGACGAGCAGCGATCGCCCGTTCGCGCTCCAGCGCTTCGCGTCAGGGCGCTCGCCGTCGAGGCGGAACAGGCTGACGAGGTGGGCGACCGACCCGTGGACCTGGATGTCTTCGATTTCGAGCCGGAAGGTGCCGACAGGCGCCGCGAACGCCTTGGCGAAGTAGGCCCGGACCTCCCCGACCCCACGGAGGGCGGGCTGGTTGTTTAGCGCGACGAGGACGCCCGGCTCGTAGAGCCGCATCAGCCCGTCGAGGTCGCGCGCCTCGTAGCGGCGGATCCATTCGGCCGCGGCGGCCTCGATGGCCCGGCGGTCGTCGGTCGGCGCGGCCGGCGCGGGCGCGGACACCAGCAGGGTGAGCAGAACCAAGATCGGGCGGATCAACGCGCGGGCTCCCTTCGGCCGAGGCGACGCACCGTTGTCCGGGCAGATCGCGAGCGGGTCAAGTCACGCCGCGCGGTCGACGAGATGAGCGCCTTGCGGACGTTTTCGGGACGGCCGCCCACATCGCCGCGGCTCGCTCACGGGAGCGTAGCGCGCCCCGGGAGGCGGTGGCCGCTCCGAAAGCCCCTCTCGCCTTCCCGACAGGGGCGAATTCGAAGGGCGGGCGGGTGCGCCGAAGGCTTTCTCGATCCCACGGGTCCGCCGCGTCGCCCCGCGGGAGCCCTCACGGACGGGCGACCGCGGATTCGTCCGGCTCTGGGCTCGCCGAAGTCGCGATCGGCAGCACCCGCTCAGCCGGTCTCACCCGCCAGAGACCGAGGAACAGAGCGGCACCGGCGACGGTCGCGGCGGCCGAAAAGACGATGAAGTCCCGGAAACTGTCCTCGACGGTGAGCATGTACGAAAGGACGATCGCCCCGAGGGCGCCGGCGCCCACGATCACGCCGGCGATGGGGCCGTAGGCCGTCCCGAACAGATCGGGCCCCAGGTACCGGGCGCAGGCGAAGCTCGCCACGTCGCCTTCCGCCCCCTGCGAGAGTCCCAGGAGTAGGACCGAGACGCCGACGACGGACGGGGTGTCGAGGTCGGTGGCGAGCAGCGCGAGACCCAGCGCCGGCAGGCCCATGCCGACGAACGCCACGATCGGCGTGGGGTACCGGTCGAGGCAGATGCCGAAGAAGAAGCGGCCCAGGATGACGCCGATCGCGTAGACGGAGATCAGGAAGCCGGCGGTCGAGCCGGGGATCCCGTTTTCGAGGAGCATCGGCTTTAGCTGGATGCCGCTCAGGACGCTGCCCAGGTTGCACAGCAGCATCCCCACCACGAGTATGTAAAAGGCGGGGGACCTGAGCACCCTGCCGTAGGCCGCCGAGGCCTTGAGCGGCGTCGCATCGCCCGACGGCTTGCGGTCGTTGGGTATTAGCAAGACGCCGCTCACGCCGACGCAAAAGACGAACGCCGCGAGCGCTCGGTACGCGGTGCGCCAACCGAACCCGTAAAGCAGCTCGTTCAGGATCGGCGCCCCCAAGGCGCCGACGATCGCCGGGCCGGTCATGAGCATCGCCAGCGCGAACCCCCTGGCCCTGAATATCCGAACGGCGATGACGCGCCCGTACGCCGCGGTGCTCGCCGCGCCTCCCACGGTGATCAACACCGAGGTTATGGCGAAGAATTGCCAGATCTCGCCGGTCATGAAGGTGTAGGCCACGTAGCACGAAGGGATCGTCGTTGCCCCGACGAGGGCGACCGGTCTGGCGCCGAAGCGGTCGGCGAGGCGGCCGACGAGCGGGAAGCTCAGGATGCCGAGCAGAGAGGTGACGCTGGTCAAGGCGAAGTCCGAGCGGCTCCACCCGAACTCCTCGACGATCGCCGGCGCGAATATGCTGTTGAAGTAGCTGTTGACCGCGATCGCCACAGAACCCGCCAGCACGACCGATATCAGGGCGCGTCGTTCGACGACCAACTCACGCAAGTACGTCATGCGCACTCCTCCCGAACGTCGGCCCGCGACGGGCTGCGGCGACAATGACACGCGGAACTTCCGCCGCAAGCGTGCCGGCAGTCCGGCCGGTCACCGGGCGGGGTCGAGTTCCCGGACCAGGCGCTCGAGGCCGGCGGCCAGAGCGGCCTGCTCCGACTGGCTCAACGCCGCGACCGCGCGGCTCAACCCGGTCCTCCAGGCCAACACCCGGCCGGCGGTCCGACGGCCCTCGGGGGTCAGCGCGAGCAACGCCGGCCGGCCCCTCGCGCGGGGGGTCCGCTCCACGAGTCCGCGCTGGATCAGCCGTCCGGTGATCTCGCTCACCACGCAATCGGCGATGCCGAGCTCGTGCGCGGCCGGGCGCGCGCGCAGCTCGCCTTTGTTCGCGAGGAGCAGGAGGAGCCGAGCCTGCGTGGGCGTCACCGCCTGCTCTTGCTGCGCGTCGAGCGCCAGCTGTTGCACCAAGCCGCTCAGGCGGACCAAGTGCGGCACCGCCGGCGGCTCCGCGGACGTGCCGGCGCCCGGCACGGGCGGTGCGCCGGGCCGAACTCTCCCGCCTCCTCGGGCGGGCTCGGCTCGGGGGCCTGCCGGATCCGCCTCCGCTCCCGGGACGATCCGCGGCGACGCCGGCCGCGCTCGCCGGAAGCTCAGGGCCTCATCTCGCGCCGATCCATGCGACGATGCCCGACGATCCGTCACGCTCAGGACTCGTCGATGATCTCGACGAGCGCCCCTTCGGGGGCGCGCGCGACGCCGACCCGGCCGCCTTTGTAGATCGGCCCGTCGGCCCTCCCGTCGAGCCAGACGACGTCTTTCGAAGCGAGACCGCGGGACGCGAACGACACGATCACCACGCCGGGCGGGAGCTGCCCCGGGGTGCGCGGGCGATCGGTCGCGCCCTCGGGGTAATCGTCGATTTCGAGGAGGGCCCTCCTGCCCGACACGAGGGTGGTCAGGCGGTGGACGTGATCGGGCGGCAGACCGAACGCCTCCGAAAGGACGCGGTAGGGAAGGGACATGGCCGGCTCGACCTCGAGCCCGAGGACGGCCCCGAACCACGCCGCGGTCCCGGCCATGTCGCGCGCGGCGTAGACCGCGATGAAGAGCTCGTCGATCGACGAGCGGGCGACCGGGTGCCGGTCGGAGGGGCCGCCTATCTGGGTCTGGGTGAGGAAAAGAACTTCGCGGTCTGGACCTTCGACCTGCATCGGCAGGATCCGCGACAACCCTGGGTTGGGTCTCGGCGGGCCGATCACGCGGAAGGGGCTTTCCCCCAACCGCTCGTTCGTTCCGAGAGCGTCTTGGATGCAGAGTTCCAGCGCGGCCCAGCCGAAGGAAGTCAGCGGCGCGTAGGCCTCGGCCGCAGGGGCCTCCACGAAACGCAGGAAGGTCTCGGCACCGCTCTCGGGTCCCAAGACCGACATCGGCCGCCCGGCGGCTCCGGGTGCTCCCCAGGCCTCGGCCAGCGCGCGCGGGACGGCGCCCTCCTCGAGCACCTTGTAGCCGAGCCAGCGTTCGTAGCTGGAGACCGCCCCGGCGAGGTCGGACACGGTCACCGTGGCCGCGCGCAGGGAAGTCATATCGCTCCCTCCCGTCCGTCGCGGTCGCCGGCCTTGGCCGACGTCCCGACGGTCGGCGGAAGATTGCTCGGGTGATCCCTCTGGGGCACGCGCGTCCTCGCTTGAGCCGCCCATCGATAGCGCCATGAGGGGCCCGGTCCGCCATACCGATTGGCTATCACTGATACGCAGTGCCGTTCGGGGAGTCCGGCGATAATCTCTCGGGCGCAACGGTCCGGGAGCGAGCGGGATGCGTGAACTTGAGCTCCTGAGCGGCGTCGAGCTCCAGGCGGATCCCTCGCGGACCGCCCTCCTCCTGGTCGACATGCAGAACGACTTCTGCGTTCCCGGCTTCGGCGCCGAGAAGGCCGGCCGCGACATCGGCGCGGCCCGCGCGATAATCCCGGCTCTGCAGCGGCTGCTGGGCTCGGCGAGGGAGGCCGGCGTCGCGGTCGCGCACGTCGCCTTCTGGACCTTGCCCGATCGCCTCGGCGACTCCGGCCCGTGGCTGACGCAGCGCCGGAAGGCGACGTACTCGTCGGACCGGCTCTGTCTCGCCGACACGCCGGGCGCCGAGTTCGTCGAAGAGCTGAGGCCGATCGCCGGCGAATGGCAGGTGAGGAAGAGTCGCTACAGCGCGTTCACGGGCACGAACCTCGACCTGCTTCTCCGCTCGCGCGGCGTCCAAACGGTGGTCGTTTGCGGCGTTTCCACCAACGCTTGCGTCGAGTCCACCTTCAGGGCCGCCTTCGACCTCGGCTACTATGTCCTGGTGCCTACGGACGGCTGCGCCTCTTGGGACGCGGCTTTGCACGAGGCCGCGCTCGCCAACGCGCGCCACAGGTTCGGCGCGACGCCCGAGGTTCGCGAACTGATCGAGATATGGAGTCGCCATGCGAGGAGATGACAGCGAGGCCTTCCCCTCGGGGCTCACCTCGGCGGCGGTCGATTTCGTGGTGGGCGCGAGGTTCGACGCCCTCTCGGGAGAAGCGGTGAAGCTCTCGAAGCGGTGTGTCCTCGACGGGCTCGCCGTCGCCTTGGGCGGCTCCGAGCAGCCGGGGATGGCGCCGCTGCACGCCTACATCGGCCGGGTCGGTGGCGCAGGAGAGGCGAGGCTCATCGGGCGGGGATCGACCGTCGTGCCGGCGCACCTCGCGGCCCTGTGGAACGGGACGGCCGGGCACGCCATGGACTGGGACGACACGCAGTTGGCCGAAGGTCCGGGGCGCCCGTACGGCCTCTTGATGCACCCGACGATGCCGCCGCTCGCCGCCTCGCTGGCCGTCGCCGAACTCGTGCGGCGCGAGGACGGCGCGCCCGTCGACGGCCGCCGCTTCCTGCTGGCGTTCTCGACCGGGTTCGAGGTGGGCTGCAAGGTCGCCGAGGCGATAAACCCCGACCACTACATGCGGGGTTTCCACACCAGCGGGACGATCGGCGCGTTCGCCGCGACGGCCGCCTGCGCCAAGATGCTGGACCTCGACGCGGACGCCACCGCCCGGGCCATCGGGCTCGCGGCGTCCATGTCGGCGGGCATACGCGCGAACTTCGGGACGATGGCGAAGCCGTTCCACGTCGGCCGCGCCGCCGAGAACGGCGTGACGGCGGCGCTCCTCGCGAGGGAGGGTTTCTCCGCCAACAAGGAGGCGCTGGACGGCAGGTGGGGCTACCTGGCGATCGCCGGACCGGGCGGCCAACCCGAACTCGTCCGGGACCGGTTCGGCGACCCGCCGACGATGGTTTCCCCGGGCGTGAGCATCAAGCCCTACCCTTCGGGTGTCCTCACGCACCCGAGCATGGACGCGCTCAAGTTCCTGATGGCGGAACACTCGGTCGGGCCGGACGAGATCGAGAGCATCACGCTCTACGCGGGTTCGAACGTGCTCGGGCCGATCCGCTTCCGCGTCGCGAAGACCGAACTCGAGGGGAAGTTCTCGTTCGCGTTCCTGCTCGCCGCGATCGCGCTCAGAGGGCGCGCCGGGAAGGCCGAGTTCACGGACGAGTTCGTCCGGTCGGAGGCCTGCCAGGCGATGCAGGCCCGCGTCGAGACGCGCTTCGATCAACGCATCGAGGACATGGGCTGGGACCGCATCCGCTCGCGGGTCGAACTCGCGACGCGGGACGGAAGCCGCTACGCGCGGTGGGCGGAAGAGGACTACCGGGGGGGGCCGCACAACCCGCTGTCCGACGAGGAGCTCGAGGCCAAGTTCCGGGACTGCGCCGCGGGCCTCTTGGAGGGGGATCGCGCCGACCGGGCGATCGAAAAGATCTGGTCGCTGGACGCGTCGGACGACGCGACGTCGGTGCTCGAGGAACTCGACTGGAGCCGTGCCTGATGGAGCTTGGCCTTAAGGGGAAGTCGGCGCTCGTCGTCGGCGGGACGCAAGGGATCGGTGCCGAGGCGGCCAGGGTTCTGGCGGGCGAGGGCGCGCGCGTGGCCGTCGCCGCCAGAGGCAAGGACGGCCTCGACGCGATGGTCGCGGAACTCAGCGGGCGCGGCGCGGAGGCGATCGGCATAGTCGCCGACATGACCAGGACGCCCGACGCGGAACGCGCGATCGGAGAGACGATGTCCGCGTTCGGCGCGCTGGACGTGTTGATCGTCAGCATCGGGAACGCCCGCGGCGGGACCTTCTGGGAGCTCGACGACGCGACCTGGCAGGAGGCGCTCGACCTGAAGTTCATGGGGCTCGTGCGCGTCCTGCGCGCCGCCATCCCGCCCATGCGGTCCGCCGGGCGGGGCCGGGTCGTCGCGGTGGTCGGGAACAACGGGCGCCAGCCCAACCAGCTGATGCTCCCCGGCAGCGCGTCGAACGCCGCCTGCCTGGCGTTGATCAAGGGCGTCGCCGACGCCGTCGCGGCCGACGGCATCTCCGTCAACGCCCTCAATCCCGGGCCGACGCGCACGGGTCGCTGGCACCGGCTCATGACCGATCTCGCCGCGAAGGCGGGGTCGACCGCCGAGGCCGTCGAAGTCGAGCAGCTCGCGCGGCTCCCGACGCGGCGGATCGGCGATCCCGCCTCCATGGGGCGCTTGGCCGTGCTGCTCGCTTCCGATCTCGCGGACTGGGTCACCGGCACGTCGCTGACGGCCGACGGCGGGTCGACGCGGACGCTGGCCTAGCCATGAGCTCGAATCCGCGCGTCCCCTTTCGCCTGGCTTCGGCGCGGCGGTCGCTCGCGCCGCCGGAGGGCAAGCCCCTCATCGTCCACATCGTCGTCAACGTGGAGAATTGGCAGTACGACCGGCCGATGCCCCGGACGATACTCCCGGCCCCGCACGGTGCCGAAAGCGTCCCGGACGTGCCCAACTTCGCCTGGGCGGAATACGGTCTCCGGTGCGGGATGCCGCGCCTTCTCCGCGCGATCGGCCGGCGCGGCCTGCCCGCCAGCTGTTCGATCAACGCCGGTGCCGTCGACGCCTACCCGGCGCTGGCGGAGCGCGTCCTCGAGGCCGGGTGGGAGCTGATCGGCCACGGGATGCACCAGCGCTCGCTCCAGGCCGAGGCGTCGGAGTCGGAGCTGATCGAGGCCGCGCTGGATCGGTTGAACCGCTTCTCGGGCCGGAAGGTCGAAGGGTGGCTCAGTCCGGGACTGAGGGAGTCGTACGGCACGCCCGATGCCTTGAAGGCCGCGGGCGTTCGCTATTGCTGCGACTGGGCGCTGGACGACCTTCCGGCGTGGATGCGGACCGCGCACGGACCGATGATCGCCGTGCCCTATTCGCTCGAGGTGAACGACAGCGTCATCTATGCCGTCGAGAAGCACCGTTCGGACGAGATGCTTCGGCGCCTCGAGGCGACGCTCCGGACCTTCGATCGGGAGCTGGACGAACAGCCGAGAGTCCTGACGCTCGGGCTGCACCCCCACCTGATGGGTGTGCCTCATCGCTTCGACTACCTCGAGCGGATGCTCGACCTGTTGCTCGAAGAGGACAGGGCGACCTTCATGACGGGGCGTCAGGTCGCCGACTGGTTCGAACTCGCGGGCGATCCGGCCGAGTTCGAAGAGGTCGCGAGCTAGGATCCGCGGGAGTGGGGGCCGAGGGTCGGCTCCCGCCGCCCGTCGAGCCCCGGGAAAATCGAACGAGCGAGGACCGTCTCATGAGAAGCAAGGCCGTTCTGGAGCAGGATGACGTTCGGAGGGTCGTCCGCGCGTGCCGCGACGAAGCCCGGGGCCTGGGGCTGCGGGTCACGATCGCGGTCGTCGACGACGGCGGCCACCTCTGCCACCTCGAGCGCATGGACGGCGTGAAGAGCACGACGGTCGAGGTCGCCGTCGGCAAGGCCCGCACCGCCGCTTCCACCTGGCTGCCGTCCGGACGGCTCGAGGAGCGCCTGAAGGAGCGCCCTTCGCTGTTCAGGCTCCGTAATCTCCCGATGCAGGGCGGGATGCCCCTGATCTTCGAGGGCGAATGCGTGGGCGGCGTGGGGGTGTCCGGAGCGGACTTCGACCAAGACGAGCTGATCGCGACCGCCGGGGCCGGGGCGGTCGAGGGCGACTAGGACGCGTATCCTGGGTCGAGGCGATCCAACCTGCGTCGGAGCGCCGCCCAGGCGAGCTCGGCGGTGCGCAGGTCGCCGGAGGGCCTGTTCTGGAGCGCCACCTTCCGGCAGATCTCCTCCGGCAGCACCGCGAGCGACGGCGATCCCTGCGCCGCGACCTGTATCTCGCACGCCCGCTGCAGCGCGTGCATCCGGGCGAAGGCCTGACCGACCGTGTTCCCGACGGTCAACAGCCCGTGATTCCTCAGGATCAGGTGATTGCGCGAGCCCAGGTCGGCGAGGAGTCTGGCGCGCTCGGCCAAGTCCAGCACGACGCCTTCGTAGTCGTGGTACGCGAGGTCCGGCAGCAGCATCAGCGCCCCTTGCTGCAGCGGCAACAGCCCGTGCGCCTGGCACGCCACCGCGACGCCTTCGACGGTGTGCAAGTGAACCACGCAGTGCGCGTCGTCGCGGGCGCCGTGGACCGCGCCGTGGATGACGAAGCCGCCCGGATTGATGCCGAGCCCGGTCGGGTCGCTGACGACATCGCCGCGCTCGTCCACTCGGACCAAGCTGCTGGCCGTCACCTCGTCGAAGGCGAGGCCGAAGGGATTGATGAGGTAGTCGGTCGTGCCGGGAATACGGGCCGAAATGTGGGTGAAGATCAGGTCTTCCCAACCGTTGAGAGCCGCCAGGCGGTAGCAGGCGGCCAGGTCGATCCTCGCTTCGCGCTCCGCGTCGCGCGCGGCGGGGGCGACGAGGGGGGTGGACGCCACGGGACCTACTCCTCGATGAGTTCGATGAGCTCCCCGGCGGGCCCCCGGGCGGTAGCGGCCCGCCGGCCGCCGTATTCTGGGCCCGGCAGCGCGGTCGGGGGGGCCAGCCAGTCCAGGTCGAATTCGTCGAGCGAGGACACGCCGAAGCTCGCCATCGCGTTGCCGGGCGGGAGCTCGCCCCGCGGCGAGGTCCGGTGCCCCCGGAGATTGGCGGCCCGGGCGGGGTAGCCGTCGAACTCGATGAGGTTGCCGTGCTGGCCGAGCTTGCACGTCGTCAGCGGCAGGAGGGCGCCGTCGGGCAACCCGAGGGCCTCGACGAGGAGGTCGACCTTCCGGTCCTTCACCGGGCGATGCTCCAGCCGGAACGTCGAGGCGTACCAGTCGCGCAGCGCGGTGACGTCGGGGCCCGAGACGACGACGATGAACGGGCGCCCGACGAAGGCGCCCGGCAGCGGCAGGAGCGAGTCGCTGCGATCGCCCATCTCGGCCGTCAGGTAGAGGACTTCGCCGGCCGATCCAACGACCTGGGTCGCGTGTATAGACGGTATGGCGTCGAGCGGGTGGGGCGCGCCGATCACCCGGAAGGGCGAGGCGACGAGGCGTTCGTCGTGGAGCCTGTAGGGATCGTCGACGATTATCTCCCACGAGTTCCATCCGAACGTGGTCATTGGCCGATAGCCGGGGTGCGGGGGGCCTTCGACGAAGCGGATCATCACGTCCGGAGCGCCGTCCGAGCTCACGAGGGCGAAGCGGCGACCGGCCGCCGTTTCTGCCCCCCAGCTCCGCGCTGTCGAGGGTTCGACCGGTCCGCTCGCCCTCACCTTCATGCCGAGCCAGTCGGCGTAGAGAGACACGCTTTCGTCCAGGTCGGGCGTCGTCGTCGTGACGACGCGTATCCGATGGAGAAGGGGGCCGGGGGCGCTCACGTCGGGAAGGGGGCGGTCGCGGGGGCTGGCATCCGCGGGCGCCCGGCCGGCCCGGTGATCAAGCCTGCTTCCGCCCGCCGAAGACGTACCAGCCGCCCGACCCGTGCGTGGGCGCCGGTACCTTGCCGGACATGAAATCGGCGTACTTCTCCTCGCCGAAGGTGGCGAAGTTCGGGATTATCTTAGAGAAGCAGGTCGCCGGATCGAATCCGGCCTCGGCGCAAAGGCGGACGGGATCCTGCGCGCGGTAGACCGTGTAGGCCGGCTCGTTGTTGTTCGCCGTGTCCCAGTTCCAGAAGAAATTCTCGTAGTCGCTCACCAGGTGCTCGGGCGGAAGCTCCATGTGCGCGATGATGCCGCCGGGCGCGAGCAGGCGGTGGCATTCCTTTAGGATGCGCTTGGTCGCGCCGAGCGGCACCTCGTGGAAGAAGAAGCTCGAGACGATGAGGTCGAAGTGACCGTCGGGGTAGTCGGTGCGCTCGGCGTTCTGCTGGCTGAAGTGGATGGTCTGGCCGGCGTGCGAAGCCTGCGCGAAGCCGAAGCGCAGCACCGGCGCCCCCACGTCGATGCCGTGCAGCTCGAGGCTGGGGTACTTCTTGGCGTAGGGAAAGACGTTGCGCCCCGTCGTCGTCCCCATGTCCAACATGCGCTTCGGTTTGAAGTCGGGGTACTCGAGCGAAAGCCAGTGCGCGACGGACTCCGCCACGGCCCCCTCGAGGCGCCGGATCGGGTTGGCGCCGCCGAACACCTTGCCGCCCAAAAACACGATCGCGCCCTGCGCGACGTCGTCCTCGGTGTGCTCGCTGTGGAAGCAACCGGGGGCGAGGTGGACGTCGAGCGTCGAGACGTAGTCGGGCACCGCGAAGTCCGGGTCGGTGCGCAGCGAGCCCTCGGCCGGGTTCACCGCCGCCGCCTCCCGCGCGATGTCGATCATCTCGGGGAGCGCGCGCTCGATGGGATCGATCACCGACTGGTAGCTCATTTCCTGCGCGTGGTAGCGGATGGTGCTGTAGAAGCGGTACGACGGTTCCTTCTCCATCGCGCGCTCGATCTCGCGCCAGTCCTTCGGCGCCTTGCCCTGTTTGGCGAGGCTCGGCCGCACGCGCCCCTCGTAGTCGGCCTGCATCTCCGCCTTCATGTCGACGATGGCGAACTTTCGCAGCATGCTCACGAAATGCTGGCGCGCCCACTCGTCGTGGGTCGGCTGGAAGGCCGTTTCGATGTTGCGGATGCTGTTGCGGCGGGCGAGGGCGACATCGGACATAGTGCCAGTCTCCAGTTGCGGTCGGCGGCGCGGCGCTGTCGCGGCGCAAGAACGTTGCTCAGTTTTGCCGATAACCTAAACCAATGTTTCCTCGGTGCGAAGGTTCCTCGGGCGTCACGGGGCTCCGTTGAGGGTCGCGTGCGGAGAGCCGACTCCGGCGCTTCGGCGCAAATATGTCCCGTGACCCGGCGGCCCAACAATCTCCCCGTCCACCATAACAGGTATGCCTCGGACGATGGTCGCGGTCGGCCAGCCCCTGAACGACCACCCGTCGTAGAGGCTGTAGTCCGACCAGGATCCGAGCTCCGCCGAACGGACGACCCGCACGCGCTCGAGGTCCACGAGCGTCAGGTCCGCGTCCATGCCGGGGGCCACGTCGCCCTTCGTGGGCAGCCCGAAGACCCGCGCGGGGTTCCGCGCCAGCAGCTCCGCGATCCTCGGCAGGTCGAGGCGGCCTCTGTGGTAGCCCTGGTCGAGCAACACGGGAAGGATGGTCGCCGTGCCGGGGAAGCCCTGAGAGGCCTGCCATATGGGCTTGTCCTTCGTCGCGCGCTTCCGGGGCACGTGGTCGGACGCGACGACGTCGATCGAGCCGTCGGCCAGCCCTGCCCACAACGCGTCGACGTCCGACCGTTCCCGGAACGGGGGGTTCGCTTTCCCGATCGGCCCGACGTCGCTGTCCGAGGTGTGCGTGAGGTAGTGGGGGCAGGTCTCCACGACGATCTTGTCGTGTCGCGCGCGCCACCTCCTGACCTCGTCCAATGCGAGGGCGGAACTGAGGTGGGGGATGTATATCGTGGCGCCGTGGTGCTCGGCGAAGTAGGCCGCCCGGACGATGTTCTCGGCCTCGGTGAAAGGCGGCTTCGAAAGGCTCCAGTCGCGGAGGCTCGCCCGGCCGCTCGATTGCATGTCCCGGCGGATCCGGTTGACGATCTCGATGTTCTCGGTGTGGACGACGACGATCGCGTCGAGCCCGGCCGCCTTCTTCAGGAGGTCGAAGAGATACCCGTCGTCCGTGCCGTCGAGGCCGAGGTAGAGGCCTTCGTCGCCCCTGAAGTTCATGAAGTACTTGAAAGACGTGACGCCGAAATCGCGCACGTACGCGGACAGCTCGTCGAGGTGGGTCTCGTTGGCCGTGCAGAAGTGGAAGGCGTAGTCCACGTGCGCTCGGCTCTCGGCGTGCCCGATCTCCGCGCGGGCGATCTGCCCGTAGCCCTTGTTGTTCAACAGGTAGCCGACGGCGGTGCAGAAGCCCCCTTGCGCCGCGTAGGCCGTCTCCGTGCTGTACTCCGTGATCGGCTCCGCGAAGCCGAAATGGACGTGAGCGTCGATCAGGCCCGGGAAGACGTGCAGGCCGGTGGCGTCGATCCGCCGGGCGGCCTCGATCCCCGACCCGGGTCCGAACACGCCCGAGATTCGCCCGTCGGCGATCGCGATGTCGACGGCCTCGGCCCGGCGGCCCGGCCTGACCAGCGAGCCGCCGGTCACGAGTGTGTCGACCGTCACGCCGCGCCGTCCGTCACGCCGTGGCCGCGGAGGCCGAGGGATCGGCCGACGGCGGCAGCCCGCGACCCGGGTTCAGCAACTCCAGGCTCGCTCCGAGCTCCGCGCGCGGGATCCCGTGCGCGACGCAGGTCACGCGGGAGCGAGCGTCCACGAAGGGCCAGGTCGCGAGGTATTCGGGCGGAGCGAACACGCCCTGGACGCCTTGGACGAGCACCGGCCGGTCCTCGCCGGCGACCTCGAAGATGCCCTTCGCCCTGAGCAAGCGTCGGCCGAACAGTTCGCGCGTGTGCCGGGTCCAATCGGCGAGCTGCTGCCATTCGATGGGCCCTTCGATCTCGCGGGAACAGGCCTGGATGTCCTGCGTGTGGGCGGCCGCGCCTTGCGCCGAGGCGTCGGCGCTGGAGGTCCAGCCGCGCCCGGGGCGGGGGGTCGAGCCCCGCGCCGGTTCGCACAGGGCGGCGGGTTGCAGCGCCCGCACCGCCGCGAGCGTGCTTTCGACCTGGCGGTCGGGCGCGACGTCGGTCTTCGTGATAAGGACGCGGTCCGCGAACGCCACCTGCCGGCGGGCCTCGACGTAGAGCTCCAGCGTCGCCGGCGCGGAGCACGGGTCCACGGTCGTCACCACCTCGGCGAGCTCGAAGAACGGCGCCACGAGGCGGTCTCGGAGCAGGGTCTGGAGCACGGGCGCGGGGTCGGCCAGACCCGTCGTTTCGACGACCACGTTGGCGAAGCGGGGTACCTCGCCTCGGGCGCGACGATGGACGAGATCGATGAGCGTGTCGCGGAACGTCCCGAGCATCGCGCAGCAAAGGCACCCCGAGTCGAGGAGGAGCGTCGTCTCTGTGCTTTCGGCGATCAGCGCGTGATCGACGCCGATCTCCCCGAGTTCGTTCACGATGACGGCCGTCTGCTGGAGCGACGGCGACGAAAGCCAGCGGTTGAGCAGGGTCGTCTTGCCGCTGCCCAGAAAGCCGGTGAGAATGGTCGTCTGCGCGCGATCGGTCACCTAACCGAACCTCCACGGCCGTCTTGCCATGTCGGCTGAGACGTATAAGCTGTCGACTGTCGACAATCAACAATTGGGATCCCGTGATCTCAGGTCGCATCAAGACACGGTCGCTCGCAGATCAGGCGTTCGAACAGATCGTGACGGCAATCGAGCGCGGCGAGCTCGAGCCGGGCTCGCGCATCGGCGAGATCGAGGTCGCCGCCCAGCTCGGGATCAGCCGCGGGCCACTGCGTGAGGCGCTTGCCCGCCTAGAGGCCTGCAGCCTGGTGGTGCGCCGGCCGAACCGCGGGGTCTTCGTGGCCCAGGCGTCGTTCGAGGCCTTCCTGGAGCTTTCGGCGATGCGCGAGGCGCTCGAGGGGATGGCGTGCCGGCTCGCGGCGGAACGGATGACGACCGAAGAGCTCGACTCGGTCCGGCGCCTGCTCGAGCGCCACGGCGACAACCCCGACGTGCGGGCGGGGGTCGGTTACTACCAAGGCATCTCGAAGGACGACTTCCACTTCCAGATCGTGAGGGCGAGCCGGAACGGGCGCTTGGTCCACACGCTCTGCAACGACCTTTACCACCAGCTCCGCTTCTACCGCTACCGGTCGAGCGTCCGCGCGGGGAGGAGCCTCGCGGCGCTGGACGAGCACTGGGCGGTGGTCGCCGCGCTCGAGGCGCGGGATCCCGATCGCGCCGAAGCGTCGATGCGCGCGCACATCCGCAACGGTCGCCCCCCGGCCGAGGAGGCCGGTCGATGACGAACCACGGAGCGAAGCTTCGCGCTCTCCTCGAAGAACGGCGGGCGTTGCTCGTGCCCGGCGCCTTCAGCGCGCTGGCGGGTCGGCTCATCGCCGATCTCGGCTTCGAGGCCGTCTACCTAACCGGCGCGGGCGTCACCAACATGCACCTGGGCACGCCGGATCTCGGCCTGCTGACCCTGTCCGAACTCGTGGAGCAGACGGCCGCGATCCGGGACGTCGTGGACGTGCCGGTCATCGTCGACGCGGACACCGGTTTCGGGAACGCGATCAACGTCCGCCGGACCGTCCGCGCCCTAGAGCGCGCGGGTGCGGACGCGGTGCAGATAGAAGATCAAGTCTCCCCGAAGCGCTGCGGGCACTTCGAAGGGAAGGGTGTCATCTCGAAGGAAGAAGCGGTCGACAAGATCCGCGCCGCGGTCGACGCCCGCACCGGCGAAGACCTCCTCGTCGTGGCGAGGACCGACGCGAGATCCACCGACGGCTTCGAGGCGGCCGTCGACCGCGCCGCCGCGTTCGCCGAGGCCGGCGCCGACGTCGTCTTCGTCGAGGCGGTGTCCACCCTCGACGAGATCCGGCGGCTGCCGTCCCTTCTGCCCGTCCCGCAGGTCGTGAACATGGTGGTCGGCGGCCGGACGCCGATCGTCCCGCACGACGACCTCAAGGCGATGGGTTACGGCGCGGTGCTGTACGCGAACGTCGCGCTCCAGGGGGCCCTGCTGGGCGCCCGGCAGGCCCTCGAAGCCTTGCGCCGCGAGGGCCGGATCGAGCCCGGCGATCCCAGGGTCTTGAGCTTCGCGGAACGCCAAAGGCTCGTCGGCAAGGACTTCTTCGATGGTTTGGAGGCCCGCTATGCCGCGAGGTGAGGCCGCCGGCGCCGGGCATTGGACCCGGCTCATCCCGGAGGAGGATCGCAGGAGATCGCGCGCCGCCGGCTTCGGCCGCGCGAGCGGCTGGGGTTCGAGGCCCGCCCTCCTCGTCATCGACGTCCAATACAGGACGACCGGCCGGAGCCCGCAGCCGTTCTGGGACGCGGTGGAGCAATCCCCGACCAGCTGCGGTGAGGCCGCCTGGTCGGCCGTCGACCGCATATCCGCTCTGCTTCACGCCTTCCGCGACGCCCGGCTCCCCGTCGTCTTCCCGCACGTCGCGCCGAAGGGCCGGGCCGACAGGGGACGCCTGGCGGAGAAGGTGCCCGCCATCATGTCCGTGGCGGCCGACGGCTACGAGTTCGTGGAAGAGGTCGCCCCGCTCGAAGAGGACATCCTCGTCCCCAAGCGGCACCCGAGCGCCTTCTTCGGCACGTCGCTCGTGAGCCATCTCGTGGACCTGGGGGTCGACACCCTGGTCTTCACCGGATGCACGACAAGCGGCTGCGTCCGGGCGTCGGTCGTCGACGCCTTCTCCTACAACTTCAAGGTCGTGGTCGCCGAAGACGCCGTCTACGACAGGAGCCCGCTGTCGCACGCGGTCAACCTCTTCGACATTTCCGAGAAGTACGGCGACGTGCTGCCGGCCAGCGCCGTCGTCGAGGCCCTGGCTCGGCGTTCGCAGCCGCCGCCGGAGGCTCAAGGTCATGCCGGTTCGCGGGGCTGACGTATGCTGGGATGCTATTGCTGATTTGTGAGGTCTTGGTGAACCGTCTGCTGTCATAGTCGTGAAATCACCTGCCCGAGAAGCAGGTTTGATGGGAGGGCCCTTCACATGAAAGGTTTGGTTCTTGCGTCGTCCGTAGTCGCCTTGGCCGTTGCGACCTCGCCGGCTTTCGCCCAGTCCTCGGCCCAGTCTCCCTCCGCCCCGCCCGCACAGGCCGCGTCACAGCCGGACCGCGACAGCACCGCCGCCGAGGACGACAGCATCGGCGAGATCGTCGTCACCGCGCAGCGCCGCGCCCAGAACCTCCAGGAAGTGCCGCTGGCGGTCAGCGCCTTCGACGCGGCCGAACTCGAGCGGCGCCAGATCACCCGCACGCTCGACATCGTGAACTTCGTGCCGAACATGACCGGGCACAACAACACGAGCCTGGGGACGGCCAACACCTACTCCCTGCGCGCCCTAAACAACACCGAGTCGATCGCGACGTTCGATCCGCCGGTAGGCACCTACGTCGACGACATCTACATCTCGCGCCAGGGCGCGAACAACTTCAGCTTCTTCGACGTCGAGCGCGTCGAGGTGCTGCGCGGCCCGCAGGGCACGCTCTTCGGCCGCAACACGACGGGCGGCGCGGTCAACGTCATCATGCGCAAGCCAGGGCGGGACTTCGGCGGATTCGCCGAAGCGGGCTACGGCAAGTACGACCGGCGCCTGATCAGGGGCAGCGTCGACGTTCCCCTGAACGAGACCTTCCTGACGAAGTTTTCTGGCTTCTACGTCGAGGACGACGGGTACGTCACGAACCAGATCTCGGGCGAGAAGCTGAACTTCGAGAAGAGCTTCGGCGTCCGCGGCGCGCTGCGGACGCTCCTTTCGGAGAGCGCGACCTGGGACCTTTCGGTCGACCACATCGACAGTCAGGCCACCAACTTCGTGAACTTCAGGGCGCCCGGCAGCGACCGCCGGATCAACTTCACCCGGCTGAGCAAGAACCGGCCCATCGGAGCGATCGTGTCGCCCGAGCTCCAAGACAACGTGCTGAACAACCAGGCGATCACGACGGCCGTGACGTCGAACTTCGAGTTCGATGTTTCCGACGACATGACGGTCAACTTCATTTCGGGCTACCGCCAGACCGATCAGGAGTTCATGAGCGATAGCTTCGACAGTCTGGCGTCGACGGGGGTCACCTTCGACAGAGACTACGGCATCCTCACGAGCCCGCGGGGCACCACGACCCCGCTCGTCAACGACTCGGTCAACAAGCAATTCTCGCAGGAAATAAAGCTCAACGGGAGCCTGGGCGAGCGCGTCGACTACGTCGGCGGCTTCTACTACATCAACGAGAGGAACGAGACGATCCTGGGGAACGTGAACATCCCCGTGACGGGGAGCCCGACCGTCACACAGGACCGCACCATCAAGAACAACACCGAGGCCTTCGCGGGCTACCTCCAGGTCGACTTCCGGGTCACCGAACAGCTCACGGCGACGGTCGGCGCGCGCTACACGGACGAGACAAAGGACATCCAGTTCACGCCGAACGCCAACAACCTGCCGCGGGCGAACCCGGCGTTCCAGCCGTTCTCGAACCTCCAGCTGATCGCGGCCGGCATCCCGACGAAGCTCAACGAGAAGCTCCTGACGCCCAGGTTCGCGCTGAATTACGAGGTCAACGAAGACCTGATGCTGTTCGCGTCGGCCACCCGCGGCTTCAAGTCGGGCGGTTGGAACGCGCGCGCCAACATCGGCAGCCAAGCGCTCGATTTCGCGCCCGAGAAGGTTTGGTCGTACGAGGCGGGCGTGCGCTCCGACTGGCTCGACAACCGGCTGCGGGTGAACCTCACGGGCTTCTACTACAAGGTCACCGACTACCAGCTGCCGGCCGGATACGCGGACCCCCTCACCAACACGATCGTGTTCATCACCCGCAACTTCGCCGACCTCCGGAACTACGGCCTCGAGTCCGAGATCACGATCGTCCCGACGGACGGCCTGAACATATTCTGGGCCGCGGGTCTCCAGAACGCGAAGTACACCAACCTGGACGCCGCGGTCGTGGCGCAGCAGGCCCGTTGCCGCGCGGGCGTGCCGGGGAACTGCAACACCGGCGTGGTGACCCCGACCGGCGGCATCGCCCCCCCGACCCGAGCGCCCGACTTCAGTTCGGTGGTCGGCGTGAACTACGCGTTGGGTCTCGGCGGCGGCCTGGAGCTCGTCCCGAGCGCGAACTGGACCTACGTCGAAGGGCATTTCATCGGGACGGCCGCGACCCCGATTTCCTTCCAGCGGGCCCACAGCACCTTCAACGCGGGCATCACCCTGAAGGACGACGCCAACGGTTGGTCGCTCACGGCCGAATGCACGAACTGCACGAACAAGGCGTACGTCGTATCCTTCCTGGTCTACCCGTACCTGAACGAGCCGGTGCGCTGGATGGTGCGGGCCCGCAAGGAGTTCTAGCCGCGACCCGGGGCCCCGGCTCGCCCGGGGCCCCTCCACCTGACCCTTTGAGGACCTGCCCATGAGCGTCGAGTTGCCCTCGGCTCAGCAAGTGAAGCTCCCTCGCGTTTCCAAGGGGCGTCGACCCGCCTTCTTCGACGACCCGTCCCTCGATCAGATGATGACCTTCATCCTCGAACTGACGACCGAGGTCGCGGTCCTTCGGGAGCGTGCCGACACCGTCGAGCGGCTCCTCGACAGCAAGGGGACCGTGACGCGGCGGGAGATCGAGGACTACAGGCCGGACGCGGACGGTGCCGCGGAACGGATGGCCTGGAGGGAGGCCTACCTCAAGCGAGTCGTCCGGATGCACCGGCAGGACTGAAGTGCCGGCGAGCGAAACCTTGCGGCGGGCCGGCCATCCCGAGGCGGAGCGTCCCTCGTCGGAGACTTACCCCCACCTCTTCTCGACGATCGAGATAGCCGGGCACCGCCTGAAGAACCGGATCGTCCACGCCGCGATCTCCAACAAGTTCGCCGCCGGCGGCCGGGTCACCCAGCGTCTCATCGACTATTTCGCTAACCGGGCCCGCGGCGGCGCGGCCATGGTCGTGACCGAGCCGCTCAACATGCTCGGCCGGCACACCAACCCGTTCCGGCCCACGGTGTACGGCGGCGTCGACGCCGACGGCCTCGCCCGCTGGGCCGAGGCCGTCGGCGCGCACGACACGCTGCTCGTCGGCCAGATCCAGGACCCCGGCCGGGGGCGCCACGAGGCCGGCCGCAACGACGCCGCGATCGGTGCCTCCGCCCTGCCCGACGACATCAGCTGGACGGTGCCGCACGTGCTGTCGACCGGCGAGGTGGAGCGCCTGATCGAAGAGTGGGCGCGGTCGGCGCGCGTCTTGATGGCGGCGGGCTTCGCCGGTGTCGAGATTTCGGCCGGCCACGGGCACCTCTTCCACCAGTTCCTGTCGGAATGGTCCAACCGTCGGGAAGACAAGTACGGCGGCAGCCTCGAGAACAGAACCCGCCTCGTCGTCGATCTGATCGCCGCCGTCAGGGCAGAGTGCGGCCCGAGCTTCTTGATCGGGGCGAAGCTCCCCGCCGCTGACGGCACGCCGGGCGGCATCGACCTGGATGTTTCGTCGAAGATAACCGCCGTCGTCCACGACGTGGCCCGTCCCGATTATCTCACCTACTGCTGGGGCTCGCACGCCGACGACCTCTACTGGCACCTGCCCGACCTGCACGGGCCGCGCGCGCCCTACGTCGAGCGCATCCGCGACCTGGCGCGGCACGCGCCCGGGGTGCCGGTCGGCGCGCTCGGCCTCATCACCGATCC
>Ga0164290_1000933_pt1 | contig 64523 bp, 63 predicted proteins | sample Micstemetagenome_FD_108782 | JGI IMG/M metagenome (GOLD analysis project Ga0164290, IMG submission 108782) | Contaminated culture microbial community from soil near Moab, Utah, USA - Microcoleus steenstrupii SON62 (Illumina Assembly) | ecosystem: Environmental > Terrestrial > Soil > Soil crust...
CCACCTGGGCTACACGCCCGGGAGCGCCAAGCCCGAAGAAGCCACCAATCATCGCAACGGCGTGAGCGCCAAGACCGTGCTCACCGAGGACGGGCCGGTGCCCATCGAAGTGCCGCGCGATCGAGAGGGTAGCTTCGAGCCGCTGCTGATCCCCAAGCACGAGCGGCGCTTCACGGGCTGTGCGCGGGTCATCGCGCTCGATACGTCGGACGAACGTCTCGCTCGAGCGAAGGAGATGGGTGCCGACGTGCTGGTGAATCCGAAGACTGCCGGCAACGTGGTGCAGGCCATCCGCGATCTCACGCATGGGAGTGGTGCCCATCTTTCGCTCGATGCCTCGTCGTCGCCTGATGCGCGAGCGCAGGCGGTGCGCTGCGTACGGACCTGGGGCAAGGCGTGCTTCGTGGGGGAGGGTGACACCGTGACTCTCGACGTCAGCAACGACATGCTCAGGCGGCAGGTCACCATCATCTGGTCGTGGACGTTCTCGACCATCGGGCAGGCGGAATGTGCGCGGTATGTTGCAGATCGGAAGGTGGATGTGGATAGTCTGTTCACGCATCGGTGGCGGCTCGACTATGCGGAGGAGGCGTATCGGTTGTTCGACGCGCAGACGGCGGGGAAGGGGGTCATTCTGCCGTCGTAGGGGCTGGTGGTTGGGTGGGTGTGTTGGGCTGCCACGGCCCCCATCCCAACCTTCCCCCACCTTCGGTGGGGGAAGGGGTGTACGGCTATCCCTCCGGGGGTGTACGGATGTACGTCCCCTCCCCCGGCTTCGCCGGGGGAGGGTTAGGGTGGGGGCCACCTGCGAATCACAGACGAAACGTACGTCCCCACACCCGCCCACCCTTCAGCTTCCTCCCACCGAGCCGTTGATCGCCAGCAGGACCTCCCAACCAACGCCCGCTAGAATCCCGCCGTCATGTGGATCATCGGTCTCATTATCGGTGCCATCGTCGGCGGTGCCATGGCCGGCGGTGAAGGTGCGGTTCTCGGCGCGATCGCCGGTGCTGCGCTCGTCATTGCGCTGAGGCGCAAGCCCGCGGTCGATCCCAAGCTCGAAGAGCGGCTGCAGGCACTCGAAGGACGTGTGGCGCGCCTCGCTCACACGCTCGATACGCTGATGGCGCAACCGCGCGTCCCGGTGGCGGGGACGGCCTCCGTGGTCGCCGAGACCGCTGCACCCCATTCAGCCGCGGTGCCGCCCACACCAGCGGAGCAATTCGCGCAGGACGCCTTGGGCGTCGGCGCGACGCAACCCGAACCTGCGGAAGTTGCTTCCGAGAAGGTCGCAGCGTCGGCCGAGACGCCTCAACCACCGGCCTACGTTTCTCCGCCTCCGGCCGAGGATGCGTTCGACCGCCTGGTCGCGCGCGCCTGGGGCTGGCTCACCGGCGGCAACACCGTGGTGCGTGTCGGCGTCATCGTGCTGTTCTTCGGCGTCGCGTTCCTGCTCAAGTTCGCCTACGACCTCGGCCTGATGCCGCCCGAACTGCGCGTGGCCGGTGTCGCGCTGGGCGGTATCGTCCTGGCGGGGATCGGCTGGCGTCTGCGCGACAAGCGCGAGACCTATGCGCTCACTTTGCAGGGCGCGGGCGTGGGCGTGCTGTACCTGTCGATTTTCGCGGCGCTGCGGTTGTACGAGATGATCCCCGCACCGCTCGCCTTCACGCTGCTGGTGGTGCTGTCCGCCGCATCCACGGCGCTGGCACTCCTGCAGAACTCGCAGGCGCTCGCGGTGCTCGCGGTGAGCGGCGGCTTTCTCGCGCCCATCCTCACGTCGACGGGCAGCGGCAACTACGTCGCTCTGTTCTCCTACTACGCGGTGATCAACGCCGGCATCCTGTGGCTCGCCGCGAAGAAGGCATGGCGGCCGCTCAACCTGACCGGGTTCTTCTTCACCTTCGGCGTCGCGGCGCTCTGGGGGGCGAAGTACTTCCGTCCCGAACTGTGGTCTTCGACCCAGCCGTTCCTCGCGCTGTTCTTCCTGATGTACCTCGCGATCCCGGTGCTGTTCGCACGCGAAGCCGGGACGAAGACCGACAAGTATCTCGACGGCACACTGGTTTTCGGCTTGCCGGTGGTGGCGACCGGCCTGCAGTCGCAGCTCGTCGCGAGCTTCGAGTATGGTGGTGCCATCAGTGCAGTGGTGGTGAGCGCGATCTATCTGCTTGCCGCGCGGTTGGTGCGCGATCGCCATGGGCCTGCGCTCGCGCTGTTCACGCAGACCTTCGCATCGCTGTGCATCGTCTTCGCGACGCTTGCGATTCCCCTCGCTCTCGACGCGCGCTGGACTTCCGCCGCATGGGCGCTGGAAGGAGCAGCCATCGCGTGGGTCGGTATCCGTCAGGGCCGCTGGCTCGCCCGGATCTTCGGTTGCCTGCTGCAGCTCGCGGCGGCGATCGCATTCCTCGTCGGGGTCCAGGCGACCTCGGCCGATCTGGCGGTCTTCAATCGCACGGGCATGGGCTTCGCGTTCCTTGCCGTCGCGGCGCTGTTCACCGCGCTGCAGTTCGAGCGTCACCGCGAATCGCTCAAGTCGTGGGAAGGCGCGGTCGGCCGCGTCGCGCTCGTCATCGGCCTGTCGTGGTGGTACGGCGGCGGCCTGCACGAGATCGAGACCCATGCCACCAGCGAGTGGGAGCCGCAGCTCGCGCTGGCGTTCATCGTCGGGTCCGCAATCGCTTTCGAACTGATCGGCGCGCGACTGCGGTGGCAAGGCGCCGCCGTGCCTGCACTGGCGGTGGTGCCGCTCGGCTTCTTCGCGCTGGCTTGGCAGGTCGCGGAGTACACGCATCCCTTCCATCGATTCGGTTACCTCGTCTGGCCTGCCGCTTTCGTCGTGCATCTGTGGGTGCTGCGCCGTCGGGACGACGGTGAGATACGCGGTTTCGACTGGCTGCACGGCATCGGCCTGTGGCTGTTCGCCCTTGTCACCGCATGGGAGGCTGCCTGGGCGGCGCAGCAGGTGGCCGATCCCGCCACCGACTGGGATCTCGCAGCCTGGATGGCCGCGCCGGCCGCGCTCATCGCGTGGCTGTCCACACGCGGTCTCAGCCTGAGCTGGCCCGTCGTCGCACGCTTGCGCGGCTACGTGCTGATCGGTGCATTGCTGGTGGTGGCGGGATTGCTCTTCTGGCTAGTGGTCGCGTCGTTCTTCGGTGAGGGCGGGGCTGCGCCCTTGCCCTATGTGCCGATCCTGAATCCGCTCGATCTCGGTGTGATCGCCGTATTGTTCGCCGGCATTCTTTGGATGCGGGCGCTGTCGACCCTCGAGTTCGATGCGTGGGTCGCGCCCCATCCCTGGTTGCGCTACGGTATTCCCGGCGTGGCCGCCTTCATCGCGGCCAACGGCATCCTGATCCGGGCGCTGCATCAGTATGCGGGCGTGCCGATGCGCTTCGATGCCGTGATGCACTCCATGCTGGCGCAGGCGGCGCTGTCGTTGTTCTGGACCGTGCTGGCGCTGGTGCTGATGGTCCTCGCGAATCGGCTGCAGCGACGCCTGTTGTGGTTCGTCGGCGCTGGATTGCTCGGCGTCACCGTGCTGAAGCTCTTCATCATCGATCTGTCCAACGTGGGTGGCGGCGAACGCATCGTTTCGTTCGTGGGCGTCGGCATCCTCATGCTAGTGGTGGGTTACTTCGCGCCGGTACCGCCACGCAAGGAGGCAGCGGCGTGAGAACCACCGCGTTGTTCGTCGCCGTGATGCTGGCGGCGCCGGCAGCAGCGCAGGAGCGCCTCGAGGATTTCGGGTACGCGGTGCCGATCGAGTTAGCACCGGGCGATGCCCTGTACGTCCTGCGACTGCCCGAACCGGTCTACCGGCACGCGGTGCGCGCCGACCTCGGCGATCTGCGGGTGTTCAACGGTGCCGGAGAATCGATCCCGTACGCGTTGCGGCAACCGTTGCCGATTCTGGACAAGGCGGCACCCGGTATCCGGCTGCCGCAGTTTCCGGTGCGTGGATCGTCCGACCGGACGACGTCGGACGACCTTAAGGTGGAGGTGCGCAAAGACGGCGCGGTGGTCAGCGTCCGTGCCGGCAAGAGCGGGTCCGAGAATGCCGTCAACGCCTGGCTCATCGACGCCAGCGCTCTGGAACAGCCGATCGAGACACTGGAACTCGCCCTGAAAGGTGACGCCGACGTGGTCGCCCGGGTCGGCGTGGATTCGAGCAACGATCTCAAGTACTGGAACCGCGTCGTCGCCGATGCGCCAGTCGTGCGCACGCGCTTCGGCGGTGAGCGTCTCGAGCAGCTCTCCGTTCCGTTGCGCGGCGTTCGGGCAAAGTATCTGCGCCTCGTGGACGCCCGCGGTGCCTTGTCCTTCGAACTCGCCGGCGTCAGCGCAGTGAGGGCACCGGAGACGACGCTGCCCGCCTTGGAATCCCTGTCGCTCGGGACCGGCACGGCCAGCACCGCCGATCGCGCCTGGACCTACGACGCCGGCGGCCGTTTCCCCGTGGTACGCGTGGCGTTCGAGCTGCCCGAAGACAACACCGTGCTGCCGTTCACGCTGGAGTCGCGCGCGAATGCCGACCGACCCTGGTATGCAGTGGGCAGCGGGGTCGCCTATCGGCTCACGCAGGGCGGCATCACGGTGACGAGCGCGTCGATGCCGGTGTCCGCGACGGAGCGCCAGCTCCGCGTCCGGCTCACTTCGGGCGCAGGACCGTTGCCGGCCGCAGCACCATCGCTCGTCGCACAGTGGCAACCCGCGGAACTGGTATTTGCCGCCCGTGGTTCGCCGCCGTTCACCCTGGCCTATGGAAAGTCGAAGGCCGAACCGATGCGTGTCGCCATCGAGTCCATCGTTCCGGGCTACGGAACGCGCAATGCCATGGTGCCCAAGCCCGCGACCGCCGGGGCGGAGCGGACCCTGGCGGGCGATACGGCCGCGAAGATTGCGCCGGACTACCGGCGCTGGTCGCTGTGGGCTGTGCTTATTGTCGGCGTGCTGGTACTTGCCGGCATGGGGCTAAAACTGGCGCGAGAATCGGCGCCGCGCTGACGTCGACCCGAACCCAGCCAGAGCAGCAGGCCGCATCCCAGCGCTAGCAGCCAGGCGCCGGATGGCTCCGGTACCGCGGTGTCACCAGCACCAGATTGTCGAACTGGTGGTACTGCGGCAACTGCTCCCAGCGCACCGAGACGAGATCGATGAAGGTTCCCTGGAACGAGTAGGTCGCCGGCGCCAGGACCGCGGGCAGCGTGAACGAAACGGTGACCGATGTGCCGTCGCTCTTCGTGCCGATGAACACGACCGGCGTGTCGCTGCCGCTGTCGAAAAAGAGCTGACCGAGGTCGATGGACTCCAGTGCGAAGGAGCGTTTTGCCTTCTAATGCGCGCTCTGGGGCTTTCGGAGCATGTCGTGGGTCGAGGTCGGTGGCGGATCGTCGTGCTGCTGGGATTGGTTGCGGTGATCTCGTTCGCCGTGTACGCCGAGGAACCGCGGCCCGTCGTCATCGGATCCAAGCGGTTCACCGAGTCCTACCTGCTGGGCGAGATCGCCCGCGAAACGCTGCAGCGCGCGGGTGTCGCCGCGACCCATCGCCAGGGCCTCGGCAACACCGCCGTGCTGTTCGAAGCCCTTTCCGTCGGTGCGATCGACGCCTATCCCGACTACACGGGAACCATCGGTCGTGAGCTGCTGAAGACCGAAGCGACCGACCTCGAGTCGCTGAACCGCGCGCTAGCGCCCCTCGGGCTCGGCGTCGGTGTGGCACTCGGATTCGAGAACACCTACGCGCTGGCCGTGCGGAGCGGTGTCGCGGTGGCGAAGCTGAGCGAGCTGGCGGACCACCCGGATCTACGGGTCGGGTTGTCGCCCGAGTTCCTGCATCGTACCGACGGCTGGCCGGCCATCGCGCGTACATACGGCTTGCCGCAGCGGCCCACGGTGCTCGATCACGGTCTTGCCTATGAGGCACTGGCGGCGGGCCGCGTGGACGCGATGGATATCTATTCGACCGACGCGAAGATCGCGAAGTACGGTCTGCGCGTGCTCGAAGACGACCGGCGCGTGTTTCCCGAGTACCGGGCCGTGTGGGTCTACCGGCTCGACCTGCCGCGACGCTCACCGGAGGCGTGGTCCGCGTTGCAGTCGTTGCAGGGGCGCATTGCCGCACACGACATCATTGCGATGAACGCGGCGGCGGAACTGGAGGGACGCGCCTTCGATGCCGTCGCCCGTGACTTCCTGGACGGCAGCCAAGTGTTGATGGCGAGACGATCAGGGCTCGCAGCACGCTTGTTCGCCGAGGATCTGCCGCGCCTCACGCGCGAGCATCTGGTGCTGGTCTTCGGTTCGCTCGCACTCGCTTGCCTGGCAGGCATCCCCCTCGGTATCGCTGCTGCGGGTTCGCGCCGGCTGGCCCAGCCGGTGCTCGCAACGACCGGATTGATCCAGACCGTGCCTTCCCTGGCACTGCTCGCGTTCCTGATCCCGATCACCGGCACCATCGGCACGCTGCCGGCGGTGATCGCGTTGTTCCTGTATTCGCTCCTGCCCATCGTGCGGGCGACCCATGCGGCGCTTACCGGCATAGCACGCAACATGCGTGAATCCGCCATAGCGCTGGGATTGAACCGGTACCAGCGCCTGCGCTTCGTGGAGTTGCCGCTGGCCCTGCCCGGCATCCTGTCGGGCGTAAAGACTTCCGCGGTGATCAACGTCGGCACCGCCACCGTTGCTGCATTCATCGGAGCCGGAGGCTATGGCGAGCGCATCACGGCCGGCCTCGCGCTCAACGACAACGCGATGCTGCTGGCCGGAGCGATTCCGGCGGCGGTGCTGGCGCTCGCGGTGCACGCGATCTTCGAACTGGCGGAGCGTCGCGTCGCCCGTTGACGTCGGTCCGCGGGGGCCGTAGCGTCGCGGGCTCGCCCACACTGGACGCCTCACGATGAACGCTCCGACACCCGCCATCACCGCCGACGAACAGGTTGCCCGCATCTTCGAGTGGCGACGCGGCTTCAACAACATCCACCTGATCGACGTCGGGATCGAGCTGGGTCTGTTCCGAGCGCTGGCGGAGGCGCCTGGTCAGACGGCGGAAGCGCTCGCGGCCCGGCTCGATCTGAAGGTGCACCCCGTCCGCACCTGGTGCTGGACCGCGCATGGTCAGGCATTGCTGGATGCCGATGCGGAAGGCACCTTCCGCCTCGCGCCGCACATGGATGCGATCCTGGCGAATGCCGGACATCCGCGCTATCTCGGCGGCTACGCGCAGCTCGGCACGCAGGTGGCGGCGGAGGATTTCCGGCGCAGCATCGAGATGTTCCGCACCGGTGCGGTGAAGCCGTTCCAGGGTCGCGGCGAAGCGTTCGCGCACCTGATTGCCCAGTCGACCTGGGGCCTGCAGGTGGTGACCGCGAAGAAGCTGCTGCCGAATGTCGCCGGCCTGCCGGCTCGCCTCGAGGCGGGCGGTACCGTGCTGGAAGTGGGCTGCGGCACCGGCAATTTCCTGGTGCAGGTGGCGAAGACCTTTCCGCAGGCGCGTGCGATCGGTGTGGATCTCGACGCCGACAGCCTCGCCATCGCCGGGCGCCGCATCGCGGATGCGAAGCTGGCCGACCGCGTGTCGGCCCGCCTCGGCACTGTCGAGGAAGCCGTGATCCCCGGCAGCGTCGACGCCGTGGTGATGATCGAGGTGCTGCACGAGATCGCCCAGCCGCTGCGCCCGGCGGTCGTGCAGCAATGCGCCAGCGCACTCAAGCCGGGCGGTGCACTCGTGATCGTCGACGAGACCTACCCTTCCACGCTTGCACAGACGCGCGAAGCCGACTACCGCTTCCCGCTGCAGACCGGCATCGAAGAACTGACGTGGGGCAACGTGATCCCGACCCGGGAGGAGCAGGAGCGCCTGTTGGGTGATGCGGGGTTCAAGCCGCCCTACGACCGAGCAATCATCGGCGAGGGCTTCACCGTTCTGACGGCGATGCGCTGACCTTCAGCGCCGGCGGCCACCTGCCACGGCGCGCAGGCGGCGGTTCGCGGCCGGACGCTGCACGATCTCCTTGAGCGTGGGCCCCACGCCATCGAAGAACGTGCGCACCTCCGCTTCGATCAGTCCGTCGAGGTTCTCCGGCACGGCCATGCCGTAGATGTACTTGCGCACGCCGAAATAGAAGATGCGCGAGTTGATGCCCCAGACCAGTTCGATCTCGATCTGGGTCGGTGGCACGCGCGCGAAGTCCGGCAGGCCGTAGAACTCCCGCACCTCGGCGCAGATCGGCGTGATGATGCGTTCGGTGACCAGGGCGAAGAACTGGCGATTGAGGTCCGAACCGCGCAGGCCTGCGAACATGATGAGCCGCACCCATTCGTAAGTGAGGATGGTCTGGGCGTAGAGCTTGTAGAACTGGATCAGGCGTTCGCCCAGCGGAATGCTGCGATCCCGGATCAGCATCTCCCAATAGGGATTCCAGCGGCCGATGAAGACCTCCTGGTAGACGCGCTCGATCAGTGCGTCCTTGTTGGGGAAGTAGCGGAACAGCAACGCATGGGTGACCTGTGCACGCTTCGCGAGCTCCCGCGTGTCGCCGCCGAAACCCATCTCGGCGAAGAAGCTCACCGCTTCCTGGAGGATGTGGCGTTCCCGTTCGGCGCGCGGCAGGCGCGGCGTCGGCGAGGGCGAAGCCGTGCGCTTTTTCGTGGTGGGTTTCTTGGTAAGCATCTGCTCAACACAATTTTCTATTCAGGGCCGACGCAATGGGCGACCGGCAGTCGCATGAGGCCTGGATCGGTGGCGCGACAGAGGCCAATTCTCCTACTGATGAAGCTTGCAAGTCCACCGTTTGTCGGCGCCGGAGATCGGGTGATCCGAGCCGCTTGACTGGTGAGCAGATGGTTACTAGTATGGGTCGCAAGCGTTGCGACACCGGGCAATCGGCTGTCGCGGCGCAACAATACCGAGCGCACCCACGTTGCGCCATGCAGGGGAGGAGAGTCATGGAATCCAGCCGCACGCGTTGCGCCGGGCGCCGCCTTGCCAGCATCGTCCTCGTCGGACTCGCCTTGCTGCCCCCGTTTGCCGCAGCGCAAACCAGGGAACCGATCAAGATCGGTGCGGTGCTCGCTCTCACCGGCCCCGGTGCCGGCCTGGGCCAGGCCGAACGCAACGGCATCCTCCTCGCCGAGAAGCTCATCAACGACAAGGGCGGGGTGAAGGGTCGGCCGATCAAGGTGTTGATCGAGGACGACGGCTCGAAGCCCGACATCGCCAAGGGCAAGGCCGAGAATCTCATCTTCAACGAGAAGGTGGTGGCAATCATCGGTCCCTCCCTCACGGCGAGCACCGGGGCGGTCGCTGCGGTGACCAATGCCGAGGGTGTTCCCGAACTGGCATTGACCGGCCTCGGTCCGCAGATCGAACTCACCTACAAGTCCGTGTACCACCTGCTGCCGCCGCAGGTGCTCAATGCGAAGGCCATGCTCGAGTACACCACCAAGTCGCTGAAGGCGAAGAAGGTGGGTGTGCTGCACGATTCGGGCTACGGGCAACTGGTACTCAATGCGCTGCAGAGCCAGTCGTCCGCCTACGGCATCGAGTTCGTCGCGGTCGAGAAGTTCGAAGTGGGTGCGACCGACGTGTCGACCCAGGCAGCCAAGGTGCGCGCAGCCAACCCCGAGGCGGTGTTCGTGATCGCCACCAATCCGGTGCCGTTCCGCAACGCGCGGCAGATGCGCATCGCGCAGCCCATCGTGTCGGCCATCGGCTCGTCGTCCTACCAGTACGTGAACGGCATGGGCGAGTTCGCCCACGACATCGTCTTCCCGGAGTTCGTGGTGGGCGAGGATCCGCTGCCGCATCAGACCGAGTTCGTGAATCTCTACAAGACCGCGTACAACGCGCTGCCGAAGAACTACGAGGCGGCCGGCTGGGACGCCGTGCACATCCTCGCGCGAGCCCTCGAGAAGGCGGGGCCCGATGCCGGCGGCGAAGCCATCGCCAAGGCGATCCGCGAACCCTACAAGGGCGTGACCGCCGCCTACAACTTTGCCGCGCCGGACATGACCGGCGTCGAGCTGTCGAGCTACGTATATTCGAAGCTGGTGAACGGCAAGTTCACGCGGCTTCCGTTCACGACGAAGTAGGAAACGTGCGCCGCCAGAGCGCCATCACGACACGAGGGGGAGGAGAGCAGTCATGAGAAGAAGCGTCGAGTTCAACAGCAAGGGTTCCAAGGTGCGCGGTGTGCTGGTCACGCCCGACGGGGGCCAAGGCCCCTTCCCCATCGCCATCATGGGCGGTGGCTGGTGCTACGTGAAGGAGATCGTGCTGCCGCACTACGCGGAAGCCATCGTGAAGTCCGGCGTCGCGGTGCTGATGTTCGACTACCGCGGGCTGGGCGAGAGCGAGGGCGAAACACGGCAACACATCGATCCGTGGGCCCAGGTGGAGGACTACAAGAACGCCATCAGCTTCGTCGCCAAGCAGCCGGAGGTCGACCCGAACCGCATCGGCATCTGGGGCATCTCCTACGCCGGCGGGCACGTCATCATCGTGGCCGCCACCGATCCGCGGGTGAAGTGCGCGGTATCGACCGTGCCCGTGGTCGAGGGCTGGGAGACCATGAAGCGTTGCCATGGCGAACGCAAGTTCGACAAGCTGCTGAAGCTCATCCAGGAGGATCGCATCCGCCGCTCGGACGGACAGCCCAGCGCCATGATGCCCATGTCGCACAGCGACCCGGACAACAACCTGTCGAGCTGGCCGTTCCCGCACGTCTACGAGATCTTCATGCGCATCAAGGAAGCCGAGGCGCCGCGGCACGAGCACCGCAACACCATCGAATCGGTGGAGCTCCTGCTGCAATACGACACCTTCGCCTACGCAAAACGCGTCCTGAACACGCCGACCCTGGTGGTGGTGGCCGAGCAGGACAACATCACCCAGTGGGATCTCGAGATCCAGATGTACAACACCATTCCCGCCGGCAACAAGGAGCTGGTCGTCCTGGAGAAGGTGAACCACATGAGCCTGTACTCCACGCGCAAGCATCTGGAAAAGGCGTCGGCCCATCATGCGCGCTTCCTCAAGAAGCACCTGATCGACGAGTTCTCTGCTGAATAAGGTCGGGGGGGAGGGCCCCGGGGGCGATCTCTCCCACGATCGTTCCCGGGTTCCAACCCGGACGCACGGATGAACGGAACCCTGCTGCTCCAGTCGGTGATCGTCGGGATCACCAACGGCTTCGTCTATGCGTTGGTGGGGCTGGGCATCGCCGTGGTGTTCCGCGGTACCCGCATCATCAACGCGATGCAGGGCGAGTTCTCGCTCGTGGGCGGACTGGTGGCGTTCGTCGTGGTGGAGAGCCTGGGTTGGTCGCTGGCCGTCGCCGCGGTGGCGGGGGTGCTGGCCGGCGGCGTGCTGGGTTTCGCGATGGAGTGGTTGCTCGTGCGGCCCACGCGCCGACGGGGTGCCGGCGAGGAGAGCTACCTGCTGTTGACTCTCGGAGTTGCCTTTGCGATCTCCGCTGCCGTGCTGTACTTCATCGGCCGCGACACGCGCAGCCTGCCCGGCATCGGCGGCGAGGGCAGCGCGCTCATCTTCGATGCGGCGGTCCGCTACCACGCGATGTGGCTGGTGATCCTGTCGTCCGCGGTGATGCTCCTGCTGCGGCTCTTCTACGATCGCACGCGGATCGGCCTGTCGATGATGGCGGCGTCCATCGACGAGGACGGTGCGGCCACCATTGGCATCGATGTACCGCTGATGCGCTCGCTGTCATTCCTGCTGGGGGGCTTGGTGGGCGGATTGGCCGGCGTTCTCGTTTCGCCGCTCATCACCATCCACTACGAGATGGGCTTGCTGCTCACGCTGAAAGGCTTCGCCGCTGCAATCCTCGGTGGATTGCTCAATCCCTTCGGCGCGGTGGTCGGTGGGCTGACTCTCGGTCTCATCGAGTCGCTCGCCGTACTGACGGTTTCTTCCGGGTACAAGGACGTGATCGCGATGACGCTGCTGATCGTCATCATGATCTTCCTGCCCCACGGCATTCTCGGCCGCGGCAGCCGCAAGGGCGGCTGAGGCATTCCGGACGACATCGGCATGACCTCGCACCGATCCGTCTCTTCGTGGCAAGTTTTACTTGCGGTGGTCTTCATTACGGCCTGGGCCACCGCTCCTTTATTCGCTTCACGCAGCGTCATCGACATGCTCGTGTTCACGGCGCTGTACTCCATCGCCGGGCTCGGGGTGGCGTTCCTGCTGGGCCAGTGCGGCATCGTGTCGCTGGCCCAGAGTGTTTTCTTCGGCATCGGCGCGTATGCCTCTGCGTACTGCACGACCCATTGGGGGTGGATCGCGCCGACCGGATTCGTGGTCGGGATCGCCGCCAGTGGCGTCATCGCGTTCGCGGTCGGTTGGCCCATCCTGCGCCTGTCCGGGTACTTCCTGGCGCTGGCGACCTTGGCGCTCGCCATGATCGGGCAGGTGCTGTTCCTCGAATGGGACTGGCTGACCGGCGGCACGCTCGGCATCGGCGGCATTCCGAAGCTGTCGCTGTTCGGCTTCGAATTGCGCACGCCCCAGCGCTTCTACTACTTCGTGTGGCCGGTGGCTGTGCTGGTGCTGTGGCTGCATGCGAACCTGCTGAGCGCCCGCAACGGCTTTGCCATGCGCGCGATGCGTGACGCACCGGCAGCGGCGGCGGTTCTCGGCGTCGACACCCACGTGCTCAAGGTGAAGATGTTCGTGGCGAGCGCGATGCTGGGCTCCCTGGGTGGCAGCCTGTTTGCCCACTACGTGTCGTTCGTGAGCGTGGACAGCTTTTCGGTGGATCGTGCCATCCACTTCCTGCTGATCGCGGTGCTGGGCGGCGCCAAGACCATTGTCGGGACCGTGCTGGGTTCCGCGTTCGTGACCGTGATGCCTCACTGGCTGACGGGCTTCGGTGACTTCCACCCGTTGCTCTTCGCCGCGTGCCTGATAGCGGCGGTGATGTTCCTGCCCGACGGCTTCGGCGGTGCCCTGCAGCGGGCGATGCGGCGACGTCAGGAGGCCTGATCGTGGCGGCGCTGCTGGAAGTCCGCGACGTGGCACGGAGCTTCCGCGGGCTGCAGGTGTTGCGCGAGGTGAGTTTCGAGGTGGAGGAGGGCGGAATCGTGGGCCTCATCGGCCCCAATGGCGCCGGCAAGAGCACGCTGTTCAACATCGTCTCGGGTTTCCTGGTGGCGGATCGCGGTCGCGTGATCTATGCCGGGCAGGACATCAGCGATCAGTCGGTGCCGCAGCGCAGTTACGCCGGCCTGGTGCGCACGTTTCAGACGCCGCAGGTCTTTCCGCACCTCACGGTCATCGAGAACCTGATGGCCGGCTGCTACAAGCACACCGCGACCGGTGTCGTGGCGAACCTGTTCGGTTCGCGCGCGTCCCGCGCCGAAGTGCGACGCATGCGCGCCGAGGCCGATGCGGCGTGCGAAAAGTTCGGTCTGACCACGGTCAGGGACCGACCGGCCGGCAAACTGCCGGGCGGGCAGCAGCGTCTGGTGGAACTCGCCCGGGCGGTGATCGGCAAACCGCGGCTGCTGTGTCTGGACGAACCGTCCTCCGGCCTCAACACCGGCGAAGTGGCGGGTCTCATGGCGGCACTCGAGCGCCTGGCAGCGGAGGGCATCACCATCCTCCTGGTGTCGCACGACATGGATCTCGTGAAAGTGGCCTCGGTGATCCACGTACTCTGCTTCGGCGAGATCATCGCGCGCGGTCCGCTCGCCGAGATCTGCCACGATCCGCGCGTGCGCGAAGCCTATCTCGGGGCTTGACGATGCTGCGCGCCGAAGCCATCGAAGCGGGATATGGGGGTCTTCCGGTCCTGAAGGGTCTCACCTTCGGTATCGAGCGCAACGAGGCCGTCGCACTGATCGGTGCCAACGGAGCCGGCAAGTCCACCCTGGTGCGGGCTCTCTGTGGACTGCTGCCGTTGACCGCCGGGCGCATCGTGCAGGACGGGCGCGAGATCCAACGGTTGCCGGCGCACCAGCGTACTCGGCACGGGATTGCCGTGGTTCTGGAATCCCGTCACCTTTTCGGCGAACTTTCCGTGCGCCACAACCTGGAACTGGCGGCGGCCCACGGCGAACGACACGGGGCGGCCCGGCGGAAGTTCCGCATGGACGACGTGATCGGTCTGTTCCCGTTCCTGAGCGGCCGGCTCGAGGCGCCCGTGCAACTGCTCTCCGGGGGCGAGCAGCAGATGGTCGCGATCGCCCGGGCGCTGCTGCTGCATCCGGAGCTGCTGATCCTTGACGAGCCGTCCACGGGCCTCTCGCCGAAGGTGGTGCGCGAGATCGTCGGGGCACTGGCGACCCTGCGCAGTGCCGGCATGAGCATCCTGCTGGTGGAACAGAACGTGGCATTGGCGGTGGAGGCAGCCGATCGTGCCTACGTCATGTCGCTCGGGCAGATCGTCCGGGAGCTGGACGCTGCCGCATGGAAGGGCGTGCTGGGCGACGAAGCGTTGCTGCATGCCTATCTCGGAGGCTGACCGGTGACGCGTGAGAGAGAGCCCCATGCGCAATGACGTCAGCGGTTGGGTCACGCGCCTCACCGACGACGAGATCCGCCGCTACAAGCGCACGGGTGCGTGGAAGGACGTGACGCTCGCGGACTGCGCCCGGCGCCAGGCCGGGCGCGCGCCGGACCGGACCGCCGTCGTGGAGGGGGAACGTTCCGCGAGTTTCGGTGCCCTGCTCGCCGAGGCGCAGCAGCTCGCCAACGCGTTCGACGTCATGGGGCTCAAGCCAGGTGACGTGATCAGCTACCAGTTGCCGAACTGGACCGAGACCATGGTCATCAACGTCGCGGCATGCCTGGCCGGCCTGGTGGTGAATCCGATCGTGCCGATCTATCGCGAGTCGGAGGTCCGCTACATCCTTGCGGACTGCCGGTCGCGCTTGCTCTTCATTCCCGAGCGCTTCCGCAACTTCGACTATCCGGCCATGGCGGCGCGCCTGCGCCCGCAGTTGCCGGCCCTGGGCGACGTGGTCGTCGTTCGCGGCGAGGCCGAGGGCTGCCGCCGCTACGACGACGTGCTCGCTTACGGTCCGCGTGAGCCGGCTGTCGATCGCTGGATCGACCCCGACGCGGTGAAGCTCGTCCTGTACACCTCCGGCACCACCGGCAACCCCAAGGGCGTTCTCCACAGTCACAACACGATCATGGCGGAGATCGACGCCGTCATCGACTTCTGGGGCATCCATGAGCGCGACGTGGTGCTGATGCCCTCGCCAGTCACGCACATCACCGGCTATCTCTATGCGCTGGAGATCGCGTTCGCCGCCGGGGTGAAGGTCGTCTTCATGGAACGGTGGAACGTGACCGAGGCGGTCGACCTGATCGCGCGTCACGGCGTGAGCTTCAGTGTGGGCGCCACGCCGTTCCTGAAGGAGCTCATCGCGGAAGTGGAGTCGCGCAACCTCGTGCTGCCGAGCCTGCGGCGATTCATGAGCGGTGGCGCACCGGTGCCGCCCGAGGTGATCTACCGGGCGAATCAGGCTGTGCCCGGGTGCATGGCTTTCCGGGTCTACGGCAGCACCGAGGCCCCCACGGTGACGCTGGGCATCCGCGGTCGCGACGAGGCGGAACTCGGCGCCACGACCGACGGGCGCATCGTCAACCACGAAGTCCGGTTGTGCGATCCGCAGACCGGGATCCCGGTGGGGCCGGACCAGGAAGGCGAGATCTGCACGCGCGGCCCCGAGATGATGCTCGGCTACACCGATCCACAGCAGACTCGGGAGAGCTTCGACGCCGACGGCTACTTCCACACCGGCGACCTCGGCTACTACGTGAGCGGCGACTATCTGTGCGTGAGCGGCCGCAAGAAGGATCTCATCATCCGCGGCGGGGAGAACCTGAGTCCCAAGGAGATCGAGGACGTCCTGCATCGGCATCCCGATATCCAGGAAGTCGCCATCGTGGCGATACCGCACGAGCGGCTGGGCGAAGGGGTCTGTGCCTGCGTCATCGCACGCGAGGGCCGGCAGATCGACGTACCGACGCTAGCGGCATGGCTGGAGCTGGCGGGGCTCGCACGGCAGAAGTTTCCGGAGCGGGTGGAGTTGATGCAGGACCTGCCGCGCACTGCGTCGGGCAAGGTCCAGAAGAACGTACTGCGCGACACCATTGCCGCGAAGATGGCGGCGGAAAGGAAGGCCGACGCATGAATACGACGGCGGACAAGACGCCACGCCCCGACCTGCTGGCGCTGTATCGGCGGATGCTGCTGATCCGGCGCATGGAGGAGCGGTTGGGTGACGTGGTGCAGTCAGGCGAGCTGCCGGGGCCGGTGCATCTCTACATCGGGCAGGAGGCGGTGGCGGTGGGGGTGTGCGCGCATCTCACCGATGCCGACTGGATCGCGAGCAACCATCGCGGCCATGGGCACTTCCTGGCCAAGGGCGGGGCACCGTACGCGATGGTGGCCGAGATCTTCGGTCGCGACACCGGCATCTGCCACGGCAAGGGCGGCTCCATGCACGTGGCGGATTTCGGTCGAGGCATCCTCGGAGCGAACGGCATCGTCGGCGGCGGCATCGGGATTGCGGCTGGTGCCGCACTCGCCGCACAGCTCGACGGCAAAGGGCGGGTGTCGGTGGTCTTCTTCGGTGACGGCGGCGCGAATCAGGGTGTGGTGAGCGAAGTGCTCAACATCGCGGCCATCTGGAAGCTGCCGCTGCTGCTGGTGTGCGAGAACAACGGCTTCTCCGAGTTCTCCCCGACCAGCACCGTGACCGCCGGCGAAATCGCCGCACGCGCGCAGCCCTTCGGCGTCCCAGGAGTCACGGTCGACGGCAACGACGTCATCTCCGTGTGGCGCGTTGCCGGCGAAGCGGTGACCCGTGCCCGCAACGGTCGCGGGCCGACGTTGATCGAGGCGCGCACCTATCGCTGGCGTGGTCACGTGGAGACGGAGAAGAGCTTCCTGTCGGAGAAGTACCGCGAGGACGATGAGATCGCCGAATGGCACGGGCGCGATCCGATCGTACGACTGGAGATGCAGGTGCTCAAAGGTGTTGCTACCCAAGCCGAGTTGGACGCGATTCGTGCCGAGATCGCCGGCGAAGTGGAGCGTGCCTATACCCAAGCGATGGCTGATCCCCTGCCGCCAGAGGCGAGCTCGTTCCAGCACATGCTGGCCTGAAGTATGACTTCCCCCCGATGGGCCCGCGGCCCTTCCCCCCAGGGGCCAGCCCTCTTGGGGCGGCCCGGCGAGGGCTGAGATGGCAACAACCATGATCGGGCAGCGCCCAGCGGAGCTGGGGCGCACAGCCCCTGGACGTATCTTGCGCGGTGAGTGAGGACAATAGCTATGGCGAAGAAACGACTCATCCAGGCCATCAACGAGGCGCTCTCCGAGGAGATGGAGCGCGATCCGAAGGTGATCCTGTTCGGCGAGGACGTGAAGATCAGCCTGTTCGGCGACACCAAGGGGTTGGCCGAACGCTTCGGCGATCAGCGCGTGCGCAACACGCCGATCGCGGAGACCGCGATGTCCGGCATGGCGGTGGGTGCAGCGGCAGCCGGCTACCGCGTGGTGTGTCACATGATGTTCGCGAACTTCCTGTACACCGGCTTCGACGCGATCGCCAACCAGGCCGCCAAGCTGCACTACATGACGGCGGGTCAGATCAAGCTGCCGATCGTCTACATGGCGGTAATGGGCGCGGGCCGTTCCGCCGGTGCACAGCATTCCGACGTGCCGTATCCGATGCTGATGAACCTGGGCGGCATCAAGGTGGCAGTGCCGAGCACGCCGGCCGATGCGAAGGGTCTGCTGAAGGCGGCGATCCGCGACGACAATCCGGTCGTGTTCCTGCAGCCGGCTCGGCGCGGCGGTGAGCAGGGCGAAGTACCTGAGGGCGAGCACGTCGTGCCGTTAGGACTGGCCGACATCAAACGCCCTGGTTCGGATGTCACCATTGTCGCAATCGGCGCGATGGTGCGGCATGCGATACGGGCCGCCGACATCCTGCAGCAGGAGAACGTCAGCGCCGAGGTGGTCGATCCGCGGACGCTCTTTCCCCTGGACGAGGAAGCCATTCTGGGCTCGGTGCGAAAGACCGGCCGGCTGGTGATCGTGGACGAAGCCCGCACCACCTGCAGCGCGGCCAGCGAGATCGCGGCGATGGCGGCGGAGAAGGCATTCGGCGCACTCAAGGCCGGAGTGAGACGCGTCACGGTGGCCGATGTCGCGATTCCGTATGCGCCGTCGCTGGAAAGAGTGGTATTGCCTGACGAACAGACCGTTGTGCGCGCGGTGCGCGAGGTCATGGGAGGGGGGCGATGAAGGTATCGCTGAAACTGCCTCTGTTCGGCATGAACATGGAAGAAGCCACTATCGTGAAGTGGCACAAGCAGGCGGGCGAGTCGTTCAGGAAAGGGCAGCCGCTGTACGAGATCGAAACCGAGAAGGTGACGCAGGAGGTGGAAGCGCCGTGCGACGGTACGCTGGTCGAGATCGTGGCAGGGGAGGAGAAGACCATCGCAGTCGGTGACGTCGTCTGCAACATCGAGACCTAGTGGAAGATGCCATCCTCCAAGTGGAGCGTTGTGCCGGCAACGGCGGCCCGTCCGGCGGCCCGCCGCCATGCAGCCATCTGTCTTCGAGGTCCCGCACGCGCCGCTGCGCTGCTGCAACGTACTCGAGCAGGGTTCGACGCTTTGCAGCGGCGAGCTGCGGACTGAACACCAGCAGGGGGCCGAGGACTGCGGCCACCAGAAGAGCGACGAGCCCGACGAGTTCCAGCTTCAGATCGGCCACTTTCGCACCTGCGAAAAAGATGGAATTGGCTGCCAGTCCGGAGAGCGCGACCCCTTGAGCCAGCAGGAACGGCGCCAATGCAAAGCTCACGGATTCCAGAAAACTCATGCCCCCACAGCCGTCCGGGTGCCCCGGCAGGATTCTCAGTTCGATGCGCGATACCTGCCACAGGAAGCGCGCCCGGGCCGTGTCCGGTATCAAATCGCGTTCGAGGAACTGCGCCACCGCCGGGCGCATGCGCAAGTGGATGATCAACCCGGCAACGATCAGCAGCGGTAGCGAGACCAGGAAACGCAGGTGCACCTCTATGTCATGGAAGAAGGGCAGCTCGACTCTGGTGCCCCAGGCGTTCCCTCCCACCATCGACAACAGCAGCAGTGGCACCCAGGCCAACGCGGCCAGTGCGAGCACGCGGCGATGCAACCGCTGCAGCGCGTTACCGGAGAGGCGCGTTCGCAGCCAGAGTTGATAAAGGGGTCCACCCAGGACCAGGAGAAGTCGTCAGGCGCGTGCGCGAGCCCTTGGACGGTCTTGGATTCGGATGTGCTCATCTCGTTTCCTTCACATCGGCGATGGAACCGACTCTACGAACGGACGCTGAAGAAGCCTATTCCGCCAAGCGTCGCGTGACAGGCGCAAGGGCGTTATGCCGCGCCGTTCTAATGTCAGTGCAATCGGTTCCTTCGATCCGCGGCGTCGCGCCGATACGATGCGCGCCGATCGGAATAAGCAAAGGAATGCGCGATGATCTTCTTTCTAGCCGACACGCCCGACGGATGGGGCATTCCCGGCATTCACGGACCGTACGCAGAAGACGAACTCGACGGCTACGTTCAGAGCGGCGTTTACCTGGTGCGCGGTCAGGGCGAGAACCTCCTGATCGACAGCGGCAACTGGACCCTGCCGGAGTACGGGAACGGCATGGGGGAGTTCCTGATCGAGCTGCTCGACAAGGAGAAGAATCCGCTCAAGTACATCTTCATCACCCATTTCCACTACGACCACGTCGGCAACGCGGCCGTGCTGAAGAAGCGCTACGGTGCCCAGGTGGTCTGTCATCCGCACGACCGGCCGATCATCGAAGACCCGCTGATCGTCACGCGCCGCGAGAACATCACGCGGCTCGGTACCACGCCGGAGGCGATGCTCGAGGATTTCAACCTCGCGCCGGGCGAGAGCTTCGGGCTGTCCGATCCGGACATCGTCCGCAAGTACTGGAATTTCCCGGTCGAAGTCGATCGCGAGGTGGGCGATGGCGACATCCTGGAAGTGGGCGGCCTCAAACTGGAGGTCATTCATCTCCCGGGTCATTGTCCCGGCCACGTCGGATTGTGGAACCCCCATTCGAAGACCCTCTACGCCGGCGATCTGCTGCACTACCCTACGCCGCTCGGTCCCTGGCCGATCGGCGACGCGAAGAAGCACGCACAGTCGATTCAGCGCTGCCTCGATCTGCAGCCTGAACTGCTGCTGGAGGGCCACGGCCTGTCCGCCTATTCCCAGGCGAGTTCCCGTCGCCGTCTGCTGCACATGCAGCAGCAGCAACGCGAGACTCAGGCTAGGGTGCTCCACGTGGTCAGGCGTGAACGGCGTCCCGTCACCATCAGTGAGCTCTTGCCCGAGGTCATGCCGGTCAAGACCGATCTCAACTACACCGTCTCCACCGGCAAGGGTGAACGCTACTGCTATGCCGAAGCCTGTATCCAGACCCATCTGCTCTGGCTGATCGAGCAGGGCAAGGTGGAGCGCGTCAAGGAGCGCGATAAAGTCAGTTTCGCTGCGAGGTCCTGACCCGACCAGGGAGGGAACGTCATTCACGCCGCCCGCAGGCGGCGATCCCGAACGAACCGAAAGGAAAGGTCATGAGCAAGCGTCTGGATCCCAGGCACTACCCCGATTTCACCCAGAAGAAAGTCGTCGATCGCCATCTCGATGCGCTCGATACCCAAGGCGTGTCTCGCCGGCAGTTTCTCCAGCTTGCATCCTATAGCGCCATCGCATCGGCGACCGCGGCAGGTCTCGGTATTCCCGGCATCGCAGTGGCCGATCCGTCGGGCAAGCTCGCACATCTGCAGATGACGCTACGGTTGGAGTACGTCGTCAACGCCGATGCCGGCGCGCATGCCGCCGCGAAGGCGTATGGCGTCAACATCACCTCCGTGGACGGCCAACTCGATTCCGAGCGGCAGTTGAACCAATTCGAGCAGCAAGTCGCCAATGGCGTGAGTGGTGTCCTGCTGCACGCCCCCGGCGGCGGTTCCATCAAGCGCATCGCACAGCTCGCCAACAAGAACAAGGTCTATCTCGCCAATACCTGGGGCACGCTGCCCTGGTTCACCCCCTTCGATGCCGGCGACTACTACACGCTCTATGCGGTGCCGGAGGAGTTTTCCGCCCATCGCGGCGTGACCGAAGAGGTCGTGAAAGCGGTGGTCGCCAAGTTCGGTGGCGGTGATATCGTCGGCGTGACGGGTGTCGAGGGCAACTCGACCGATCTGATCCGCAGCCGCGGCCGCGACGCCGCCATCAAGGCCAATCCCAAGGTGAAGCTCGCCGGACAGCTCCCCGGCAAGTGGAACCGCGAGGACTCGCAGAAGGCGACCGAGGACCTTTTGACTCGCTACCCGAAGCTGGTGGGCGTCATCGCTCAGAACGACGATGTCGCCGACGGCGTGATCGCGGCTTTGCGCGCTGCCGGCATCAAGCCGGGGCAGGACGTGTTCATCGGCGGAGCCGACGGCACCACGGGTGGAGCCGAGGCCATCAAGCAGGGCACGCTGCTCGCGACCAGCGCCAACGTACCGGCCTACATGGGAGCTCTGCTGACGGCGCGGCTGTACGACGTGACGCACGGGTACAAGCCCAAGGATGCGGAGCGGCTGCTGAGCTGGCGCTCGGTCACCACGACCAAGGCCAACGTGGACGACTATCTCAAGCGCTACGTCAACAACGACGGCGTCGAGCCTTTCGACTACAAGAAGCTTTCCAAGGTGCTGAGCCCGAAGGATTGGGATCCCCAGGCGGAAGTGTTCCCGCTCGATATCGAGCAGGAGTGGGCAGGGATTCCGAAGCCGCAGGGCTGGACCGTGCCGGCCGCCTACAAGAAGGCCTGGGAGAGCGGTGAGGCGAAGCGGGTGCGCGAGGAATACGCGGCCCACTACAAGACGCCGTTCTTCGGTCCTTCGCCGAACCGGAAGGCGTGACGTTCAACCCCATCGGCCGCCTCCACGAAGTTGCCGCGGAGGCGGTCCCCGCGGCACCCGCGTCGGATGCCGGTACGCCGCCGATGCTGCGCATTCGAGGGCTGACCAAACGCTACGGCGACTTCCTGGCGCTGGAGGCTGTCGGTTTCGACGTGCAGCGACACAGCGTCGTGGGCATCGTCGGCGAAAACGGCGCCGGCAAGTCCACGCTCTTCAACCTGCTGTCGGGCATCGATCGACCGGACGCCGGCAGCATCGAGTTCTTCGGCCGTACGATCCAGCCACGCAATTACCGCGAGGCGAGCAGTCTGGGCATCTCGCGTGTGTTCCAGGAACAGGCGCTGATTCCGAACATCCCGGTGTTCGAGAACGTTCTGCTGTCGCACGAGCAGCGGTACGCGCGTTTCGGACAGGTCCTCGACCGCCGGCGGATGATCGCGACGGCGCGCCGCATCCTGCAGGGGTTCGGCCTCGACATCGACGTGGAACGCGTCACGGGCGAGTACGACTTCTCCACGCGCCAGGCGATCGAGATCGCGCGGGCGTGCCTGCTGCCGCGCGAGGTTCTGGGCATCGATTCGCCGCTGGTTCTGCTGGACGAACCCACTTCGGCACTGGCGAAGTCGGAAGAAGCAGCCCTGTTCCGTTCGATCGCGGCGGTCCGCGAGCACGGTTCGGTGCTGTTCGTGTCCCACCGGCTGAGCGAGGTCCTCGCGGTGTGCGACGTGGTCCATGTCCTCAAGGACGGACGGCTGGTGGCGTCGGTGGATCCGCGTCGCTCGAGCGAGGCCGAACTGCACGGCCTGATGGTCGGCCGCACCCGCGACGCCGACTATTACCATGAAGAGGCCCAGCACGATGCAAGGCAGCGGCCGATCGCCTTCAAGTGCCGCGCACTCACGCTGCCGGGCGCGTACCAGGACGTGACGCTCGAGGTGCGCGAAGGCGAGGTGCTCGGCATCGGCGGGTTGCTCGATTCGGGCAAGTCGCTGCTGGGCAAGGGGCTGGCGGGCATCGTGCCGCCGCGGCACGGGCAGGTACGGCTCGGTGCCGGAATGCCGCGGTCACCGTCGTTGCGCCCGCTGGTGGCCGAAGGGCTCGCCTACGTTCCCGCCGAACGGCTGGCCGAGGGCATCGTCGCCGATCTGCCGGTGTCCTGGAACACGACGCTCGCCGGAGCGCAGGATCTCTTCTCCACGCCGTTCGGCCGCTGGCGCGCCGGTCTCGAGCAGAGCACCGCGACCGAGTACGTGGAGCAACTGTCGATCAAGACCGCCGGCGTGGGCGCTGCATGCAGGACCTTGTCGGGCGGAAACCAGCAGAAGGTCGCCCTCGCCAAGTGGCTGTGCCGGTCGCCGCGCGTGATGATCCTCGACAACCCCACGCGCGGCATCGATGCGGGTGCCAAGGAAGAGATCTATGGCGTGGTGCGCGAACTCACCGCCCGGGGCGTGGCCATTGTCCTCATCACCGACGAACTGCTCGAACTGATCGGCCTGTCCAATCGCATCGCGGTCATGCGTGGAGGTCGGGTGACGTCGGTGATCGATGCCCCGCCGAACGCCAAGCCGACCGAGCGGGCGCTGGTGGCCGCGATGGTGGGCGCGTGAGCGCGAATCCGGAGTTGCCGGCTCCGCCCCCTGCCAAGGACCGCAGCCTGGCGGCGTGGTCCATCTGGCCTGTCGTGCGAAGACACCTGAGGGACGGTGTCGGATTGCCGCTGCTGGTGGTGGTCGCGCTGCTCGCGTGGTTCTCGTTGGCCACCGAGGCGTTCTTCAGTCTGCGCAACCTCACCGCGCTCTCCGGCCAGGCGAGCACGCTGCTGCTGGCCTGTACCGGCGCCACCTTCGTCATCCTCATGGGCAGCATCGATCTGTCCGTGGGTGCCGTGGTGCTCCTGGTGGGGGCGCTTGCCGTGAAGCTGATCAACGGCTATGGCATCGGCGTCGCAGCCCTCGGCGCGGGAATCGGCCTCGGGCTGCTGCTGGGGCTCGCCAACGGTCTCGTACTCGCGTTCGGCGCGATCCCTTCGTTCGTGGTGACCCTGGGCAGTCTCTCCGTGTTCACCGGGCTCGCCTGGAACCTGCTGGAGGGGCGGGCGCTGCGCTTCGATTCCACCGCGTTCGAGAATCTCGCCATTGGCCAACTGGTTCCCCGCATACCGAACATCGCGCTCTTCGCGCTCGGGTGCTGGCTCGTTCTGGTCTGGGTCGGCCGGTATACGCGCTTCGGGCGCTACATGGTCGTGATCGGCGGCGGCGAGGCGGTGGCGCGCACCTCCGGCGTGCCAGTGCAGCGCTACAAGATCTACGCGTTCATGCTGTCGGGCGCCATGGCCGGGCTTGCCGGCACCCTGGCTGTCGCCCGTCTCGGTGCGGCCGGACCGACGCTCGGCACCGACCTGCTGCTCAATACCCTGGCCGCGATCGTCGTGGGCGGGACCTCGCTGTCCGGCGGCGTCGGCGGCGTGCATCGTACGATCCTGGGCGTGCTGATCATCACCGTTCTCGACAATGGGCTTAATCTGATGGGGGTGAACCAGTACACGCAGATGGTGATCAAGGGCCTGGTGGTGATCGGAGCGGTGTTGGTGAGCCAGGATCGCGGCAAGATCCGCATCGTGAAATGAGGTCGTTCGACGCGCACGATCCGTGATGCACCGCGGGCTCATTGCTCCATGCCGCGATGCGCACGCGAGGCACCGCTGACGTGATCGACGAAGGCGCGTATGCGCGCGACGTTCACGAGATCCACGTGGGTCAGGATCCACACGTCGGTCGTCACCCGCGGGTCGAGATTCGCAAGCCGTGCGAGCCCGGCATATGAATTGAATGATTGGGAATTTCACGCACACGCACGCGTCCCTTACAGTCCCCCCTCCTTCAAGCCACCCATGAGGTCGCGTAATGCCACGCATCCAGCCGGTCGATCCCGCCAATGCCACACCTGCCGTCGAGACCCTGTTCGCGCAGGTGCGCCTGGCCACGGGCGGGGTGCTCCCGAATTTCTACCGCCAGGCCGCCGTGTCGCCCGTGGTGCTCGAGAGCTTTCTCGCGGTCAATGCGGCACTCGGGCGCGGCACGCTGAGCGCAGCGCTGCGCGAGGAGATCGCGCTCGGTGTGGCGGAGGCGAACGGCTGCACCTACTGCCTGTCCGCCCACTCGTTCGTCGCCGATTCGCTCGAGCTCGATGCCGCCGAGCGGCAGCGGGCGCGACGGTTCGAGTCGCTGGATGCGAAGCGTTCGGCCGGATTACGTTTCGCCAGGGAAGTGTTCGAGAAGCACGGTCACGTCTCTGACAACGCTCTCGCCGCCGTGCGTGCCGCCGGCTACACCGATGCCGAGGTCCTCGAGATCGTGACCGTCGTCACGGTGAACATTCTCACGAACTACCTGAACGACGTGGCACGTGTCGACGTCGATTTTCCGGTGGTGGAATCCGAAAAGACGGCCCTTGCTGCTTGACGAAGCCGAAATCGTCACCAACAGCGCTTCGGTCGAGATCCTCACCAGCGCGCCCGGGTCCGCGGGGCACACGGTGGAGAGCGAACTGTTCCATCTCGTGGCGTCTCGCGGGAATCGGGTCCGTTGCAAGTAGCCGCCACCAGAGGGCAAACCTGAGCATACGCGCTACGACGCGCGACGCGTAAATGCCGCCCTGCCTTGACGTCGAGGGGTTCGAAAGGGTTGACCACCGCAGCGCTGTCCGTGATTTCTGCACGTGGAGGAAATGCCCGCTGTCTATCACCGCGAGGCACAAGCGATGGTTCGCAAGGTGACGGGCGCGCCGCGCGTCTTGGTGTTCGATCACACGATCCGCACGCGGGCGCCGGGGCGTCCGCCCCTCGGCACGGGTCGGTCCCGCGGACGGGACGAGGGAACCCGAGGTGATGAAGTGACCATCCGGCTGCGGGTGGAAGCGGCCCGGGAAGCACCGTGACCACGCTCCTGCACGTGGAGGCGTCGCCGCGCGGCGAGGCCTCCCATTCCGCCACCGTGGCACGGGCATTCGTGGACGCGTACCGGAGCCTGCATCCGGAACGCGCGACCGAGACGGTGGACCTGTGGGATCCCGCGGCGCCCTTGCCGCCGTTCGAAGGCATAACCACGGCGGCGAAGGCCGCCGTGATGGCGGGTAAACCGCTCGCTCCCGAATTGGCGGCCACGTGGGCGGCGTGCCAGGCCGTGGCCCGGCGTTTCAATGCCGCCGACCGTTACGTGTTCAGCGTTCCCATGTGGAACTTCAGCGTCCCGTACCCGTTGAAGCACTACATCGACGTGGTCACGCTGCCGGGCGAGAACTGGGTCTGGTCGCGCGAGACGGGATACCGCGGTTTGCTCACGGGCAAGCGCGCGGTCATCGTCTACGCGAGCGCCGGCGGTTACCCATCGGGACCGTCGTACCATCCGGACGACTTCCAGAAGCCTTTCCTGCGCCGCTGGCTGCAGTCCGTCGGCGTGACTGACGTGGCCGAGATCAGCGTCGCGCCGACCGGCGGCGGTTCGGACCGCATTGCGGCGATCCGGCAGCACGCCGTCGAGGAGGCTCGCAAGTTGGCCGCGTCTTTCTGATCACCGGCTGGCGCAGACGAACCTTCCGGGCGCGATGCGTTCGTCAGTTCGTCCCGGGCGTGCCGGACCGCGAGTCGTACCGTCCACGATTGCGTCGCTTGATTACACAGCGGCCATCAGTGCAGGACGATGCCACCGTCGATGACTTGCGTCTGGCCGGAGATCGAGTCCGCACGACAGAATGCGACGACTTGCTGCGCCACATCTTCGAGCGCCGTGGTGCGCTTCAGGATCGCCTTTGCCCTCAGCGTGGCGACAGCGTCGGGTCCGGCCCGATCGGCCATGCGCGTTCCCTCCATGAGGCCCGGGGCCACGCAGTTCACGGCGATCGAAGGCGCCAGGGCAACGGCCAGGCATCGCGTGAGGTGAATAAGGCCCGCTTTCGACACCGCGAGCGCGATGCTGCTTCCCGCGGGAGCAAGGCCGGCAAACCCTGCGATGTTGACGACACGGCCCTGGTCCTGCCGCTTCAGGAGCGGGGCGGCAGCGCGGGCCAGCAGGAAGGGCCCGCGCAGATTGGTGTCGAGAAGCCGGTCCCAGATCTCGGGAGTGAGCCGGTCGAGGTCTTGGAACGGAACCGGTTGATTGATGGCGGCGTTGTTGACCAGGATGTCCAAGCGACCGAAGGCGTGCGCGACGGTTTCGACCGCAGCCACGCACGATGCCGGATCACGCTGGTCCAAGTGGACGAGAAGTGCCTTGCGTCCGGCAGCTTCGAGTTCGGCGCACAGCGTTCGCCCCTCGGCACGCTGCTCCAGATACGTGAGCGCGACATGGACTCCCTCCGCAGCAAGTCTGCGTGCGATGACGGCTCCGAGGCCTCCGGTCCCGCCCGTGACCAGTGCGACACGATCCCGCAAGTCCATCGACGATCTCCCCTCACGCGCGTGTCGATACGCTACGCGATTTCCCGGATACCGTCAGCGCACCGCATCGGGATCATCCGCTTGGCCGGGCTGGCCACAGCCAGCCGGGGCCGCTGGCCAGGCCGACGGTTGGGGCGCCCGGCACACCGGCCGATTTCCGGCGCAACCATCGGACGGTTGTCGAGTACACGGCGCACTTTGCCGGCGCAGTCCGGATCAAGCGCGCGCCACCAGGCGATGCACGGTCCTGCGCGCCGCCTCGAACCCTTCGCGGATCAGGATCTCGTACAGGGCGATCTGCCCGAGCTGCGCCCACACGTAATTCTTGAACTGGTTGAACGGGCGGCCCTCCAGATCGCCACCGGCGATGCCATAGTCCGATGCCGCGATCTGGCGCAGGAAGGGCCAAGTGTACAGATGCGCCGCACCCATGGTGTAAGGCCAGTTCATGTCCGCGAGGTGAGTCACCCATTGTTCACCGGTGACCGGCGGCAGCACCAGCTTGCCGTTCTTGCGCTCGAGCAGCCCATAGTCCACCGGATCCACTTGAGCCAGCACCGCAGCGGCTTCGATGAAGTGTGCGACGCGTTCGAGGCCGACCCACTGGCACACCACGCACTTGTCGTTCATCGACGCATTGAGCGCACCGAGCTGATGGGCGGCAGCCATGGCAAGTACGATGCGGGAATCGTAGCGGCGATACATGAGTTCGGCGGTCACATAGATGCAGTGTGCGTGCCACGTGTCGTCGTACACGGTACGCGGTTCCTCCAGCCATGAGCCGTCGTGCTTCCACTGATACAGCCAGACCTTTGGATACTCGTGGACGCACAGGGCGGCGGCCGGCAGGTCCCGATTGAGCGGCACCCCGAGCAACTGGCGATAGTTGGCGGTGTACGCGTCCGCGGTGCGGATGTTGTAGGCCACCGTCACGGCGAGTCCGCCGGGATGCGCGTTGTAGAAATCGTTGTGGCTCGACGGCGCGGTGAGGTAGGTCTGGGGCGTCAGATGCCCGGCGGGCCAGACTTCGTCGGGATGGTCCGCCGGATTGAAGAAACCGAGGCGCACCATTTCGTCGAACAAACGACGGCGATCCTGATCGGTCGGATACTGTTCGAGGAACGTGATCTTCGGGTTCGCCACGCACTCGGTCATGAGGCGTCGATAGCCGGGGTCTTCGAGGCTGGCGGCGACGGACAGCAGCTCGTTGTACGCCGAGGTCACCAGGCGCGAACTGCGTGCGATCGCCTCCGGCGTGAGGGCGATCACCGCTTCCAGGCTGAGCGCCGGCGGCAGGTTGAGATCCTGCGAGAAAGCGCCGTAGCGGAACTTGCCGGGCAGGGGGAGACCGTCGGACTTGGCGGCGAGGGCGGTGGTGGCGGACATGGCGACTCTCCTTGTGGGTTTGGGGTGATCAGTGCTAACGCAGGAAGCGGCCGCTCGCGCGATCGACGAGGTGGTGAGGCTGCGGCGTGAAGCCGATCCAGGCCTCGCCTTCACTGCGGACTTCATGGTCCGGCGGGATGACTGCACGCAACCGCTGCGGACCGAGTTCGAGATCGAGCACGCGCTTGGTTCCCAGGCGTTCGATCCGGCTCACGCGGGCCGCCAGCGGCGTGGCTTCGGTATAGGCGCCGGCCACGCGGACGGCTTCGGCGCGAACGCCGAGCTGCAGGGCCGGCGGCGGATTGTTTCTGGCGAGCGTCGGGGCGAGTTGTGGCGACTCGACGCGGAATCCCGGGCCCGCGAGCGTCGGCACGTCGGCATCCTGGACGATGGTGGCATCCAACAGGTTCATCGGCGGCGACCCGAAGAACTCCGCCACGAAGCGATTGACGGGCCGATGGTAGATGTCGTCCGGGGTGCCGATCTGCTGCACCCGGCCTTGGTGCAGCACCGCGATGCGATCGCCGAGCGTCATCGCCTCCACGTGATCGTGGGTCACGTACACGATGCCGCGGGTACGGTCGCGGCCGAGTAGCTTGAACTGCAGGCGCAACGCCACGCGCAGGCGCGCGTCGAGGCTCGACAGCGGTTCGTCCAGCAGCAGCAGGTCGCTGTAATTCGCGATCGCCCGGCCGATGGCGACGCGCTGCTGTTCGCCGCCGGACCAGGTGTTCGGAAGCCGGTCGAGAAGATGCGTGACGCCCAGCGCCGCGGCCACCTCGTGTACGCGGGCGAGGATCTCAGCCCCGTCCCGGCCCCGGGCACGCAGCGCGAAGGCGATGTTGTCGAAACCGGTCCGGTCGGGAAACAGCGCGTTGTTCTGGAACAGCAGGCTCACGCGCCGATCGCGCGGTTCGTCCCGCGTCACGTCCACACCGGCGAGAATGATGGAGCCGCTATCGGGCCGATGCAGGCCTGCGATAGTCTTCAGCAGCGTGGTCTTGCCTGCGTTCGTGGGCCCGACCACGCACAGGAACTCACCCTCCTCGAGCTCGAGGGTGACGCTCGACAGGGCCTGCACGTCATCGAAGCGCAGGCTCAGGGCGTCGACGCGGAGCAATGGCGTGGAGCGGCTCATGCAGCCTGACCTTCACGCTGCGGCTGCATCGCCTCGCCCGATCGAACGTCGAAGAACCGGCAATGCCGAGGGTCCGGACGCCAGTGCACCCGATCGCCGACACGCGCGAATGCCGGGCCCACGAGCATGCGCACCAGGTCGTCGCCCAGACTGACGTGCAGCACGTGCTCCGCGCCGAGGTTGTCGACGAAGCGCACGTCCCCGGCGACGGAGCCTTCGAACGGTGCATGCGCGACGTGGATGCGATGCGGCCGGATGCCCACGTGGCACTCTCCGCCGAGCGGCACCTGATTCGCGAGGGGCACGGCAAGGCTCGCGGCGACCCACGCGACCTGCGGACGCGTGCGGTCGATGGACGCAGGCAGCATGTTGATCGGCGGGTCACCCACGAACTCCGCGACGAACCGCGATTGCGGGCGTTCATGAACGGTTTCGGGCGAGCCTTCCTGCAGCAGTTCGCCGCGGTCCATGACCAGGATGCGGTCCGACAGGGCCATTGCCTCCACCTGATCGTGCGTCACGTACAGGACGGTCTGGCCGAGCGCCTGCTGGAGCCGCTTCAATTCGCCGCGCAAGCTGGTGCGCAGGGCGGCGTCCAGGTTGGACATGGGCTCGTCGAGCAGCAGGAGCGCGGGCTTCAGGACGAGCGCACGACCGATGGCGAGCCGCTGCAGTTCGCTCATGTTGAGGCGGTGGGCACGCTGCGCGAGCAGACCGGTCAGCTCCAGGCGTTCCGCCATCGCGCCGACGGCTTGCCGGATCTCCCGGCGACCCGCGCCGCGTGCTTCGAGGCCGAAGGCCAGATTGTCCCGAACGGTCAGGCGGGTGAAGACGGCGAAGTCCTGGAACACGATGCCGACACCTCGCGCCCGCGTCGGCAAGCCTGCCACGTTGCGTCCGTCAACGAGAATCTCGCCGGTGTCGGGTTCGAGAAAGCCGGCGATCAGTGACAACGTCGTCGACTTGCCGCATCCGGAAGGTCCGAGCAGCGAGACGAATTCGCCGGCCGCGAGGTCGAACGACAGGCCGGCGACGGCGGGCTTGCCGTCGAATGCCTTGCGCACGCCGCGCAGCTCGAGTTTCGGCGTCGCGCTCATCAACGCCGGATCGAACCGAAGCTGAGCCCGCGCACCAGATGGCGCTGGATCAGGTAGCCGAACAGGACCACCGGCAGCGTCGATATCGCGCCCATCGCGGCCTGGACGCCGTAGAGCGTCCCCGAGCTCGCCGAGACATACTTGGCCACTTGCAGCGTGACCGTGGTGACATGGCCGGAAGTCAGGGTGAGGGCGAACAGGAATTCCGACCAGTTCAGGATGAACACGAAGAGCGCGGTGGCGAGCAGGCCGCCGCGGATCAGCGGCAGGGTCACGCGGACGAAAGCCTGCCAGCGTGTAAGCCCGTGCACCATGGCTGCGCCCTCCAGTTCCGGGGGCGCGTCGTCGATGTAGCTGCGCAGCATCCAGATGCTGAAGGGCAGCGTGAACGCGGCGTAGGCGAGGATCAGTCCGAAGTAGGTGTCGGAGAGCTTCAGTACCGAGAACAGCGCGACGATCGGCACTACCACCGCGATGGGCGGGAACATGCGCAGGGTGAGCAACTGGAACGGATAGGTCCGTCCGCCGGTACCGAACCGGGCGATGGACCAGGCGGCGAGGAGTCCGAAGCCCACCGACAGTGCAGTTGCCACGGTGGAGATCAGCGCGGAGTCTCCGAATGCCTTCCAGGCGCTGTCGGCCACCTTGTAGTCGAGCGATCCGTTCTGCTGCGCGGCGAACGCGCGCGCCGCGTCGGGCGCGAACACGATGCGGTAGTTCTGCAGGGTGGGGTTGCCGGTGACCCAGACCGGCGGAGAAGCGGTCCATTCCTCGTAGGGTTTGAACGACGTGGACACGAGCCAGAAGATGGGCAGGAACGAAACGACCATCGCCAGTGCCACGGCGGCACGCCGCACGGCTCGCCAGACGGGATGTCCCGCGATTGCGAGGCTCACTGCCGTCAACCTCCGGACCGTCGCCGCAGCCGTTCGAGCGGCAGGCAGAACAGAATGACGGCCACCAGCACCAGCAGCGCCGCCGCCGCGATGTAGCCGATGCGGAAGTACACGAATGCGCCGTTGTACATGGTCATCGACAGGGTTTCCGTCGACGCGCCAGGGCCGCCGCGCGTCAGGATGTACACCGCGTCGAAGAGCTTGAACGTTTCCACGGAGCGGATCAGGACGGCCAGCACGATCACCGGCGCCGCGAGCGGCAGCATCACGCGCAGCAGCACGCGCGCGGGCGAGGCGCCGAGGGCGAAGGCGGCGCGCACTTGGTTCTGCGGCAGTTGCGTGAGGCCGGTCAGGACGAGCAGGAACATGAGCGGCGTCCACTGCCAGACCTCCGCCAGCACGATGGGAATCATGGCGAGGTCAGGGTCGGCGAGCCAGGCGTAGGTGACCGGTCGACCGAACGCGAGCGACAGCAGGTGATTCACCGGCCCCCGATCGTTGAACAGCATGAAGAAGGCGTTCGCCGCGTCCACCGGCACGATCATCATGGGCAGGATGATCACGCTCGCGGCGAAGCGCTTCCACGGCCATTCCTCGAGGAAGAGCAGCGCGAGCGCGAGCGCGATCAGCAACTCGAGGCTGACGCACACCGCGACCACGACGAGGGTGCGTACCAGCGAGGCGATGAAGCGCTGGTCGTACCAGAGGTCGTGATAGTTCCAGAACCAGACGAACTCGGCGCGATACCACGGCTCGCCCGAGGTCGGTTGCCAGTCGGTGAGTCCGAGCCACAGCACGATCAACGTCGGCACCAGGACCACGGCCAGCAGCGTGAGCTGCGCCGGCAGGACGAGGGCGATGTGGAGCGGCACCAGGCCGACGCCGCGTCGGGGCGCCCGCGCGGGCAGGACGCCCTCGTTCTTGAACGCATCCATCGAGGATCAGTCCGGGTCGGGCTGCGATGGGCGCGTGGCGAACGAGGGCGGGAACGTCACACCAGTGCGGTGCGGATGGCGTCCGGGTACTGCGACTTGAGGTAGCGCCATTGCACGACCTGACTGCGCTTGCCGAGACGGCGGGTGATGCGCTGCCAGGCGGCCGCGGTATCGTCCAGTGCCTGCTTGGGCGTCTTCTTGCCCACGTCGGCCGCGGTCAGGTTGACCCGCAGTTCGTCGAAGTATTCGCCCTGACCCTTGAGGTACAGATCGGGGATGCTGTCCTTCAGGCTCTCCCGATGGGCCTTGAGGAATTCCGGCGTGTAGACCTTCTGGATCTCCGCATCCTTGTAGTGCACTTCGCGGAACGGATCGAAGTACCCGCCCGGTTCGCGCACCGCGATGGTGGAGATCACCGGGCTGGTCGCGAACAGCGCGTAAAGATAGGCGATTTCGGCTTCCTTGCTGGTGGTGGTCACGACGTAGTCCCAGCCCCAGTTGAAGTACGGCGCCTTGACCAGCTTGCCCTTCACCTTGCCGCCGGGCAGCGGCCCGAACGCGAGCTTGCCGGCCACCTTGGACTTCGGACCGTTCAGGTACTTCTGCGTGCCGCCCCAACCGATGTTGGCGAACTTGTCGCCCTGGCCATAGGCCTCGAAGTTCTCGAACAGGCCGTTGGTCTTGGCACCTGGGTACAGGAACTTCGACGCGGCGATCAGTTCGGTGAGCGCCTGGATGCCGGCCTCGTTGTTGATCTGCGGGTTGAGTTCGTCGTCGAAGGGGAAGTAGCCCTTGGCGTGGTAGCGCGACCAGAACTCCCACGCGATGAAGTATTGCGTGCGGAAGAGCGCCCCTCCGTAGCGGCCCTTGTCGGGCTGATGGAAGTGCGCGAGCGTCGCGTCGAATTCCTCCCAGGTCTCCGGCACCTTGAGCGCGTAACCGTGCTTGTCGGCGAAGCGCTTCTTCTCCGCCGGATCCTCGAGCCAATCCTTGCGATAGAACGCGAGGTAGGTGTCGCCGTCGGTCTGGTAGCCGTACAGGCTGCCCTTGTAGTAGTCGCCGATGGTGAACAGGTCGTCATCGCGGAAGCCCTGGGGCTCATACTTCTGCGCGTAGGCGTCGAGGTTGACGAGAATGCCCGACTCCACCAGATCCGGAATGCCGAAGGTGGCGGGGAGCGCCAGGTCGAAAGCGCCGGACTTCGCCACCGCTTCGAGCAGGATCTTCTGGTTGATCTCGCCCAGCGGCACTTCGATGAACTCGAACTGGATGCCGGTGGCCGCCGTGAAGCGTTCCGCCACCGGCTTCACGTTGCCGAGGGAGCCGGAGGGCTGGAGGATCTTCAACGTGACCTGGCGTCCGCCAGCGATCTGTTTGGCTGCGGCGGCGGTGTCGGTATGGACCGTCTGGAGCGAAGCGGCCGCGGCGTCACGGGACACGAGCAGCGACGGGGTCGCAGCGATGGCAGCGCCCGCGGCAGTGGCCTGGAGCAACCGCCGGCGCATGGCGTCGACGTCGATGGGTTTGTGCGAGTCGTTCATGAGTGTGTACCTGCGAAGGAATGAGAGGTTCTATCGGGGCGAAGCGAACCTGGTTTCGACCGCTGTCCGCTCCGGCTTGCACGAGCTTCAGTGGCCGGGTGTCTTCGCTCTCGCGCGTCGCGAAGACACCCTGCTACACGAGCAGCGGCGCTCCATGCAGCAGCGGCGCGCTTCGCGTATCGAACGAATGCCGTCGAGGCTCATCGCTCTATCGACGCGCTGCGACTTTTGACGGTTCGGCCGGTGCATAGCGATGGAACCGGACATCGGCCGTGATCTTGTGGGCCTGCATGCCCTCGACGGCGCAGATGCGCGCCATGATGGGAGCGATGCGGCGACTCGCCTCCGGGGTCAGCTGCTGCCAGGTGACGGTCTTCACGAACTTGCCGACCCAGAGACCGCCGGTGTAACGCGCCGCCCTGCCGGTGGGCAACGTGTGATTGGTGCCCACGCCCTTGTCGCCGTAGGCTACCGTGCTCTCCTCGCCGACGAACAGGCTGCCGTAGTTGCGCAGGCGATCTCGATACCAGGCGTTGCGCCGGGTCATCACCTCCAGGTGCTCGGGGCCGTAGGCGTCCGACAAGGCGGCCGCTTCCTCATCGTCGGCTGCGATCACGATTTCCCCGTGATCGCGCCACGCCACCGCGGCAATCTCGCGTGTCGGCAGAGTCAGCAGCTGGCGTTCGACAGCCGCGAGCACGGCCTCGCCCAGCGGTCTCGATGTGGTGATGAGCCAGGCCGGACTGTCCGGCCCGTGCTCGGCTTGTCCGAGAAGATCGGTAGCCACGAGTTCGGGGTCGGCGCTGGCGTCGGCAATGATCGCGATCTCCGTGGGGCCGGCCAGCAGGTCGATGCCGACGGTCCCGAAGAGCTGGCGCTTGGCCTCCGCGACGAAGGCGTTGCCCGCGCCGGTGACCAGGTCCACGGGCGTGATGCCGACGCGACCATATGCCAGAGACGCAAAGGCCTGCACACCGCCCAAGGCATAGATCTCGTCAGCCCCCGATGCATGCAGTGCGTACAGCGTCGGCGGATAGATGCCGTCGCGATCGCGCGGCGGCGAGCACGCCACGATGCGCTCCACCCCCGCGGCGCGAGCCGTGCCGACGCTCATGATCGCCGAGGAGACCAGCGGATACTTGCCGCCCGGCACGTAGCAGCCCACCGAAGCAATGGGGATCACCTTCTGGCCGAGGCGGATTCCAGGTTCGATCTCCGTGTCGAAGCTGTGGATGGAGTCGAGCTGTCGCTTGGCGAATTCGACGATCTGGCGCCGGCAGAACGCGAAGTCTTCTTTGAAGGAGCCCGGCAACGCGCGCTCGGCTTTGCGGATGGTGTCTTCATCCACACGGAATTGCTCGCTTTCCCAGCGATCGAACTGGCGTGCGTAGCGCCGGACGGCATCGTCGCCGTTGGTACGGATGTCTGCGAGGATCCGGCGGACCGTGTCGTGCACGTGTTCGGTGTCCTGCGGGGAGCGGGGAGGCGCTTGCTTGATGTAGGTCGGCATCTTCGTTCCGGAGATTCTTGTGGCGGGAAATCGCGGGAGCGGGGCCTGAGTGGCGCACGCTCTCACGTGAGCGCGCCATACTGGTATGCATGCGCAAGTCCGTGAACCAACGATTGCGCATTTCAATATGCGCGTCGCCGACGGCCGATGGGCAACACCGCACCCAATAAAAGAATCGGCGGGCATCACCCGCCGAAAGCACGCACGATAGTTGAGGGAGAGCATCTCTGAGTATCTTCGGCTGATGAGGCCGTCTTGCGTGCAACACGAGCCGCCGCGACGGAGGAGAGTGATCGCTTGAGCCCGTGTCGCAACGCAGTATGCGCAGCCCGCGTTCGATCGCAAACGACATTTCGTTGCGTTGTTTATGCACGGTAGGAATACGGCTCCGCGCCCGTTCGCGGAACGAGGTGCAGTGAGCGGTGCCCCGACGCAACGGAATATTCAAACAACCAATCGTTGTTGGTTGTCACCCGCGCCCATGCCTATGCTCCTAGACCGTCGACAACGGGGTGTGGAATGCGAAGCATCGGAGCATGGGCGGCGCTGCTGGGATTCGTGTGCGGTAGCGTCGTCGCGGAGGAACGCCTGCCGGAGTTGCGCCTCGACTACGCGTACTACTCGCCGTCCAGCCTGGTCGCGAAACGCTTCGGCTGGGTCGAAAGCGCCGTAGCGGCAGACGGCACCCGCGTGCGCTGGGTCTTGAGCCAGGGCAGCAACCGCGCGCTGGAGTACCTCAACAGCGGCAGCGTGGACTTCGCGAGCACCGCCGGACTCGCGGCGTTGCTCGCACGAGCGAACGGCAATCCGGTGCGCACGGTGTACGTGGTTTCGCGGCCGGAGTGGACGGCGCTGGCGGTGGCGAAGGACTCGCCGATCCGCAGCGTGAACGATCTCAGGGGTCGCAAGGTGGCGGCAACGAAGGGAACTGATCCTTACCTGTTCCTGCTGCGCAGCCTCAGAGCCTTCAACGTGCCGCGGTCCGAGGTGGAGATCGTGCATCTTCAGCATCCCGACGGCCGGGTGGCGCTGGAGCAGGGGAGGGTCGACGCGTGGGCCGGACTCGATCCTCATCTGGCGGCCTCCGAGCTGGAGGCGGGATCGCGGCTGATCTATCGGAACACGGCGTTCAACAGCTTCGGCGTGCTCAATACTTCGGACGCTTTCCTTGCAGCCCATCCCAAGCTGGTGGAGCGCGTGATCGGTGTGTACGAGCGGGCACGTCGGTGGATCATCGAGCATCCCGCCGAGGCGGTTCGCATCCTGGCCGAGGAATCGAAGCTGCCGCTGCCCGTGGCGCAACGCCAGCTCGATCGCACCGATTTCTCAGTGTCGGCGCCGGCGACCGCACTCGCGGAGACATTGCGGGAAGCGGGTCCGATCCTGGAGGCGGAAGGCCTGGTTCGCAAAGGTACCGACATCCCGACCGTGGTGAATGCACTGATCGTCCTCACGCCGGCGCGGCTCGTCACGGCCGGGCGGGACTGAAGCGGCGTGCAACACTACACCGCGCGGCCGCTGACCCATGAGCTGGGTGAGGATCCGGCTAGCTGGTCGACGGAGCCGCAGCGAATCTCGATTCCCGCCGGAATCTGGTTCCCACTCGCGGTCGTGCTGCTGCTGGAAGTGGTCGTTCGAGCGGGCTGGATTCCGGCGCACCTTTTGCCGGCGCCGACGACGGTGCTCGACACGTTGTATGACCTCGCAGCGAGCGGTGCGCTCTGGCAGCACGTGGCCGCGAGCGGTGTCCGCATCGCGGCAGGGTTCTCAATCGGAGCGGTCGGTGGTGTGGTGTTGGGTCTTGCGACCGGACTGCAGCGCAACCTGGAGGCGGCGTTCGATCCCACCTTCCAGGCGCTGCGCGCCATTCCGAGCCTCGCCTGGGTTCCGCTGCTGCTGCTTTGGCTGGGCATCGACGAGGCTCCGAAGATTGTGCTGATCGCCATCGGCGCGCTGTTCCCCGTCTATCTCAGCGTGCAATCCGGTGTGCGCAACGTCGATCGGAAGCTGGTGGAGCTGGCCCGGGCCTTCGGTCTGGGACAGGCAGCCATCGCCTGGCGCGTACTGCTGCCCGCGTCGCTGCCGGGCTTGTTCACCGGATTGCGTCAGGCCCTCAGCCTGAGCTGGATGTTCCTGGTCGCCGCGGAGTTGATCGCGGCGACGCGAGGCATCGGGTATCTGCTGAGCGACGGGCGCGAGACCGGCCGCGCCGACGTGGTGCTGGCAGCGATCCTGGTGCTCGCGGTGCTCGGCAAAGTCTCCGACGGTGTCCTGAAGTTCATCGAGGCACGTGCGCTGCGCTGGCGTGATGCGTTCGATCCTGGTGGGTCGGGGCAGCGGACATGAGTGCGGCCGCACCCGTCATCGAGGTGACGATCCGAGGCAAGAGCTACGGTGCGAGAACCGTGCTGGAGAACTTCACGCTCACCGTCGCGCCGGGCGAGATCGTGGCGCTGTTGGGGCCGAGCGGCTGCGGCAAGAGCACGGCGCTGCGTATCGTTGCCGGCTTGGATACGGACTTCGATGGCGAAGTGCGCGTGCTCGGCGAACGCGTGCGCGAACCGTCATCGGCCGTCGGGGTGATGTTCCAGGAGCCGCGGCTGCTTCCCTGGCTCACGGTGGCACGCAACGTCGCTTTCGCGGTGGACGGCGGCGAAGGGGCGATGCCCAGGGTCAATGCCCTGCTCGAAGAGGTGGGGCTCGCCGGATGGGCGGCCGCGCTGCCGCGCACGTTGTCGGGCGGGATGGCGCAGCGGGTCGCTCTCGCGCGGGCCCTGTTTCGCGAGCCGGCGATCCTGCTGCTCGATGAACCGTTCGGTGCGGTGGATGCGCTCACGCGGGCCCGGCTCCAGGCGTTGCTGCTGCGAGTGACCGCACGTCACGGTACGACGGTGGTGCTGGTGACGCACGACACGCGTGAGGCGGTGCTGCTCGCCGATCGGGTCGTGGTCATGTCGGCGGACGCCGCGCGACGGAGCGTGGAGATTCCGGTGCCGCTGCCGCGGCCGCGCGAGCGGCTCGGCACCGAACCGACTGTCCTCGAAATCCGGTTGCTGAGCGCGCTGGGCATTGTCCACGCGGATTGAACGGTTGCACGGAGCACCATGAGCAAGCGACAGATGCATCTCGGGGCCTTTCTCATCGCGGGTCCCTGCGCCCACAGTCACGCTCTATGGCGTCATCCCGACGGCGAAGTCGGGTTCCTCGACCCACGCTACTACGAGCGCATCGCCACCACGCTGGAGCGCGGGTTGTTCGACTTCGCCTTCTTCGCCGATCGGCTGGCCATGTCGTCCACCTATGGTGACGGTCACGAAACCGGCGCCCGCTTCGGAGATCAGGATTCGACGCGGCTCGATCCGATGCTGGTCACTGCGCTGATGGCCGCGGTGACGCGCTTCCTCGGGCTAGCCGCCACACGTTCCACGACCTATTTCCCGCCGTACCAGATCGCCCGGGCTTTCGCGACGCTCGATCATCTGTCCAAGGGCCGCGCAGGCTGGAACGTAGTGACGTCGGTCAACGAAGGTGAAGCTCGCAACCATGGCCTGGAAGCGCATCTCGGTCACGACGCGCGCTACGACAGCGCCGACGAATTCATGGACGTGGTGTTCCGACTGTGGGAGAGCTGGGACGCCGACGCGCTGGTGCTCGATCGCGAGAATGGCATCTATGCCGATCCCGCGCGCGTGCATCCGCTGCGCCATCGGGGCCCGAACCTGCGCTGCGACGGACCGCTCAACATCCCGCGCAGCCCGCAGGGGCGGCCGGTGATCATCCAGGCGGGCGCTTCCGCTCGCGGCAAGGATTTCGCGGCGCGCTGGGCCGAGGTCGTTTTCGCGCTGCAGCCCACCACGTCGGGCATGCAGCGCTTCTACGCGGATCTGAAAGCTGCGGTGGAGCGTGCGGGGCGGCGGGCGGATGCGTGTCGGATCCTGCCCGCCGTGATGCCCTTCGTGGGCGAAAGCCGCACCGAGGCCGAGGAGAAGCTCGCCCGACACAACGAACTGGTGGACCCGCTGGTGGGGCTTTCCACCATGTCGAGCCACATGAACTTCGACTTCGCCACGCTGCCGATCGACCAGCCTCTAGGAACGATCGAGGTGCAGGGCATGCAGGGGATGCTCGCGGCGGTGCGAACGCTCGATCCTTCCGGCGAATTGACGCTGGGCGAAATCGGGCGTCGCTATGGCCAGAGCGTCCTCGTGCCGCAGGTGGCCGGGACGGCGAAGGATGTGGCCGATCGCCTGGAAGCGTGGTTCTGCGAGCACGCCGCCGACGGGTTCATGATCTCGCCTGCCTACCTGCCCGGAGGCTTCGACGACTTCATCCGCGGCGTCGTGCCGGAGCTGCAGCGGCGCGGGCTGTTCCGCTCTTCCTACACCGGGAGTACGCTGCGGGAGCATCTGTTCGGCACGGCTTCCGCACTCCGCGAAGCGGGCGACTTGCAGGGGGCATCAGCATAGGCGAAAGCGGAATTTCGCCGACGCTGTCGGCTGGCATAGACTGCGATGTCCTGCAGCGGAGCAAGACCATGACGACCATCGACGCGAACCAGTGGCTGGCTGGACTCAACGAAACCATCTTTCCCGAAGCATCGCTGACCGCAGAGGCAGGCGGCACTTTCGTCGGACAGTTCCGTCGGCGCTTGCTGTCGAGCGTGTATCAGCCGGTGCTGAGCACCGTAGACGGTGCCACCGTTGCGCATTCGGCGCGCGTGCGTGTGACCTTCGAAGGTCAACCCGAGGTGCCGGCCGGCGTGTTCGCGCTCACCGGGCCGGATTCGCTGGTGGTGCAGCTCGACCGATCGGCGCGCACGTTGCATGCGCTCAACTACTACCCGAAGGCGCGCGCTACCTGGCGCTTGTTCCTGCGTGTGCAGGCGCGTCTGGTGGAGAGTGTCGGCAGCGGTCACGGCCGTGTCTTCGAAGGCATCCTCGGCCGTCTCGGTGTTCCGACCAAGGACGTGGTGATCGAATTGCCGCGGCACACGAACGAGGATCCGGCGCTGTACGCGCGGGCGCTGTTGAGCTATCGCAGCCTCGGCTATCGCGTTGCCTCCGAGTGCCTCGATCTCGATGATCCGTTGCTGTCCGGACGCTATGAGGTGATTCCGGACATCGTTGCGGTCGATCCGCGCTGGCTGCCGGAGCGGTCCGCGCTCGATCGCCTGGTCGGGCAGATCCGTCAGCGCGGCGCCACCGCTTTGGTGCACCGCATCGAGAGTCTCGAGCACGCGGAGCACGCTGTCGCGGCAGGGGCCGATCTGCTGCAGGGCTTTTATCTGGGGCGGCCGGCGCGCCGTCCGGAAGCGGTGACGCTCGACGCGGATCTGGCGAAGCTGCGCAGCAGCGCGCGCGAAACGGTGGCCTGACCGGTTCGGGTTCGGCGAGAATACGCGAACCGAATCTGGAGAACACCCATGGAATCCGACGCCCTGCGCCTGCTGCAGGCGCCGCTCAAGGAGCGCTACCGTAACGAACCCACTGCCGCGTCGATCACGCTGCGCGCCCGCGGCGAACTGGGATCGGAGGCGATCTCCTGCAAGATCGAAACCGGCAAGGCCCTGGTCGAAGCCGGCCTGCATCCCGCCACTGGCGGTGACGGCAGCTTCGCGTGCTCCGGCGACATGCTGCTCGAAGCGTTGGTGGCGTGTGCCGGCGTCACGTTGAACGCGGTGGCGACAGCGCTGGGCATCACGATCCGCAGCGGTTCCGTGCACGCTGAAGGCGACCTGGATTTCCGCGGGACGCTCGGGGTCGAGAAGGGGGTGCCCGTGGGGTTCCGCGACATCCGCCTCGCGTTCGATCTGGACACCGACGCGACCGCCGAGCAACAGGCGACGCTGCTCAAGCTGACGGAGCGCTATTGCGTGATCCTGCAGACGCTTCGCAACGCTCCACCGGTCAGCGCGGAACTGCACACGGCCGATGCAGCCGTCTGACGCGGGGTCAGGCGCCGGCGGCGGCCTGCTCGACGGTGCGTGCTTGCGCGGCCCTGGGACCGAGATATTCGGCCAGGTGTGCGGTGAGATCTCGGGCGTCGTCGCCGACGCCGTCGATGAGGCTCGACTTGCGACGGCGCAGGAACGGCAGGCCCATCACGTAGAGCCCGGGCGATTCGGTCACGACGCCGCCTTCGTGACGGATGTTGCCCTTGGCATCGAGCACCGGCACCTGCAGCCAGGCGTAGTCCGGACGGAAACCGGTGGCCCAGAGGATGGTCTTGATGGCGCCGCGCGAGAGATCGAGCAGCAGCGGCGGCGATGCCTCGATCTCGGTGGGTTCGTAGCGTCGCGGTGACTCCAGTTCGGCATCGAGGCCGTGTTCCGTTGCCCAGACGTCGATCGCGTCCAGCAGCCGATGCATCTTGAGATCGGCGAGCGCGCAGACGTTCCGGAGCGAGCCCGAAAACTGTGCCTTGCCTTCGGCGTTGATGCCGGCCAGGCGGCCCACGAGCTTCACGCCGATGCCGGTGAGCGAGTTGAGGTCGATGTCGCGCCGGTCCGGGTAGCCGGCGAGCTGCAGCGACGCGACGTTGCGGGCGCGGACGATGTCATCGATGGTGTCGAAGGTTTCGTCGAGCAGGCCCACGGCATCCATCCACCATTGAATGTCGCGGCCGCGATAGACGCGGGGGACGCGCACGTGCTCGCCGACCGCGAGCGTGACCGGTCGGCCGGAGCGGCGGATCTCGTCGGCGAGCTGCGCGCCGGTGGCCGATGCACCCACGACCAGCACGCCGCCCGGATCGAGCTGATCGGGATTGCGGTACTCGTTCGCGCCCAGGGTGGTGATGCCGGTGGGTACCGAACGCGCGACCGCAGGAATCTGCGGCAGATTGAAGGCCCCGGTGGCGAGGATCACGGCGTCGGCGTGCCAGATTCCGCGGTCGGTCTCGACCTCGTAGCCTTCGCCGTTGCGACGAACGGCCGTGACCGCGGTGCCGGTCTGCACCGGCGCTGCGATCGCTCGGGCGTAGCCTTCGAGGAACGCGATGGTCTCCGGCATGGTGCGGAAGCCATCGGGGTCATCACCCTCGTAGCCGTAGCCGGGGAGCCGACTCTGCCAATTGGGTGTGAGCAGGCGCAGCGAATCCCAGCGCTCGCGCTTCCACGTGTTGGCGACCTCGCCGCGCTCCAGGACCACGTGGTCGATGGAGCGCTGCGTGAGCCACCAGCTTGCCGCGAGGCCGGACTGCCCGGCCCCGATCACTACGGTCGTTGTGCGCATACAGCGATTGCGGAACCGACTGGAACTGCGTTACTTCACCTCCACGGTGACGTTCGTGGGGTTGGTGATGATGTCGAAGACCGCGGAACGCTTCTGCGACTGCGCCACCAGCGCCTTGATGTCGTCAGGCGAGGCGTCGGCGTCGATCTTGTACGTCACCTTGATGCCGTCGAAGCCGTTGCGCACGTCGCTGTCGGCCCCGAGGATGCCGCGGATGTCCATGCCGGCTTCGAGAGTGGCTGTCACGGAGCGCAGCTGGATGCCGCGCAATTGGGCGACGGATGCCACGCCAGCCGTCAGGCAGCTCGCAAGACCGGCGAGCACCAGTTCCACCGGCGTCGCGCCCTTGTCTTCCGATGCGAAGATCTCCGGATGGTCGGCCTCGAACGTGAACGTGCTCTTGTGCTTCTGTTCGGCGCCCAGGCCGAAGAAGCCGTTGACGTCGGTGCGGCTGTGGGTGCCGTTCACCCAGTTGACCGAGGCGCGCCACTTGAACTGCGCGGCCTCCGGTGCCTTGGTAAGAGCTTCGCGGGCGCCCAGGAGGGCATCGACGTTCACGCCGTTGTTGACGGGCTTCTCGGTGGTGGTGGCGGTCATGGCTTGCTCCTCGTGTCAGGTGAAAAGGTTCGTTAGGGTAGCAGTCTTATTCCAAAACAGATCAATGCCGTTTTATGAATTGTGTGACTTTGCATATTCGTAGATGATCGAACGACCGAGGGTGCCCATGGTCACGACCCGTTCCCGCCGTTGTTGCCGCCGGCCAGTGCGGCTTCGACGACCTTACGGTTCAGCTGGGGGGCGAACCATTCGATGAAATCGTAGACGTAGGCACGCAGGTACGTGTGTCGGCGAATGCCGATACGTGTCGTGCTCGGCTCGAACAGGTGGCTCGCATCGAGTGCAGTGAGATGCCTGTCGCGCTTGGGATCGTAGGCCATGTGCGCGATGATTCCCACGCCGAGCCCCAGTTCCACGTAGGTCTTGATGACGTCGGCGTCGATGGCCGTTAGCACGATGTCGGGTGAAAGGCCCTTGGCTTCGAACGCGTGATTCATGGTGGAGCGGCCGGTGAACGCGAAGTCGTAGGTGATGAGCGGGTACTCGGCCAGAGCCTCCAGCGTGAGCTTCTTCAGTTTGGTGAGCTCGTGGTCGGGGGGTACCACGACGCAGCGGTTCCACTCGTAGCACGGCAGCATGGTGAGCTGGTCGTAGAGATCGAGCGCCTCGGTGGCGATGGCGATGTCGGCCTGGCCGCCGGTCACCTGCTCCGCGATCTGCGTGGGGCTGCCCTGGCGCAGCGACAAACGCACCTGCGGGTAAGCCTTCATGAACTTGCGCACCACCGGCGGCAGCGCGTAGCGGGCCTGAGTGTGGGTGGTGGCGATGGTGAAGGAGCCGGTGGTCTCGTGATGGAACTCGGCCGTGACCTCCTTCAGGTTGCGCGCTTCGAGCAGGATGCGCTGGGCGATCTCGATGATCTGCTTGCCCGGTTCGGTGACGCCGACGAAGCGCTTGCCCGAGCGCACGAAGATCTTCACGCCCAGCTCATCCTCGAGCTGGAGGATTTGCTTGCTCACGCCGGGCTGCGACGTGAACAGCACCTGCGCGGCCTTCGACAGATTGAGGTCGTTGCGGGCGACTTCGCAGACGTAACGCAACTGCTGGAGCTTCAAGCGCTTCTCCCTAAATTCCTAAAAAGAATGTATTCATAACAATAAAGTCGTTCAGAGCATATGAAGCATACACGTACCTTTGCGTTCGCAACAGGTGATCGGTCGCCTGTTCGAGGTAGCGGCAGGCAGTGTCGGGAGCACGGGTGGATCACGCGCCGCTCCGACTGGGGGCAGTCGGAGCGGCGCAGATCCGTCGGAGGCGCCGATAAGAACCTGCTGCGGGCGCGGAGTGCGGTGCAGACGACACTCCGCGCTTTTTTGAGTCGACGCTTCCCTGGAGGGAAGCGTGAATGGTCCGCATGATTGAACTGAAGCAGGTCAGCAAGGCATTCGTATCCGGGGGGCGGCGCGTCGAGGCGGTGGCGCCTACGTCGCTCACCATCGAGGCCGGTGCCGCCTTCGGGATCATCGGGCCGAGTGGCGCCGGCAAGTCGACCTTGCTGCGACTCATCAACCGCCTCGAGGAGCCCACGGGCGGTCAGGTCTTCGTGGACGATATCGAGATCACGGCGCTGGAAGGCGAGGCCCTGCGCCGTGCGCGGCGCAACCTCGGCATGATCTTCCAGGGCTACAACCTGCTCGCCAATCGGACCGTGCTGCGCAACGTGACCTTTCCGCTGGAGGTCGCGGGAACGCCCTTCGAAGCGGCGCGACCACGAGCACTCGAAGCGTTGCGGCTGGTGCATCTGGAGCATCGTGCCGAGGCTTACCCCGCGCAGCTCTCCGGCGGGCAAAAGCAGCGCGTCGCGATTGCGCGCGCCATTGCGCCTCAGCCGGCTGCGCTCCTGTGCGACGAACCCACTTCCGCGCTCGATCCCGATACCACCGAATCCGTGCTGGGCACGCTGGCGGAGATCAACCAGACGCTCGGCGTCACCCTGATCGTGGTGACCCATTCAATGGACGTGGTGCGGCGCCTCTGCGACGAAGTCGTGGTCATGGAGCACGGTGCCGTCGTCGACCAGCTCGACCTGCGTGCCGCCACGGCTCCCGGGCGATCCACGTTCGCACGCCATCTGCTGAAGGTTCGGGACGAATCTCCCGTCGTCGCCAGTGTCTGAAACGCTGCTGGAATGGTTGCCCGAGCTCTGGGTGGCGTCCGGCGAGACGGCGCTGATGCTCGCCGTCGCATTGAGCGCGGCGGTGCTGCTGGGTGGGCCGCTCGGCGTCACGCTTTTTCTGACCAGTGCGGGTCAACCGTGGGCGAGGCCGCGCCTGTACTTCGTGCTCAGTACCGCCGTGAACCTGGTGCGCTCCTTCCCGTTCGTCATCCTGCTGGTGGTCTTGGTCCCGCTGACCCGCATGCTCACCGGCACGACCATCGGTCCGCTCGCTGCATCCGTGCCGCTGTCGATCGCCGCGATCCCGTACTTCGCGCGACTGGTGGAGCAGTCGGTCCGGGACGTTCCCCCCGGCGTGATCGAAGCCGCCCAGGCCATGGGGGTCTCGCCCCTGCAACTGGTGCGCAAGGTGCTGATCTCGGAAGCGGCGCCGGCCCTGGCCTCCTCCCTCACGGTGCTGACCGTGAGCTTCATCTCCTATTCGGCGGCCGCGGGCATCGTCGGCGGCGGCGGCATCGGCGATCTCGCGATCCGCTTCGGCTACTACCGCTTCCAGACCGACGTGATGGTCGCGACCGTCGCGTTGCTGATCGTCATCGTCCAGTGCGTACAGGCGGTAGGTAACGCGGTCGCACGCAGGCTCGATCACCGCTGAACCGGCGCCGGGCGGCATAAGCAGCGTTGAAAGCGTTCGTTCTCCGGACGCAACGGGCAGGGTAGTTTTGCGTCCTTGTCGAAAGGAGTCACTGCCGCATGCAACTCACGAATCCCAAGGTCTGGCGCCTCGGTTACTGGATCGTCCTCGCCGCGCTGATCGCCAATCTGTTCACCGCTGCGTTCGACGCCCACGGCGCGACGTTGTCGATCGGTGCGACCGCCGGTCCCTACGCCGATCAGATCAAACGTTCCATCAAGCCGCTGCTCGAGAAGAAGGGCTATCAGGTGAAGGTGGTGGAGTTCAACGACTACGTGCAGCCGAATCTGGCGCTGGCCCAGGGCGCGATCCAGGCGAACGTGTTCCAGAATCCGACCTACCTGGCGCGATTCGCCGCCGACCACAAGCTCGACCTGGCCGCGCTCGTCGAAGTGCCCACGGCGCCGATCGGACTCTATACCCGCAAGCACAAGCGTCTGGAGGATGTCGCGCCCGGCCATCGCATCGCGCTGCCGAACGACCCGACCAACCAGGCGCGGGCGCTCGCGATGCTGACCCGACTGGGATGGCTCACGTTGAAGCCCGGTGCGGACCCGCTCAAGGTCTCCGAGCGCGACGTGGCCACCAATGTAAAGCAGGTGAAGCTGATCCCGCTCGAAGCGGCGCAACTGCCGCGGGCGCTGGACGACGTCGATTTCGCCTTCGTGAACGGCAACTACGCCATCGCTTCGGGGCTGCGACTGGCCGACGCCGTGGCCCTGGAGAAGACGCCGCCCGAATACATGATCGTGGTGACCGTGGCCCGCGCGGACGCCGACAAGCCGTTCGCGAAGGATCTGGTGGAGGCCTACCGGTCGCAGGAATTTCACGACGCGGTCGATCGACATTTCCCCGGCTATGTCCGGCCGGCGTTCTGGCGATAGGGGTGCCGACTAATAGCTGTCGGTAATAACCAACGCGGAAAATGTGGTTTCGCATGCTAAGGGAAACGGCGCAGAATGTCGTCCCCACGCATGCGAACGGATACAAGACGGAGGAATCATGACACTACGCATCGGAGACATCGCCCCCGATTTCGAACAGGATTCGAGCGTCGGGCGCATCAAGTTCCACGAATGGCTCGGCAACAGCTGGGGCGTTCTGTTTTCCCACCCGGCCGACTTCACGCCCGTGTGCACCACCGAGCTGGGCTACACGGCAAAGCTGAAGGGCGAGTTCGAGAAACGCGGCGTCAAGGTGATCGCGCTGTCGGTGGATACCGTCGAGTCGCACAAAGGCTGGATCCCCGACATCAACGAAACCCAGGGCACCACGGTCAACTTCCCCATCCTGGCCGACGGTGACCGGACCGTGTCGACGCTGTACGACATGATCCATCCGAACGCCAGCCTGTCGGCGACGGTGCGTTCGGTGTTCATCATCGACCCGAACAAGAAGGTGCGTGCCACCATCACTTATCCGGCGAGCACCGGCCGCAACTTTGACGAGATCCTGCGGGTCATCGATTCGCTGCAGCTCACCGATTCCAACAGCGTCGCCACCCCGGTCAACTGGAAGAAGGGCGATGATGTCATCATCGTCCCGTCGCTGACCGACCCCGAGGTGCTGAAGCAGAAATTCCCGCAGGGTTTCCGGGTCGTGAAGCCGTATCTGCGCTATACGACGCTGCCGCCGAAGTAGGTCGCGGCGCCCCCGGGCTGCGGGCGCCCGGGGCGAGGTGAATCGAGGCGGGCAGGGGCGGTCTTCCGCCCGCTGCCCGAAGCGGTTACGCTTCCGCTCTTGGTCACAGCCCGCGACCCGCTCCGGTGAGCAAGCTCTACGACGATGTGATCCTCGATCACATCCGCAACGTCCGCAACTACGAGGTTCCCACCGACCCCGACCGGTCCGGGGAGGCCATCAACCCCCTCTGCGGCGACTCGTTCCAGGTGTATGTGAAGCTGGACGGTGAGCGTATCGGGCAGGTCAGTTTCCAGTGCGAGTGCTGCGGAATAGCCATGGCTTCCGCCTCGATCATGACCGACTGGCTGAAGGGCCGTACCCTGCGCGAAGCGCTCGAGATCAAGCGGCGGTTCGTCGAGACCGTCACCGCCCGATCGACCGAAGCGCTACCGGATGCGCCGGCCGACCATACTGCCATCCTCCAGGTGGTCCAGGCCTCGCCGGCGCGCGACGGCTGCGCGATGCTCGCGTGGACGGCGCTCGAGCAGGCCCTGACCGCCGACTGAGGTGAATTCCCCCCCGATGAGCCTGCGGCCCCTCCCCCCAGGGGGCCAGCCCTCTTGTGGGCTGAGGCCGGACACAGACAGTCCCTGCGGACTGTCTGTGCTTGGCCGTTGGCATCGGCCTCCGGCCGATGGCAGCCCGGCGAGGGCTTAACCTCCGGAGCCGACCATGGAACTCGACGCGGTCCTTGTCGCCCACCCGACCACGGTGTCCACGCCGGTTCGCGCTATCGCTGCGCAGGCGCGGTTCGATCGCGTCGCGGGTCTGTCGTTGCGGTTCGTGCTGACGGGGGAACTCCGAGATATCAACCTTCCCGCCGCGGGCGAAGTGGAACGATCGGACCGGCTGTGGGAGCACACGTGCTTCGAGGTGTTCGTGGAAGGGGAGGCGGGCGCGCGCTACCTGGAGTTCAACTTCGCGCCATCGCGGCAATGGGCCGCCTACGCCTTTTCCGGGTATCGCCAGCGTGACGAATCGTGGGTGCCTCCGGTGCCGGGCGTCGCAGTCGATCGCCGGGAATCCGCTCTCGAATTGCGGGCCCGGATTCCGCTCGAGGGCTTGCGGTCGCTGTGCCCGTCGCGGACCCTGCGGTTGGCGCTCTCGGCCGTGATCGAGGCGCGCGACGGTGCGCTGTCGTATTGGGCACTCGCGCATCCGCCCGGACGACCGGATTTTCATCACGCGGACGGATTCGCGTTGTCGTTCGATGTAGTCGATGCGACCGCGTCGCAGCCGGTCGCCGATCTGCCGTGAGATTTGGTCTCGACCGCCTCGTTGCGGAACCGGCACTGCGTCAGCCGCTGCGCGGCAAGCGCGTCGCGCTGCTGGCTCATCCCGCTTCCGTCACCGAGGATCTGACGCATGCCCTCGACGCGCTTGCCGGCTTGCGCGACGTGAAGCTCACGGCAGCCTTCGGGCCCCAGCATGGCCTGCGCGGCGACAAACAGGACAACATGGTGGAGTCGCCGGATTTCGTCGATCCGGCTCTGGGCATTCCAGTCTTCAGTCTGTACGGCGCAGTGCGCCGCCCGACCGAGGCAATGCTCGACACTTTCGACGTGCTGCTGGTGGATCTGCAGGATCTCGGCTGCCGTATCTACACGTTCATCACGACGCTGCGCTACGTGCTCGAAGCCGCGGCGCGACGCGGCCAGTCGGTGTGGGTGCTCGATCGCCCCAATCCGGCCGGTCGGCCGATCGAAGGGCTGCGGTTGCGCGCAGGCTGGGAGAGTTTCGTCGGCGCCGGTGCATTGCCGATGCGCCATGGGCTCACGCTGGGCGAACTGGGGCATTGGTTCATCCGCGAACTGAAGCTCGACGTCGACTACCGCGTCATCGAAATGGATGGTTGGCAGCCCGATGCGGCGCCCGGTTTCGGTTGGCCGCTCGACCAGCGCACGTGGATCAATCCGAGCCCCAACGCGCCGAATCTCTGGATGGCGCGCTGCTATGCGGGCACGGTGATGCTGGAAGGCACGACGCTGTCGGAAGGGCGGGGCACCACGCGGCCGCTGGAACTGTTCGGCGCTCCGGATCTCGATGCCAAGGCGATCCTCGCGAAGATGCAGGCACTCGCGCCGGCGTGGCTGCGCGGTTGCCGCCTGCGCGAGTGCTGGTTCGAGCCGACCTTCCACAAGCACATGGGCAAGCTGTGCGCCGGGATCCAGATCCACGTCGAGGACGGTGCGTACGACCACGAGTCATTCCGTCCGTGGCGCCTGCAGGCGCTGGCGTTCAAGGCGCTGCGACTGCTGCGGCCCGACTATCCGTTGTGGCGTGATTTTCCCTACGAGTACGAACGCGATCGACTCGCCATCGATCTCATCAACGGTTCGCCGATGTTGCGGGAATGGGTGGACGATCCGACGGCAGCACCCGGAGATTTCGATGCGCTCAGCGCGGCCGACGAGACCGCCTGGAGCGAGGAGCGCGAAGCGGTGCTGCTGTATCGCTGACCATGGGAGCGCGCGTGCGGAATCCGAAGGCGCGACGACAGTTCTTGCGGTGGTGTGCACTGGGTGCGCTTGCCGTGCCGGTAATGTTGAAGGCGGAGCCGTATCCGTCCCGACCGATCCGGCTGATCGTGCCCTGGCCGCCGGGTGGTATCGCGGATCTGCGCGCACGCGAGCTCGCAGCACGCGTCGGACCGCTGCTGGGCACCACCATGGTCGTGGAGAACCGACCCGGCGCTTCGGGTACTGTTGGCATGGCGGCCGCGGCGCGGGCGCCCGCTGACGGCTATACGATCGCCCTGGGTACCGTCAACGATCTCGCCATCGCGCCATTGGTCCAGCGTGATCTCCCGTACGACCCGCTGCGCGATTTCGCCCCGATCACGCAATACAGCCTGGTGCCGCCCGTGCTCGTGACAGACGCGGCGAGCGGCATGCGATCGTTTCGGGAGCTTGCCGGTCGATTGCGGGCGCAGCCCGGACAAGTGCGGTTCGGCACCTACGGGCCTTCGACGAGCGCTCATCTCACTGCCGAGGCGATCGGACGTGCGGTGGGCGGCGCGATGCTGATCGTGCATTACAAGGGCGGTTCGGCGGCGATGAATGCACTCGTGGCCCACGAGGTGGACGTCATCCTCGACTTCCCGTTGACCGCGCTGCCGCAGATCGAGGCCGGCCGCATCGTGCCATTGATGATCGCGGGGCCGAGGCGTGTGCCGGCGCTGCCGGGTGTGCCTGCGGCGCCCGAGGTCGGTCATCCGGGATTGGCGCTTTTCTCCTGGGGCGGATTGCTGGCACCTGCTGCGACACCCGCCGCCATTGTCCAGCGGCTCAACGCGGCCTTCGTGCAGGTGCTGCACACGCCCGAGATCGTGCGCGAATACGCGCGCACGGGTGCTCAAGCGGTGGGCGGCACACCGGAGGCGTTCACCCTTCTGATCCGCGACGAGCAGGTCAAGTGGGCGCAGGTGGCCAAGGACGCCGGCATCGAAGCGCACTGACGGATCGTCGGTATTCAAACGGCGAGTCCGTGTCATGACCGATCGTCATGACGTTGCGAAAAATCGGTATTTCATCCCGGGCTTTCGCATCGGTATCTTCCCAACACGAACCCGATGACGCGCAGCGTTGTGTGTCGATCGGCGGTTCTGTCGCTTCAGGGAGATGACGAAATGACGAAGAGGGGAAGGACGTTGCGCAACTGGCTCGCAGCGGCGCTGGGACTGGCGTTGACCGGTTCGGCGGTTGCGCAGGCCCAGGACATCCGTCTGTACGTGATCAATTCGGGTTCGCTCACCATCGGCAAGGGCATCCTGCAGAACCTGGCGCCGAACGATCCGCCGATCGTGATCCCGGTCGGCATCTACGTGATCAAGCATCCGAAGGGCAACGTCCTCTTCGACACCGGGAACAACGACAAGATCATCACCGACCCGAGCTACTGGGGGGCGGCGTTCCAGTCTCTGAAGCCGGTCAACACGCCTGACGTCGCCATCGACGTGCAACTGAAGAAGATCGGCCTCACGCCCGACGACATCAAGTATGTCGTGCCGAGCCACCTGCACCTGGACCACGGCGGCAACGTCGGCAAGTTCCCGAAGTCCACGATCGTGGTGCAGAAGTCGGAACTGCTCAACGCGTTCTGGCCCGAGCCGGGCACGGGTGGTCCGTACTTCATCGGCGACGTTCTGCCGTTGCGTGCGGCCAACAGCAACTATCCCAACGCCCAGAAAGTGATCGAGCTCGACGGCGATCTCGACCTGTTCGGCGACGGCGCCGTGGTGGTGAAGCGCTGGGTTGCCCACACGCCGGGCAGCCAGGTGGCCCTGGTCAAGCTGAAAAACAGCGGCACCATCATCCTGACCGGTGACAACGTGTACTTCCGCGAGAACGTCGAGAAGAATATCCCGCCCAACATCGTGCTCTCCTACGATCCGGCCGGCTTCTACAAGTTCTACGAGTTCATCCGTCGCACGCTGGCCACGGAGAAGGGTGACTACTTCAGTGCCCACGATCCGGACGCCTTCAAGGCCTTGAAGAAGGCCCCCGCCTACTACGACTGATTCCTGAAACCTGTCGGCGCGCCGGGTGCATGAGTCCGGTGCGCGGGTGCACCCGCCGGCACGTCGTTGGTGCCGGCGGCTTTCTGTTTCCCCCTCTCCGTTCCCCGTGGTTTCTCCCGTCCCGGTCGTCGTCGCCGAATCCCTGAGCAAGCGCTACGGTTCGCGCCTTGCGGTCGATCGCGTGTCGTTCGAGGTCGCTCCGAATGAAGTCGTGGGACTGCTCGGGCCCAACGGTTCCGGCAAGAGCACGATCCTGCGGATGCTCACCGGCTATCTGCGACCCAGTGCAGGACGTGCTCGTATCGGCGGGTACGACATCGTCGATGCCGGGCTGGAGGCACGCCGCCTGCTCGCCTACGTCCCGGAGGACGTTCCCCTCTATTCACAGATGCGGGTACGGGAGTTCCTGCTGTTCATGGGCCGGTTGCGGGACCCGTCGCAGCGCGGTCGTGCCGCCGCCGTCGCGCGCGTGATCGACCGGCTGGCGCTCGGCTCCATGCGCGACGTGCCGATCTGGAAGCTCTCGCGAGGCTACCGCCAGCGTGTGGCCATCGCGCAGGGATTGCTCGGCAACCCGAAGCTGCTGATCCTCGACGAACCCACCAACGGTCTCGATCCTCGTCAGATCATCGAGGTGCGTGGACTGATCCGCGATCTCGCCCGGGATCTCTCCGTGATCGTGACCTCCCATATCCTTTCCGAGGTGGAGCGGGTATCGCATCGGGCGGTGATCCTGCTCGACGGGCGGGTGCTGCATGTGCACGACCTGACGGTACCGGCGTCCGGGGTTCGTTCCCGGATCGAGGTACGCGCGCTGGACGTCGAGGCCGTGCGGAGTTTCGTGTCGACGCATCCCGGCATCGAGAGCGTGGCTGCAGGTGACGAACCCGATCTCGCCGAGATCCGGCTATCAGGTCCACCGGGCGTCGTGGTACGGGCACTGGCCGAGGTCGGCGGTGACATCGTGTCCGTCCGAACGGCGGCGGAAGGTCTGGAGGACGTGTTTCTCCGCCTGACATCGAAGGCGGGATCTTGACCACGTTCTTCGCATTGCTCGGCAAGGAGGTCCGTGCGCTGTTCCACGGCCAGGTGGCGTATCTGCTGATCGCGGTGTTCCTGCTGCTGATGGGCTATTCGTTCACGTTGACGCTCTTCATCAACAAGTTCGCGACCCTGGTGCACGTCTTCTTTCAGTCGGCCGGTCTGCTGCTCCTGGTGATCCCGCTGGTCACCATGCGCTCGTTCGCGGAGGAGCGGAAGGCCGGCACCCTCGAGCTCCTGCTCACGGCGCCGGTCCGCGAGGGACAGGTGGTACTCGCGAAGTATCTGGCCGCGATGACCGTGGTCGGGGCGATGATCCTGCTCACCGGCGCCTATGCCGTGGTACTCGCGGTCTTCGGCACGCCCGACTGGGGACCGATCTACAGCGGGTACATCGGGTTGCTGCTGCTCGCGAGCCTGCTGGTGGCCTTGGGAATCGCGGTCTCCGCGTTGACCGCGAACCAGGTGGTCGCCGCCGTGGTGACCATCGGGATCTCGTTCAGTCTCTGGACCATCGATTCGCTGGCGGCGATGCTGCCCGACGGCCTGGAGCGGATCTTTATCAGCATCTCGCTGCTCGCACGCTTCACGCCGTTCGCTACGGGAGCTCTGTACACCTCCGACCTGGCGTTCTTCCTGAGCGGTACGGCGCTCGCGTTGTTTCTGGCGGTGCGGGCTCTGGCCCGGCGATGATGGAAACCCACGTCATGGATCCGGCGGCACTCGCCTGGTTTGCCGGTTGGCTGGTGGCGGTCGCGGCGCTGCTGGCAGTTGGCCTGGCTGTGCCGCTGCAGACTCGCCACGGTCGCGTCCGGTCGTTCTTCTTCAGCGCTGCCGTGGTGCTCGCGGCAGTCGCGGTGACGATCCTCGCGAACGTCGGCATCGTGCTGCACGACCTGCACGTCGATCTCACGCGCGAGAAGCTGTATACGCCCGCCGCCGACGCACTGGCCGTCGCCGAGCGGTTGGACCGTCCGGTGCGCATCACCTACTTCTATCGCGGCGAGGACGCGGAGGGTCGTCGTACCCGCGATGTGCTCGAACTGATGGGGCGTCGCAATCCCCTGCTCGCCATCCGCACGGTCGATCCGGACCGCGAGCCGGCGGTCGCCCAGGCCTTCGGTATCCGGCTCGCCAATGCCGCGGTGGTGGAAGCGGAAGGGCGCAAGGTGGTCGTGCAATCCATCGACGAGCGCGAGATCGCCATCGGCATCCAGCGCGTCCTGCGCGAGCGCGTGCCGACGGTCTGCTTCGTCGAAGGGCACAACGAGCTGCCCATGGACAACTTCGAATTCCACACCCACGTCGAAGGTGTGTCCACGCACACCCATGGCGATTCCTCCTCGCGCGTCGTGCAGACCACCGGACATGGCATCGGCCGGCTGCGCCGCATTCTCGAGGCCCAGGGCTACGATGCGCTCAAGGTGGTGCTCGCCACCAGCGGAGCGGTGCCGGCGGCGTGCGGCGCCGTGGTGATCGCGAATCCGCGCACCGCGTTTCTGCCGGCCGAGAGCGATGCCCTGGCCGCCTATGTCGAGCGTGGCGGCGCGCTGCTGGCAATGCTCGACCTCGGGTTCTTCCCCGAACCGCGCCTGGCCGGGCTGCTGCGACGTCTGGGCGTCGTACTGCCGCAGGTGGCGGTGGTGGACCCCCTGAACCACTACGCGCGCGATGCGGAAATGGTCGCGGTCGCGGCCTACGAGAACACGCCGGTCACGCGCAGTCTTTCGATGACCTTTTTCCCCGGCGTGCGGCCGCTGCAACTGGTGCAGCCCGAAGCCGGTGTGACCATCACGCCTTTGTTCCTCAGCAGCCGCGACAGCTATGTCCGTCCGGTTCGCGCGACCGACGTGCGTGCGGTGGATGTCGTACAGCCCGGATTGCGCGGTGACGCAGATCGCCGCGGGCCGAGCGTTCTGGGTGCCGCAGCCGAGGGCGCGCTGCTCGGCGGCACCGGACGATTCCGAGCTGTCGTCATCGGCGACGGCGACTTCGCGAGCAACTCCTTCCTGCCCTATCTCGCGAACGGCGATCTCGCGCTTTCGTCGCTGCGGTGGCTGCTGGACGAGGACAAGACCGCAGCGGTCAAGACGCGCATCCCGGTCCCGCCTTCGATTGAACTTTCGCGTGGACAGATGAAGGCCGTGTTCCTCGCGATCGTGGTGTTGCTGCCGGTGTCGGTGCTGGCGATGGGCGGCCTGGTGTGGTGGAGGCGTCGGTGAAGATTGCAACCGTGGTCCGCGCCGCCGCCGCCGTGGCTGCGGTGGCTTACCTGTCGACGATGGTGGTCACGGGAGCACTGCCGCGGCATCGGCCGCTTGCACCGCCGGAAGCGCAAGGACTGCTCGTGCTCTTGCCCGAGCGTGTCACCGCGGTGGCGGTGGGCGCCGAAGGCAGGAGCCTGGTGTTCGAGCGCATTCCCACCGGCGGCTGGGCATCCGATGACGGGACACCGCTTGCGCCGGAGGCAGCCAAGCGCCTCTCGACGGCCGTGCAGTTTCTGCATACGTCCGCGCCGGTCCGCGTGCTGACGTCCGAGGCGCGGGCAGCGGTGCCGCCGAGCGACTTCGGTCTCGAACGGCCGGCGTTGTCGGTGGCCCTGTTCGAGGGTCGGAAACCCGTGTTGGTGGCGCGTTTCGGCGGCCCCAACCCGGATGGCTTCCTTCAGTACGTTGCGCTGGACGACCGCCGCGAGTTGTTCCTGCTTTCGCGCTTCGTCGGCGAGGAATGGGCTGCCGCGGTGGCCGCAGCCCGCCGTTGAGCCGTCAGGGAGCCGTGACGGGGGCGGACGATTCCGCCGCCGATGGGGGTTGCTCGCGCTCGTCGGCGCCGGGGGCGATCCAGCGCTGAAGCAGGGCGCCGACGAAGACTGCCGGAATGAACACCCAGGTTTCCCAACCCGGAGCTGCCAGCAGGGCGATCCCGGGGCCGGGGCAGTAGCCGCTGATGCCCCAACCGATGCCGAAGATCGCGGCACCGCTGATCAGCGGCAGGTCGATCGCGCGTTTCGAGGGCAGATGAAACCGCGATTCCAGCACCGGCGTGGGCCGGCGCAGCACGAAACGGAAGGCGATCGCCGTGACCGCAACAGCACCGCCCAGCACGAACAACAGGCTCGGGTCCCAGGCACCGGTCACATCGAGGAAGGCGAGGACCTTCTCGGCGTGGGTCATCTGCGCGATTGCGAGCCCGAGCCCGAACAGGAGGCCGGCAACGACTATCGAGGAAAGCGTGCGCCAGTTCATGTGATGACGAAGACGTGCCTCACGACGAACGTGGTCGCGATGCCGGCGACGAGGAAGACGATGGTCGCGACCAGCGACCGCAGGGACAGCCGACCCAGCCCGCACACGCCGTGACCGCTCGTGCAGCCGCTCCCCAGCGAGGTTCCGAAGCCGACCAGCACGCCACCCGCGGCCAGGAGCCAGGGCGGAAAACTTTCACGCGACACGGGGGCTCCGCCTGCCACGGCGTAGTAGGCCGCAGCGCCGGCGACCAGACCACCGAGAAAGAGCAACCGCCACGCGACATCACCCTTGGACCACGCGAGGAGGCCGTTCGCGATGCTGCTGATGCCCGCGAGCCGTCCGTTCAGCCACAGCAGCAGCGTGGCCGACGCACCGATCAACAGGCCGCCGATGAGCGCACTGATCGGTGTGAAGTTCTCCACGGCTGCGATATCCCGGATGCCGTTCTACGGTTACAGCCGCCAGCCGTAGGCGACCCCGAGAATGTTCTGCTCGAGGTGGATATTTGCCTCGCCGCCACCGAAGCCCGCCGGCGGGAAGCCCGGCGGGATGGAGCCGGAACCGTTGACGGTCTCCTTGAACCCGTGGGTGTAGGCGACGCTCAGTTCACCGCTCGAGCCGACCTTCCAGGTGCCGCCCAGGCTCAGATGATTGCGGATGACGCCGGGCGCCAGGATGTTGAGGAAGGTCTCGCTCGCCGGAATCGGCTGGGTGCCGTGGCTGAATCCTCCGCGTACGGTGAAGCGCTCGGTGACGTCGTACGCCGCGCCGATCTTGAAGATCGTGATGTCGCGCCAGCCGAAGCCCGGACCGTTGGTCGAGCCGAAAGCGTTGCCGGCGAGCAGATTGGCGAGGCCGTTGCCGACCGCGTCGACACCGCTGTATTCGATGCGCTTCACGTCGCCCGAGATCACCAGGGCGGGCGTGAGCCGGTAAGCCGCGCCGACGCCGTAGTTCGATGGAATATCGAAACTGCCGCCGTCCGCGAACAGGCCCTTGTACTTGTCGAACTTCTGCGACTTGGTCTTCGATGCCCAGGTGGCGCCCAGCGTGAGTTCCGGCGTGATCTCGCCGATCCAGCCGACCCGAACGCCGAAGCCGAACGCGTCGTCGGTGCCCTGGTTGGTGAAGTTGTTCGGTGCCGATGAGAAGGCGGTGAACGGCCCGAGCCCCTTCGCCTCGAAGCGCTGGTACGCCACGTTGAGCGCGATGCCGAGCGTGTGCTTCTCGGCGACCCGGTAGGAAGCGGAAGGCGAGATGAACAGCTGCACCAGGTCCACGCCGGCCGTACCGGAGGCGCCGAAGCGCTGGAACGGATTGTCCGAGTACTCGGTGTTGAGGCCGCCGTTGCCGTACACCGCGATGCCGACGGCCGCGCGATCGTTCAACTGCCGCGTGTAGCCGATTTCGGGAATGAAGAAATTCTTGGTACCGTCGCCGCTGTAGCTCTGATCCGCACCGAACGCATTGCCCTGGATCTCGGCGCCACGCTTCGGTGCGAACCAGGTCAACCCGACGTCGAGCCGGTTGCCCACCAGGCCGGTTCCAGCCGGATTGGTCGCGGCGGCGAGGCCGTCCTGGGGCAGAGCGATGCCGACCCCGGCGATGCCCTGGGACTTGACGCCGTAGCCATGGGCGAAATAGCCATCGGTCGCATGGGCCGATGGCGCGATGGCGGTCGCGCCGAAGGCGGCCGCCATGATCCAATGCAATGGTTTCATCGTTGTACTGGTTGGTGCGCGGGGAGTCGCAGGGGTGATCAAGCGGCCTTTCCGAGACGGATTGCTTCGGGCACCTCGATCAGCTTGCCGTTCTTGACATCGTAGATGTAGCCGTAGACCGGAATGGACTTCGGCACCAACGGATGGGTGCGGATGCGCTCGACGTCCTCGGCCACGCTGCCCGCCAGATTCCGGATGGTGTGCCACTTGATGTAGTGCCCGACGACCGATCCGGGACCGCGACCCACGTCGCGCCAACCCTTGTCGTCCACCGTCGCGGTCTCGAGGCTCTTCTCGAGCAGGCCGGCGATGATGTCGTCGGTGAATAGTTCCATGCCGCAGTCGGTGTGATGGATCACGAACCACTCGCGGGTGCCGAGCAGCTTGTAGGAGATCACCAGCGAGCGAATCGCGTCGTCGGTGGCTCGGCCGCCGGCATTGCGGATGACGTGTGCGTCACCCTCGGCGAGGCCGGCGAACTTGGACGGATGCAGGCGAGCGTCCATGCAGGTGAGGATGGCGAAGCGCCGCGCAGGCGGCAGCGGCAGCTTGCCCTTGTCGCCGAAATCCGCGGCGTAGCGTTCGTTGGCTTTCAGCACTTCATCGAGGATCTTGCTCATCGGACGTTCCCTTTGTCGGGTTGCGACGTGAATCGGCGCTCCAGTATGTGAACCGCGGGGGGTAGAGACAACGAAGGAATAAAGATAAGCAAATGCGGAGGCCGCAAGTGCGAGGCTGCGGATAAGCTGATGCGAATTCGTCATTTGTGTGTGCGGTGCACAAGAGGTTCAATGGTGGCATTTCGTCGCACCCTCGATCTCCATGAAATTCGCTGCGCATCCCGATTCGCCCGCGGTTACTTCCACGCGTCGCCGTCTGCTTCAGGTGACTGGTGCCGCCATCGCCGTCGCGCCGCTCGGCTTCGTGGGCTCGCGCATCGCCAGCGCCGGAGCACCTCGCAAGTTCAAGCTGGCGTGGAACGCCAACGCCGTATGCCTGGCGCCCGTTGCCGTGGGTGTCCATCGCGGCATCTTCGAGAAGCACGGGCTCGACGTGGAGTTGATCAACTTCAGCGGGTCCACTGATCAGTTGCTCGAGGCCATCGCCACCGGCAAGGCCGACGCCGGCGTGGGCATGATCCATCGCTGGTTGAAGCCGCTCGAGCAGGGCTTCGACGTCAAGCTGATCGCGGGCTCCCATGGCGGTTGCGTACGTCTGGTGGGGTCGAAGACGGCCGGCGTCACTTCGCTCGAGAAGCTGCGCGGCAAGACCATCGGCGTGGCCGACATGTCGAGCCCGGGACGCAACTTCTTCTCCATCGTGCTGGCTCGCGCGGGCATCGACCCGGAACGCGATGTCACCTGGCGTGTGTACCCGGGAAACCTTCTCGGCATCGCCGCCGAGAAGGGCGAAGTGCAGGCGATCGCCGACAGTGACCCCAACCTCTATCTCATCCAGAAGAAGGTCAAGGATCTGGTGGAAGTCTCGAGCAATCTGTCGGGCGAGTACAAGGACAAGGTCTGCTGCGTCGTGGGCGCGAGCGGCACCCTGGTGCGCAACGACAAGGCCGCGGCCGCCGCGCTGGCGCGCGCGATCATCGAAGGGTCGGACTACACCGCCGACAATCCGAACGACGCTGCCGTCGCGTTCTCGAAGTATTCCCCGGTCCCGGTGGAAGACCTGCGTGCAGTGCTGAACACGCTCACCCATCGTCACCATCCGGCGGGCTCGGATCTCAAGCAGGAGATCGCGTTCTTCGCGCGCGAGTTCCGCGGTGCCGGCGTGCTGAAGAGCTCCACCGATCCGACGCGCTTCGCGGAGTTCGTCTACAGCAACGTGCTCGCCTGATTATCGAGGGTCGTCGCAGGGCGCTCCGGCGTCTCGCGACTGCCGGTCGCGTTCATGCCTCCCAACGATTCTTCCGCCGCGGCGATTGCGCCCGGCATTCCCGTGAATGCTGCGCTGCCCGCTCGACGCTTCCTGTCGCCTTGGGTTGCAGGCTTGCTTGCTGCGCTGGTCTGGGCGGCGCTCGGCGTTCTGACGCGAGAGTGGCCCAACAAGGTGGTGGGCTTCTCCGATTGGAACTACACCGACGAGTTCGGCGCGGCAGCGTTGGTCGTCGCAGCCGTGCTCGCCCTCGTAGGGTTGCTGGGGCGGCGACTGGATCCCGTGACGGCAGCGTTGCGCCCTGCGGGTGCGTGGCTGATCGTCTTGCCCATCGGTCTCGCGGCATGGGAAGTGTTGACGGCGAAACTTGCGGTGTTGCCAGCGCCGTTCTTTGCACCGCCGCAGAGCCTGATCGACGTTGCGGTCGAGGATTGGCGTCGACTCGGCGATAGTCTCTGGAATTCGCTCAAGCTGCTCGTGATCGGCTACGCGCTCGGTGCGATCACCGGTTTTCTCACCGGTGTTTCGATCGGCTGGTCACGGGCCGTGGGTTACTGGGTGCATCCGGTGCTGCGGTTCCTGGGACCCGTGCCGTCGACAGCCTTGCTGCCGATCGCCTTCTTCGCGTTTCCGTCCAGCTGGTCGGCGGCGGTCTTCCTGATCGCGCTGGCCACGTGGTTTCCGACGACGGTGCTGACGTGGTCCGGTGTGGCTGGGGTCAATCGCCAGTACTACGACGTGGCGCGAAATCTCGGCGCGTCGCAGTGGTTTCTCGTGAGCCGGATCGCTGTGCCGGCGGCATTGCCGCAGGTGTTCGTGGGGCTCTTCATGGGACTGGGTGCGTCGTTCTCGGTGCTCGTGGTGGCCGAGATGATGGGGGTCAAGTCCGGATTGGGCTGGTACCTCACGTGGGCCCAGGGTTGGGCCGCTTACGCGAACATGTATGCCGCGCTCTTCATCATGGCGACGGTGTTCTCCGGTCTGATTTCGCTGCTGTTCGCGGTGCGCAATCGCGCGTTGTCGTGGCAGAAGGGGACGTTGAAATGGTAGCGGTGGCGGAGCGGCCGGCACCGGATGCCGTCGCGCGTGGGGCGAGCGTGGAGGTGCGCGCGGTGAGCCACGCGTTCCAGTTGGCCGACGGTCCGCTGCCCGTGCTTGACGACATCAACCTCACGCTCGTTCCCGGCGAGTTCGTGGCGCTCCTCGGGCCGAGCGGCTGCGGCAAGTCGACGCTGCTGCGCCTGCTGGCCGGCCTGGAGCCCGCATCCTCCGGCAAGCTGCTGCTGGACGGCACGTCCATCGTCGGTCCCCATCCGTCGCGGTTGCTGGTGTTCCAGGATCCGACGTTGTTTCCGTGGCGCACGGTGCGCGCCAACGTGGCGCTCGGCCCGGAAGCACAGGGGCGCGCGCGAGACGGCAAGGTGCGGGTCGAACAGGCTCTCGAGCGCGTGGGCCTCGCCGGTTTCGAGGACGTCTTCCCGCATCAGCTTTCCGGCGGCATGGCACAGCGCGTCGCACTCGCGCGCGCTCTGGTCAACGATCCGCGCCTGCTCATGCTGGACGAGCCTCTCGGCCGGCTCGACTCGTTGACCCGTATCGCGATGCAGAGCGAACTGGTGGATCTGTGGCGGCGTACCGGTGCGACAACGCTGATGGTCACGCACGACGTCGAAGAAGCCTTGTTCATGGCGAACCGCGTGCTGGTGCTTTCCCGTCGGCCCGCGCGCATCGCCGGTGAACTGATCGTCGACGAGCCGTATCCCCGTCATCGCGGCAATGCGCGACTCGCGGAGCTTCGGCACGAGGCCCTGCGCCTGCTCGGACTCGACGCGACCTGGTAGGGTCGCCGGGAACTGGGAGGGCCCCGTGCCCGAAGCGCCGCCGCCCGACTGGCTGGTCCTGCTGCTTCAGTCCGGCTACGGACTGGAGCGCTCGATGCTGCGCGTGCTCGATATCCTTGGGTTCGTGGGGAGCGTGCACGGGCAACCCGCCTGGCCTTTCCCTTGGCGCTTCGACGGCAATGTACTGCTGATCGATCGCGGTCTCGCACGGCAAGTGGTGCTGGCGCTCGCTGCCTACGGCACGGCCCTGTTCGCGATCATCCTGGCCGTTACCGTGCGCTGGCTCAGGATAGGAGCTCCCGTGGTCGCCATGCTTGCAGTCGTGCTCGCACCGTCGGTGCCGTGGAATCTGCTGTTCAGCGAAGCCCATCCGACGTCGCTGCATCGGTCTCCTGCGGCGTTTGCTGCGAGTGACATTGCAGCCGCAGCGTCGAACTATCGGCAGCAGTGCGCTGGATGTCATGGCGACGACGGTCGCGGCGAAGGGCCACGCGCCGCGCAACTGCCCAAGTGGCCGCCGACGCTGACCCGCAGCCTTCTGTGGGTTCGACCGCCGGGCGAACTGTTCTGGCACGTGCGCAATGGCATGAGCGGTCGCGATGGGGCCACCACCATGCCGGCGTTCGGCGACGAGTTGTCCGATGCCGAAATCTGGGCGTTGTTCGATTTCCTCAGGGCCAACGCAGCGGGCAGGCAACTGGCGGGCGAGGGCGCGTGGATCTATCCGATCGCCGCGCCCGATCTCGCGTTTCGTTGCGATGGGCAGCCGCAGCGGCGATTGCACGATTTGCGCGGGCAACGGGTCCGGCTCGTGTTCGACGACGTCGTTGTCGACGACCCGCGGGTCTCAACGATCCGCATCGGCGGGTCGGCCGCCGCGGCGGGATCAGGGTGCGTTCTCGTCGAAGGTGATGCCGGCGCTCGTCAGGCGTATGCGCTCGTGGCCGGAATCGAGCCGGCGGCTCTCGCCGGTGCGCAGTTTCTGGTCGATCGGGACGGTTGGCTGCGTGCGCGTAGTCTGCGCGGTGCGCCGGGCTGGAGCAGTGACGACTATCTGTGTCGGCCCGCCGTCTCCCGCCTGGTGGTGGAGCGCAAGACCGGGGACGGGCTCGGCACGCTGATCGCGTTGATCGACCGGGAACCCATACGGATCGGTCCCGGCCGCTATCGGCATTGAGGGCGAGATAGCGGGATTCCAGCCTGCACCTCGTGCATTGCGGTTCGGTTATTTGCAACGCATAAAACATCATGAAGCCGCGGTGGCGGAAGGGTCTATGATCGTCGTTGAATGTGCACCTGCTCGTGCGGCGCCCGTGTCGGGGGCCGCTGCGCTCGATCGCGCGGGCCGCGTGTTTTTCTGCAGGGCCTCCTCGTCCTCTCATGGTTCGAGCACGCCGGTTGTCCGACCGGTGCGTAGGTGCCTGCGCCGACCTTGCCCCGGAGTTGCTTTCCAGGATGTCTCGTTTCGATCCCGCATCTCGAGTGATTGCCGCGTCCCCGTCGAGTCTCTCGCAGCGCCGTGCCGCTAGCGGCTTCACGTTGCTTGAGCTGCTGGTAGTGATGGTGATCATCGGATTGCTGGCGGCGTACGTGGGGCCGAAGTACTTCTCGCAGATCGGCAAGTCCGAAGTGAAGATCACCAAAGCGCAGATCGACGCGCTGGAGAAGGCGCTGGACGCGTATCGGCTGGACGTGGGTCGCTACCCGAGCACCGAGCAGGGGCTGGCGGCGCTGGAAGCGAAGCCCGCGAACGAAGCGAAGTGGCAGGGGCCGTATCTGAAGAAGGCGGTGCCGCTGGATCCGTGGGGCAAGCCCTATCAGTACCGCTCGCCGGGCGAGAAGGGCGAGTTCGACCTGTTCTCCTTCGGCAAGGATGGCCAGCTTGGTGGCGAAGGCGAGAACGCGGACATCACCAACTGGAATTGAGCCCGAGTCCCCATGCGTTATCGCGTCAAAGCCATGAAAGCCGGCGAGGGGGTAGTCTCCCTAGCACTTGAGGCGCGCGA